>BNJV01000141.1_pt1 | contig 343127 bp, 401 predicted proteins | sample 8540591 | NCBI WGS metagenome assembly BNJV01 (sample SAMD00202457, study PRJDB9452) | human saliva metagenome | host: Homo sapiens | reverse complement strand
AAGCCAGTATTGCTACTGACTCTTACATCATTTTAATTTAACTAGGATAAATTTATCTACTAGATTTCGTCATAACTGACTCACTACCTTTTTAACAAAACAAGTAATTTTCTGCTGCTGCATGATAGCATTATTATCCATGGTTTGGGCTCAAATTATTTCGTAAACCAGATAGGCTCTCTGTCACATTGTCTTTCAAACTAGCATCGTTACTGTATGCAGTGGAAAGCTACCGCTTTGAGGTTTGGCTTCTACTTTTCGGTTTCTACTTGATACTTCAGCTTCGTCTGTTTGTATCTTTAGATACTTCTTCTGTCGTCTTCATCAGTGCTCGGTTTATAAAGATTATCTACTGAAGGGGTTGAGCCTGTAGTGCTCTATTGCATTCAGGATTCAGGACGCGTTCATGCTGATTGTTCCTTATTTTCATCAGTTTTACTGTGGTCTGCTTTATGAACATGGTCGCTGTGCATTTCCCCAACCATTATCTGAGTGAGGACGTTCTTCAGGATGTTCAACATAATATTTTACAGTCATAAAGAGATCCTCAGCTATAACCTAGGTGCTTCATAGAGTCCTTCGTCAAACCAACCAATTTAATATTATGGTAATGGTCGTAGTGAGGTATAATCAAGCTACCATTTTTAACTTCAACAGTGTAGTTGTAGATTGTAAGGAATATGATCAAGTGGGACCTTCTTCAGCTGCTTTCACTTTATTATAGATTGCTTCTACTCTTTAACCTCAGTATTTCCGAACCTGATTCTCTGTTGAAGGGGTGTCAAACCTTTCTCTTTAGCATAAGCCTGAGCTGCCACTCTTTCAGCTTCAGACAAAGCTCTCTTTCTTAATCCAATGACTATGAGTCATATGCGGAGTTACATAGGCATCTCCCTCATCACTGGTAATATCACGAATGTCAAAAGATATATCCATCTTCTGTTGTATACTTACCTGCTAATTTCGCTAATTTAATTTCATCGTCAGTATAAGCAATTTGAGCATTTGGTTTGCCAAGTCGCTCTGGGTGGGTAATTGGTGCTAGGAATGCCAATAAGTCATCTACCAATTTTCCTTTATTAGAAGATTCATCATTCAAGCGTTTTTGCTAATTTGTCTAAGGCTTGGAAATCAAAACACGACCCTTATTTTTCAGACAAGGCTTTATGGGCCTCGGTCAACAATGATAAAGCTTTATCATAAAATTCTTGGTCACGAGGTGGTACATTTTCTTTCTTCACAACTAGAGCGTGTGTCTCTTGAGGTTTTCTTAGACAGGAGATTTTCAATAGCATCAATCTTATCCTTGGCCAAATCTTTAGCTAAGAACATAACGACTAACGCCCTTATCCTCTATAATATATCCATCACCAACTTTTCTAACAACCTGGTTGACATCAAATTCTGTCGGTTTATTTTCCACTGGTGCTAGAGGTTTGGTAGTAGGGGCTGGCTTCAGAGGAGTAACACTTGGCAAGACACTGCCATTTTGTCCCATAACAGCTATCATACGAGGCAATTTTTCCTTCCACAGGGTGACATTTGTGAATAAGGAATAAAGTGATAATGGTCTCCGTGAGGCACTGCGACACCGTTAGCTGTACGTTTGATGATTTGTGCCGGATCAAAGACGAGTCCATCCGATTCAACATGGCGTTCTGACAAAGGTTTCGCATACAATTCACTTAAAAGTGTTGAAATGTCTTCCCCATGATTTTGATGATATGTTGGGGTGACAGTCAGGTTTGGAGTCTCTGTCAAACTTGGTTGGGCTGGTTTAGCATTATCACTACTTGGTTTACTTGAACTTGTAGAGGAATGTGCTCCCTGCTTCCCATTCCAATAGGCTTGGGCTGCAGCTAATTCCCCTGCAGACAAAGCGCCTTTTGGTATATAGTGAAAATGGTTGCCGTGCGGTACAACAAAAAGCGTCACCTGTATCTTCAATCACATCTGACGGACTAAAGACATACCCATCATCCGTTGTATAGGCGCCTCCAGTTGCTCTATTCGGTGCTGGCGTATTGAGATTAAAGTTTGGTTTAATCGGTGAACTTGGTGTTGAACTTGGTTTATCTGTACTGCTTGGTTTCGTATTGTCATCATGACTTTGAACTGGCTGACCTCCAATTGGTAGATTTCGAGCCAATTTTTCTTCCAAAGCAGACATTTGCGAATAAGGAATGAAATGGAAATGATCTCCGTGAGGAACTGCCACACCATTGGCAGTACGTTTTGTAATCTGTGCTGGGTCAAATACTAATCCATCAGACTCCACATGACGTTGGCTAAGTGGCAAAGCGTACAATTCTTGAAGGAGACTAGCTAAATCTTCACTTTGACTTTCAGAATCTGTTGCAGGATTTTGAGGTGTCTCAGATTGACTCGTTCTCACACTAGATCTTGCTTCTCCTCTGCTTGAACGATATTCAACCGTACTTAATTGACCACCTTTTCCAGATAAGAAGGCTTGGGCAGCAGCTAATTCACTCGCAGACAAATCACTCTTAGGAATATAGTGGAAGTGATTGCCATGAGGAACGATATAAGCATCACCCGTATCCTCAATGATATCAGATGCATTAAAGATATAACCATCATCCGTTGTATAACGGCCTTGAGCTCTGGCAGCAACTACTGCTTGATCGTTAGAACCGCCTCCATGATTACTACTGTGTTCCTGCTTCTGACGTTTAATCTCTTCTTTTGTCCGAATATTGTCCGCATGAGCCGCATCCTTGAGGTAAACATAGTATTTCCCGTTTACCTTAATCACATAGCCACCCTTGATTTCATTGACAATATCTGAATCCTTCAACTGATAATTCGGATCTTTCATAAGGAGTTCTTCACTGATGATAGCATCATAAGGAACCTTACCATTATAGTAATGATAATGGTCTCCATGAGAGGTCACATAACCTTGATCCGTAATCTTGATGACGATTTGTTCGGCGTTGATTCCCTCTCTCTTACTGACTTCATCTGGTGTCAAGTTCTCTGCTTTTTGACCAGCCTGATCACCGTCTATATAAGCAACTCGATTAGAATCTTTCTTAACTTGACCAGCTTGATACCGTCCAAGTTCATAGGAACAAACACTTAGGGCAAGGACCGCCACTGAACCAACTACATATTTTTTATTGATTTTCATTCTTTCCTCACTTTAATTCTTCTGCTAGAACACTCATATTTTCTTCTAGATTTTCTAGATAAGTCTTGTCATTTTGTGGGTCTGCCTCTAAAGTATTCAGAGTTTTAAGACCCACACCTGTTGATTTGACAAGAGTTTCAGCTACTTTTGAAGAAGCATTACTTTCTGTAAAAATTGTTTTAACCTTATAGGTTTTTACAAATTCCTGAATTTCTGTAAGTTGTCGTGGACTTGGTTCTTGTTCAGGAGAGATACCTGCAATACCAAGTTGATTAAGTCCAAATCTCTTCGCTAGATAAGAAAAGGCTGTATGTTGTGTTACAAATGTTTTCTGAGTCGCTTTTTCAAATTTAGGCTGGAATTTCTTAGTCAATTCTTGAGCTTTTTTGATAAAGGCTTGCGCATTTTTCTGGTAAGTTTCTTTATGCTCACTATCAACCTCTGAAAGTTTATCAGCGATAATCTGAGCTTCTTCGCCAGCTTTTTCTGGATCTAGCCAAGTGTGAGGGATCATAGAGCGTTTTTTCATCAACTCCATCCCCTGCTTCCACATCTTCTAGCCCTGGGACGCGATCTAAAGTCATTCCCTCTGAAGCCTCTAAAACCTTCACTTTAGATTTTTTTAGATTGGGATCTAAACTTCCTGCCCAAGATTCGAGCGTATGAGAATGATAAACAAAGACATCTGCATCGTATATTGCTGCAATATCATTTGCCGAAGGTTCAAAAGAGTGAATGCCACTACTTGACTGAATCATCCGAACATCATTCAAGTCACCAGATACTTCCTTGACCATAGCGTAGATAGGATAAAAACTGGTGACAATTTTCATCCCTTTCCCTGTCTGACTTTCCTTTTGACCACAAGCACCTAAACACAAAAGAAAGACACTTAACAAGACTAAAAATAAACTTTGTTTCTTCATGGATAACCCCTTAACTATTTAATTAACTGGTAAACATTCTACTCCTAAAAATTTAATCTGTCAAGCTATTTTAAGAAAAATTTGAAATTTCTTTCACATATAAAAATCTGCTGAGTTTCAACAACTCAACAGATTCTCACTTATATACTCAATGAAAATCAAAAGAGCAAATTAGGGAAGCTAGCTGTAGGTTGCTCAAAACAGTGTTTTGAGTTGTAGATAAGACTGACGAAGTCAGCTCAAAAACATGTTTTTGAGGTTGTAGATGAAACTGACGAAGTCAGTAACCATACATACGGCAAGGCGAAGCTGACGTGGTTTGAAGAGATTTTTCGAAGGTATTATTCTTCTATGGTAGAATGCTTATAACCATAAGTAAAGTAAATGATACTTCCTACAACAACGCAACTAGGGAAAGCAATCCAAGTTTCCATATTATACTGTAACATAAAGGATAAACAAATGATGATTGATAAAATGGGTAACAGAGGGTACCAATGGTGTTTTAAATTCTCCAGCTTTTGGGCATCCCCTTTTTCTTTCCGTAAGCGAATCAGACCATAAGCCAGCATGATCAAGTAGGACAAGTACAAATATTTAAGAAAGGCTGCGATACTAGCTGAGTGGGAACATTCCTCTGCTACTGCTGAAGCTAGACCTGTCAAGATAGTAGCATTCTTTGGGTACCTTGCTAGTCTTCGTTAGTTCTTTAAAGGCAGCAGGGCATCAATCCGTCACGCGCTAAACTGTAAATCATACGTGATAGGGGCATAGGTCATCGAGATACAAACCGTAATCAAGGTCAAGATAGCCACTAATGACACATAGTTGGCTGCCCAACTAATCCCAACGCTACGAAGAGCAAAAGGCAACAGCATCATCGACATTTAGATGGCTATAGTGAACCACACCAGTCAAGACAAGCGTCACCAAGGCATAAAGAATGGTTACGATAGAAAGCGATAAGACAATCCCTCTAGGAATATTTTTTTGAGGAGTCTTGACTTCATCTACGGCCATAGAGATGGATTCAAATCCCTAAAAACCGAAGAACATCAAGGACGCACCAGCCATAATACCAGTACTAGCACCATAGATTTGTCCAAAAACCATAAGGAGCAAAATTGCTCCAATTATCAAGTTTGATATGCCAAATTCCTACTAAAACAAAAAGAGCTAAAGCGGAAAAATTTCAAAAATCACTAGAATAGAATTAAAAGCGTAAGGCTGCCTTGGCATTGAGTAAAACAAGTGAAGTCACCAAGACCAAGACAAGAATGAGCAGTAAATCAACAAATGTCCCTGCTTGAGGATTAAAGGTACCATTTAAAAGCCTTAGGAAGGGCTATCCCATATTGAAAGCAAGCCTTTAAAATAAGCTACTCAACGAAGCCACACCAGATATGGCTGTCATGAACTCCATCATGGTTAACCAGCCAGCCAACCAAGCTGGAAATTCTCCTAAAAATAGCATAGAGATAACTGTAGGCACCACCTGTAGCAGGTACTCATGAGGCAAATTCTGCAAAGAGGGCTGATAATCCCACACACAAGGCAGAAATAACGATTGAAAATCACTAGGGGCTGGACCAGCAAGTGTTGCAGCTGCAGTACCTGTGATTGTAAAGACACCTGTCCCTACCATGGCTCCGATACCCAGCAAAAATCAAATCCCATAACTTCAAATGCCTGTGCATCTCCGTTTTTATCTAAACTAACATTTTTTGTTCTAAATATATTCATCTCTGACTCAAAATAAAATGATGATTCTATTTTACCATAAATATAGGAGATTTGTGAATATTTATAAAACATTTTTCTGATCTGACTACCTTTTTGTAATAGCTATACTCAATGAAAATCAAAAGAGCAAACTAGAAACTAATGCAGAGCTGTGCCCGAAGTACAGCAAGGCGACGTTGACGTGGTTTTGAGTGATTTCGAAAATAATAGAACAAAAACTCTTGAAGAAGTTGACAATGGCTTGCCAGAGGGAGCTTGAAGTTACCACCTTCTTCTAGCGCTTTATTGGCATCAAAGTTGAGGTTGATATTTTTTTAAAACTATCTCCAGCTTGGGAAACAATGCTTTCCTTGAGGTCATTTAGAGTTTTAGTGAAATCAGCATTGTTCAAAAATGTCACTCTTTGAGAGGTTGAGGGCAAAATTGATGATGATATTGACCTGGTTTCCTGTTATAACCTGATCAAGTTTGTAGTTTTTTAGCGTATCTTCAACGATTTTGCGGACATCTTCTTCTGTCAGACTTCCTTTAGCTTCTTTTGCCTTTGCGATTCCTGCCTTGATATCTGTCATAGCCGCATTGAGCTTATTGGCATCGTAACCTGACTTGTCCTTGTTTTCAGCATTGATATCGGATAAGGCTTTTAGTTCTTCTTGGGCCAAGTCTTTATTGGCTTGTGGTACTTTAGCACCATTAGCCTCTAACGAGTAGTAAATTCCAGCTAGAGCGCTCTCACCAGTAACTGGAATAGGAGCTGTAACTGTAATTTTAGCATGCTCCACACCCAGGGTCACTGCTGCATTACGATACATATCCTGCGTCACCTTGGTGATATTTTCAGGCGTTTCAATCTTGACCTCTAGAGGCGATTTGTCACCCAGTTTTTGAATCTTAGCTGACGAATAGAGTTGTAGACTTGCATCATTAGCCACATTCATAATTTTCGAATAGATATCAGGTGTCATGGTTTTAATATCTTTGGTGTCTTTTGATGCATCATAGCCAAGTTTGCTAAGAGTTTGATTTTTCTGGTCTTCAGTTAGTGAAGAGCCAAGCACATATTCAGGTTGTACATAGGTTTCATCGATTACTTTTTGAACATCTGTTGCTGCGTGGACGCTCGTCATAGCTGTTGCTGCCCACAAATACTGCAGCGCTTGTTAGAAAGAATTTCTTTCTCATGGGATATTTCCTCCTTTCACCTTTCTAGGGTAATAAAACAATCTTAAAGAAAACTTATAGTGAAAAACACCTGGCAAAAACCAGATGTTTAAAAGAAATTAAAGAATTTCATGATATAGAGATTGAATCGAACCTGTCTAGAGTAGTAATAGTTTCCCACCATTTTCATAGAGTTCTGCACCGTGAAAGATAGAAATCGGGGTTGATGTAGGTGTAGGTCTTTCCCAGTGGTATTTCCAAGAATAGGAGCGACCGTTTCACGAGAATAACTGTTTGGCCAAGGGCTAGAGTGTTTTCCTTGCCATTTCTGAGCGATAAAAGTCGATATAAGCAGGGTCCAAAAATTATAGGCTTGAACGGCGGTCCAGACATCAACCCCTTTTGCTCTGAGCCAGATAGAGGTTATCTGTCAGAGTCTGAATTCCCTTGACGAATACTCGAGGCATTGTCATTGATAGTATTTGGTAGCGCCACTAGCAGACTCACTAGACTGCATGACATCGCCTTCTTTTCCTTTCGTTTCGGTATAAATCATGGCGAGCACAAGCTCTTCATTGGCTGGAGTATCTCTTTCACTGAGGACTTCTCGAACCATGGGTTGGTAGGTCATGACTTGCTTTACATCTTGATGGATATGATAGACTTTTATATCCAGCGAAAAAGGAAGACTGCTAGCACTAGCACTCTTCTTAGTAAATTTAAACATTATTTACTTTGAATATCCTCGATATTTTTAATTAAGATAGAATAGGTTCCATTGTCATTTTGGATAAACTCAACAGACTCTGCGTCTTGGTAAACATTATTTGGAACGATGAGTTCGATTCCGTTTGACAAGGAAAGTTTTTTTGGTTTTCAAATTTTTTTAATTGGCGACTGGCATCAATTTCATCGAACTGGACTGGTTCTGGTACAGCTTCCTTGACTTGGTCGATAAAGCTCAAACGAGCTGTCAGATTGTTATCAAAAAGGTCGTTAGCCAATTTTTTTCAGGTGACAATTCATTGCTTTCTTCTAGATTGTTGAAAAATCGCTGATTTTAACCTTGGATTGAAATTGAAAAGTCATCTGTGTTAAAGGACTCTGCAATTCTCTGGGCTGTTTTTTTCCAGTTCCTTGATGGATTTCTTGGGAGAAATCTTAGGGAGCGACAGCAAGAAGATTTTCTGAAAAAAATAGTTCAAAGAAAAGTCCCATTGTACTTGATTCGTTTCTCGATCAGGTGGTACTTGCGACTTTGAAGATTGACCACCAAAGCCTCATCAGCTCCCTGTTCCAAAATCCAGGCAGAGTTATTCTGAGTTAGCTTGATTGGGATTATCAACTTCTCCACCGAGGTGGGTCAAGGTTTCCCGTAAGGCAATTCGCAAGAAAGCGAAATGTTCAACGCCTTCTTTAGAAAACTGAACAAAAACCAAGTCATTGGTCTTGAGGTTTTCAGAAATACTGAATTTCTCTTTCCAGAGATTAGCCAGTGTGACTGATGTCTCCAACAAATCGTCTGTGATATGATTGAAGAAGGGATTTTTCTTCTTCGAAAATCCCAGTCTTGGCTTCATCTGAATACACACGTTCAATTTTTTTGCGCAGGTATTCTTCGATTTTTTTGGAGTGATATTGAGAAACTTATCCGCTAGGAACAACTCGGTATCATCTGGGCTGAACTGATGGATAATAGCTTTCTTAATATAAATGTCCATAAAAGTTTTAGTCCTCGTATAATGGGAAAGCATCTGTCAACGCTTTGACTTCACTTCTCACTTCTTCTAAGACAGCTTCATTTTCTGCATTCTTAAGGGTTTTTAATGATGAGTTCAGCCACTTTACGGCTTTCTTCTTCACCAAATCCACGTGCAGTGATGGCTGCAGATCCGATACGAATCCCACTTGTCTTGAAATGGTGACAAGGTTTCGTATGGGATTGAGTTTTTATTTAGGGTAATATTGACTTCATCCAGCAAGTTTTGAGCAACTTTTCCGTTTTCTACAACCTTAGTTACATCCACTAGGAAGAGGTGATTTTCAGTCCCTCCAGAAATGATACGGAAATCAGGGTCTTGTAAGAAGACTTCAACCATAGCTTTGCTGTTTTTGATAACATTTGCAGCATATTCTTTGAAGGCTGGATCCAAAACTTCTTTGAAGGAAACAGCCTTAGCAGCGACAACATGCTCTAAAGGACCACCCTGAATACCAGGGAAAAATAGCTGAATTGATTTTCTTTAGCTAAGTTCTTCATCATTGGTCAAAATCAAACCACCACGTGGTCCACGAAGGGTTTTTGTGGGTCGTTGTTGTTGTGATATGAGCGTATGGCACTGGGCTTGGATGAAGACCAGCTGCAACCAAACCAGCAATATGAGCCATATCGACCATGAGCTTAGCCCCAACAGCATCTGCGATTTCACGGAATTTTGAGAAAGTCGATAATTTGAGAATAGGCTGAAGCACCTGCTACGATTAGTTTTGGTTTTTACTTCTTGGGCTTGTTTCAAGATAGCATCAAAAGTCCAAGAGTTCTGTTTCAGGATCTACACTATAAGAAACAAAGTTGTAGGTTTGACCAGAGAAGCTGACAGGAGCTCCGTGGGTCAAGTGTCCACCTGCTGCCAAATCCATTCCCCATAACCGTATCACCAGGCTCAATCAAGGCCATGTAAGCCGCACAGTTGGCTTGGCTTCCTGAGTGAGGTTGGACATTGGCAAATTTAGCACCGAAAATTTCTTTCGCGCGTTCAATAGCAAGAGTCTCTACCACATCTACTACATCTGTTCCACCATAGTAACGACGTCCTGGGTAGCCCTCGGCATATTTGTTGGTCAAGATAGACCCTTGAGCCGCCATAACAGCCTTGGAAACCACGTTTTTCCGAAGCAATCAACTCAATGTTGTTTTTGTTGGCGTTCTTCTTCTTTGGCAATAGCATTCCAGAGATCAGCATCGTATGCTTTAAAATCATCTTTGTCAAAAATCATAGGTCTTCTCCTTTATAGTGTGACTGGTCCTTTAGTTTGGTTCTACAATAAGAAAATAAACTAAAAGATGCGAATAAACCGTTTCTGCATTTTATCACAAGTATAACCAACTTTTTCATAAAATGCATGAGCACCCAGACGATGATCGGCAGAGTTTAAGCGGATAAACCCATAACCTCGTCTTTTTGCTTCTTGATCCAACCCTTGCAGTAAGCTTTTACCGATACCTTGCCCTTGTGCTTGAGGTAAAACTGCTAAGGCTAAGATATTAAATCCTGCTTTAGAATAGAGGGATTCATAAACCTCAGCGTGGACATATCCAAGTAGGACATGACTGGCTGCATCCTCATAGCCAAGTAGGAAATGATGGGAATCCTGAGACAGTCTAGCTAGTTGACTAGCTGTGTCCTCTAGACTAAAAAGAATAGCCCAAAGCCTCTTGGTTAATCTCACATATAGCCTTTCACATCGTTTTCTTGCAAATCTCTTAGCATCTCATTTCTCCTCAAAAGAAATCTCTGGAACCTGAGCAAGAATATCTTCACGCTTAATGGCCCCTTGGCGTAAGATTTTCACCTTGACTCCAGACAAATCCAAAATAGTCGAATCCAGTCCAGTTAGAAAATCATCGTCTTCCAGACCCAAAACCTCTTGGTCAAAATCTTTCAGAATTTGCTGCAAAGGTTACTCCACTTGCCTGACCTGAGATATTGGCAGACGGCCCAATCAAGGGACCTGTCTCTCGAATTAAATCAAGCGTAATGGGGTGACTTGGCATCCGAAATCCAACAGTTGCAAGACCAGAATTGACCCAATAGGGAACTCTATCATTGGCTTCAAGGATAAGGGTCAAGGGACCTGGTAAAAAAGTCTCCACAAGCTTTTTTAGATAAGTTGGCTGATTCTTAGAAAAGTGTAAGATATCCTCTAGAGAGGCGACATTGAGGTTAAGCGCCTTGTCTCTAGGACGACGCTTGAGCTGGTAAACATGGTCAACCGCTTTTTCGTCTAGAGCTTTGGCAAAGAGACCATAAACTGTCTCGGTAGGTAAAACGACAGCTCCTCCCTTTTCCAACTCTTGCCTAATCCTGTCCATCATCAACTACAACCATCCCTATCTTGACCAAATTGGTCTTTGAGTGTTCGTACTCGTTTTTCGGGAAGATGCTTCCTAAAAAGCGCAGGAACACTTTGACCTTGCTTGTATCCAATTTCAAGGTAAATCTTACCACCATCTTTGAGATACTCCTTTGCACCTTCCGCAATTCTGCGGTAAATAGCTAGGCCATCCTCATCTGCAAAGAGAGCTAGATGAGGTTCTGAATGCAAAAACATTCAAACCAACCTCTGACTCATCTTTCACGAGAGATATAGGGTGGATTGGATACAATTATATCATATTTTTCAGAAATTTCTGTAAAAACAATCAGATTTTTTTAAAAAAATATTGAAGATTTTGATTTCTAGCAGTTTCTCTGATGCAAATCTAAGGCATCTTGGGAAATATCTGCTGCTGTCACTGACCAATCTGGTCTGTTTTTTTGCTAAAAGCAAGAGCTATGGCTCCACTTCCAGTCCCGATGTCCAAGACCTTGAGATTTTCTTCAGGATTTTCTGCCAAGATAAGCTCCACCAACTCCTCTGTTTCAGGTCGGGGAATTAAGACTCGCTCATCAACTGTTAACTGCATACCAAAGAAATCTGCATAACCAATGATATACTGAGCTGGTTTGTGAGCTGCTAACTGCTGGTAAAATTTCTTCTACAAATTGTCTTTTCTTCCTCTGTCACCTCTTGCTGGAGGGCAAAGACAAAGTCTGTAAAGGATTGATTTTTCAGGCTACGATAGACAAAAGAGAGGCTTTCAGCTTCCTCTCCTTGTCTAATCAACTCCTCTTCAAAATCTGAAAATAATTGAGCTAATTTCATTATTTGTTTAATTCTTCTAATTTTCTGTGTTTGGTCATAAAGAACCAAGGCATCCACAACTTCATCCAATTTACCAGACAAAGATGGTATCTAGTTTTTGGAGAGTCAAGCCAATACGGTGGTCTGTGACACGGTTTTGTGGGAAATTATAAGTACGGATCCGTTCTGAACGGTCACCAGTACCGATTGTTGACTTTACGCTCAGCGTCTTGTTCATCTTGTGCAATCTGTGCAAAGTGGTCAGCCACACGCGCACGGATGATTTTCATGGCCTTCTCACGGTTCTTCTGCTGGGTACGTTCTTCCTGCATCTCAACCTTGATATTGGTTGGCAAGTGAACGATACGAACGGCAGTCGCAACCTTATTGACGTTCTGTCCACCAGCACCAGATGCGTGGTAGATATCAACACGAAGGTCTTTTGGATCAATATCGTACTCTACTTCTTCCACTTCAGGCATGACAAGAACTGTCGCTGTAGAGGTATGGACACGACCTTGACTTTCTGTCACAGGGAACACGTTGCACACGGTGGGCACCAGATTCATACTTGAGTTTAGAGTAAACAGATTGACCTGAAACCATGGCAACTACTTCTTTGAAACCACCGACACCGTTCATAGAAGCTTCCATAACTTCAAAGCGCCAGCCTTGGGCTTCCGCATACTTTTGGTACATGGTTAGAAGGTCTCCAGCGAAAAGCGCCGCTTCGTCACCACCCGCTGCTCCACGGATTTCAAGGATAATGTTCTTGTCATCGTTTGGATCTTTTGGAAGGAGCAAGATTTTCAGTTTTTCTTCGTATTCTTCTTTTTCAGCCTTGGCATCTTTGAGCTCTTGCTTGGCCATTTCTTCCAAGTCCGCATCTCCGCCTGATTCTTTAATCATTTCTTCAGCATCAACGATATTTTGAAGGACTTGTTTGTACTCACGGTAGGCTGTTACCGTATCACGAGTTGAAGCCTCTTCTTTTGAAAGCTCCATGAAACGTTTGGTATCAGAAACCACATCTGGGTCACTGAGCAATTCTCCTAACTCTTCATAACGGTCTTCTACAGCTTGTAGTTGATCATAGATGTTCATTTTTCTTCATTCTCCTTCTTGATTTCAGGGGTAAAATAGTGTTTACGACAAACCGAGATATAGGTTTCATTGCCACCTATCTGAATTTGTTCTCCCTCATAGGGTAGGCTTCCCATCTAGGGGTTCTGAGTACCATAGTCGCCTTTTTCTTACAATACTGACAGATGGTCTTTATTTCGTCAATCTTATCTGCTAATAGCAAGAGGTATTTGGAACCTTCGAATAGTTCATTGCGAAAATCATTCTTCAAACCGAATGCCATGACAGGGATGTCTAACTCATCAACAACACGAGCTAGGTCGTAAACATGGTGACGCTTGAGAAACTGGGCCTCATCAACCAGCACACAGTAAGGTTTTTCAGGTAGGTCTCGGATATAGCCAAAGATATCCGTCGTCTCCTCAATCGCAATGGCTGGGCGTTTCATACCAATCCGACTAGATACATAGCCAACACCGTCACGCGTATCCAGAGCAGAAGTCATAATAACAACTCCTTTTCCTTGCTCCTCATAGTTATAGGCCACTTTTAAAATCTCAATCGTCTTACCAGAGTTCATGGTCCCATAACGATAATACAACTGTGCCATGCTTCTATTTCACGTCCATTTCTAAATTTTTGCTACATTCTAGTATATCATAATTTTTCTGAAGCTTTAAATGGCAAAATGTGGTAAAAATAGAAGAAATCAAAAACTAGTGGAGGAAGCTATTATGCCATTTGTACGCATCGATTTATTTGAAGGACGCACGCTCGAGCAAAAAGAAAGCTCTTGCTAAGGAAGTAACGGAAGCTGTTGTCCGTAACACTGGAGCACCTCAGTCTGCTGTTCATGTCATTATCAACGACATGCCTGAAGGAACTTATTTCCCTCAAGGGAGAAATGCGCACCAAATAAAGCTAGCTTAAGCAGAATTGCTTAGGCTTTTTCAATCTCCAAGTAGCATCCATTGAAGAAATAGTTTAAATTTTGTTACAATTTGAAAAAGAGACTTGGAAAACTATTGCCAAGAAAAGAGCTATTAAATAAGGAAAATATTATGATTACACGTGAATTTGATACCATCGCTGCTATCTCTACTCCACTAGGTGAAGGGGCCATTGGTATTGTCCGTTTGAGCGGAATTGACAGTTTTGCCATTGCGCAAAAGATTTTTAAAGGCAAGGATTTGAGTAAGGTTGCCAGCCATACTCTTAACTACGGTCACATCGTTGACCCTCAAACTGGTAAGGTCATGGACGAGGTTATGGTTGGGGCTATGAAGTCTCCAAAGACCTTCACTCGTGAGGATATTATCGAGATTAACACCCACGGTGGGATTGCGGTGACCAATGAAATTCTCCAGCTAGCTATCCGTGAAGGAGCTCGGTTGGCAGAACCTGGTGAATTTACCAAACGTGCCTTTCTAAACGGTCGTGTGGACTTGACGCAGGCTGAGGCGGTGATGGATATCATCCGTGCCAAGACAGACAAGGCTATGAACATTGCAGTTAAGCAATTAGACGGCTCCCTTTCTGACCTGATTAACAATACTCGCCAAGAAATCCTCAATACACTTGCCCAAGTTGAGGTCAATATCGACTATCCTGAGTATGACGATGTTGAGGAAGCCACTACTGCTGTTGTCCGTGAAAAGACTATGGAGTTTGAGCAATTGCTAACCAATCTGCTTCGAACAGCCCGTCGCGGTAAAATCCTCCGTGAGGGAATTTCCACTGCTATCATCGGCCGTCCCAACGTTGGGAAAATCTAGCCTGCTCAACAACCTCTTGCGTGAAGACAAGGCCATCGTAACCGACATCGCCGGTACCACCCGTGATGTCATCGAAGAATACGTCAACATCAATGGAGTACCTCTCAAATTGATTGATACAGCTGGTATCCGTGAAACAGATGATATCGTGGAACAAATCGGTGTCGAGCGTTCGAGAAAAAGCCCTCAAGGAAGCTGACTTGGTTCTACTAGTGCTAAATGCCAGTGAACCACTGACAGCACAAGACCGCCAACTCTTAGAAATCAGTCAGGATACCAACCGTATTATTCTACTCAATAAAACAGATCTGCCTGAAGCGATTGAAACTTCAGAACTTCCAGAAGATGTCATCCGTATTTCAGTTCTTAAAAACCAAAACATTGATAAGATTGAAGAACGCATTAATGACCTCTTCTTTGAAAATGCTGGTCTAGTTGAGCAAGATGCTACTTACCTATCTAATGCTCGTCATATTTCCTTGATTGAAAAAGGCTGTTGAAAGCCTACAAGCTGTTAATGAAGGGTCTTGAACTAGGGGATGCCAGTTGATTTGCTTCAAGTTGACTTGACTCGTACTTGGGAAATTCTCGGAGAAATCACTGGAGATGCTGCTCCTGATGAACTCATTACCCAACTCTTTAGCCAATTCTGTTTAGGAAAATAAGAAAAATCCATGATCGTTCATTGCGGTCATGGATTTTATTGTCTTTATTAGTAATCTGGTCTTAAGACACCTGTTACAGTTGCCTTAGTTGCTTCGTAGTCGCCATCTACGACAACTTTGATAATGCGTTTGGCATCTTCTTCTGGTGCTGGAACTAGAGGTAATCGAGTTGGTCCAGCTTCAAATCCCATATAGTTAAGAACTGCCTTAACTGGAGCAGGACTTGGATAAGAGAAGAGGGCATTGACTTTAGGAATGAATTTACGCTGAATAGCTGCAGCTTTCTTCATATCGCTTTCTGCAATGGCAGTAAACATCTCGTGCATCTCATCTCCATTTGTATGGGAGGCAACAGAAATAACCCCATCCGCACCAAGGTTCATGGCATGGAAGGCATCTCCATCCTCACCAGTATAAATCAAGAACTCTTCTGGCTTGTGCTCAATCAAGTAAGCCATATTAGCCAAGCTGGTACATTCTTTAACACCGATGATATTTGGATGGTCAGCCAAACGAAGCATGGTTTCTGGAGTTAATTCGACAACCACACGCCCTGGAATGTTATAAATGATAATCGGTAAATCTGAGGCATCAGCAATAGCCTTAAAGTGCTGATACATGCCTTCTTGAGAAGGTTTGTTGTAGTAAGGTACGATAGCAAGCCCAGCAGCGAAAACCACCAAATTCTGCTACTTCTTTGACAAACTCGATCGAGTCACGCGTATCATTGGTACCTACACCCGCAATCAAAGGAACACGTCCATTAACAACCTTTTGAACTGCCGCAAAGAGTTCCAACTCTTCATCGTGGGTCAAGGTTGGACTCTCAGCAGTCGTTCCAGCTAGAAGAATGCCATCTGTATGATGGGCCAATAAATGCTCAATCAAGGCTGGAATGGCATCAAAGTTGATGGAGCCATCCTCATGGAAAGGGGTAATAAAGGCCGTGATGATTTTACACTCTTTTAAATCTTGATAAGACATGAGAAACACCTCTCTATTTCAAAGAAGGAGTTCATCTGAACTCCTAAACGATATGACTATTTTAATTCAAATTTCAACTCAGCTGTTGGACGAACCAATCCACGTTCATGAAGTGTTTCTGCGATCTGAACTGAGTTCCAGGCAGCACCTTTGAGAAGGTTATCTGAAACAACCCACATGTGGATTCCTTTTTCTGCATCCAAGTCTTTACGGATACGACCAACAAAGGTATCACGTGAACCAACTGCATTGATGGCTTGTGGATAGATTTGATGAGCTACATCATCTTCAAGAACTGCACCTGGGAAGGCTGCGATAGCTGCTTTCACTTCTTCGATTGGGGCCACTTCTTTTGTTTCGATATAAACTGACTCAGAGTGAGCTGATAAGACTGGAATACGAACACATGTTGCAGACACTGCGATGCTGTCATCTTCCATGATTTTCTTCGTTTCCTTGGTCATCTTCATCTCTTCGTAAGTGTAATCATTGTCTGTGAAGACATCGATTTGCGGAAGAGCGTTAAAGGCGATAGGATAGTGTTTCTTGTCACCACCTGAAGGCAAGATTTCCGCATGCAAATCACGTGGATTCACACCATCATTCAAGACTTCACGAAGTTCACGTTGTGTTTCAAGAATCGCTCCCATACCAGCACCTGAGACTGCTTGGTAAGTTGAAACGATGATACGGTCCAAGCCCCATGTTTTGACGAACAGGCTCAAGAGCCACCATCATTTGGATTGTTGAACAGTTAGGGACAGGCAATAATTCCGTTGTGGGCATCAAGTGCATGAGCATTGACTTCTGGGAACAACCAAAGGAACATCTGGATTTTTGACGGAAATAAGATGTATTATCTACTACTACCGCCCCAGCTTTGAACTGCGTATGGTGCATACTTAGCTGATGTCGAACCACCTGCTGAGAAGAGGCAATATCAACACCCTCAAAAGGCTGTCTCAGTTGTTTCTTCAATCGTAATATCTTGGTCTTTAAATTTCAAAGTCTTTGCCTGCTGAACGTGCAGAAGCAAGGTAACGAATTTTATCGATAGGAAGTGATGATTCTTCCAACATTTTTTTATCATCTGAGCTCCGACAGCACCTGTCGCGCCGACTACAGCAACTGTATATCCCATAAATAACCTCTTTCGGAATTTTCTAAAAAAATTTCTATAATAGATGTATTATACTACTTTTTTTCCAAAAAAATTGAAAAAGCATTTTTTTGGGTTATATTTTTCTGAAAATTAAAAATCCCCTAGTCATTGACCAGGGACTAAGAGGCATCTTCATGTGATGAGCAGGTTCACACAACTCATCAAGGTCCGCTCCTGCGTTATGACCTCCTTATGCTCAATAGTAGTCCGAAGACTACCTATCGACTCATCGCATCTACTATTCTACTAGATAGAGTCACTTTTGTCAACAGCCAAAAACTCTTTGCTTCATTTATACAGGTGCATAAGAAATATCTTTGAAAAATTTGGGTCAGACATAACAAAAACCCTTGTAAATAAGGGTTTTTGTATCTATTTAATGCTAATTGCCGGGATTGAACCGGCGACCTCATCCTTACCATGGATGCGCTCTGCCAACTGAGCTAAATCAGCTTACCTAAAAAAGTATACTATAGTTCTATGTTCTTGTCAAGCGCTCTCTTTTAATTTTTATGGAATGAAAAAAAGCTAGATTTAGCAAGAATCTAGCTTATAAACTTCTTATTTTGTTAGATCGATTCGCTGTCCCCAGTTTACCAATCAAAAATCGCTCCCACGATAAGTGATGCAAACTCTCCAACTCCTGTAGAGAACCATGTGAAGAAGAAGGGAGCTTCTGTCAAGATATGGAGTTCAGCTGCAATGGTAATCATTGAAATGGAGAAGAGGATTGAAAAGAAGAAATGATCTTTTCGAATCAAACCATTGAACAAATAGTCTTTCTTGTACTTTTGCTAAAGAGCCAAACACCCAGACTAAGGAAAAACTAGAGTAGAACCCCCTCCGACAAAGACATCTATTAGGCCAAAAGCTACTAAATAAATTAGCAATCATACATCCAATTGTCACACCGATGATGTATTTAGGGATTGTAAAAGGCCAAGAAATTCATCATCTCTGAAATACGGAACTGATACACCTCAAAACTAATGGACATTCATCGGTGGGGTAATGGTCAAAACCACATAGATAGCAGCAACAATAGCAATATCTGCCATGTCACGAACAGTTAAATTTTTCATGTTTTCTCCTTTGGCGGTTTCCCGCGTAAAATATGCTTGGTGAAAGAAGCTAAGCACCAAGGGTTGATTGAATCAACCTTACCAGTATAGCACAATATATGACTTTATGCTATACTAAAATCATGAAAAAAATCAAATAAAAAGCTTTCTTTGATAACGAGATTCTCTCCTACTTATTTTTCGGTGGTGCTACTACTCTGGTCTCTATTTTATCACGTTTAGCTATCTACCATATCAGCCATCAGGAAATCCTAGCAACTGCACTCGCAAATATTATCGGTATTCTTTTTGCCTTTATCACTAAATGATACATTTGTCTTTTAAACAAGAGAAAGAATTGGGCAATCCGTCTAGCTAAATTTTTTTCTTAGCACGTCTTTCTACTCTTGGTCTTGACGTTCTTTTAACTTATATCTTTGTTACATCTTATCCCTGATATTATCGGGCAGTTTGTCAACGATCAATATAGATCAGAGTTAATACCATCGAAACGATAATTAGCACAGATTTTGATTATCATTCTTAACTATATTTTTCAGTAAAATCTATATTTTTTTAAAAAGGAACAATTGATCTCATAGAGCATCAAGTTGCATTATTTCACAATTTGGGATATAATAAATAAGAAATTTTTGGAAAGGAATTTATGAAAATGTTAAAGGATCTTAAAAGAATTTTTGCTTCGTGGTAATGTCGTTGACCTTGCTGTCGGTGTGATCATTGCCTCTGCTTTTGGTGCTATCGTTACTTCACTTTGTTAAATGATATCATCACTCCACTTATCTTGAATCCCAGCTTTGAAAGCTGCAGAATGTTGAACGTATCGCTGAGCTTTCATGGAATGGTGTTGGATATGGTAGCTTCTTGAGCGCTGTTATCAACTTTCTTAGTTGATTGGGTACTGTTCTTTTTCTTCGTTATTAAAGCTGTTGAAAAAGCGCAAAAACCTTACGTAAGAAAGAGGAAGTGGTTGAAGAAGCACCTGCTGCTCCAACTGAACTTGAAGTTCTTCAAGAAATCAAAGCCCTTCTTGAGAAAAAAATAAGACAGATAAAGGATCTAGCTTCAAAGCTAAATCCTTTTTTTCTTTACTCTTTTCGGCAACTTACCCAGCCTTTTTCGAGCATTTTTCTTAATCAAGTAAGGCATCTTCACATTTTCACGGCCTTTTTTTCTCAATCAGTTTTTGACAAATTCTGGCATCTGAAGGTCGTCTGTCTCCTCCATGATGTCCTTAGTAGTTGCTGAAGGAGCTAACTCATCAAAGGTTTCTTCTTCTGGGAGAAAAGTCCTTAAATTCTTTTGTGTTCATTGGCTCTTACAGTATCAACTAAAGCATCAATTAAACGGGCTATCTGTGTTTTGGGCATTGGTGGGCGATGATAGGTGACACCCTAATTCTTGACACAACTCATAACATTCTACATCATTATCGAACAAGAACTTCAATGTGCTCACTGATAAAACTAATCGGGTACAAAAATATAATGCTCTGGATGTTGCTTTTCTGTTCTCGTAAATATTCTAAAGTACATCTGGCTTGATCCAAGGGATTCCAATATCGCTCTCGCTCTGCCAAAGTATTGGTATACTGATCTGCTATTAGACCGAGTTGCTCTGCGATCAGCTTTGCTATTATCAAAAAAATCTGATCGATATAAGGGATCTCCATAGTCCAAAGGCAAAAATTGGAACACTATGGGCTGAAAAGATTACCTTGAAAGGACTCTTTCTCCCACATCGTTTCGTAAAATTTTTGCTAATCTCATCTGTCCAGAAGTCCAGCAAAGACTGTTGTTGATACCAGTCCTTTAATGACTAAAAAAATCGGATCTGCTGGCTTTCCAGAAACTTCTCATACCCCATCACCGAGTAGAAAGGAATAATGAGGGTTCCAAAAATCAAGCAGATACATTCTTCAACACCATCAGCCTCCATCTGCTTGATCACATCAGGGGATAAAGGGGCGAGAAAAATTTGTTGGCAAAGTAGATGCCATACTCTTCTCCCAACCGTTCTCTTACTAAAATCGACTTCCTCACGTGTAATCTTCTGCAGGGGCGTACCACCTATACGAACATAGTTGTCATAGAGGTCTGAATCTCGTGATCCTTGGGGTCTAACTCCACGACGAATATTGGTAAAAAAATCCGCTACACTCTCAAAGGTAATCTCTTCTGGTGAACCGAATGTCATCATTAAAATTGCTTTTTTTCATTGATATATCCTTGTGATGTTTTTTCAATTACCATTGTACCATGAAAATATATAATAAATAAACGTTTTCATTCATTTTTATTTTTATTTACTCCTCTTTGTCTTTCTCTCCATTCTATGATACAATGAAAAAAATGATAATAAAGGAGTTTTTATGACTTATCCCGAACCTTTTAGATCGTTTCTTGACCTACGTTAAGGTCAACACGCGTTCTGATGAACACTCTACTACTACTCCAAGTACGCAAAGCCAGGTAGATTTTGCGACCAACGTTCTTATTCCTGAAATGAAACGTGTTGGTCTGCAAAAATGTTTACTACCTGCCAAATGGTTTTGCTATTGGTACCTTACCAGCTAACGATCCAAGCTCGACTCGCAAGATTGGCTTCATCTCCCACATGGATACTGCTGATTTTTAATGCTGAAGGGGTGAAGCCGCAAGTTATCGAAAAACTATGATGGTGGAGCCATCGACTTAGGTACTTCTGGCTTTAAACTAGATCCTGCTGACTTCAAAGAGTCTTGAAAAATATCTAGGGCCAAACGCTTATCACAACTGACGGCACGACCTTACTGGGTGCTGATGACAAATCAGGTATTGCTGAGATTATGACCGCTATCGAGTACCTGACTGCTCATCCTGAAATCAAGCATTGTGAAATTCGTGTTGGTTTTGGACCTGATGAAGAAATCGGTGTCGGTGCTAATCAAGTTTGATGCAGATGACTTTTGATGTTGACTTTGCCTACACAGTTGATGGCGGTCCACTAGGAGAACTGCAGTACGAGACTTTCTCAGCAGCAGCTGCTGAACTTCATTTCCAAAGGGCGCAATGTTCACCCTGGTACTGCCAAAGGACAGATGGTCAATGCCCTTCAGCTGGCGATTGATTTTCATAATCAACTTCCTGAGAATGACCGACCTGAGCTGACAGATGGTTACCAAGGTTTCTATCATCTCATGGATGTGTCAGGTAGTGTCGAGGAGGCGAGTGCAAGCTATATCATTCGTGACTTTGAAAAAAAGATGCCTTTGAAGCTCGTAAAGGAAGCCATGCAGGGACATTGCTGACAAGATGAATCAAGAGCTTGGAAATAATCGAGTGACCTTGACTCTGACAGACCAGTACTACAATATGAAAGAAGTCATCGAGAAAGACATGACGCCAGTTACCATTGCTAAAGCTGTTATGGAAGATTTAGGTATCACGCCTATCATTGAACCGATTCGTGGTGGAACAGATGGGTCTAAGATTTCCTTTATGGGTATTCCAACTCCGAATATCTTTGCTGGTGGTGAAAACATGCACGGCCGTTTTGAATACGTCAGCCTTCAGACTATGGAGCGAGCTGTAGATACCATCATTGGCATTGTATCTTATAAAGACTAAAAAAGACGAGGTAGCTCAGCTACTTCGCCTTTCTTTTATTCGTTTGGTTGAGTACTTGAGTCAGACTCACTTTGTTCTTGCTTTTCGCTTGCTCGAGATGTAGCTGTTTCACTGCCTTTCTCAGACTTAGATTGGTTAGCAGTTTCACTTGATTTTGAACGGAGTTCTCGGTTCAAGCTAATAATCTCTTTAGCTAGAGTGAGGAGACCTTCTTTATCACTACTTTTGGCTGCGAGTTGATCAAATAGGGCATCAACACGCTCAAAGTCTGCATCTGAACCTTTGTTATCTTCCAAGTACTTGTGAAGAGAGCAAGACATTATAAAGTTTTTTGATAGATGATCACCGTTTTGTGGATCTTGTTCTGCCTGTTTTTCTTCTCGTTGGATAGTTGTTGCAATACGGTTCAAAAAGTTCCTCAAGCTGTGTTTTGGCTTCATCAAAGTCTGCGTTTTTCTTTTTCTGCGGCTGCTTTGATATTAGCTGCTTCTTCAGCTAGGGATTGTTTGACACCGTCTTCTTTGACACGTGCTAGAGGTCGTCAGCTTTGGCTAGGAGAGCATCAACTTCTTCCTTCTTCACATGGTGACACGTTCTTCTGGCATAAAAATCACCATAGAGTTCTTTTTAGAAATTCATAGATAGCTGTCTTAGCAGTTTGGCTATCCACTTTTTCCGTATCCAGAATGGTTTTGCCAGCTTTTGTGGAAACCCGGGTTCTGTCTTTGAGAGCTTCTTCTACTTCTAGCTTTAGTTTGGTAAATAGTTGGGAATAACTTGTTCAAGTCGGTTGCTTTGAGGAAAGATTGCGACTGGTAAAGTTCCCAAGTCAACTTGGCAACACGGTTACGTAGTTCTTCTCTAAGACGACCATCAGATACATGCTCGTAGAAGTACTTGATGTACTCTACTGTTGTGACTCCTGTCCGATCGCTGGAAATCTTGCAAGGCTTGAAGTTTCGCTTCAATCGCATCCAACTCTGTCTCATCTTGTGCTAACTTCGCATCCTGCAAATGTAGCAAAGAGATCCTTCTTAGGCAAACCATAAGTATCTGTATCCAGTGTGTTGATCTTATCTACTAGGGCTTGGTATTTCTTGTCTAAAGGTGATGTTTCAACTGGAGACACACTTTGATCCACATGGATATATTGCTTATCAAAGAGATCCAAGGCCGCTAGGTATCCAGCAGTTGAGTTGGTCGCTAGTTTTTTTCATGTTTCTCGGTAAATTGACCCAAAGCAAGTTCTACCCGTCTCTGCATGATAGGTTGGTCTTTGTAGAGACTTCTGCTATCTGCTAACAGTTGATCAACTTTAGAAAGAACAGTTTGTTCATCAAAATGCTCCAGGCTGATAGCTTGATTGTAAAGGTAGGAATCTTGTTCTTTAAAGCGACCTCATAGCCCTTGGTCTGAACCTTAATGTAGTGATTGTGATCACCATGAGGAATAACAAAACTACCATTTTCAACCTGCAAACTATAAGGAGACACATTGTCACGTAGGGCAGTCGTATAAAGTTCATTTAGGAAATCAAGTTCTGGATTCACCCAGTTTGCAGAGGAATACGAACATGTTCTTTTCGAACAGCATAGGGATGGATATGGGTTGGATCATGAGGCTTGATCCGGATTTCCAAAGACAAAGAATCCATTTGAAATACGAATCGCTTCAAGCGGAACTCCGTAGGTCTGTGAGATATACTTGATTTTTTTCTTCATCGCTAGCATCTCTTGAGAAACTTTCCACAGTCTTTGCAAGTGGTTGAACGTGCTGAGACTGATGATTTTTCTTTCAAGTGATCTTGGGCAGCTTTGATTTGAGCTGCAGTCAAGTCCTTCTTAAAAGAAATAATGAGCGTGATCTCCGTGAGATACTACGAAAACCTTGCTCATCCTCACTGATGACACGGTCAGCTGCAAAAGCCATGATCATGTTCTTCACTGATGGTGGTCATGGTCTCCATCGATCATGTTTTTCATGCTGGTTCCCCTGACTTCCATGGTCACCGTCTTGGTCATGATGATGATCTTGCTGAGCAGGATGTTCTACTGGTTTACTTGGATTTTCCAAAGGTGCTGGTTTCCCACTGTCGCTAGCAAGAGGAATCATTCGTGCAATCTTTTCTTCCAAGGCAGAAAGCTTTGTATATGGAATGAAATGATAGTGATTTCCATGAGGAATCGCTACGCCACTTGGTGTTCTGCTTGAAATCTTAGCTGGGTCAAAAAATCAAGCCATCCGATTCTGCATAACGTTGATTACTTGGAAGTGCATAGAGCTGTTTTAATAGATTCTGAAGGCTCTCTTTTGTATTGCTTGGTGTTTCAGTTTGTTGACTAGGATTTGTGGTTTGACTGGTTCCATTTTGACTTGGACGATAGTCAGTCACACTCGGTTGTTTTCTAGTTCCAGAGAGGTAGGCTTGAGCAGCAGCCAATTCACTAGCAGACAAGGAACTCTTTGGAATGTAGTGGTAATGTCCACCGTGAGGAACGATATAAGCATCACCAGTATCCTCTATAATATCAGATGGATTAAAGATGTATCCATCATCGGTAGTATAGCGTCCTTGTGATCGTGCAAGTGTCACTGCACTGTTAGAAGTTGGTGCATCGTGTGTATGACCTTGTTTTTGGCGTTCAATTTCGTCCTTCGTACGAACATTATCAGCATGTGCCGCATCCTTAAGGTAAACATAATACTTACCACCCACCTTGATAATGTAGCCACCTTTGATTTCGTTGACAATATCAGCGTCTTTAAGTTGATAATTGGCATCTTTCATCAAAAGTTCTTCACTGAAAATCGCATCAAAAGGAACTTTACCATTGTAATAATGGAAATGATCACCGTGTGAAGTCACATAACCTTGATCGGTAATTTTCACGACAATTTGTTCTGCCTGAATATCTTCTTTTTTGCTAACTTGATCTGGTGTCTGAGTTTCTGATTTTTGAGAGTCTTGTTTCCCATCGACATAAGATACACGGTTATTGTCTTTGTTTCCTTCTACTTGGTGTTGGTTCAGTGCATAGATGCAAAGACTTAGGGGAAAGTACTAAAAGCCGATCCCGCCACAAAGATACTTTTTCTTCATTTTCATAATCTCCTCATTTTCAATTCTTCTGCAAGAACTTTCATATTTTCTTCTAAATTTTTCTAAGTAAGTTTTTGTCATTTTTCGGGGTCTGCTTCCAAAGGATTGAGTGTTTTCAGACTAACTCCTGTTGATTTGACCAAGGTTTCAGCGACTTTAGAAGAAGCGTTGCTCTCAGTAAAGATAGTTTTAACCTTATAGGTTTTGACAAATTCTTGGATTTCTGTCAACTGTCTCGGACTCGGCTCTTGTTCAGGGAAATCCCTGCTATACCAAGTTGTTTTCAAACCGAAGCGTTTAGCCAGGTACGAAAAAGGCTGTATGTTGTGTTACAAAAGGTCTTTTGACTCGCTTTTTTTCAAAAAGTAGGCTGGTATTTCTTAGTCAATTCTTGAGCTTTAGCGATAAAGTTTTTAGCATTCTTTTGATAAGTTTCCTTATTGGCACTATCAAGCTCCGAAAGTTTATCCGCAATAATCTGCGCTTCTTCGCCTGCTTTTCTCAGGATCTAACCAAGTATGCGGATCGTAAAGTGTTTTTCATCAATCCCATCCCCAGCTTCTACATCTTCCAAACCTGGTACACGCTCCAAAGTCATTCCTTCTGAAGCTTCTAAAACTTTTACTTTTTGAGTTTTTTTCAAATTTGGATCCAGACTTCCCGCCCAAGACTCCAGTGTATGCGAGTGGTGAGACAAAGACATCCGCATCATAGATGGCAGCAATGTCATTCGCTGAGGGTTCATATGAGTGAATTCCACTACTTGACTGAATCATCCGAACATCATTCAAGTCACCTGATACCTCTTTGACCATGGCGTAGATTGGGTAAAAACTTGTTACAATCTTCATCCCTTTTTGCTTCTTGTTTTTTTCTTTTTGACTACATGCTCCTAAGACAAGAGCCCAACAAACTGGCCATCAATAATAGGATCGTTCTTTTTCATCATTACTCCTTAACTAGTATTTAACCATTTAATTAACTAGTAAATAGTTTATCTTTATTTACACTATATGTCAAGATATTTTGCATATTTTCATGAAAAAAATGAGAACTAGAACTCACATTCTGTTCTCATTTTTCGTTTTCCAGTTCTCCTATCCTGTTTTTAGGAGTTAGAAAAATACTGCTAGAACTACTTACTCTCCCTTAATAAAGCCAATAGTTTTTTTCAGCTTCTGCCATAATAGTATTGTTGTCCTGGGAGCCAAATAGCAAGTTATTTCTTCAATCCTGTGAGAGTTTCTTTGGCATTGGACTTGATAATTGGGGATCTTGGATCTTTTGCAAGTAACTCTTCAGCCTCTCTTAACTTCGCTTCAACCTTTTCAGTTTCAACCTGAGGTTCTTCTGCTTCCTCTGGCGATTCTTCTTCTGGCTCCTCAGTTGGTTTTGGAGACTCTGGTTTCTCACTTTGCGGCTTCTCTTCGCGCGGTTTTTCTTCCTCAGGTTTTTCTGTCCGAGGTTTCTCCTCTGATGGTTTTTCCGTATGATTGTTATCAGCTTGACCATTTTGGTTTCTTTGAACATGGTCGCTTGCATTGCCCCATCCACTATCTGAATGTGGACGTTCGTTTGGATGCTCAACATAGTACTTAACAGTCGCAAAGAGATCCTCTAGAGTATACCCCTTAGGAGCCTCATAAAGACCTTCGTCAAACCACTCAAATTTGATGTTATGGTAATGGTCATAATGAGGAATAATCAAGCTTCCGTTTTTGACTTCCACAGTATGTTGGAGATTGTAAGGCATGCGATCAAGTGGCACCTTCTTAGCTGCTTTCACGCGATTGTAGATAGCTTCTGCTCCCTTAGCCTTACTATTTCCTGAATCCTGATGGTCTGTCGAAGGAGGGGTCAAACCTTTCTCTTTAGCATAAGCCTGGGCTGCCGCTCTTTCAGCTTCAGACAAACTATCTTTCTTAATCCAATGACTATGGGTCATATGAGGAGTTACATAGGCATCCCCCTCATCACTAGTGATATCACGAGGATCAAAGATATAGCCATCTTCCGTTGTATACTTGCCTGCCAACTTGGCTACTTGAATCTCTTCATCTGTGTAAGCTATTTGCGCATTCGCTTTTCCTAAACGTTCTGGATGACGAATGGGTGCTAGGAAGGCAAGAATATCATCCACCAACTTGACTTTATCACTTGAGGCATCATTGAGGCGTTCCAAGAGTTTATCCAAAGCATCAAAATCAACTTGTCGACCCTTTATTATCAAGTAAATCTTGATGAATTCTTTGCTAGTAAAGTCATAAGCCTTATTGTAAAATTCTCGATCACTAGATGGGAGGTCAGTTTTCTTAGCTCCTAGCACATGAGACAAACTTTCCTGCTTGGCTAGTTTACTATCAATGGCTGCTGCTGTTTCTGCTGAAAGTTCCTTGGCAGGAATATAACGAGAGTTGCCATTCTCCCTCAAAGACATAACCGTCAGCTACTTTTCGAACAGCTTCTTTGACCAATTTCTCATCGATTGGATTGCTTGGAGCTGGTTGAGGATTTGGTGCAGGTTGAGGACTCGGACTAGGTTCCGGAGTCGGTTGTGAACTTGGTTCTGCTGATCTTGAATCTGGCACCCAATGGTTCGAACGATAGCGAAGAGGAATAATACGAGCAATTCGTTCTTCCAATTCAGACATTTGTTCATAAGGGATAAAGTGGTAATGGTTACCATGAGGGACAGCTACACCTCTGGCTGTGCGACTTGTGATTTGTGCTGGGATCGAAAACAAGGCCGTCTGATTCCACATGTCGTTGGCTCAATGGCAGTTTGTATAGCTGTTTTTAACAGACTATCAATGTCTATCACTTTGACTTGCTCGACTGTTAGTGTTGCTGTTGTTAGCCGTATTCGTGTTAGTATAGCCACTGCCTTGGTCACTATAGGATGGGATCCATCTGTCTACATCGCTACTGCCACTGTTGTTATTAGTGCGGCGATAAGTAGGCGTATTTGATTGACCACTTCTACCAGATAGGAAGGCTTCTGCAGCAGCCAATTCGCTGGCTGATAACTCACTCTTGGGGAATATAATGGTAATGGTCGCCGTGAGGAACGATATAAGCATCACCAGTATCTTCAATGATATCAGAGGCATTAAAGATGTATCCATCATCTGTGGTGTAGCGTCCTTGTGAACGTGCCAAAGGCGACCGCACCATCGTTTGCTGAAGTCCCCCTTCACGATGCTGACTATGTTCTTGTTTTTTTGTCGATTGATTTCTTCTTTTCGTACGGACATTATCTGCATGGGCAGCATCCTTAAGGTAAACATAGTATTTTCCGTCTACCTTGATAACATAACCACCCTTGACCTCATTGACAATATCCTCATCTTTTAGCTTATAGTTTGGATCTTTCATGAGCAATTCTTCACTGAAAATCGCATCATAAGGAACCTTACCATTGTAATAATGATAGTGGTCGCCATGTGAAGTAACATAGCCTTGGTCTGTTATCTTGATGACGATTTGCTCCGCATTGATTCCTTCACGCTTGCTAACCTCATCAGGAGTCAAATTCTCCGTTTTTTGCGTCGCTTGTTTTCCATCTATATAGGAAACGCGATTATTTTCCTTAACCGTTCTGGCTTGATAAAGTCCCAACTCGTAAGAACAAACACTTAAAATCAAAGCTGCCGCAGAACCAGCAAGGTATTTCTTATTAATTTTCATCGAAACTCTCTTTCTTTCTGATATTTCTAGTTGCAATTCATTTCTAAATTGCAGAAACTCCTCTCTATTACTTAACTGGTTAATAGTTTACTCCTAAATTTTGCAAACTTGTCAAGAATTTTATGAACCAGTTAACGTATTTTTGTTTTTCTACACTACCTTCTATCTGAACAGTCTGATTTAAGAATCCTATATTGAAAATCAATCACTAAAATTTTTAAAGCAAAAAAATCCCTGCAACTGAGTTGCAAGGACCTTTCAATTAATCAAAAGTCAACGTATTCTTTTTTTGAAGTTCAAGAACTTCTTCCATTGTTGAGCATTCTGTAAGGGCACGGTTTGCGTACTCTTCCATCTTAGCTGTGTCGAGTTTTCTTCATCAGGCTACGTGTACGAAGGACAGATGTTGCTGACATAGAGAACTCATCCAAGCCCATTCCGACAAGAAGTGGAACAGCTTGTTGGTCACCAACCATCTCACCACACATACCAGCCCATTTACCTTCAGCGTGAGCTGCTTTGATAACGTTGTTGATCAAACGTAGGATTGATGGGTTGTATGGTTGGTAAAGGTATGAAACTTGCTCGTTCATACGGTCTGCTGCCATTGTGTATTGGATCAAGTCGTTTGTACCAATTGAGAAGAAGTCAACTTCTTTTAGCAAATTGGTCTGCAAGCATAGCTGCTGCAGGAATCTCGATCATGATACCAACTTGGATATTGTCCGCAACTGCAACACCTTCAGCAAGAAGGTTTGCTTTTTCTTTCGTCAAAGACTGCTTTAGCTGCACGGAATTCTTTCAAGAGCGCAACCATTGGGAACATGATACGCAATTGACCGTGAACAGATGCACGAAGAAGGGCACGGATTTGTGTGCGGAACATAGCATCTCCAGTTTCAGAGATAGAGATACGAAGGGCACGGAATCCAAGGAATGGGTTCATTTCATGAGGCATATCGAAGTAAGGAAGTTCCTTATCACCACCGATATCCATTGTACGAACGACAACTGGTTTACCGTTCATTCCTTCAAGAACAGCTTTGTATGCTTCGTACTGCTCGTCTTCTGTTGGGAAGTCTTGAGAATCCATGTACAAGAACTCTGTACGGTAAAGACCAACAGCTTCCGCACCGTTGTCATTGACACCTTCAACGTCTTTTGGAGTACCAATGTTGGCAGCCAATTCAAAGTGTTTACCATCAGCAGTTACTGTTTTAGCGTCTTTCAAGAGCGCCCATTCAGCTTTTTGTTTGAGCGTAAGCTTCACCAGCTGCTTTAAATTCTGCTGCTTGTTCATCAGTTGGGTTGATAATAACCTCACCTGTGATCCCGTTAACGGCAAGGATGTCACCGTCTTTAACGATTTCAGTGATGTTGTTTGTACCCAATACTGCTGCAATCTCAAGTGTACGCGCCATGATAGCTGAGTGGCTTGTACGTCCACCGATGTTGGTTACAAAAGCTTTTACAAAGTTTTTTTGTCCAATTGAGCTGTATCTGAAGGAGTCAAGTCATGCGCAATGACGATCACTTCTTCATTGATAGAAGCTGGGTTTGGTAATTTTTTACCAAGGAGGTTAGCCAATACACGTTTTGTCACGTCGCGGATATCCGCTGCGCGTTCTTGCATGTATGGGTTGTCTTCCATACCTTCAAAGATAGTGATAAACATGTCTGTTACTTCTTTCAGACCTGCCTCTGCATTCACTTTCTTCGCACGGATTGTTTCTTTGATTTGACTGATCATTTCTGGGTCAGCAAGAACCATCAAGTGAGCATCAAAAACTTGAGCTGCTTCTTCACCGAGCGTACCTACTGCTTTCTCACGAATAACAGAAAGCTCGTCTTGTGATGCTTTTAGAGCGGCATCAAGGCGAGCTTCTTCTGCGTTTGTATCTTCGACTGTAATAGTCTCAAATGACAAATCCGGTTGAACGAGTAGATATGCTTTAGCAACTGCAACACCATCTGACGCTGCGATTCCTTTAAGCATTTCTGTCATTTCCTTATGCCAATCCTTCTTTTTCCATTGTTTCAGAGATAGCAGCGATTGCGTCATCAGCATCTGCACCTTCAGCTGAAATTGTAACGTCAGCTCCTTGGCCAACACCAAGACTCATAACACCCATGATAGATTTAAGGTTTACTGATTTACCTTTGTACTCAAGAGTGATATCTGAAGCAAATTTGCTAGCTGTTTGAACCAACAATGTTGCTGGACGTGCGTGAATACCTGTTTCTGCCACTACGTGGAAATCTTTAGAAGCCATAGTTTGACTCTCCTTTAAGTGTTTTCTATTTGAGTTATATGTGATAACCCTTACAAGACTGTATTATATCATCTTCAAGATAATTTTTTTCAAGTATTTTATGGACTTTTACTGAAAAATGAAATTACTTCTTTCTCTATTAAATGAGCACTCTAGTAACTAAATAGCATATCTAAACACTAATTGTTCAAAGAATGTCATCATCAAAATTCAATTTTCAAAAGCTATTTTCTCTTAATATCAATCAGAGGACAATCCTAGTAAATAATGAAAAAAATAATACTATTTAGCTATAATTAATATAACTCAGTAAATCTATTATTTGAAAAAGACTTCATCAAATACTGAAATTCTAAAACCTACTCTTACCATCAACAGTAGAGAATTTATCCAATTTGCTACTTAAAGTAAAAATCAGTTTGTAGCACCTAACAGTAAAAAGGTAGATATATCTAAGTGGTATAAGTATAAGTAGAAGTAGAACTAAAACTTTGATTGATTCCATTCAAATAAAGTATCCAACCAATCAAAAAAACGACATTATGGGCAAGTCTTAAATTATTGACTTGGCAATGAGCGTCCGCACCACTTTCCGCCTCAAATACTTGAAGTTTAGTTTGTTGATTTTTAGATTTAAGTGCTTCATAAATTACCTTAGTTTGATGCTGCAGTTCAGCACCCTCACCCTTTCCCATGATAAAAAGGCATGGGCATTGAATTTTTTTGATAATCCACAATCTTTGCATGGTTAAATACTTCATTAATAGCACTCTTAAAAATCAGAAGTACCAAACTGCCAAGCATATTTTTAAGATTTAAATCTGCAGACTCATTCAAACTTCCAGCTAATTTTAAAATGGCATTTTATTAACCAACCAGGTGCTTTCAAACTTGATCCAAATTCTTTTTCTGAAAAAGTTCTGCAACGTCGTAAATAGGGTACTAGCAATCCAAGCATGAATTCTTGGATCCTTTTCGACAGCTTGTGCGGTAAAATATCCCCTCCGCTGACACCATAAATAGCTAAATAATTTAGTTTTAGGATTTCTATTTTTCCAACCAGTCTATGCATAATGAAATTGGAATAGAAGCATCCACATCAAAGACCAGCCCTCTACTAGGATTGCTCCCTTGACCAGGGAAGATCAACCATTAAAACATTATAATTTCGTATCCATCCAGGATATCCTGCAAAGTAAAATAAATCTTCGCGATAAGTATCACCTCCACCAATCATGATTATCGTCGGGCAATTATCGCCACTATGAAGATAATAACCAGGCAAGTAGGAATCCTGATAAGTAATAGTTAGTTCTTCAATCGGTGTACCTAGTGAATGAATTGCACTAGAGAACGCCTTCTCCATTTGACAAACGATAGGCAAGTATTCGGCAGAAAATGGATCAGTAAACTGGATTGCCGATCGAAGTGAGTAGGTCTGTGCGAGATAATACTGCGCCTTTTGTTTGTTCACTCAAATCTAAATTACTAACCTTTTTGTTCAAGATAGTTCACATGTGATAAAAACACATTTTTCCAGTCATCAGGTTTTTGGTGAATTACCTAACTTTTTGAGCAAGATAATACAGCTCTCCATGAGAGAAGCCAAAAACTTCTCCGATTCCTAGCAACCAATTAAAGAAAAATCCGTATCACCATTCTTAAAAAAATATTTGAGTCGATTGCCGTTTTTAAAAATAACCTCGTTTTTCTTTTCACCACGCACCTCCTAATTCTGTGTTCTTTCATTTATTTAATCTAATTATAATCTGATAACATTCTCTATCAAATAAAAGCATCTAGATATTCATTTTTAATCTTACAATCACAGGTAGTATATCACATGAAATGAACGTTTTTCAAACATTGTATTTATATACTCCTTATAAAAGGATACGAAACTCATAAGTATCCTATATAAAATTAACCAATGATCCATTTTTATGAATACAGCTTAATCTGTCATTTTCACTTTTGTTATATTTTTGATATTCTAATACAAAATATTGGAACATCTTGTGTAGAGAAATTTCTTTTTCATTAATATTACAGTTTCAGTTTTTGTTAAAAGCATTGTCTCCGCTGAACTTATTCATACTCTTACGATTTTTGCTATTTTCAACTTTTTTTCAAAAACCACTATATCTTGTATTTGGTTTTTGAAACTGTGATTTTAGGCACAAGATTTAGTTTAAAAAATTTGACAAAGTTTTTTTTTCTGATATACTAAGATAGTATTAAATTTTTGAAGAGGAGTTACACAATGGTAACCGTTTATTCTAAAAATAACTGTGTACAATGTAAGATGACCAAACGTTTCTTGGATAGCAACAATGTGGCCTATCGTGAGATCAATCTCGACGAGCAACCTGAGTACGTTGATCAAGTTAAAGAGCTTGGTTTCAGCGCTGCTCCTGTTATCCAAACACCAACTGAAGTTTTTTCAGGTTTTCAACCAGGAAAACTAAAACAGTTAGCATAATCTTAGTACATCATCCAGAAGAAACTGCTTCTAGGGCTAACTTAGAGGCCTTTCTTTTGTAATTAGATAAGGGAAATTTTATGGGATTAAAACATCTTGAGGACGTGACCTACTTCCGTCTCAATAACGAAATCAACCGTCCTGTTAATGGACAAATCATGCTTCATAAAGATAAAGAAGCCTTGGATGCTTTCTTTAAAGAAAATGTAGTTCCAAACACTATGGTTTTTGATTCAATCACTGATAAAATCAACTACCTCATTGAACACAACTACATTGAAACAGCATTTATCAAGAAATACCGTCCAGAATTCTTGGAAGAATTGTCTCAATTTATCAAAGACCAAAACTTCCAATTCAAGTCATTCATGGCTGCCTATAAATTTTACAACCAGTACGCCTTGAAGACTAATGATGGGGAATACTATCTTGAAGGCATGGAAGACCGCGTCTTCTTTAATGCGCTTTATTTTGCAGACGGGGATGAGGCGATTGCGACTGATATTGCCAATGAAATCATCCACCAACGCTACCAACCAGCTACTCCTTCTTTCCTCAATGCCGGACGCGCCCGTCGTGGAGAGTTGGTATCTTGTTTCTTGATTCAGGTAACTGATGACATGAACTCTATCGGACGTTCCATCAACTCAGCTCTTCAACTTTCACGTATCGGTGGTGGTGTGGGAATTTCCCTCAGCAACCTTCGTGAAGCTGGAGCTCCTATCAAAGGTTATGAAGGAGCAGCATCTGGTGTCGTGCCAGTTATGAAACTCTTCGAGGACAGTTTCTCTTACTCAAACCAATTGGGGCAACGTCAAGGTGCTGGAGTTGTCTACCTCAACGTCTTTCACCCGGATATCATCGCTTTCCTTTCCACTAAGAAAGAAAATGCCGATGAAAAAGTTCGTGTAAAGACCCTTTCACTCGGTGTTGTAGTACCCGATAAATTCTACGAATTGGCCCGTAAAAATGAAGAAATGTACCTCTTCAGCCCATATTCTGTAGAGCTTGAATATGGTGTGCCATTCAACTACATCGACATCACTGAAAAATACGATGAATTGGTCGCAAATCCAAACATTCGCAAGACAAAAATCAAGGCGCGTGATTTGGAAACTGAAATCTCTAAATTGCAACAAGAATCTGGTTACCCTTATGTAGTCAACATTGATACAGCCAACCGTACAAATCCAATTGATGGAAAAATTATCATGAGTAACTTGTGTTCTGAGATTCTTCAAGTTCAAGAACCAAGCTTGATCAACGATGCTCAAGAATTCCTTCAAATGGGAACGGACGTTTCATGTAACCTTGGTTCAACAAACGTGGTCAACATGATGACCTCACCTGACTTTGGTCGTTCTATCCGCGCTATGGTTCGTGCTTTGACTTTCGTTACAGATAGTTCTCACATCGTAGCTGTTCCTACTATCGACCACGGAAACAGTTTGGCTCACACCTTTGGTCTTGGTGCCATGGACTTCATAGTTACCTTGCACAACAACTCATCGAATATGGATCACCTGAGTCAATTGAATTTACCAGCATCTACTTTATGCTTATGAACTACTGGACTTTAGTTGAGTCAAACAATATTGCGCGTGAACGTGGTATCACCTTCCACAACTTTGAAAAATCAGACTATGCTAACGGAAGCTACTTTGATAAGTATGTGACAGGCGAATTTGTTCCAAAATCAGACCGTGTTAAAGAACTCTTCAAAGATGTCTTTATTCCAAGTGCTGCTGACTGGGTTGAACTTCGAGAAAAGGTTCAAGCAGATGGTCTTTATCACCAAAATCGTCTAGCTGTTGCTCCAAACGGTTCTATCAGTTACATCAATGATGTTTCTGCTTCTATCCACCCGATTACGCAACGTATCGAAGAACGTCAAGAGAAGAAAATCGGTAAAATCTACTATCCAGCTGCAGGCTTGTCAACAGAAACCATTCCTTACTATACTTCTGCTTACGACATGGATATGCGTAAAGTGATTGATGTTTACGCTGCTGCAACAGAGCACGTGGACCAAGGACTTTCACTCACCCTCTTCATGCGTAGTGATATTCCAAAAGGTCTTTACGAATGGAAGAAAGAAAATAAACAAACCACACGTGACTTGTCTATCCTTCGTAACTATGCCTTTAACAAGGGAATTAAGTCAATTTACTACGTTCGTACCTTTACAGATGACGGTGGAGAAGTCGGTGCGAACCAATGTGAAAGCTGTGTGATTTAGTTCTAATCTGAGCCAACTAAATTCCCTCAGATTACTGATTAAATGCCCCGCACTAAACTTGGACAAGCATCTAAAATACTAGGAAAAATGAAAAGTCGGTCTTCCGACTTTTTGTGCGATACTCTTCTCAGACTATGATAAAATAGAGATGATTCAATAATCGCATTATTACATACAGAAAAGAGATTTCAAATGGAAACTTACTACAAAGCCATTAACTGGAATGCCATCGAAGATGTCATCGACAAATCAACTTGGGAAAAAGCTGACGGAGCAATTCTGGCTCGATACGCGTATCCCCTTGTCAAATGACCTAGACGACTGGAGAAAACTATCAAACAAAGAAAAAGACTTGGTTGGAAAAGTCTTTGGTGGTTTGACCCTTTTGGATACCATGCAATCTGAAACAGGGGTTCAAGCGCTTCGCGCAGACATCCGTACACCGCATGAGGAAGCTGTTTTCAACAACATCCAGTTTATGGAATCTGTCCACGCAAAATCTTACTCTTCTATCTTTTCAACCTTGAATACTAAGGCTGAAATTGAAGAAATCTTTGAATGGACCAACACAAACCCCTACCTACAAAGAAAAGCGGAAATTATCAACGAAATCTACCTCAATGGTACGCCTCTTGAAAAGAAGGTTGCCAGTGTCTTCCTTGAAACCTTCCTCTTCTACTCTGGTTTCTTACACCACTCTACTATCTCGGTAACAACAAACTGGCCAACGTTGCAGAAATTATCAAACTGATCATCCGTGATGAGTCTGTTCATGGAACTTATATTGGTTACAAATTCCAACTTGGTTTCAACGAATTGCCAGAAGAAGAGCAAGAAAAACTCAAAGAATGGATGTACGATCTTCTCTATACTCTCTATGAGAACGAAGAAGGTTATACAGAAAGCCTCTATGACGGTGTTGGTTGGACTGAAGAAGTCAAAACCTTCCTTCGCTACAATGCCAATAAGGCTCTTATGAATCTTGGACAAGATCCACTCTTCCCAGATTCAGCAGATGATGTTAACCCTATCGTCATGAACGGAATCTCAACTGGAACATCCAACCACGACTTCTTCTCCCAAGTCGGAAATGGTTACCTCCTTGGTGAAGTTGAAGCCATGCAAGATGATGATTACAACTACGGTTTAGATTAAAAAAATAAGCTTTTAATTCACACTTCTCACAGTTTGTTTAAACAGACTGTGAGATTTTTTTGTTTTTGTTTTTATTTTTGTTTTTCTTCTATTTGATTGATTGAGCGTTTTATGGTAAGATAATAATAGTAGAAATCGAGGTGATAAGGATGCTAAAGCAAGAAAAAAACTAGATAGTATTCTAGAAGCAGTAAACACAAAAAGGCACTATTACTGTAAAAGAGATTATGGAGAGTCTTGATGTGTCAGATATGACCGCTCGCCGCTACTTACAAGAATTGGCAGATAAGGATTTGCTGGTACGTGTACATGGTGGCGCTGAAAAACTTCGTACAGGTTCTCTCTTAAACAACGAACGGTCAAACGTTGAAAAACAAGGCTTGCAGATTGCTGAAAAAGCAAGAAATCAGTCGTTTTGCTGGTCATTTTGATTGACGAAGGAGAAACCATTTTTTTATCGGCCCAGGAACGACCTTGGAGTGTTTTGCTCGTGAACTTCCTATCGATAATATTCGTGTTGTAACAAACAGTCTTCCTGTTTTTTTCTTATCCTAAACGAACGAAAACTAACAGATTTGATTTTTGATTGGTGGAAACTATCGCTCTATCACTGGTGCTTTTGTAGGGACACTTACCTTACAGGATTTGACCAATCTTCAGTTTTCTAAGGCATTTTGTAAGCTGTAATGGCATTAAGGATAAGGCTATTGCCACCTTCAGCGAGGAAGAGGGCGAAGTACAACGAATCGCCTTGAATAATGCTAATAAAAAAATACTTACTGGCAGACCACAGTAAGTTTTAATAAGTTTGATTTTTTTATACCTTCTACAATATCTCAGAGATTGATACGATTGTTTCAGATTCTAAACTGAGTCTGGAGACATTTGAAGATCTGTCGAAACAAACAACCATTCTTTTATCAAAACCATAAAAAATTCCCCTGCCTCTTGGTGGGGAATTTTTGTAGGAGGAAAACTTATACACGTTCAGTCCATGAAGTCGCTGTTGTTTGAAGAACCTTGTTGAGTTCGTCAATGTTCTCAAATCCTGTTGTGCGAAGCCACTCACGAGCTGCTGCCTCACCGTCTTTGATGTAAGCTTCAACTGATCCTGCCCATGTTGCACGGCCGCAAAGAACTCCGTTGAAGTTTGCGCCTGATTCGTGGGCAAAGACAAGTGTTTCTTGGAAGAGTTTCGCTGATACACCCGCACTCAAGTAAATATATGGCAAGTTAGTCGCTTCATCTTGTGCTTTGAAGAAAGCTGCTGCCTCTTCGCGGCTATGAACAATTTCACCATCACCAAAGCCTTCTACGTATTTGACGTTGACTGGAACTTCCACTTTCAAAACATCGATGTTGAAGCGTGGGTCTGAGAAGACCTTCATGGCACCGATAACCTTGTGTGGTTTCACCTTTGCGTATTCTGCAGAGCCTGCGTCAGCAATTTTTTCATCGTAAGCTAAGATTTCAAGGAAGAATGGAATGTCTTCTGCCACACACTCAGAACCAATACGTTCGATGTAGGCTTGTTTTTGTTGGTTAAGCTCGTCAGCGCTGTCTACATCGTAGTAAAGCAAGAACTTAACAGCGTCTGCACCTTGTTCCTTGATGCGTTTTGCAGACCAAACATCCAAGCAATCAGGCAAGCGTTTAGTGCTAGTTGTATCGTAGCCAGTTTTTTCATAGGCAAGGAGAAGACCAGCATTTGGATCAAGCGCTTTTGTAGCTGGAAGACCATACTCGGGGTCGAGAAGCATAGATGAGGCGTATTTTGTCAATTCATCTGCTACCAAGACTTTGAGTTCTTCCATTTGAGCGACTGTTGGCTCTTCTGTTTGGTATTGAGCCATAAGGCGTTTCAAAGCACCACGTTGGTCAAAGGCAAGAGCTGAGATAATGCCGTTCTCGTCAGAGAGTTTTTCTAAGCGTGCACGTTTGTTTTCTGTTAAAACCATTTTATACCTCTTTTACTATTAATTGATCATATAAAGCTTGATAGTTGGCCATGTTGACATGCCCTGTCATCTTTTCTTGGGCATTGAGCATACCAAGGACATTGGCCTTGATGAGGAGTTCTTGATCAGATTCCTTATGAAGAAGTCCTGAAGAAATTCCTGCCACAGTAGAGTCTCCAGATCCAACAGGGTTGACTACCTGGATTCTTGGAATATCTACCTTGTAGAAAGTATCACCATGTTTGGCAAATGCACCATTTGCACCAAGTGAAACGATAATCCACTCAATCCCTGCAAATAGAGGCTCTTGAAGAACTTCTTTTAATTCATTCAAATCCTCAGAAACTTCTTTTCCAAGAAGCTGAGACAATTCTTCGTTATTTGGTTTGATAACTGTTGGTTTGTGTGGTGATTCAAGAACAGCCTGAAGAGCCGCACCTGAGCAGTCCAGAACAACTGGTTTTCCTGCGCGATTAGCAAGTTCTACCAAGCTCGCATAATAGTCGACTGGAAGACCTGCTGGCAGACTACCTGAGATGGCTACTACCTCTACAGTGTCAAGAAGTTTCTCGAAATGAGCCAAGAAATTTTGCCCTTCTTGTTCCAGAACTTCAGGTCCTTTTTCAAGGATTTCTGTTTGGTTGTCACCGTGGAGAATAGCGATACAGTTACGAGTTTCTCCTTGAATGGAGAAGAAACGTTTCGTTACTTTATCGTCGATATGCTCTACTAAAAACTCACCAAGTTTACCACCGACCAAACCGGTAGCAGCAACAGAATCACCAAATTCTGAAAGAACTCGTGTAACATTGAGCCCTTTACCACCAGCTGTCTTGGTCACGTCCACCACTCGGTTGACAGTATCAATTTTCAATTCATCCAAAGGATAAGAAATATCAATGGATGGATTCATTGTGACTGTTAAAATCATGCGTCACCTCTTAGTCGTGGTATTCACCGCGATCCCATTTTTCAAGGAATTCTGTAAAGAAGTTTGCATCTGCTTGATGAGCATTGTGAGTTTCAACGTGCTCAATTTTCGCAATCAATTTTTTGTTTTCTTCTGATGGTTTGTATTCAGCATTGATGAAAGCTTCAATGATATCGCACATGAGCAATTCACCAGTGATTTTACCACCAAAACCAATAACGTTGGCGTTCAATTGTTCTTTTGCGTAAAGAGCTGTTGTCATATCACGAACCAAGGCAGAGCGTACACCTGGAACTTTGTTAACAGCATTATTGATACCTACACCGGTACCACAGATACATACCCCAAGATCAGCTTGACCACTAGTTACAGCTTCTCCCACTTTTTTACCAAAAATTGGGTAGTGTGTACGAGCATGGTCGTAAGTACCAAAATCAATGACTTCATATCCTTTTGATTTCAAAAATTCTGAAACCGCCATTTTTTTCATCTGTTACGATGTGGTCACATCCAATTGCAATTCTCATTTTTATCTTACCTTTCTTACTATAATCTAATTAGCACATTTTGTTCAACATGTCGACACGAATTTGGTGACGGCCACCGTCGTATTTACCATTAACAAAACCTTTAGCAATGTTTTTAGCCAATTCATCACCAACAAGTTGTGCACCCATAGTGATCATGCGTGAGTTGTTGTGTCCACGAGTCATATAGGCTGAACGTTCATCTGAAACTTCTGCAGCAACCATTCCTTTGATTTTAGTTGCGACCATGAATGGACCAGCCCCATAAGCATCAATCACGATACCAAGGTTTTGTTCTTCTTTGTTTACTTCTGCAGCAACAGCAAGAGTCACATCAACAAAGTCTTGACCTTCAGCTGTAACATCCACAACGTGGAAGTTTTCTTTTTCCAAGAAGTCTTTCACAACTTCTTTCAATCTCAAACCTGCAGTATCTGCACCGATAACAATAGACATATTGTATACTCCTTTTTATTTTTTTCTAGGCCAGTAAAGACTTTTTATAGCTAGTATTATAAGTACAAAAAGACTTTCTAGCAGTTTATTGACAAATTAAATTGAATGAGATGAATAGCACCTTATCCAAGTCTAGGAAATCAATTTCCTAGAAACAAATTTTCTCTGCGAAAGAAAAACATAACAAGTGATTATTTGTTTTGTTACAAACATAATATACTCCTGTTTTTCATAAAAAGTCAACAGTAAATGTTTGTTTTTTTGTGGTTTTTTTATCTAAAATATTTCAATATCAAAACCAATCTGATCAACTTGACCTGGTTCTAAGAGACGAACATTCTTTTTATCTTCTAGATGATTGCCTTCTTCAAGTGAAGTTGATAAGCCTGACCAGGGTTCAAAAGCGATGAAAGGACCTTTATTTAGGGTAGACCAAATGATGAGATTAGGAAACTCTTGGAAGTTTACTTTCAATCCCTTCTCATGCTTCCGTGAACGAAGCGCGATTGATTTAGATTGCAACTCATCGAGTGTCACAGCGTCAACACTGAACAGATCGTAACTGAGATCCACTTCCTTTTGAGAAACCAACCATGGACTTCTATCTTGGAAATCTAAGAGTCCAGTTTCTGGGAAAGGACGGGAAACAGAGCAAGTCTCTTCTTTTTCAAACTCTAAATAGTAATCTTCATAAGCTTCATCATCAAGTAGAGGACAATTAAATCCTGGATGTCCTCCAATAAAGTAAGGCATGACTTTACTAGTTTCTTTGTTGAAAATTTTGTATTGAGTACGAACAGTCTTGCCAGTCACTAGATAAGTAATTTCAAGGCGGAAATGATAAGGATAGTTTTTGATAAGTATTCTCATCATCTTCGATAGCAAAAAGTAACGCTGTTTTCTGTTTGATCAACTAATTCAAATTCATTTTTACGGACTAGACCATGACGCGGTATGCTTCCTTTTGTTTCCGTCCCATCTGCGTGACTATAGAAGGCTGTATCCTCTCTCAAAGAACCACAGATTGGAAAAAGTACTGGTGCTTGTCCACTCCAATAGGTTGCATCCCCTTGCCACAAGTACTCAATTCCATCTCGATCCTTGATCGATGACAAGGCGCCACCTAAGGTTTTAAACTGAACCGTTAACTGATCTGATTTTACTTCAATTACCATAAAGTTCTCCAACTATTTTTAGATTTTTATATAAAAAACTAGGTTGCCACTCCCAATGTCGGAAATTAACAACCTAGTTTTCACAATTTACATTTTATAGGAGCGAATTATTTAGCATTTGCTGCGTATTCTTCGTTACGTTTGATCATTTGTTTTCTATACCAAGCAAAGATACCTACATAGAATACAAGGAAGGCTGCTGCACCAAGGATTGCTTTGATATCGCCTGTTGTAGCATTACCGATTGCCCAACCAAATAGTTTTTCGATTGGTCCTTCAAGAGTTGAGTGAGTAATCAATTGAGCACTATCTACACCTTTAGGAAAGGCACCTACACCTTTAGCAAGTTCTGTTGCGAATGGAGCGATAAGAGTACCTGAAAGAAGGAAGAGTGGCAACAAGAGAGTTCCAAAGATAATCATACGGAGCAATTTACCACGTGTAACAACCAAGAGAGCTGGAGTTACACCCATAGCGATGATACCTGCAAGTGGCAAAATACCATTACCAACATTAGAAAGAAGTACAGCTTCTACTAACATGATTGGTGCAAGTACGTTGGCACAAGCCCAGATTTCAGCACGACCAGCGATGAAAGGCCAATCAAGACCGATGTTGAATTTACGTCCTTGAAGACGTTTAGTAGCAACGTTTGTAATACCTTGTGAAAGTGGTTCTACGGCTGCGATGAACCATGATCCGATAAGTGAAAAGAGCTCCAAGCAGACACCGGCAGTCAAACCAAGGCTCAACCAACCTTTAATGACTTCTTGCCAGTTTGCAGCATCTTTAAGTCCTTCAACAGGTTGTGGAGTACCCATAAAACCGATAACAATACCAAGGATGAAACCGATGAAGAATTTAGATCCCCAGAAACCGATTTTCTTGTTCAATTTTGCAGCGTCAAAGTCATATTTATCAAGACCAGGCAATACTTTATCGAAGATCTTATCCAAGACCATGATAACTGGGTTCATCATGTAGTTCATATGAGTTGAAGTCATTGGTGATGAACTTGGTGCGTTAAGAAGGTCATCGAAAGTTGGTTTCATCAAGTCAGAGTTGATGATTTTCAAGACACCGACAAGGACAACTGCAGCAGTCGCGATGAAGAGTGAAACCCCCTTGGCTAACTCCATTGTTGTCTGCGTACCATTTGATCAAAAGACCAGTGATTGACAAGTGCCAGATATCGAAGATATCGACATCAAGTGTATCCGTTTTCTTCATAGCAAGCATCACAACATTGACAATCAACATCACAAGTAAGAAGTAAAGTGTCCATGCAGAACCCCAAGTGATGGTTGCAAGTGGTGCCCAACCAACGTCAGTGATGTTCAACTGGATACCAGTATTTTCAACGAATTTCGCAAGTGATGCTGAGAAAGCTCCGTTGAGCATACCGATGATAGCACCGATACCAGTAAGAGCGATAGCAAGTTTGATACCACCTTCAAGCGCTTTGGAGAATTTCACTCCAAAAAGTAGAGCCAATACTGTCAAAATGATCAGCATGATGATTGGTCCACCCATATCCAAGATAGGTTTAAAGATATCGTTGGCCAGATTGATAATGACATCCATAATAGTTCCTCCCTTTATTTATGGAATATTACAAAATAATAATTAGCTTAGTCCGTGTTCTTTGATAGCTGCCTCAATATTGTCAAATACTGGAGCGCTCATTGCAGGAATACGGAACAAGATTGGTCCAGCTTCGATAACTGGAATGCCTGGTTCAAAACCAAGGTCAGTTGCTGCAATTGGAGTAAAGATATCGTAGCCCTTGATAAGGTCTTCGTTCACATCTTTCACCATGACTGCATCACAGTGAACGTCATACCCACGATTTGAGAGTTCTTCTTCTAGAGCACTTTTAATTTGGTGACTTGAGTTAACACCTGCACCACAGGCAGCGAGAATTTTAATCATTAGGATTTCCTCCGATTTTATAATTTTTAATAGACAAGATTAAGCTGTTGCTTCAGCAATGTAAGCATAAAGTTTTTCTGGTTCGGAAATTTTTGATAGATCTTCTAGATGATCCTTCCCTGTAAAGAAATCCATCAACTGAGCCAGAATATTGGTTTGACTCGAACTTGAGTTGTTTATGATAAAGAAGAGTAGAGATACTTCCACCTCCTTATCAGGAGCAATCATATTGTGAAAAGTTACTGGTTTTTCTAATCGAACAACCACCACTTTCTCAGCTAGATTATGAACAATATCTGTATGAGGAATCGCTACATTTGGCAAGTCCTTTCCCAGAAATTCCATATCTAAGCCAGTTGGAAATGACTTTTCACGCGTGATCAAGGCTTCACGATAAGTTGGAGTCACTATTTCTCGTTCTTCCAACAGGGTTGCTACCTGGTCAAAGAGTTGTTCTTGATTATCCGCTTCTAAGCAAAACACGAGGTCTTTGTCAAAGAAATGATCTAATCCCATAACAGTTTCCCTTCTTTTCAATTAACTTTTTTACGTTATAAGTATAACACTATATGAAACCGTTGTCAATACTTTTTGTTTTATTTTGTTTCTTTTTTTGTTTTATTTTAAGAATACAATCAATACCAAACACCTCTTAATTTCAACTACAAAAAAAGAAGGTCCAATCCTTCTTCTCTTTCCTTAATTAATAGTAGATAAAATCTCTTCTAGCTTTTGATAGTCCTTAACGCTATCAATTTCATAGATGCTATTGCCTTCTAATTCTTCGACATACACATCTAACTCTTTGATATTATCTTTAACCATGTTATCCCAATAGAGGTCAACAAATTCGCCGCTTGCATAGGCTTTGTCAATAAAGCCAACAATCTTTTCTGCGGTTGGAGCATCCCAGAATGATACACCACTCAAAATACGGCCAGCTTTGCTATCAACAATGATGTCTTGAACCTTATAGTCATCACCGTAAACCAAGAACCATTCATTTTCACAATCTTCACGATACACACTGAAGTAAGTAGATCGGTCAATATCATTGCGGAACATGTTTTTGAAAAGATAGTTGTCCGCATCAATGACATAGCTGTTAGCCAAGTCTTCTTTAACGAGATAAAGTGAGTAAAAGTTGTTGTAATCTGCGTACTTATCATTAAAGACTAAACGAACACCATATTTTTCTTTTAGGTAGTCAAATTGTTCTTTGAGGTAACCGACAACGATGATAATTTCATCAATTCCTCGCTCTTTCAAAAATTCAATTTGGTATTCTACCAAAGGTTTCTGGTTTACCTTAACCAAGGCTTTGGGTGTATTTTCCGTCATAGGACGCAGACGAGTTCCCAACCCCGCTGCCAAGATAATTGCTTTCACACTATTCTCCTTTATTCTTTAATAATAATATAAACACCAGCCATGACAACAAGTGATGTAATAATGGTCACCATATCGAGAGGTGTTCCTAAAAGCATTGCTGAGAACAATACTGTCCAAACGACATAGCTTACATTCAAACCAGTTGCTTTTGCAGGTTGTAAACGATTGATAGCAACATAGTAAGCTAAATATGAAATCATATTACATGCTGCAAAGACTAACATCAAGCCGAGTAATTGTCCATCCGCTACTTCTGCAAATGAATGGTGAGAAAAGAGCACAATCACAAGATAAGACAAGAATGAAGTTACTTGGCGGATTAATAGTGCTTCAATTTCGCTTAGATCACTTTCCATGGCGTAGGAACTAAGAACACTTTCACTTCCCCAGGCAATGGCACAAACTAATGCACAAAGAATTCCGATATAAAAAGAATTAACCTGCTCAACTTTGTAAGTCTGGGCAATAATACCAGCGATAATCAACAAAATACCAAAGACTGTATTCTTAGATACCTTGTGTTTCAAAAATGAAAAATGCGAGTAAAACAGAGACCGCTGGATAGATAGCTGATACTGAAGACGCAAGAGAACTACCGATATACTTAACCGCATAAAGATTGGCCTGCATGCCAATAGGTCCAGCTAGCAAGGCACCGATAATAACACTGACATTTCGGATATTTAGGAAAATTGAAAAGCGAACTTTCCCTTCTTTTAGCAAAAGAAAAGCTAACAAGATAAAGATACTCAAGAAATCATGTGCAGCAGCCACCACAAAAGGCGAAAGATTTGTAAAAATCGAAAAGATATAAGAACTGATAGTCAGACCTAGCCCCCAGAAGATACCTGAGAGCAGACCAAAAGAAACACCATTTTTATTCTTCATCCGAACCTCCATAGTAGGTCAAACCGTCAACAGCTCTTTGGTAACGACCCACACCATAATCTCCAAAGTCAGCACCTTGAGCTTCTTTGTACACTGTCCACAAACTCCAGATAGTATCTTGCAAAATTTTATAGATTCGAATCTTTTCACGAGATACTGGAGTTTTGTCACTCTCATAGTAGGTTAGGAAATCTTCTTCTTCCTGATTTGTAAATTCAGACTCCAAAAAGAGAGCTGCCAAATCCCACATTGGATCATTCATGGAAGAGTACTCCCAGTCGATTAAATACATGCGTCCTTGGGGTGACTCGATAAAGTTTTCTGGAACCAAATCGATATGGCAAGACTTTCTGTCAACACCTAAGTCAGCCAATCTTTTCTCTAACGAAAATACATCTTTTCTCACAGCTTCATAATTGGCGTAAGGGATATTTCCCTCAATCAGGACTTCATATTTTTTGATTTCCTCAAAAGGTGCAAATTCCCCTCTTAGTTCTTTGCCTGATGCATGAATGGTCTGTAGAATCGGTGCAATCTTTTCAAACTTGGTCTTAATTGAAGTGGAATCAAGCGTTGTTGCAGATTCAATGTACTCATTTACCTTGATTCCTGACTCAATATCAAAAAGATAATTCTTGACATCAAGATTTAAATCTTTCAACAATTCAAGATTGTATTTTTCATCTTGACGATTGATGAGCTTTTCAGTCCCTTTTCCGAAAAATTTAACAATATAGGGTTTAGAAGTTGTTTTAACCAAATAATTCTGATTGGTCATGCCTCCCAGTTGTTCAACACTGAGGACTTCCTCTTCCTCAGCTAGTAAAGAAGAAATTTTTTCTTTGATGAGTTTCTCCACAATTAGCCTCCATCTTCTACACTTCCCACTTGAATACTGTTTTAAAAGCAGTATTAAGGTCTGTAGCAAAGACACGGTGAATGTCCTTGATTTCTCTCACCGGTTCTTCAATATAAAGGATATTTTTCAGACGATTCGCAAACTTTTTGACTTCCATCATCTGAATTGCATTTTCAAAATCAATCCGTCCTGATCGTGATGAACCAACCAATAATAAACCTTTTTCTAAAGCATCTCGTGTATTGATATTGACCTTGTACTCGCTCACTCCCATCATGAGAATGGTTCCCTGAGGGCGAATGTAACGAATCAAATCATTGATAGCAGGTCCTGTTCCATCGCCACCACAACATTCAAATCCATGATCAAAGGTCAGATCCTCGGGAATATTATCCGTGATGTAGCACTCTTTTGCAAAAGAGAAGAGTTCCAGTTTCCCAATGGCGACCAATCACGATAATCTCTGCTTCTGGTAGAGTGTAATTGATAATATTGGCAACCACAAAGGCCAAACTACCATCTCCGATAACAGCAATGCGCTCTCGTTTGCTGTGGGCGAGATTCAAGAAACGATCCATAGCATGCATACCCACACTCACAAACTCGGTAATGGCTGCAACTGTGTCCTCAATGTCATTATAAGAGACAACACGATCTTTTGGAAGAGAGACAAATTCTCTCATAAAGCCATCATAACCACTAGATAGGAAGTAGGTTCCTGTCATGTAGTTCTCGTAGAACTCCTTGTCACTCTGCATAGGCGGTTGATTTGGGACCATAACTACCTTTTGACCGATTTCATAAGTCCCAGTTGGATCTGAAATAACAGTTCCACAAGACTCGTGAATCATAGCCATAGGAAGCTTTTTAGCCAATATCTTTGGATCACGTTTCCCTTGATAGTAACGTTGATCCGCATGACAGACCGCCATATAATTTGGACGAATCAGGATGTGATTTTCCTGATCAATGTCCTCTTCTTGGTATTTTACATTAATAAACTTTGGTTTGGTCAGTTGATAAATTTGATTAATCATAGCCTTAGTCTTTCTCAATCATACTTTTCGCGATTTTCAAGTCTGTCACAGTTGTGATTTTAAGGTTCGAATATTCCCCTTTTGCTAGAGCAACGTCTTTCCCTTTGATAACAAAAATCTTACATGCATCTGTCAGGATTTCCTTTTCTTTATCAGATAGGGAACCATACAGATTCATGAAATCCTTGCAGCGAAAAGTTTGAGGTGTTTGACCTTGATAGAGGTGAGCACGATTTGGAATATCAGTGATAAACTGACCATTGGTACTTTCAACAATGGTATCAACAGCTTCTACTACTGTGTCAACTGCATCATGATTTTGGGCGAGTTTGATATTGTCCTGAATCATTCGAAGTGTAATAAATGGACGAACAGAGTCGTGGGTAATCACGATGTCTTCTGGAGTAATTGGACGGTAGGCATCAATGGCTTCTATAATCTTCTCGATACTGCTATTACGATCAGCACCACCCTTGGTAATGATGATACGATCCTTATGGAGAGAGAGGTACTTGTCAACTAAGTCCTCAGCGTGTGATACCCAATCTCCATGAACTCCAACTACAATTTTTTCAATGCTTGGCTCCAAGACAAATTTTTCGATTGTGTGGACTAAAATGGGACGATCACCCAACTCTAAAAATTGTTTCGGTAAATTACTGATTCCCATGCGTGTGCCAGTTCCTCCGGCTAGAATTCCTGCATAGATCATATATATTCTCCTTTGTTTATTCTTAAAAACTCATTACCATCTATTATATCACAATCTGCCCTTATCATGAAGAAAAGATAGAGCACCATTTAGCCGAACCAACTCACTATTTAGGTCAAAAAGTGAACAATATTCAACTAAATCCGAAAAGATCATAATAAATTTAGAAACAAAATTAGGTTATCCTTTGTATTCTCTGTTTAATGTTCGGTTAACATAGAGTTCTTTAGAATATAATACAAACCTTAAAGAAACCTTAAAATCACTTTTAAGAATACAATAAAAAGCTAGGAAACTGTTCAAATTTGTCTCGACAACAGTCCCTAACTTTCTTGTTTTTATCTATGATGACGGAGTAGTTTACTTTTCCTGATCTTGGTCACCAGCTCCTTTAACTGCCTTTTTAAACTCAGACAGCATTTTACCAATTGATTCACCCAGTTCTGGTAAACGTTTTGGTCCAAAGATTAAGAGTTCACCTAGAACGATGATAATCAATCCTGGAGCACCGATATCACGTAAGATTCCCATTCTTTTCTCCTTTCATTTTTTTCTTTATTATCCTCTTGCTAATTACGATACTAAGTTCATAGAGCGAGATTAAAGGAATTGTCATGGCTAGATCGCTAATAAAATCAGCTGGTGTCAAAATAACAGCTAGTACCAATAAAATAAAGTAAGCATAACGTCTATAGGTAACTAAGAGCCCTGGTCCAATCAAGCCAATAGACGTTAAAAAAGCAATGATGACTGGCAATTCAAAGATGAATGCCAAAGGGATAGTTGTTTGAAAAACAAAGTCTAAGTAGTTTTGCGCCGTTAATTGAGTTTCAAATAATCCTTCCCCAAGTCCTAAAAGCACTTGAAGTAAGGCAGGTGTCACAAAGTAGAATCCAAAGGCTAGTCCAAGTAAAAAGCAAAAAAAACTAGCTGGAATATAGGCAAAGATTGCTCTTGCTTCTTCGATTTTCAACCCTGGTTTGATAAAACTCCAAATCTGATAAACTGTAAAAGGTAACGTAATGGTAAAGGACATCAGACTCGCCAAGCGCAAATAAATCCACAAAATATCATTTGGACCTAATACAATCAACTTTTGATTAAAGGACTGAGTTAGATAGTAGTAAAGCTGATCTGCAAACAATAAAGCTCCACAGAAGACTATAAAAAAGCAGGCTATAACAGCAACGAATCTCTTTCTAAATTCTACCAGATGTTCAATAATTGTCAATTCTTTTGTATCCATCTACTTCTCACCCTGTCTCAATGTGACAACCAAAACAATTATCAAAAAGACTAGCTGACTTCCTAAACCTTCCCAACTTGGATAGATGCCCAATAGGTCGATAGTAGGGAAACCTGGTAATAAGTGGTTTGGTGCCATATTGGTCAGCTGGAGAGCATGTACGCTAACGCCTAGCATCTTGAAGGCAAGAGCATAAATCATCCACGTCAGTAGGAAGAAAACTTTATGAGGTAGAAAGAATTGACTCGCCTTGTTCATCAGGAATGCAATAATCAGCAAGACTAACAAAGCTAGAGAAATACCTAGGATAAACTCAAAACGAGATATTCTCGGTAAAATTCCTACGTAAAATAGTATGGTCTCTGCCCCTTCACGAAAAACAGCTAGAAAACTAAGAGCAAACATGGAAATGAATGAACCTGTCTTAGTCACAGTTTTCATCTGCGAATCCATAAAGTCATTCCATTTTTTGACCGAGGATTTACTGTGAAGCCAGATACCGATCAAAATCATCATCACTACTGCGAAAATACCAACAACTCCCTCGATGATTTCACGATTAGCCCCCGACGTTACAGCTGGAAAGGCAATTTGGAGTATAAATGCAATCACTAGACTCGTAGCTATTCCTGATAGTGCTCCACCATATACCCACTTGAGTCCTTTGCGCATCTTGGCTGCTTTTAGAGTTGTGACCAAGGCCATGACGATTAAAAGGGCCTCTACTCCTTCTCGTAGGAGAATGAGCATGGCATCAAAAGCATTGTAGCTTGCATTGGTATCAATTTGAGATAAATCCGCAATCAGTTTTTCTAATTTTTCTTGATATTCTTTCTCACTTCCCTTGACCATGATTACAGGACTTTCGCTTTCCACTCTGGTGTAGAGGGAAGGATTGGTCGTACTAACAGAACCTTCAACAGTTGGCCATATAGTAATAAACTCTTTCATGGTAGCTGTCCCTGCCGTCTGATCTCCAGATTTAAATTCTTCCAAGGCTTTTTTAAGAAGCTCGATGCCATCTTTGAGACTTAGATTAGAGGAAGTTTTCTCAACTTCTTTACCAGCTACGAAGTTATCAATGGCAGTTTTTAAGTCATTAAAAGAAGACTGGATGGCGTTATAATCTGTCGGCTCCGTTTCTATACTACTTCGTAAGAAAGAGATAGCAGTTTCTACTTGACCATAATGACTTGTACTGTTGTCACGGACAACACTCTCATTAATCGTCCAAGTTGAATTCATCTTTTTATAGGCTTCTCGAATTTGCTCTAAGTCTTTGGAAGAAATTGCCTTATCCAAGGTCTCAAAACGTGGTCTTAAGCGACTAACAAGTTTTTCTTTCTCCGCATCCAAATCTATCGGATTTTGTTCTTTTTCAAAAGCTAGAAGAGCAGAAGAGATTTGTGTCAAATTTTCTTCACTAATTTCCCCTGAAAGAGCAAGTTTCTCCTTGACAACCCTTCCAGCGTCCGAATCAGCATGTTCTACTTTTTCAAAATCCGTCGCCATTTCTCTAACCAGGGCCTTAGCTTCTTCCTGATTTCCATTTTTTAAAGCCTGAGAGGCATCCGTAATCTTTACAAAATAAGAACTTAGACTTTCCTTGGCACTAACAGGAGAAAAAGCTAACAAGAGAAAAGACAAAGCAAAAAGACAAATACTAGTCTTCCAATAATTTCTGACCAATATAGCCTCCTTTCTCTACTCCACCAAAGTAGGCAAAGAGACCACTACCGATGTGGGTTACATACTCATTCATCTTGTCTGTAGCTCCGAGGTTGGTTTGAACCTTGACAAAATGATCTGGATCCTTTTGGAAAGAGATAAAGAGTAAACCTGTGTCAAATTGTCCAGTCTTATCATCAATCCCATCCGAGTATGAATAAGATCGTCGTAAGAGTGGTTTCTCTACCTCTTTGGCTAATCGAACATGCGAATCATCTGGTAAAAGACTCAAATCCACTTCATCAAACTCATTCTTTTTACCAAAGGGAGCACCACTTTCCTTGTAGCGACCAAAGGTATTTTCTTGCTCTTCAAGATTGGTTCGATCCCAAGTGTCGAGAAACATCTGGATGCGGCGAACAGCCATGTAGGATCCATTTTCCATCCAGTCCTTGCTGTCAGCCCAGACAACACGATCAAAATCCTTTTCTTTGGTCACATTAGCAGTTCCATCCTTGAAACCAAAAAGATTGCGTGGTGTCTCCAGACGATCTCCGATAGCAGCAAATCCAGATTGGCTCCAACGGAGGGTTACAGCATTTCTCCCTTTACGGATAAGGTTTCGAATAGCATGAAAAGCAACTTGCTCGTCATCTGCACAGGCTTGGATAACAATATCTCCCCCAGTATATTTTTCACGCAGTTGCTCCTTTGGAAAGGGTGGAAAATCCTTAAAAAGTTGAGGACGTTTTTGCTCTAATTTCATCTTTTTCAGGAAACTAGCAGACACACCAAAAGTCAGCGTTAAACGATGAGGATTTAGCCCCACGGTTTCTCCAGTATCACTAGGTGGCAAGAGGGTATTCTGACCATCTTTTTTGACCAATTCTCCTTCTACCAACTTGCTACTATAATCTGTCCAATCCTTGAACAACTGGATAATCTTATCTTTATCTGTCGTATGCAAATCTAGGACAACAAAATAAATATTTTTTTGCATAGGGGTCGTGATACCCGCTTGGTGTTTCCCATAAAAGTCAATCTTTTCATTACCGTACGAGATTTTTTCCTGTTTGTCTAACCTAGGTGCTAAAAAAGCGGAGGCACCGGAGAGACCGAGTGCTAGCCCAGCGCCTCCAATACCCGCTTTTTTTAGAAATTCTCGACGGTCCATTTTTTTCTCAAAAAAATTTTCGTCTTTCTTAGTCACACTGCTTATTCTCCATCAAGAAATTTGCCCATTTGTGATAGAGGTTCACCAAGTTTTGTCACGGCTTCAGCCAATTCTTTGGTGTCTTCTTTTGTCAAATCTGTATAGAGTTTGTAGTGTTCCTTGTCTGTCATATGTTTGTCCAACAAGCTATTAACAGATTTGAAATCAGCTTCTAATTCTTTAACTAGGTCAGCATCTGATTTTTCTAGTAAAGGTTTAAAGAGTTGGAAAATCTTCTCAGCACCCTCGATATTAGCACGAAAATCGTACAAATCTGTATGAGAGTAGATTTCCTCTTCACCGGTAATCTTGCTTATCGCCACTTCGTTAAGCAAGTCAACTGCTCCAGTCAACATAATCTTGTGATCTACTTCAACAGTCGCTACCTTAGCCTTCAACTCTTTGATATCGTTGACTAATTGTTCCCCATAACTTTCAGTTCCCTTAGTTGTGTTTTCTTCCCAGAGGATTCGTTCGATACGGTGGAAACCAGACCAACCTTCCTCAGTCTTGTTTTCATCAACATAGTCTGCTAGTCGAAAGTCAATCTTAACATCTGACTCACCAAAACTCTCAGCGATTGGCTCGGAGCGTTCATAAGCCATACGAACAAGTGGATAAGCTTTCTTTGCTTCCTCCAATTTTCCGTCTTTCAAAAGCTGGACAAGCCTTCTGTATCCGTTAAGAGTTTGTCAATTTGTTCTTGAACAAAGGTTTTATAATCTGCGGTTGCCTTATCAAGTAATTTTTGTTTGTCATCTGACAAGGCTGTCACCTTAGAGGAATCACTCGTGTCACTTGGCTTTGTTTGATTAGTGGCACAAGCTGTCAATAGCAAAGCTGAAGATAAAAGGACGAAACCTAGTTTTTTCATTGTTTACTCCTATTAGTTCAGGAAGCCTGAATTTATTTTACGTTCCATTATAATATCCTTTCCTTAATTTTTTTCAATAAATTGTCAGAAAAATTTAATGTTTGAAAAATTCAAGTAGAAAAAGAATGTTTTTTTACTTTAACCCAATAGACCAATAAATATTCGCAACACTATCATGAAGTAACAAATAACTGATCAGCTATCTAACTTAAGCTCTATACTATCTGTGGTTGAAACACGGAAAAAACTCTCCTACTAAGAGAGTTTTTCTTGATAATTCTTACAAAAGGAAGGAGCTCTACTACAACTTTTATTCACATTTATATGTTGCGTTTTCTAAAAATTTCAACTAATCCTACCAAACAAAAGGCGAACAAATTCTCATGCTTCCTAGCAGACAAGAATTTGCTCGCTTTTTTGGTGCCTTGGAGACAGACAAAGACACACAGCCAATTCCTTATAGGTAAGGTAGAACAACAGTACAAATTTGGGAGCCTGTGATAAAGACTGGTGTAAGTCTCAATTCCTTATAGGTACGGTAGAACTAACCTAGACTATCCTATAGTGCGCAGATTATCCGAATGGGATAAAGTCTCAATTCCTTATAGGTAAGGTAGAACGAAAGGTGACTCAATTGTAATTGATTACACTCGTCTTTTCGATGGCAAACGGTCTCAATTCCTTATAGGTAAAGTAGAACCAACACATCAACTAACAAGAGAACTGTTATTGGTGTATGGATAAGTCTCAATTCCTTATAGGTAAGGTATAACACATTGACATGATTGTAAAACCAATTTACAATTTCAAAGCTCATTTGTCTCAATTCCTTATAGGTAAGGTAGAACTTCAGAAACTTCTCAAGCAAGCTTGCCTGAGCAAACCAAGTGAAGGAAAAGTTTCTGCAAAGGATCCAAGGTCTCAATTCCTTATAGGTAAGGTAGAACTTGAGTAGCACATTAGAAAGAGGACTTATATGGCTTATTATAACTTTTGTCTCAATTCCTTATAGGTAAGGTAGAACGATTGGAAATGATGAAGGACCAATGCTCTTTGTTGTTCGAAACAAGTCTCAATTCCTTATAGGTAAGGTAGAACAGTATTTTCCAAAGAGGTAATAAACATGGCAATCTCAATTTTGTCTCAATTCCTTATAGGTAAGGTAGAACTACAGCATTTTCGCTGTTTCTAGATTGATTGTATCAAAAAACAGGGCTTTTTTCAAGATTTCAATGAAAAAAGTCGGTCGATCTTTTTGTACCCATCGCTCATAAAACGCTTGGTTGACAGCTTTTGAAAAAGAGACAAAATATTGAAAAGATCGACCGACTTTTTGAAAGATAAAATCAGAAAAATCGCATGGAGAGGACACTTCATGCGATTGACTGACTATGACATCACTTTAATCCCTAAAGAATAAAGTCATTGGATTCTACCATACCGATTTGGATCTTCTTGGTGTATTTTGGGGATTCCAACTGATAAATCTGTACAGAATCTGTCTGAGGTTCTATAATATTGGCTAATTCTTTTTGTAAAGCGCTCAGCTTGGCTGGAGTGATATGCCCTTCAAAGACCGACTTTTGCACATGAACCAAGTATTTTCGGCAAGTTTTCAAAACCTTGGCCACGCGTTTTCGATGCACATCATATGTCAAGATAATATACATTTATTTTCTCTTTTTGAAATAGAAGTAAGCAATTGTCAGAAGGGAAATGAGCAAAGTAAGCCAAGATGAATAGGCCAGACTCAGATTACATATTGTCAAACAATTATCCTGCAGTTCTTTGATATTCGGAACAATTGCTAACGCAATACTTAAAACGGTTAGCACTAATACTCTGTCATTCAATTTATTACTTGCTTCCGTCTGGCTGATATCATGCAGTTCTCTGATTTGACTATCTAGGAGATTGATATGCTTCTCGATATAGAGTGAGGTTTGCAGCAATTCGTAGATTTCCACTGCTTGCTCCTGCGGGCACAGCTCTGGAAGCAAAAATTGATTTTTAAAGGTCGTGTAAGCCTTCTGCAGCTTCAGTTTATCAGAAACTCTAGCATTGACCCTATCCCCCGCATCCTTGGAATACTTCAAAATACCAATCCTCTGGCTGAGCGTAATCAAAGCCAAGTCCAGATATTCCGACAAAAAGTAGCCCTTTAGGAAAAATTCTGGAAAATCAGAACTACTCATAAAAATCATGGAATGCTGGCTGGCCATATAAAGACTTCCCTCAGCTGACCACCTCGTATAGAGAAGCTTTTCCAACTCTGTCTTTAGCATATCTCGACTCAGACATGTTGAATCTCCCTTATCAACATATAAAATACTAAAAAGAAGCTTCATCTCCTGTAAACTCTGCTCTGAATCATCAAAATTCGCCCAATTCGCCGTTTTATAAATCAAGTCCTTTACATCAGGAACCATCATGTAGCTCACCACGTACATCCGATCATCAATGATGATTTCTAAATGAGGCTTAGACTCAAACTGCGAAATATCCTCTGGGAATATCGCTTCCTCAGGCAAGCCAAAGAAATCCTGTAAAATTTCTTTCGGAGCCGACATAATCCCATAGGAAGAAATCAAGTCGGACGGCTGTGGAGGCTCATTAATTTTTTCACTCTTAATCAGCTCAATATTATTTGGCGAGACTAAATCACGCAGCAATGGAGTCAAGAAAGGAGCATAGAGATGGCGACCATACTGGTTGATGTTTTTAATATCTTCCAATTTATCTTTGCAACGATTTTCCATTGAAAAAATCAGGAAACCTGCTTCTAAATTTGGAAAATAACGAAGCATGATATAGTCAAGCGTCAGGTCATAAAACTCCAGTTTGTCGATGTGATTATAATAAGAAATCCGATAGACATCACCTTTTTCTAAGCCAGTATAAGCATAGTTTGTGACCAGCTCAGGATTGCGGAAAATCAGCTCCTCTGCTTTTTTATTAAAATATCGACGATAAGCGTACTTTAAACGCTCGCTTTTTTCACCAGCTTCTACATTCAGATAGGGAAGGTCATTGGTATCTTGGCTGAGTTTCTTCCATTTGGAAGACTTCGGAAAAGACTCCAGCCCCTTGGCCGCAAAGGGCAAAACAAAGATATGGTGACTAAATACAGATTGACTCTCAGACATAAACAACCTCCGAGTAAGATATCTCCTCATGAAAACACTTCCAATATACCACAAAAAACTTGCTCCCGCAAGTTTTTTTCAGTTGGATAAAACAATTCCTTATAGGTAAGGTAGAACCAAAAGTGTGCGGTGTGTTCGAGTGTGGTGAACTCGAAAAAGTCTCAATTCCTTATAGGTAAGGTAGAACGCGCTTTGGGCTTCTGAAGATGGTGGTATCGGTTATGGTGTCTTATTGTCTCAGTTCCTTATAGGTAAGGTAGAACGCAAAAATTAAGTTCATGATAATGATTCATCTGTCTCTAGAACAACGTCTCAATTCCTTATAGGTAAGGTATAAGAGTCAAAGATATTGAGTCCAAAGGTAGTTTTGTTCTCCCTCAGTTTGACGGGGTGTCTCAATTCCTTATAGGTAAGGTATTACGTATTATCCGAGTGGAGCGATCTAGAAAAACTAGAACGTTGGATTAAGTCTCAATTCCTTATAGGTAAGGTATAACGAATATCTGTGAGAAATATAATATTTATGGTGTGAATTTGCAATTATTATGTCTCAATTCCTTATAGGTAAGGTATAACTTGATGAATGGTATTTCCACAATGTAGACATAAGCTTGAGCGAAGAAGTCTCAATTCCTTATAGGTAAGGGAGAATGCTAGTGACGTAAGCGAGATTACTATTAATGACGTTGACAGTAAGTCTCAATTCCTTGTAGGTAAAGTAGAACCTTAGCAGTCTTAGCCCAAGAGACAAGAAAGCTTTCGATAGCTACTGCGTCTCAATTCCTTATAGGTAAGGTAGAACGAAATATACGGTTTCCTATATCCTGTCTGTCAAAAGGGGAGAGTCGCAATTCCTTTTAGGTAAGGTAGAACATTCTAAGCACTATCAATCCGAATTGTATCGAATTTCATGATGAAATAAGTCTCAATTCCTTTTAGGTAAGGTATAACAAGAATCAGGATTGTCACCGAAAGGTGAGTTCTATATGTGGGTTCTGAAGTCTCAATTCCTTATAGGTAAGGTATAACAACAGTATTTTCGCTGTTTCTAGATTGATTGTATCAAAAAATAGTGCTTTTTTCAAGATTTCGATGAAAAAGTCGGTCGATCTTTTTGTACCCATCGCTCTTGTCAACTAAGATTGAACTCCTATCCCTGTACGATAGCTGACTTCACTTGTTTCTAAACTCTTTGTAAATGCTGCCTTATATTCAGACTCCTTAATATGAACAAGCTCCTCTATACCTTTTCGAGCCATCTGAGTTGCGCGAGTCCCTCAGATACGATTTGTAAATCCCCTTGTCTGTCGATTGAGCTCTGCTACTCTAACTGTCCGAAACCAACATTCGTTTTGGCGCCAATGCCTACATCAGTCAAGATGCTTTTAAATAACTCTATTTTTTCTTTAACCGTAATCTGAAGTCCATCTGAAAGCTGACAATCTTTCAGATAAAAGCCAAACTCAAAAGAGATCCCAGGCTTAACTTTCAGACAGTTGATTGGAATAGGATTCTTGACTATATCACTATGAGGTGTAATGAATTCCAATGCTAGGCACTGTTGCTTCGTTTTATTTTTAGAAGTTGGATAAGCATCTAAAAAGACATCATTATCTTCAAATATTATCTTTCAAGCCATAAATTTCTTCATCAGAGAGTTCTGGTTCGAGAAGTGACTGGATATACCCCATCTTTTGTTGATTAATATCATCTTTGGCATCTTCTTTCGTAGGAAAGACGCTTTTCAGTACCCCTTTGACTGAGGAGCCAGGTATATAGGGCAGTCCAGTCACATAATCAAAAGAAAAACCAGAATAAATAGAACCCTTTGATTTCAAATCATGGGGATTGCCCGTTCCTATCATGAGACCAGGATAAATAGTTTGCAAAGAAAAGGTTTGAACACTTGCTACACCTTTTGAAGCATGTTTCAAATGCTCCAGAGGTGATAGAGAAAGGTCAAATTTAAAATCCTGCAAAGCTTTATTTCTCTCACGAAATTGCTCTTCACTAGATGGTGATCCACCCAGTTCATAAACTAGACCCAATTGTTCTCTCCGCTCTTCTAATCCTTCAAAATATTCATGATAGTAGATATAAGACATGTTTTTTGAACTAAACATCATCCTTACCCTCCATTTTTCTCGTCTTCCTCGACTTTTTCATCTTTTGACGCAATTTCAAACAAGTTTAACCCTAGTTTTATCGCAATTGCTGCATGCAATACATCTTCTTTAATAGCGAAACTCTCATTATCATTTTTGAACGCTGTCACATACTCAAACAAGGTGGTTTCTGTAATGGCTGTGTTTTCTTTCTTCAATACTTCCAAAATCATAACAGGTAGCTTGGTACGATCTTCTTTGGCATTTTTGGACTTAGCCGAATAATAGGCAACTGCCGCTGGGAGGCTTCCCATTGTAATCGCAGCTCCAAAAGAAGCGATATAGCCTCGAAACTCATTTGGAATTGGCTCCGTAAGCTCCTTTTCAATCACCTCAACAGCAATAGGAAGCAACTGATTTATTCTGTTCTTATCCATTGTTTGCTCCTTCTTCATTTCCTGAAATCACTTTAATAACCTTGCAAAGTCCATAACCTACAGAAGCATTTGCACCAAACTGGATGATTTTTTCTCTCACCGACTCTGTAAAATTTTCTAGAAGATTTTCTGACTCACTGGTTGAAGACACCACTGCAAAATAGAAAATCGACTTGTGGGGTACAACTTCCTCATACCACAAATTAGTTTGTTCTCCGACACTATTCCGAGCAATTACTGGTAAACCATATTTTTCGTAGCAAGAATTATCTACGTCTAGAGTTATCACCTCATCTCCACCCTTTATATCTTCTATTGAAACATCTTCTAATTGAAAATTTTTAAGCATTTGCTTAAAATCTTCACAGGCTGTTTTCGGAGCATGTATTGAATAAGGCTTGTCCCCACCACTTATCGAACGAATTGGCAGGGCTAGTAGATTCGCGCTAAGAAATTTTAATGCGCCTGAAGTAGTAACCTTACTATTTTCTGAACCGAATATTTCATCAATGTTCGACAAGTCATTTTCTTCAAAGAAGGCTCTCAGAGCACCTTTAACGCCTGAGGAGTTAATCGTCGGAAATCCCGTCACAACATCTCGCTCCACTTCGTTATCAATGATGTTAAAATTAACATCTCCATTGCCAACATGCAAATTTGTTAAACATTCAATGACAAAAATTTTTGCTTTCATTTTTTACACCTTATTTCCTGTAATCTTATAAATAGTATTATAGCCTGCTGGCTCTAAACCAGTTTTTACCGAAATAGCATCATCACCATAAAAGACGCTCCCTGCCTTATAAAGAAGACTAGATCCTTGTAAATCAAGTCCTCTCAGACGATTTTTACTAAGGTCTGTATGAAGCTGGCGAACTAGTTTTTCCTCTAAAATCGCAAAGCCCTTAACATCATCTAACAGGCACACATCTGATAGGCAGTATTGCCAAGTCTGACCTTTTGGAGTATGTTTCTGGAAATGCTTTGTGATTTCACTTTCTAAATTATCTTCCGATTCTTGAACAGAAACCTTGAAAAGAGAACCCTTCTGTCCCATTGAAACAAGTCCGTCCGTCAACTGAACACCCTTTTCCACCGTCACATAAACCGCAAATTCGTAATCTTTCTGCAGCTGATGTACCTCTCGCTTAAATAGACGATCAGCATCAAAATTTTGGGATAGTTTTTCCAATTCTTCTTGAAAGTGAGTTTTTTCCCCTTTGTTGTACTTTTCTAACCAATCTATAAAATCATTTATAAACTCGGTTAAACTAAGATTGCTGTTCCTATCTAAATTAGAAACTTCCTGTTTCATTTCTTCATTCACAAACGACTTACACAATTCTCGAAGATTTTGCTTCAGCTTTCCCAGATCATTCTGCGTAACACGCCTTACACCAGTCGCTACCTTAGTACTAAATATATCTTCGGCTGCTTCTAAATGACCTGTGTTAATATTGTAATAGCGATCCCCATGCCCTTCTTTAGGATTATATTCCTTAGATTTGGGCAGAGCGATTTCACCAAAACTAGTTGGCAGTGTAATTTCTTCCTCTAGTATTATTGGTTCAAACTGAGCAATCCCCTCTCTCCCCTGCTTGTTGTTAAAAGGATTTGGTATGACGACTTCCTTACTATTTTTACGCAGAAAGATGGGAGAGATTTTTTCTAATTTTCCGAAACCTTGTACACCTCCATTTAGAGAAAAGCTCTTCTCTCCGATTAGAGCTTTGATTTTATCTCGCGTATTCTCATCATAATGAAAATCCTGCTTCAGCTCAATCCCATTACTGACTAAGATAAGATAGCGTATCATCCCAAAGACTGTGGACTGTTCAGGAACGCGATTAGTGCGGATAAAATAAGGAGCGTATTCATCCTCCGAATAGTTATTTTTACCGACAAAGCTAAAGCGTCTATCTGAACCAAAAGAATAGTCTCCTAGCGGTCTAAACGTCACAAGATAGTCTGTCATCACTTACCTCCCTGCCAAAACTTTACCAAAAATAAAATAGCCTGCAACTCCTTGGTATAGTATTCTCCTATACTCATCTTTCGCTTTGTACAAATTCCATCAACCTTTTCTTTCATATCTACCATATCTTGATATTCTTTCAAATAGTTGTCATAGAAAAATTCAGCTATTTTTTCCAGATAGTCATGATAGACCAACTGGTTAGGATTGTTAAAGTTATTTAAAAAAATCTTATTTTATATTCTTGAAAGTCAAATGAATTCTGTGCGGTTTTTTCAAACAACAACTTAAAAATAATTTCTGTATCTTGTAGATTATAGAGGACAGATTCCAGTGCTTGATCGTTCGTAGTCGCTCGATAGTTTATCAGATGATCAATGACATCCAACTTCTCGTTTTCTATCATCAATTGAACAGTTTTCCCACTGTGCTTGACTAACTCTATCCCCAGACGATTACCGCAACTTTCTTTAGCCTTATAAAGTTGAACTCTAGCTCTTTCCAGCGCTTCATATAGAGGATATTTGACATACTGAACAGCAACACCAAAAGACAAGCTGACATTGATGCTATCATCTGGCAGATCTACTTCTTCCAGACCTTTTTTCAATGTTTTTTTGAACATTTCGTCCAATTCACTACATAAGGATAAAAGAGAATGAACAGGAGCAATAAACAGTAAATCATCCCCACCAGCATAAATAGTCATCCCCCCATATTTTCCGACAAGTTTAGCCGCTTCACCAGCATAGTCTAAACAAGCCCTCGAAAAAATGTTTATCCTCTCAGACTGTTTAGAGATTTCTAGATCTTTACATAAAGCTTTCAAAAGAGTTCCGACCTTATCCCCATCCGAATTAACAACTGCGTAGTATTCGCTTCTTTTCGGTGCTATCTTACCATCAGGAATCTCTTCAGAGGAGTCTTCCTCTTTCTTCCGAGATAGAGCAATGTCTTCAATTGATTTTAAATCGGAACTATCATCTGGATGTTTTATAACCAACTGACTATTTGGTTTGGTATCTGTAAATAGCTTACTTTCTTTAATATAGATATTCCGATTGCCTTTCTTGCCTGCAAAGAACGAAGCAAATAAGTTCATATCTGTTCTTCCCTTACCTGCTGCCATTAGCTCCAATGCATCCAAAGCATCATTCAGTATTATAGCTATATTATTTCCAGCTTTTTCACTTTTTCCTATAATTTCGTTTATAGTTTTTTTATTAAGAATAACAAAATCAATTCTCAGATAGTTATCAACAAAGTGCATAATCTCCTTATCCGTCTTAAACTTTCCAAATTTCTCAGCCATTTCCTTCTTCACTGCTGAAATTATACTCGGTAATTCTCCCTCAATTACTGTATTATCATCAACTAAAAACAAAATCCGATCATGGTAACGACCAATACCATCTTCTTGTGGGTTTTGATTACTATTAGAGTCATAAAACGGTGAAAAAATCTTAACTTTTGGAATCTTAACAAGTTTTTCACAGAGCTTCTTTGTCACCGTTGAGAAAAAATAACTGCCAAACCACAAACCTGCCGGAGAGATCGCCTCTCCAATGGTTTTAAAAATCGGACCTATTGTAATACCTACATATTTCATTTATTCATCTCCCCTGTTATCTAATATCATATGAAATTTGGATGGTATGTGCATAACCTTTGGGTTCCATTTTATTATAATATTGCACAGCAAAGTCTAAAAAAATTTTAGTAAATCAAACTCCTCTGGAGTTTGTAGGTATATCTCTTCCCTTTTTTTAATTTTTTTCATCCAGTTTTTCTTATAAATCTCTCATATTCTATTTTTTTCTCATTTTATTATCTTTTTATGGCACTCATCCAGCTTCTAGGAACATTTTTTTCGATACCTTATATTTAAATTTAAATTTCTTGTTTAAAAATATACTTACACCATCTCTGTTTAGGAATAATGTAAACAATATCGTTGATTACTTTAAAAGTTATTGGTGAAGAAAAATCGTTCAATATTTGCTTCAATTTTATTTGCTTCATGCATAATGTCAATATTAACAGAAATATCTTTCTCTTCTTTTTTTGTGTTTTTTTCTTATATCTGTAAATGATAAATAAGAAGATAGCCCCAGCAGTGCTCGAACATATTTTTTTCGTTATGTGTCTGCTGATTAAGGTGGTAGGGGATAGTTCCAAAAAGGTTTTTTTCTATTACTTTATCCTTTAAAGCAGCTTTTTTTCATTTCCAATCATTTTATCATGCATATAATAAAACAAGGCACTTTCGAGCATATTCTCCTGATAGTTATAGCCACTCTTGGTTATTTTTATAGAATTTTTTTCAATATTTTCAAAAAAATCACTTTTTATCTTCTTTGAGAATTTCAAATTTTTTTAGCTGCTTTCCTAAAATCCATTTTTATAAAGAGTCTTTAATCCAAACTCTTCCCTTAGAATTCTTTCAATTTTACTCTGTTCTTCATCAATTACAGTAAAACTACCATACCCTTTTCCTTGAGCAGCCCCAAAATTTGTCACTATAAAAAAAGTTTTTTTGATATGTTCAACTATCAATTTCTGAAGGAGCGGATCAAAACAAGTAATTGTCATTGTAGGATTTGTTTCTACTCTGCGTTTCTCATCTCTGGCAAAAATATAATTGGAAGTTGCCTTCGTTATTATTTGTCTGCTTATCATACTTGCCTTCATTTTTTTACTATACTTGTAAATGACATTAGGACTATTATCAATAAACTTCATTTTATATGGTAAATACTGATTTTTGAAACGGTTTTTCAGACTTGGAACTTTCTTCATCAAGTACCGATCAAATTTTGGCTTGACTTCACTAGCACGCAAAGTAGCTCCTTCTTCTTCCGGCTGGAAATGAATGATTGGCGCATGACATTTTAAGTCAAGCTCTAACTTACAATTCCTAAATTCCATATCCATTTTATCCTCCTATTCTTCAATTACAAACATTCCGAATCCCATCGAATTCTTCTCACCAAGCCCAACTTGATAGAGGAAATCCAACACCTCCGCATCTCCTCTTATCTCAAATTCTCCTTTCCAACCCGTTATGAGATAATCTTTGTATTTGGTAACAAATTTATTTTTTTAAAGAAAAAAATTTATCGGCTCTATATCAAATCTACCTGTCGGTACTTTATGACAATAAGCTTGATATTTCCTCGCAAAATTCTCCATGATTCTGCTCTTAAATTCCGTATCAAACGGATTGTAATACAATGTTTTTTTGGTGTCAGCATCTGTAGAACGAACCACCAAGGGAGAAATCATCCGAATCTTATAAGAAGTCCCCGTTAATTTCTTCTGTTCAATTTTTACATTTAAAATTTTTACAAGGTTTCGACCAATTCGCAATTCATCTAGATTTGAAAAAGCCTCTGCAATAGTGAATAAAATGGATTGATCAATCGTTCTAATTTCAAAACGCACCTTATCAAGAAACTCTATTCGTTTTCCTTGTATTTTATATTGACCTTGCAATAGTGAAAATGTAAAAAGCTTAAAATGTTTGTCCTCAAACTGATGACCTATCTCATGAAGTTGCGCAGACAAGTCTTCCTTATTTTTCAATAAATTATAAATCATCGATTGAAGAAGGTAATTATAGTTTACTGGCAAGATAAACTGATCAATTTTTTTGCAGTTCAATTAATAATTGCATCCTACATTCCTCCCTGAATTAAAAATACATCTTCTTATATTATAGATATTACAAAAATTTTTGTAACCGCTGTCAAATTATATTGTTACAGTTTATCATCTTAAATCAACTGTGAAATCACTGCTTGCTCTTCAAATCAAATAAATAGTGCTACAGCTTGTTGACACCAATAATTCAGGATTCAAAAAAATCTTGCAGTAGATTTAGCTAATACAAAATTAAAATAGACGAGAATAACTTAGCAGTTATTTTGTTTGTTCATAAGAATCAATCTATTAATTTGTTAAACTTTTTCAAACATTTTAATTCATCAGCATTGAGTTTCTACTGATAAAGGAACTGAACCATTATATGAATTCTACATGCAGCCAATATCATATACTTAATTCAAATAGTAATTTTTTTAATATACGAACGATGAATACAACAATTTGCTAGTGAGTCATCGTATTCAACATTCAAATGGTGATAAAGACTCTCCACACGATAATAACAGTTTTGAATCATTTTATACAACAATCACAGTATTAGGTATAAAGACTTTAAAGCTGAATTATTTAGTTACCTAAACTTCTTCATCAAAAGATGATTAACCTTCAAATTTTTTTCCAAAAATGTGTTTAGAATATTGACAAAATGCATGTTTTGCTTTTGGTTACAAATAGAAAAAAATGAATGAACTAGTTTGTAAAGCTTTTATATAATTTATAATAATAAAAAGTATTGGACATATTACAGTAAGTTCTATTGGGGGAAAATTTAGCTTTTCAATAGAGTTCAAAAATGATATAATCAATAATGTACTTCATGATACTGTCTCAACTAACCAAAGCTAGTGAGTTTATATTAGCCACGATTTTAGTAAACTGACAGGTGAGAGAATATATCATAGAAAGCGAGGTGAACTGACAGGTGAGAGAATATGTCATAGAAAGCGAGGTAACCTCACAAGAGTAGAGTCCGAGTAATACGAATCTTAAGTATAGATTTCATAGCTTAACCAAGTAACGTTTAAAATATCTGTTGAGTATCTTTATAAGATTTCTACATAAGAAAAATATTTTAAAAGGGGATGATCGTCGTACTTTTTATACGTCGAATTTACATTCATAAGGCATTCGTTCAAGAACTAACGGAATGGAAAGAAAAACAAGCTCATCTATTAGTAGAGTTTACGGACAATACAGAAGACTTACAAATCTTTCAAGACAGTCCTTTACAACTGACTGCTCCAATGGTTTCTAATCAAAAGACTAAATTGAAAAAAAGAATGCCTGCATCATTAAAAAAATGATTCGTAATCACGATTTTCCGACACTCACATGCAGCGTTTCTAGTTTCAAAAGGACTCAGAAATGGTGAGGGGAAAGATTATATTTTTTTTACACTTATGAAATGACTTGGACATAGTAGCATTAATACAACTATCAACATCTACTTGCATTTATTCCCAACTCAACAAAAAGAAGTCGCCAATGCTTTTGACAACTTCTCGGGCAAAAAATGGCAAAAAATTTATAAAAGAAGGCTCAAAGCCTTGATACGAAAGGAATTTTAAAAAAATCTTATGATGAACATGCAAAATATGATGAAGCAAGCCCAAAAACTTAAAAAAGACATGGATATTGCTCAAGCAGAATTAGCTGCAACAGAATTTACTGGAAAATCTAGCCAAGATTTAGTCATTGCAACTCTAACTGGTGATAAAAAAGTTGTTAAGATTGAATTTAAACCTGAAGTTGTTGATCCAGAAGACTTGGATACTCTATCTGATTTGACTAGTCAAGCTATCAATCATGCCATTGATCAAATTAATGAAACTGCTAAACAAAAATTAAGTGCTTTTTCAGGCGGATTGTCTTTCTAGTTCTATTGACTTTTAGCATTTATAACTATTTGTTAATTGTATCAAAGTTACACTCTATAATAAAAAGGAGAGGTTCGTTCCTCTCCTTTTTATTATTTCAGTCCATGATTTCAATCCACATATTGTAAACTGAAATTCAAACACTTTTTCTACTTATCTATTTTTTTATATTAGTTCTTAACTACTATAAATGACTAGTTTAGAAATTAAAGAACTCCGTTGCTTTTTTTAGTAGTAGTTCCGTATACTCAGGATCATCTTGCGCCGTTGTTACTTGCAACTGAACCATTTCAAGATCATCCGTAATCATCCCATCAGCTCCGAGCTGAACGGCTTTATCAAAAGCCTCAGAACCATTCACAGTCCATACGTAAAGCTTTTGTTCTGTATACCAAAGTTTAGTGACAAAATATTCATCCAATGTTGAATATTCCATGGTATAGCCAGTTGCCTTGGTTTTTGGGAAAATACTATTATAAGGCAAGATGAAATAAGCTGGAATAGTCGAATCATATTTCAAAACTTGGTCAATCACATGATAGTCTAGTGATTGCATCTGATGACCGTACTGCTTGATAATAGGGCCATATTTCTCTAGAAAACGTTCCATCATTTGTGGACTATCTTTTTTACTGGTTTTGATTTCAATCAATAATCTTTGATGAAGTTCATTCGCGCGATTGAGATAGTCATCAAAACTAGATATCTTGGTTCGATAGCCATTTTCAGAAATATCTAACCCTTTCAACTCCTCCAAAGTCAAGTCTTGAGGACTGGCATTGATACCTGCTAAGTTCTTAAGATTAGCGTCATGCATCATCACAAACTGACCATCTTTGGTCTCCTGTACATCCATTTCAATCAAATCTGGTTTCAGTTGCGCTGTTTTTTCCAAAGACTGTACAGTGTTTTGTACACCATTTTTATTTGAAACACCCCTATGTGAAATAACTAAAGGTGTATTTGTCACAGGAGCTTCCAGATAGATATAACCTTCCAGCGCAAAAAAGATACTAGCGCAGCCCATAACTCCCCATCTCATCAGATGGTCTTTTTTTCTTCTTGGCATAATCTCCAGTTCCTCACCTGTCAAAAAGGAGACAAACTTAACAAGGAAATAGGTCAACGCCATATAGTGGATGTTCTTTATCAGGACAAAGTTGATAACTCCAAGAATCAGTGATTCTTTCTGTGTTAAATGGTCAATTACAATCTGTCCCATTAGCAAGGGGGTCAAGAGGAGGAAGAAAAAGAGATAGGTTTTAATAATAATGAGTAGCAAGTTCCAAGCATAAAAGAGAACTTGTTTTTTTGTCTTTTGCAGACTAAATTTTACTCCCTCTCTCACAGTCTTCTTTTCAAAGAGAATCTTTGGAAGGACAAACATGAGGCGGACAGACACATAGAGCAAAATCCAAGCAGATGCAAAAATCATCAAACCTACTAACCAGTGCTTGTCTTCCAGATAAGTTACGATAAAGTCTGGAATAACGATTTTATTTAAGTAATAAATTTTTTTAAAAATTTTTCCTGATGAAAGGAAAGAGCATGGCTACGTAGAAGAATACAAAGGCCATCTTACAGAAGCTCAAGCGTTTCATGAACAGAAAACTTTGCTGGAAAAACTTTTGCGACTGTACTCAATCAAGGTTCTCTTTTCATGGTAGAGAAGGTGACGCGCCCCAATAAAGAGGAGGCAAATCTGGAAATAGGCCACCAAAAGATTGATTACAATCAAGACGAGAAAGGCCAGACTGATTAAAGGAGAACTAGTGATAATGGCAAAAATATTATTGTAAGAAATAAATAAATAGCCCGTCTGGTTTAGTAAAAGACCAGCAAGAAAAGAATTGAGAGGTAACCACAAATATTCCACCATCATGAAAATTAAGAAAAAGAGGAAGAGAACTTTATCTAGGTTGAGGTAAATTTTCCTAAAACCTAGTTTTTTAGGTTTTTCAGGTTTCATAAGCACTCCTAGTCTAGAAATTGAGATAAGTCTAGCCCACCAAAGGGATTCATGGATAGATTGCTCTGTTCTTTCAATAATAGCTTTCCTTCATCCGATTCTAAAAAGGCTTCGTAAACACGCGCTGTCATGCGGGCATCTTCTAAACTATTATGCGATTGACCTTTAAAGCCTAAAAAATTCGCAACAGTTTGCAGTTTGAGGTTGGCAATGCCGTGTAGGTCAGAACTACGGCGTTCAAAAGCCTCATCATATAGGTCAACCTTATACTGGTCACGATAGTCCAAGCCATGCTCCATGAGAATAGGCAAATCACTCTTGGCTGCATTGTAACCAACGATGGGTAAGTTGCCTACAAATCCCTGAAAGTCCTGTAAAACTTGTTCTACTTTTGGCGCATCTTTTAAGGTCTCAGCTGTAATTCCTGTCAAACCATTGATAAAACTCTTTAAAGGTACGCTGGTATGGACATAAGAATCAAAGGCATCTATTTCATGACCATCTTGAAAATGAACTGCTGATACCTGAATTAAATGGGTAATCCCTTCATGTTGATTGAATTCTAAGTCAAAGGCGATATAGTCTCTTAATTTTTCCATCTTTTACCTCAATTCCGACTCAATTTAAACTATAAATAATAAAAGAAGCTATTAGGTTAGTGAATAACCCAAACAGCTTCTTTATTTTCCTCCAAACAGGCGAGCAAAAAAGCCTCTTTTGGTTGCTTGGACTTCTTCTTTTGCTTGGTCCAACTCTAGTTTCAAGCTTTCTTGATCCTTCATTGCTTGAAGAGTTAACTGTTGCTGTTGATCCAATTGTTTGTCCTTTTCAGCAATCTGGCGGTCTTTGATGCGCATCTGCTCATCTTTTTCTGCCAGCTGCTGGTCCTTGGCCTTGAGTTGCTCGTACAATCGAAGAATTTCAGCATTTTTCTCATCGACCAAGATTTCCATCAGTTCACGTTGTTTGACATCATCACTGACTGGCTCATCTTCAAAAATCGTTTTTTTATAGATTTCTTCCAGCTTGATTAAGCCACTTCGAGTAACTACTGTTACACCTTTGTCATTTTTTTTTCGTGTCCTCTTCGGGAAGTTCTTTGACACGATTGTTGATTGCCTGACGAGATAGGCCTAAGACCTCTGCAATCTCACTGACGGTCATTTCAATACTCATAATATCCTCTGAAACATTTTCTAGCTTTTCTTTATTTAAATCTTATCATAAGCTAGATAAACTGTCAAATTTCCGCTTAATTCAAGGCCTTTAAAAAGGCTAGTAAGACTTGGGCAGAACGACGTCCTGCTTCTATAATAAACTCATCAAATGAAATAGAGGCCTCGTGATTGGCATTGTCACTCATAGCGCGAATGACTAGGAAAGGTAGGTCAAGAGCCTGAGCCGCCTGAGCAATGGCTGCCCCTTCCATTTCAACTGCTAGAACATCTGGAAAGTGGGACTTGATACTAGCAATCTTGTCTTCTCCAGCTATAAAACTGTCCCCTGTAGCAATCAAGCCTAGGTGCCAAGTCTGGTCTAATTGAGATAAATTTTCTTGAATCCTAGTGATGAAGTTCTTATCGGATTCAAAATAAAGGGGTTGACCAGCCATCTGACCATAAGCATAGCCAAATGCAGTCACATCCACATCATGATAAGCCAGTTTATCCGCAATCACTACATCGCCAACGGCAATCCCTTCTGCAAGAGCACCTGCTGATCCTGTATTGATAATGGCTTCTACCTGAAAATGGTCAGCTAGAACAGCCACACTCATAGCCGACATAACCTTTCCAATCCCACTCTGAACTAGGACAACATCTGTCTTGCCAATAGTGCCAGTATAGTAGGTGTTTCCTAAGACCTGGACTTCTTGGGTTTTGTCCAAATTCTGAGTCAGATGTAGGAGCTCTTCTGGCATGGCAGCAATGATTCCAATTTTCATTTCATATCCTTTCAATTACAAGAGTTTCATTGCCAACACTAACAAAACTAAGAGTAGAATGACTGCAAACAAGATGCGATTGAGTTTTGAATTAAAAACATTTCTCTTGGTGTTTTCAATACGACGACTCTTATGAATCGTTGGCTCTACTTCGATCGTTAAGGTATCTTGACTAAAACCATGATCTCTAGAACGTGAACTCCCAAAATGTTGTGAAGCAGTTGGTAGGATCTTAGTTTCCTCATCATCTTGAAGAGGTGCCCCTGAGATTTTCTCACCGCGGTTAGCACGTTCAATTATTTCATCTGTTAATAAAGGTTTTCCCATGGGTTGCTCCTCTATTTCTTTTGTAGTTCCCAGTACTGGATTGCCATGATAGTCTTGGCATCACAGATATGACCTGACTGGATCAGGTTCTTGGCCTCCTCTAGACTCACTTCTAGAACTTCCAAGGTTTCATCATCATCTTGCGGACGAGGATTTTCTACCTTCGTCAAATCACTTGCAAGGTAGAGTTTCAATTTTTCATTACAAAAACCAATTGCAGAATAGAAATCGTATAAGAGTTCTAACTTAGCTGTGTAGGCAACCTCTTCTTCCAATTCCCGAAGAGCCGCTGCCATTGGATCTGCATTTTCACCAACTTCAAGTTTTCCAGCGGGAATCTCATAAGAGACAGCCTCGATGGCCTTCCGATATTGCTTAACGAGGATAATTTTATCCTCAGCTGTCACGGCTAGAACACAAACGGCTCCATTGTGGAAAATCAAGTCACGTTGAGCAGTGCCTTTTCCTTCTGGTAGTTCCACCTGATCTTGCACCAGTTTAAAAATAGGACCTTGATAGATTTCTTTTCGACTAAGCGTTTTTTCTTCAAATTCCATAATCGACTCCTACTGGTTCTTCGGATGATGAGGCAAGCGTGTTGCGTACTCATCTTTGTTTACTTGTCGTCCACGACCAATCGCAATGGCATCAGCAGGAACATTCTTAGTAATGGTTGAACCAGCACCAACGAGAGAATTATCCCCAAGTTCTACAGGGGCGATGATGGTTGAGTTTGAACCAACAAAGACATTGTTGCCAATCACAGTCTTGTACTTGTTTCCCGTCATAGTTTACTGTAATCGTACCTGCGCCAAAGTTAACATGGCTACCCACTTCACAGTTTCCGATATAGGTCAAATGACCTGCCTTAGTATTTTCACCAATTGAAGATCCTTTTACTTCTACGAAGTTTCCAATATGAACTTGGGGAGCTAGACTTGAACCTGGACGGATGTGGGCATAAGGACCAACAGTCACTCCGTCTGCAACTGTACTTTCCTCTATCATAGAGTTTGTAATCACGGCTCTAGATCCGATAGAGCTATCCACGATATAAGTCCCATTTGTTAAAATAGTCTCCGCCCCAATCTTCGTTTGACCTTTCAAGGTAACGTTGGCTTCGATTTGGACTTCAGGAGCAATCTCAACATCAACGTCAATATAAGTCGCTTCTGGATTGACAAAGCTGACACCATTCACCATGTGAGCGTGATTGATACGGCGACGCATCACTGCTTCCGCAGTCGCAAGAGCTACACGGTCATTTACCCCAAGACTTTCATCAAAGTCTTTCACAGTATAGGCACCAACCTTCTCACCAGCTTCACGGAAAATCCCAATCACATCGGTAATATAGTATTCTCCCTGAGCATTGTTGGTGTTGATATTTTTAAGAGCTTCAAAAAGACGTTGGTTATCAAAAACGTAAGTTCCTGTATTGATTTCCTTGATTTGCTTCTCAAAGTCTGTGGCATCTTTCTGCTCAACAATGCGAAGAACTTCAGCGTTATCGTTACGAACGATACGACCATATCCAAAAGGATTTGCCGCTTCAGCCGTTAAAATAGTCGCTACATTTTTGTGATTGATATGGAAATCTAAGAGATTTTTCAAGCTTTCACCTGTAATTAGAGGTGTATCCCCAGCGATAACCAAGGTGTGACCAGAGCAATTCTGGAGGATTGGCTCTGCCATCATGACGGCATGACCAGTTCCTAACTGTTCTGACTGGGTAACAAAGTCTGTCTGTCCAGCCAAGACTTGCTCAACTAGCTCAGCCTTGTGTCCCACTACAGTAACTGTCTTTTCAGGCTGAATAGCACCAACACTACGAAAAACGTGTTCCAACATTGAAATTCCTGCTACTTTATGAAGTACTTTTGGAAGATCTGATTTCATGCGAGTACCTTTACCCGCTGCTAAAATAATGGCATAATTTGACATACTATTCTCTTTTCTCTAGAAATTCCCTTATATTATACCATAATTTAAGTTGTGAGGAGTAATCAAATAGGAAAAAGCAGTAAGACATCCTGCTATCCCTCGTTTCTCAAGTGTTTTCTTTGATTTTTTTTAGATTTTACGATAAACTAAATAGGTATGAGAAAACAGATTCATCCTGCTATTATTTTTAGTTTATTTGGAATTTTCATAGCGATTTTACTCCTCAACAAACCAAGTTTTGAGGACCATCCTATCAAAACTAAGCCAAATACTCTTCAAGTTGAAACACAAGCCTTGCATAATCTTGACAAACCCATTATCGACGTCTCTGGTTGGCAAAGGCCTGAGGAAATCAACTACGACACCTTATCTCAAAACATTTCTGGTGTTATCGTTCGCGTGCACAATGGGGCTCAGCACACTGAAACAAATAATGCTGCCTTTATCAATGGTGTCGATAAAGCCTATCAAAATCACATAGCAGAATTTCAAAAACGCAATGTCCCTGTGGGTGTTTATGCTTACGTAGCTGGAAAAAGTAAAGAAGATATGGAAAAGGCTGCTGAAGTCTTCTATAATGCTGCTTCTCCCTACAATCCTAGCTACTACTGGTTGGACGTTGAAGAAAAAACAATGTCCGATATGAATGAAGGTGTTGAAGCCTTTCGTGCTAAACTGGAATCTTTAGGTGCTAAAAACATCGGCATCTACATTGGGGTTTACTTTATGCAAGAACATAGTATCAATACAGATAAGTTCACTGCTATTTGGATTCCTTCCTATGGAACTGACTCTGGTTATTTTGAAACTAAGCCAAATACTGATCTGGACTACGATCTCCACCAGTACACATCTAAAGGAAGAATTGCTGGATTTGAACATCATTTGGACATCAATTTGATTTCTACAGCTAAAGAGAAGGAAGAAACCTTCAGAAAGCTATTTTTAAGACCATAAAACAAGTGAAAATCGTAACTTTTTCACTTGTTTTTTCATTTTCTTCTCGTCTGTGTTATAATTGATAGCAAAGAGAAGAATTTATGAAATTGAGGATTTTATTATGTTTTCATGGATTGCACGAGTTATTAAAGGAATCGTCATTGCCTTAGGATTTATCTTGCCAGGTATTTCTGGAGGAGTTCTGGCTGCAATATTAGGTATCTACGAGCGAATGATTGCTTTTCTAGCTCATCCTTTTAAGGATTTTAAATCAAATGTCCTTTACTTTATCCCAGTAGCTATCGGGATGTTGCTAGGTATTGGGCTATTTTCGTATCCAATCGAGTATTTGCTAGAAAATTACCAAGTCTATGTTTTATGGAGTTTTGCTGGAGCTATCATTGGTACAGTTCCTAGCCTCCTTAAAGAATCTACTCGGGAGTCTGATCGTGATAAGATTGACCTAGTTTGGTTCTGGGCTACCTTTATCCTTTCAGGTGTCGGGCTCTATGCGCTAAACTTTGTTGTTGGTTCACTCAGCGCAAGTTTTGCAAACTTCATCTTAGCGGGTGCTCTTTTAGCTCTGGGTGTCTTGGTTCCTGGTTTAAGTCCGTCAAATCTCCTCTTGATTTTGGGACTGTACGCTCCTATGTTGACTGGTTTTAAAACCTTTGATTTATTTGGCACCTTCCTTCCTATCGGCATTGGTGCAGGAGCAACCCTCATTATTTTTTCAAAATTGATGGATCATGCCTTGAACAACTACCACTCCCGTGTTTATCACTTTATCATTGGGATTGTGCTTTCAAGCACTCTCTTAATTTTGATTCCAAATGCTGGAAATGCTGAAAGTATCCTATACACTGGGCTTTCCATTGTGAGCTATGTTCTTGTTGCCTTCTTCTTTGCGCTTGGTATCTGGCTTGGTATCTGGATGAGTCAATTGGAGGATAAGTATAAATAATGGCAAAGAAGGTCAAGAATAAAAAAACCTTGGTCGAGCAAATCTTGACCAAGGCAGGGATTGAGCACACAGGGATTCAAGTCAATGCGCTTGAGGGAGAACTTCCTTCAGAATATGATCGAACACATATCTTTAAAACCTTGGCTCTTTTGGGAGACAAGACAGGACCGATTATTGGAATCGTTCCCATAACAGAACACCTCGCCGAGAAAAAACTAGCAAAGGTTTCTGGCAATAAAAAAGTGAGCATGATTCCGCAGAAAGACTTAGAAAAAACGACAGGCTATATTCATGGTGCAAATAACCCCGTCGGCATTCGCCAAAAACACAATTATCCAATTTTTATTGATCAGACTGCTTTGGATTTAGACCAAATGATCGTCTCTGCTGGGGAGGTTGGACATAGTATCATCATACGCCCTCGAGACTTGGCCAGCTTTGTAAAAGCGGATTTTGCTGATATCTTGGAGGAAAGTAAGTAATGAGACTCTATTTTGTCCGTCATGGTCGCACCCTCTGGAATCTCGAAGGCCGTTTTCAAGGCGCTAGTGGCGACTCGCCCCTTCTTTCAGAATCCATTGACATCTTAAAGCAACTTGGTCAGTATCTCAAGGAAATACCCTTTGATATGATTTATTCAAGTGATTTGCCCAGAGCGGTCAAATCTGCTGAAATTATCCAAAGTCAACTCCAGACCCCCTGTCCTTTAGAAAGTATTCCAGACCTACGTGAATGGCAACTTGGGAAACTTGAAGGTTTAAAAATCGCAACTCTCAATTCCATTTATCCACAACAAATCAAGGCCTTTCGCTCCAATCTGGCTCAGTTTGATACGAGGATGTTTGAAGCGGAATCCCTTTACAGTACTACCAATCGAACCATTCAATTTATCAAATCACTGAAAGAGAGTTCAGCCGAAAACATTCTAATCGTCGGTCATGGTGCAAATCTCACTGCTAGCCTACGTACACTTCTAGGTTATAAAGAGGCTCACCTTCGCGAAGATGGGGGCTTGGCCAATGCTAGTTTGACGATTTTGGACACTGAGGATTTTGAATCCTTCACTCTCGAAAGATGGAATGACACTTCCTATCAAGAAAAATAATGAAACTTGATCCCATCGGTCAAGTTCTTTTTAGTTTTCAAAGAATATCCGTGAATTTCTTTGCTATTTATGATAAAATGGGAGTATCGCAAAAAAATGACTCATCGTATCAAATTTTGAGTAAAATTAGGAGGAACCCATGTCTACAGAACATATGGAAGAACTAAATGACCAGCAGATCGTTCGCCGTGAAAAAATGGCAGCGCTCCGTGAACAAGGAATCGACCCCTTCGGAAAACGTTTTGAACGTACTGCTAACTCTCAAGAACTTAAAGATAAATTTGCAGAACTCGATAAAGAACAACTACATGAATTAAACGAAACTGCTGCGATTGCAGGACGTTTGGTAACCAAACGTGGTAAAGGGAAGGTCGGCTTTGCCCATCTCCAAGACCGTGAAGGTCAAATCCAAATCTACGTTCGTAAAGACGAAGTTGGTGAAGAAAATTACGAAATCTTCAAAAAAGCTGACCTTGGTGACTTCCTCGGTGTCGAAGGCGAAGTCATGCGTACCGATATGGGAGAGCTCTCTATCAAGGCAACTCACATCACTCACTTGTCTAAAGCACTTCGCCCACTTCCTGAGAAATTCCACGGTTTGACAGACGTTGAAACCATCTACCGTAAACGATACCTTGACTTGATTTCTAACCGTGAAAGCTTTGAACGTTTTGTCACTCGTTCAAAAATCATCTCCGAAATCCGTCGTTACCTTGACCAAAAAGGTTTCCTTGAAGTGGAAACACCTGTTCTCCATAACGAAGCTGGTGGCGCTGCTGCTCGTCCATTTATCACACACCACAATGCCCAAAACATTGACATGGTGCTTCGTATCGCAACTGAGCTTCACTTAAAACGTCTTATCGTTGGTGGTATGGAACGTGTCTATGAAATTGGCCGTATCTTCCGTAATGAAGGAATGGATGCTACTCATAACCCTGAATTCACTTCAATCGAAGTTTACCAAGCTTATGCAGATTTCCAAGATATTATGGACTTGACGGAAGGTATTATCCAACACGCTGCTAAATCAGTTAAGGGTGATGGTCCAGTCAACTACCAAGGAACTGAAATCAAAATCAACGAACCATTCAAACGTGTTCACATGGTGGACGCTATCAAAGAAATTACTGGTGTTGATTTCTGGCAAGACATGACTTTTGAAGAAGCAAAAGCTATCGCTGCTGAGAAGAAAGTTCCAGTTGAAAAACACTACACTGAAGTTGGTCACATTATCAACGCCTTCTTTGAAGAATTTGTTGAAGAAACCTTAATCCAACCAACCTTTGTCTACGGACATCCAGTAGCTGTCTCTCCACTCGCTAAGAAAAACCCTGAAGACGAACGCTTTACTGACCGCTTTGAGCTCTTCATCATGACCAAGGAATACGGTAATGCCTTTACCGAGTTGAACGACCCAATCGACCAACTTAGCCGTTTCGAAGCTCAAGCAAAAGCTAAAGAACTTGGGGACGATGAAGCAACGGGCATCGACTACGATTACATCGAGGCTCTTGAATACGGTATGCCACCAACAGGTGGTTTGGGAATCGGTATCGACCGTCTTTGCATGCTACTCACTGATACTACTACTATCCGTGATGTATTGCTTTTCCCAACAATGAAATAAACTCTTATCCTCTGGCTCTTGCCAGAGGATTTTTTGATGCAAAAAGAGACTGAGGTAAACTCAATCTCTTTTTCTTATTCTTGATTTTTCACCTGACTGGTCGCTACATCTTCTCCAAACCATTTTTGGCTGATTTCTTGGAACTTTCCTTCTTTGTATAGTTCAACAAAGGCTTGGTTCAAAGTAGCTAACAAAGTTTTATCAGCAGGTCTAACACCGACTGCAAAAGCTTCACTTTCAAAACCAGCCGAAAAGACATTGTAGTCATTTAATATCCCTTCAGACTGGAGGTAGTAATTGGCATAGACACGGTCAATCAACAAGGCATCAATCCGATCATTTTTCAAATCAATCAAGGCTTCATTGAAACTTTGGTATTGATTGGCCTTCTGATCTTTTACCAGATTTTTTAGCAAATCTGGCTGCGCTTCAAAGTCCAAATAGCCAGAAGAACCTGCTTTGAGCTCCCAAAAACCTTGTTATTCATATCTTTGATTGACTGGATGTTCTGAGATTTTTTAGAAACTAAAACTTGTTGATTTTCCATATAAGAAATGGTAAAGGCAACCTTCTCTCTCCGTTCATCTGTCGCAGAATAACCATTCCAGATGGCATCAATGGTACCATTTTGTAGTTCGGTTTCTTTCATATCCCAGTCGATGGGTTGAAAATTCACCTGAATTCCAAGTTTTTCAGAGACAGCTTGAGCTAGATCAATATCAAAACCTGCATACTGGCCATTCTTTTCTTCGAATCCCATGGGAACGAAGGTATTGTCAAATCCAATGGTAATGCTCCCCTGCTTTTGATATTTGGACCAATTATCCTGCTTCGGATCACTGACCTTTTGCGTACAAGCAGTCAGGAAGAAGCTAAAGAACAAAGCAAGTACTCGGGCAATTTTCTTTCTCTTCATAGGCACCTCCTACTTCGGCTCAACCTTAAGGATCTGATCAGCAATGTTTTCAGCAAACTGAAGGTCGTGCGTCACAACAATCTGGGTCATGCCACGCTCTTTATTTTGAAGGATGAGTTTTTCCACTTCTAATCGTAACTCGGGATCTAAGGCTGATGTAGGCTCATCATAACCGATAATTTCTGGGTCAATCATCATGGCACGCGCTAAGGCGACACGCTGTTTTTGTCCACCAGATAAGGAAAACGGAAAGGCATCAGCATGTCCTGCTAACCCAAGTTGTTCTAACAAACCACGCGCCTTCTTCTCAGCAGCTTCCTTATCCATGCTCATCGTTTTTATAGGCGACAAAGTTAAGTTTTCGAGAACTGACAAATGCGGAAAGAGTTGAAAGTCTTGGAAAACAAATCCTAGTAGATTACGCTTTTCTAGTTCGTCTATAGCTAGAGATTCGCCATTATAGTAAATCTCTCCAGAATCGATGGTCTCCAGTCCAGCCAGCATACGTAATAAGGTAGTTTTTCCACCTCCTGATGGACCTACGATTGCGAGAATTTGCTTTTCAGGAATAGATAGACTGAAATTGATTAAGATTTGTTTTCCAGCAAAACTCTTGTTAATATTTCGTAATTCTAACATAGCAATCCTCCTATCTGTAATAACTGTACTTCTTCTCAAGTTTTTTCGCTACAATGGTCACAAGCCCAATCATAATCAAATAAATCGCTCCAGCTAAAAACATTGGAACAAGACTGGCATCTCGATTGGCTGCTGTCCGACTTGCTAAAATCAAATCTGAAATCCCAAGGGCATAGACCAAAGAAGTATCCTTGACCAAACTCATAATTTCATTAAAGACACTGGGTAAGACAATCTTTGTCACCTGAGGAAGAATGATATAGCGAACTGTATCAAATGAGCTAAATTTTAACACTTTTGCAGCTTCATACTGGCCTTTTGGAATGGTTTCAATACCGCCACGAAAGATTTCTGCAAAATAGGCTGCATAGTTCAATACAAAAGCAATCACGGCTGCAGGAAGACGATCTAAACGTATCCCAATACTAGGGAGCACATAGTAGATAAAAAAATTAATTGCAAGAGCAATGGAGTTCCTCGCATCACCCATATATAAAGATTAATCAGATAATGGAGGGGTTTCCAATGAACTTGCAAGGCAAAGGCAATGACAATCCCTAAAGGAATAGAAAAGATTAAGACCAGAGCAAAGACTTGGAGAGTCATACTTGCACCGTTCAATAAACTTGGTAAAATCTCGAATATATAAGACATACTACACCTCCTGAAAAATAATTATTCCTATTATAGCATAAATAAACAATTTATCAAGGAGTTTTTGTAAAAAAATTCTATTTCTTTTTAAAAAAATAAAAAACCGTATCTATCAAAAAAATGATGAGATACAGTTTCGCTTTATAGAATATTTTTTTAAAGGGTTTCTAGCAGTTCTTGCATCTGAATATCATCTGGAATCAGTTTTAAATATGCTTCTGCTTGCTTCTTAGCTTCTTCAAAATACCCCAATTCACGCAAAAGATAAGTATACTGCCCCAGAAACTCAGGATTATCCTTAAGGTCAGACGATAGTTCCTGATAGAGCTCATATGCCTTATCTAAATCCTCAATTTCCTGATAAGAACGGGCAATCATCCACTTGGTCAAGAAATTTTCAGGTTCTTGACTTTGGAGAGCGATAATGTCCTCAAACCGTTCTTGTTCCATATAAATGGTTGCAAGGCGAAGGAAAATTTCTTCTGTATCCTCTGCATCTTCTTTTGCAGTAAGAAGAAACTGCTCAGCACCACTAGGATCATGCAATTCATACGAAAACTGTGAAGCAGCTAGTAAGAGCCGAGTTTCAAATGGATTTTTCTCCAAACCTTGTTTAGCGATACGAAGGGCCTCTTCCACCTGATGTTCCTTATGCAAAGCTTGACTATAACCGTACTCATATCCTTCAAATTCAGGTGAAATAGTGTCAATCTGCTTAAAGTAAAGAACAGATTTTTGATACTCTTCTTGGTCAAAGTATAGACTGGCCAACTCAAAAGCAGTTTGGTCATCGTATTCTAGTTCTAAGGCTTTTTCTAGAAATTCCGTTGCAGCCTCAAACTTGCCTAACTGGGCATAAGCGTAGCCAATTCGTTGGTAGGTTGATACACCTGTTTGTTCATAGATGGAGTGATTGTCTAATTGAGCATAGCCCTGAATGGCTTCCTGATAGTTTCCTAACTCACTATCCAACTCAGCCAAACCAAAAACTAATAAGGGATCATCTGAGTAGTTTAAGGCTTCCAGTAACTTTTCACGTGCTACATCTGTCAAACCCTCCAACTGATAGAGGTCGGCCTTCAAAGCCAAAGCTGACACATACCAGTCACTTTCAGGAGTGATTTCCTCTAGGTAGGCAAAGGCTTCTTCTACCTGTCCATCCTCGCTAGCAATGCTTGCTAAGTTCAGATTCACTTCTGGAAATTCTGACGCAATTTTTAGATAAATTTCCTTGGCTTGCGGATAAAAGCCAATTCCCTCAAGATAACTTGCTAGTTCGTAGAGAATTTCCGTCGAATCAGTTTCAAGTGCCTTATGAAAATACTGATCTGCTTTGTTTAGATCTTGTTCATCCAAAGCCTGGAGCATGCGTTGACTATTGTTCACTCTTGATTTCCTCCCCTTATTCTTCATACAAACCACTGATCTTTTTGTACCAGTTAAAGATAGCAGAAATAACCACCTTAGCGGAGGCATAGACAGGGATTCCCAGTAAGACTCCCCAAATACCAAACATAGAACCTGAAGTTAGGAGAACAAAGAGGACATTGATCGGATGGATGTTTAGCTGACTACCTAAAATAAGCGGAGAAACGAAGCGACCTTCAATCGTTTGTTCTACGATAAAGACAAAGACAACTTTCAATAGCATGACAGGGCCTGCGATTAAACCTAAAACAAGGGCAGGAAGCATGGCAAGGAAACTACCTAGATAAGGTACTAGATTGAGGATACCAGCCGTAATACCAAGAGTCACAGCATATCTGAGACCAATAATCTTAAAGAAGATAATGAACATAATTGCCACGATAATAGCAACTGTAACCTGCCCTCTAACGTAGTTTGACAACTGTTTATTAACATCTGACAAAACTTGTCCGACAGGTTCTTTTAACTTGTTTGGGATGAATTTAGTTAGGTAATCCCGCAAGCCTTTCCCATCTCTCAAAAGATAAAAGAGCATAAAGGGTACGATAATGACCGCTACAATCACCTGAGAAACACTACTGATAAAGGCGCTGACCCAGTTAACGGCTTGAGAAGAAATTTTGCTGGCCCACATCGTCGCTTCACTAGAAACATTTGCAAGAACCTGCTCCAACTGCGGTCTAAAATCATCTGGCAAGCGTTTGGTTACAAGATCATTGATAACCATATCAGCATCCTTAAGATAAGTCGGCACATTCTTTGCAAAATTCAAGACTTGGCGTTGGAAATTTGGAATAGCGACTGCCAGACCCCAAATGATAAAAAGTCCAATAATGACAAAAACTATACTGATAGCAAGAACGCGATTGATCTTGTGTTTCTCCATCCAGTCAACAATCGGATTGAGGAGGTAATAAAGTAAACCAGATAAAATAACTGGCAACATAACAACCCCTAAAAAGTCTAAAACGGGTAAAAAGATAAAACTAATCTTACTTAGAATGAAAATGTTTAGCCCCAGTAACAAGGTTACTAAAAATACGGTGATAGCTTTGTTATCTAAAAACCACTTAAAGAACCAGGATAGGCTAAAATGTTTCTCTTTATGTTCCATAAATACATCCTTTCTGTCATTCTCTCATTATACCATTTTTAATCTAAAATAACTCTTATTAAAGTGCTTACATAGACTAAATGGACACTGCCTGACTGTCATTTTGTGGTATAATGAACTTATCATTATTAAGAGGTATGGACATGAAAGAAACTATTTATTTTGGAACTTATACTCGTCGCTCATCTAAAGGGATATACAAGGCAGATTTTGATACAGAAACAGGCCAGCTTGCAAATCTTGAGCTTTTTGCTACCGAACCAAGTCCGACCTACCTTGCCTTTGACCAACAGCAACACTTATACACCGTAGGGAGCAAGGATGGCTTTGGTGGCATCGCTGCATACAAGACAGATGGCACTTTGCTAAATCATGTAGTTGAAGAAGGCGCTCCCCATTGTTATGTGGCAGTGGATGAAAGCGTAGTCTCGTTTACGGAGCCAATTATCATAAGGGGCAAGTTCTGGTTTATAAACGTCAAACGGATGGTAGCCTCATCCAAACGGATCTGGATCAGCATAGCGGACAAGGTCCTCATGAAAACCAAACTTCTCCACATGTACACTTTACGGATCTAACACCTGACCAGTATCTCGTCACATGTGATCTAGGTACTGATGAGGTGACGACCTATGATGTTAGCTCAGAAGGAAAACTAAGTAAACTCCACACTTATTACAGCCAAGCCGGAGCAGGTGCTCGCCACATCGTTTTCCACCACCACTATAAGATTGCCTATCTCATCTGCGAACTTAATAGCACTATTGAGGTCTTGATTTATGATGGTGTTGGTGAATTTGAACGCATGCAAGTCATTTCAACCTTACCAGATGGATACAAAGGCTTCAATGCTACTGCTGCCATTCGTCTTTCAAAAGATGGCAACTACCTCTATGCATCCAACCGTGGTCATGATTCCATTGCAGTCTATACAATCCTCGCTGATGGTAGTTTGGAATTATTAGAGATTGTTCCAAGTCATGGTAAAACGCCACGCGATTTCGACCTAACTCCTGATCAAGAGTTTCTCATTGCTGTTCATCAAGATTCTGATAACGCAACCGTCTTTAAACGTAATCCCGAAACTGGTCGATTAGCTGAACTTTCTAACTATTTCCAAGTTCCCGAAGCCGTTTGCATCACCTTTTAATAATTAAGGTAAAATAAAAATGAACTTGCTTAATCAAGTTCATTTTTATTTTATAGTTTATTTCCGACATTGATACGGTTAATGGCACGTTGCAAAGCAACCTTAGCTCGCCGTTCTTGGTCAATCAAGTGTTTATCTTGCGCTTCTTCAATCTCACGTTCAGCACGAAGTTTCGCACGCTCTGCACGACTAATATCGATATCACGAGCACGCTCTGCTGAGTCTGCTACAATAGTAATGATGTCATTGGCAATCTCGATAATTCCTCCGTTCACTGCAATCCAGTTCACATGAGTATCGTCATCGATTCGTTTTACCTTTACTTCATCAACCGCTAAAACCGCAATCATATTTTCATGTCGTGGCAAGATCCCCATCTCACCATCCAGAGTTCGTACCGATACAAAGCTGGCATGGTGATCATAGACGAGGCCATCTGGCGTCACGATCTGGACAGTTAACTGAGCCATAGATCACCTCTTAAAATCCCATTTTCTCTGCCTTAGCAATGACGTCTTCGATTGAACCGACACCACGGAAGGCATCTTCTGGTAGCTGGTCATGTTTTCCTTCAAGGATTTCCTTAAAGCCACGAACTGTTTCTGCTACTGGTACATACGAACCAGGTTGGCCAGTAAATTGCTCCGCAACGTTGAAGTTTTGAGACAAGAAGAACTGGATACGACGGGCACGTGCAACCAAGGTCTTTTCTTCATCAGAAAGCTCATCCATACCAAGGATAGCAATGATATCTTGCAATTCATGGTAACGTTGAAGGACACGTTTAACTTCAGCAGCAACTGCATAGTGATCTTCTCCGACAATCTCAGGCGCCAAGGCACGAGAGCTTGAAGCCAATGGGTCAACGGCTGGGTAGATACCCAACTGTACCAACTTACGTTCCAAGTTTGTTGTTGAATCCAAGTGAGCGAAGGCTGTTGCTGGCGCTGGGTCAGTATAGTCATCCGCTGGCACGTAGATAGCCTGAATAGAGGTTACAGAACCCTTCTTGGTTGATGTGATACGCTCTTGCAATTGACCCATTTCCGTAGCAAGTGTTGGTTGGTAACCAACGGCTGATGGCATACGTCCCAAAAGGGCAGATACTTCCGAACCAGCCTGAGTGAAACGGAAGATATTGTCGATAAAGAGAAGCACGTCTTGGCCTTCTACATCACGGAAGTATTCAGCGATTGTCAAACCAGTAAGGGCAACACGCATACGTGCTCCCGGTGGCTCATTCATCTGACCAAATACCATGGCTGTTTTCTCGATAACACCTGATTCTTTCATTTCCCAGTAAAGGTCGTTCCCTTCACGAGTACGTTCCCCAACACCGGTAAATACTGAAATCCCACCGTGTTCTTGGGCAATATTGTGAATCAATTCTTGGATCAGGACAGTTTTACCAACTCCGGCACCACCAAAGAGTCCAACTTTCCCCTTTAAGGTAAGGGGCAAGAAGGTCGATAACCTTAATCCCAGTTTCAAGAATTTCAGAAGAGGTAGACAATTCATCAAAAGTTGGAGCTTTTTTATGAATTGGCTGACGCTCAGCGTCTTCAGCAAAAGGAGCATCCAAGTCAATGGTATCTCCCAAAACATTGAAGACACGTCCCAAAGTTTCTTTACCTACTGGAACCGAGATTGGACGACCTGTGTCCAAAACTTCCATTCCACGAGTCAAACCATCAGTTGATTCCATGGCGATCGTACGGACCATACCATCTCCCAACTCCAAGGCTACTTCAAGGACGATTTTTGTTTTTCTTTCGTCATTTTTGTAGACGACAAGTGCATTGTTAATCTCAGGAAGTGTTTCCCCTGCTGCAAACAAAACGTCTACAACGGGTCCGATAACCTGAGCAATTTTACCTGAACTCATCTCCTTCTCCTATTCTATATAAGATACTGTCGGTTCCTAGTTCATCTAGGGCCTAAGTTCATTTTGATACGAGGGAGGCAAAGCCTTATTCTAAGGCACTAGCCCCCGCTACGATTTCTGTAATTTCTTGTGTAATCGCCGCCTGTCTGGCACGGTTATACTGGATTGTCAAATCATTGATAACTTTCTTGGCATTATCTGTCGCTGTCTGCATAGCTGTCATACCAGCGGCATTTTCAGCTGTCTTGGCATCAATAATAGCCCCGTAAATCATACTTTCAGCATACTGAGGCAACAATTGCTCCAAAATTTCTTCTCGGCTTGTTTCCAACTCAAAGGTCAAGCTATACTCCTCGTCTGCTTCGTTTGGATCGAGGTCTACAATCGGAAGCATTTGCTCTACACGCATTTGACTTGTGAGCGTATTAACGTGGTGATTGTAGCAGACATACAATTCATCAAAAAGTTCGTTTTGGTACATCTCAATCGTTTTTGAAATAATTTTACGAACTTCATCAAAACTAGGTTGATCTGCCAATCCACGTAGTTCATAGATCGGCTGAATACCACGAGCCTTAAAGAAATCAGCTCCCATTCCACCGATACAGATTATCTCAAAATCTTTACCGTCTGGATGGTATTCTTCTTTCAACTCCATCACGGCTTTAAGGATGGAAGCATTGTAACCCCCAACCAAACCACGGTCTGAAGTGATGACAATATAGCCTGTCTTTTTGACTGGACGACTAAGCAACATAGGATTGGTTGAACCACCAGATCCATTGCCATGTAGAATATCCGTCAAAAGCTTACGAACCTTCTGAGCATAAACCTGGAAGTTGCGCGCCGCTTCTTCAGAGCGGCCTAACTTAGCCGCTGACACCATTTGCATAGCATTAGTGATTTGACTCGTATTTTTAGTTGAGGCGATTTTTGTTTTAATATCATTTAGAGATACTGCCATCTGACACCTCTATTCTTATTGGAAGCTGGATTGATTGAGAAACTCGGTAATCGCAGCATCCAAGACTGCTTCTTCTGGCAAGTCTTTTGTTTCACGAATGGTTTCCAAAATCTCTGGATAGTGAGCGTCAAGAAGGCATGAAACTCCTCCTCAAAACGAACAATATCATCTACTGGAACAGTATCCAAGAAACCATGTGTCAAAGCGTAAAGAATGGTTACTTGTTTCTCAACAGGTAATGGTTTGTGAACTGGTTGTTTCAATACTTCTACAGTACGACGTCCACGGTTCAACTTAGCCTGTGTTGCTGCATCCAAGTCAGAACCAAACTTAGTGAAGGCTTCCAACTCACGATATGATGCTAGGTCAATACGAAGTGTACCAGCAACCTTTTTCATGGCTTTGATTTGTGCGGAACCACCTACACGAGATACAGATGATCCTGCATCAATAGCTGGACGAATCCCTGCATTAAAGAGACCATCTCCAAGGAAGATTTGCCCATCTGTAATTGAAATTACGTTGGTTGCAATATAGGCAGAGATATCTCCTGCTTGCGTTTCGATAAATGGTAGGGCTGTGATTGAACCACCACCAAGCTCATCAGAAACTTTAGCTGAACGCTCAAGCAAACGGCTGTGTAGGTAGAAAACATCCCCTGGGAAGGCTTCACGACCTGGAGGACGACGAAGCAAGAGGGACAGTTCACGATAAGCCACCGCTTGTTTGGAAAGATCATCATAAACGATCAAAACATGCTTACCTTGGTACATAAATTCTTCCGCCATGGCAACCCCAGCATAAGGAGCTAGGAAAAGCAATGGAGAAGGCTGTGATGCAGAGGCTGTCACAACGATGGTATAGTCCAAGGCGCCGTACTGACGTAGCGTTTCAACTTGCGTACGAACGGTTGACTCTTTTTGTCCAATCGCGACATAGATACAGATCATATCTTGACCTTTTTGGTTCAAGATTGTATCAATCGCAATGGTTGTTTTCCCTGTCTGACGGTCGCCGATAATCAACTCACGTTGACCACGACCAATCGGTACAAGGGCGTCAATAGCTTTCAAACCGGTTTGCAATGGTTCTGATACAGACTTACGTTGCATAACGCCTGGAGCTGGCGCTTCTACTGGACGAGTCTTATCCGTGTGGATTTCTCCAAGACCGTCAACAGGACGACCGAGTGGGTCCACAACACGACCAATCAGACTCTCACTACAGGGACTTCCATGATTTTACCTGTACGGCGGATTGTATCGCCTTCACGGATATCTGTAAAATCACCTAGGATGATAATACCAACATCTGTTGACTCCAAGTTTTGCGCCATACCATAAGAGCCATTTTCAAAAATCAACAACTCTCCACTCATGGCATTTTCAAGACCGTGAGCACGAGCAATACCGTCCCCGATATAGGTTACAACACCTGTTTCAGACACATCAAAATTGGGTTTGAAATTTTCAATTTGTTGCTTAATTAAAGCGCTGATTTCTTGTGCGTTAATTGCCAAAAGAACACCACTTTCTATTTCAAATTTTCTTTAACAACTTTAAGTTGTTGTTTGATACTCACATCAATTGTCTTGTGATTAGCAAAAATGACAAAACCTCCAATGAGACTTTCATCGAATTGTTCCTTGATACTCCGTACTTTCAGAGCCATTTTTTTCTCTATCACCGGAATCAAACGTTCCTTCTGTTCATTTGTTAAAGGATGAGCTGAAGAAATCGTTACTTCAAATCGATTCGTTTCTTTTTCAAGTCGACTCAAACAATCTACAATAATATCATAAAAAAGATTTGCTCTGTGATTGTAAATCAGAACTTGAATAAAGTTTTTGCATTAAAAGGTGACACAGAGTCTTGGAAGAAACCAACTGTTTTTTTCCTTATCCGACTCATCTACCGCCACTTGAGCTAAAAAAAGAAGGCAAGTCTGTTTCTTCTGCAACCTGTTTGATTTGAGACAAGTCTGCAAAGATTTGGTCTTCTTTCTCCTTTTTCGATCACTAATTGGACAAAAGGCATGCTGTATTTTTCAATTACCTTTGCTGTTTTTCTTGTCCATTAGGGCTTCTCCTAGCTGATCGATATACTGATCAATGAGTTCCTTATGAGCATGACTGTCAAGGTTTTTTGAGATGATTTTACCAGCTAGACTAACTGTCAAATCTGCCACCTCTCCCTTAACACTTTGCAAAGCTTCAGCTTTATTTTGAGCGATTTCTTGATTCGCCTTCTCTTTTAAGCGACCTGCTTCTACTTTAGCATCTGCCAGAATATCTGCTTTACTCTTCTCGGCAGTCTCTTTAGCATTTTCAATGATTGTTTTGGCTTCGTTGCGACTTCCAGCCAATTCATCTTCACGTTTTTGAGCAAGAGTTTCTGCTTTTTGACGAGCTTGTTCAGCTCCATCAATATCAGCAGCAATTTTATTTGCCCTTTCTTCGAAGACACTTGTCAAGTTTGACCACGCATATTTCTTAACTAAGACAATCAAAAGGATAAAAGAGCCAGCGATTAAAATAAAGTTACCAATTAATTCACCTACTGTTACGTGCATCTGTTACTCCTTTCTACTCTTCTCCATCATTTATCTTATTTCCTAAGTACATAGAAGACAACATGGTAAACACATAGGCTTGGATGCAGGAAATAAAGACAGAAAAGGCTGTCCAAGCCAAGTTAGCACCAAAAGCAACTGGATACCAATATAGAGCTTGATGAGATAGAGTGATTAGCAAACTAGCCATCACTTCTCCAGCAAAGATATTTCCGAACACCCGCAAGGCAAGTGATAAAAAGTTGGTAAACTCTTCTAAGATATTCATGGGAGTCATAAAGCCAGGTGTGATATAGGCTTTTTAGATATTTTTTTAATCCCACGACGACGAATCCCTTCGATATGGGTCATCAGGATAATTCCAAATGACAAGGCCAAGTCAAACTGGAGATTTGCAGTTGGCGATGTCCAAAGGTTTGTCCCATCTGTAGTTTGAAGTTTCGCCATCAAACCGAGGTTATTTGCCAGTACCATAAATAGAAATAGACAAAGGAAAAAGAGCGAGTAGTCTTTCATGTAGCTTTTACCAATGTTAGGTTCTGTAAATCCAATAACGAAGTCATAGAAATACTCAAGTACATTTTTGCTTTCCTTTGGGTTTCAAAAGTCATATTGCGACTTGCCCAATAGATAAAGCCAAAAACAACTCCCACAATCAACAAGGTCATGGCTAACATGGTTAAATCAAAGGTAACAGGACCAATATTGATGGTTGGATTGATACTTTCTTCCATCTAAAATCCTCCCTTTTCCATTTTTATACTTCTCTTTATTTGATGATAAATGAAAAAGACGAGGGTAACCAAGAACGTTCCTTCGATAAAGGCAATCCCCATGATCATTAAGCTACGTAATTGTGGGATGATGTCTGGTTGGCGAGCTGCTGATTTGAACAAACCGTTCATCAACATACCTTCTGCAAGAGATACACCCATACAGGCAAGACAAAAGACCGAAAAAAATGTTAAATTCATGATAAATTCTCCTTTTTTTATTTAAATTTACTTACTTAGTTTAGTCCTAAAAATTTTTGATTTGTCAACTTTTTACTTACGTTGAAAAGCGTTTCATATGATTTATTTCTATTTTTTTGCTGTTTTTACCCCATTCTATAGAAAGTTTTTCCATTTTAGATTGCGAGTTTTTCTTGATTTTTACTATATTTTCTGAAACAAACTGAAAAATCCAAGTTAAGAACTTGGATAGATTCACTTTATTTAAAATAGTAGGAATAGTGTTGTTTACAATCTGGATTAAATGGAGCACTGCAGTAAGGACAAGCTATCTGTTCTTGATATTCTTGAAAAGTCATTGTCCTCTTACAAACCCCACATAACATCGGTCGATCCTCAGAAAGCGCCAAGGGATAGGGAGAAAATACATGTTTCTCCATAGCATTGTGACACTGATAGCATGCGTAATATTTCTTGCATTCATAACACTGGAGTGAAACAATATCCTTTTCACTATGATAATGAACACATCTGCTTTCATCATCTACCAATAAACCATGCACTTGTATCATTCACTTTTCCTTATCTAGGCACGAACTGTAATACTTGTTCCGTCTTCCTTATAGAGGTTGATGAGCCCTTCTTTCAGAGCACGGACCATATCACCTGCTTGCACAGGTTGTGGAACCTTGATTGTCAAGAGTTCCATTGGATTTGGAGCGCGATCGATTTTATTTCCCTTGGCATCGCGAAGATCCTCGATATAGGTTTCAAAATGACGGAAACCTGGACCATAAAACTCAACTTGATCGCCTTCGTTGATTACATTCCGTTGACGAATGGTTGCTGTCTGGGTAGCATCATCATAAGAAACGACTTCAGCAACAAACTTGTACTCAGGGATCTTACGACGCGCACCAAACAACTGTTCATTTTCTGTAGGTGTACCATAGTAGAAACCTGTTGCCAATTCACGTTGGGCAACCTTCCACATCTCATCCACCAAGTCTTGTTTGATAGCTTCAAATTTCTCAGGACTTTCAAGATAAGCATCCACAGCTGCCTTGTAGCAGTTTGTTACTGTTGAAACATAGTGAATAGACTTCATTCGACCTTCAATCTTGAGACTATCTACACCATTTTCAATCATATCTGGGATATGGTCAATCATAGACATATCAACGGCAGACATTGAAAATTCTTCTGGGATTTCACCCTTAAGGCTCTTACGTTCTTGGCCAAAGGGCATATCGTAGAGGTCATATTTCCAACGGCAAGACTGAGAACAGCCTCCGCGGTTAGCATCACGCATACTCATGTGGTTTGAAAGCGTACAGCGACCTGAGTAAGAAATACACATGGCTCCATGGACAAAGGCTTCAATCTCAACGTCTGTACGTTTACGAATTTCTGCCAATTCTTCCATTGAAACTTCACGAGCCAAAACCACACGAGTTAGACCAAGTTCTTTCCAGAACTCTAGAGTTTCATAGTTGGTCGCACTGGCTTGAGTTGAAAGGTGAATTTCAAGGCCTGGTGCTTCTGTTGCTGCAATCATAATCAAGGCAGGATCTGACACGATAACTGCCGCAATCCCGATATCACGCAACTTACGGAACCATGCTCCAGCGCCAGCTTCGTTTCCTTCGTGCATAACCATATTAGCAGCTACATAAACCTTGGCACCATACTTAGCGGCGAACTGCACGCCTTCTTCCATCTGTTCAAAGGTAAAGTTTCCTGCACGGCTACGAAGACCATAGGCCTGTCCACCAATGAAGACTGCATCCGCACCGTATTGAACAGCTACTTTTAGCTTCTCTAAAGTCCCCGCAGGTGATAAAACCTCAGGACGTTTTAATGTTTTTGTCATTTTTTCTCCTATTTGCAATATAAAAGTTTGACGTTTTTCCTTCTCATTTTATAGTAAATAATGGATAAAATCAAGTCTAGACAGATTGTTTTGACAATTCTAATCTTTTTCAAAAAGAAAAACTAATCTTCTGAGACTAGTTGTTTTCAAGATAAAATTCAAAACGTTCACCCACATACTGACTCTTAACATATTCAAAAGCCGTCCCATCATCAAGATAGGAAACCTGAGTCAAGGCTAGAATCGCATGCCCCTTTTTCGACTTCAGATAGTGAGCTATCTTTTCCTTAGCCAATCTCGCATAAATGGTCTGTTGGGATTTGCCAATCCGGTAGCCATATTTTTTGCAAGGTTTGAAAGAAGTGACTAGTTACTTCTTCTTTTTGAAGTCCTTAATAAATTTCTCAGGAATAGATGCTACTCATAGACTAGTGGTACTTGGTCAGCATAACGCACCCGCTCCATGCGGATAATATTCTCTGTCGGAGTAATCCCCAGCTTTGCGACCTCTTGCTCATTTGGAATGGTTCTTCTGTAAGAAATGAGTTGGCTAGAAGGTACTTTCCCTGAGATTTGACAATCTCCGTAAAACTAGTCGTTCCCTCGCATTTTTTTCTTGGACACGAGTACTAGAGACAAAAGTCCCACTCCCCTACACGACGCTCCAAAAACCCCTTCCTCAACCAAGAGAGATAGCTTGACGTAATGTCATCCGGCTAACTTGAAACTGTTCAGCTAAATCTCGCTCACTTGGAAGTCTCTCCCCGATTTTCCAACGACTCTCATCTATATCCTTTTTGATCTGGTCATGGATTTTTCATATAAGCTGGTAACATGATTCTCACTTCTATTTTTCCATTGTACCGTATTTGATTAGAAAAAGTCAAACTTTGCCTTGTTTAGTTGGTAATTCGCCCCTATTTGTGATAGAATATTGAAAAAGATATTTCTTTTTGAGAAAAGGAAAAAGATGAGCAACATTTTCAACTGATTTGCAAGATGTCGAAAAAATCATCGTACTGGACTATGGTAGCCAATACAACCAGCTGATTTCACGCCGTATCCGAGAGATTGGTGTTTTTTCAGAGCTAAAAAGCCACAAAATCTCAGCTGCAGAAGTTCGTGAAATTAACCCTGTAGGGATCATCCTCTCAGGTGGACCAAACTCTGTTTACGAAGATGGTTCATTTGATATTGACCCAGAAATTTTTGAACTTGGCATTCCAATTTTGGGAATCTGCTACGGTATGCAACTTTTAACTCATAAACTTGGAGGTAAGGTTGTCCCTGCGGGTGATGCTGGAAACCGCGAGTACGGTCAATCGCCACTTACTCATACCTCTTCTGCCCTCTTTGAAGGGACACCAGAAGAACAGATTGTTTTGATGAGCCACGGTGATGCTGTTACTGAGATTCCTGCGAACTTTGTTCGTACTGGAACTTCTGCTGACTGTCCTTACGCTGCTATTGAAAATCCAGACAAACATATCTACGGTATCCAATTCCACCCTGAAGTTCGTCATTCAGTTCATGGCTATGATATCCTTCGTAACTTTGCATTGAATATCTGTGGTGCCAAAGGTGACTGGTCAATGGACAACTTCATCGAGATGCAAATCAAACAAATCCGTGAAAAAGTTGGGGACAAACGTGTTCTCCTCGGACTTTCTGGTGGTGTTGACTCTTCTGTTGTTGGAGTTCTTCTTCAAAAAGCGATCGGCGATCAATTGATCTGTATCTTTGTTGACCATGGTCTTCTTCGTAAAGGGGAAGCAGACCAAGTTATGGACATGCTTGGTGGTAAGTTTGGTTTGAATATCGTCAAAGCAGACGCTGCGAAACGTTTCCTTGATAAATTGGCTGGCGTATCTGATCCTGAGCAAAAACGCAAAATCATCGGTAACGAGTTTGTTTATGTCTTTGATGACGAAGCAAGCAAGCTCAAAGATGTGAAATTCCTTGCCCAAGGAACACTTTACACTGACGTGATTGAGTCTGGAACGGATACAGCTCAAACCATCAAGTCACACCACAACGTGGGTGGTCTTCCAGAAGATATGCAGTTTGAACTCATCGAGCCACTCAATACTCTTTACAAGGATGAAGTTCGTGCTCTCGGTACAGAGCTTGGCATGCCAGACCACATCGTATGGCGCCAACCATTCCCTGGACCAGGACTTGCTATCCGCATCATGGGTGAAATCACTGAAGAAAAACTGGAAACAGTCCGTGAATCAGACGCTATCCTTCGTGAGGAAATCGCTAAAGCAGGACTTGACCGTGATATCTGGCAATACTTCACTGTCAACACAGGTGTTCGTTCAGTCGGTGTTATGGGTGATGGTCGTACTTATGACTATACCATTGCTATTCGCGCTATCACTTCTATCGATGGCATGACTGCTGACTTTGCCAAAATCCCTTGGGAAGTCCTTCAAAAAATCTCTGTTCGTATCGTAAACGAAGTGGATCATGTTAACCGTATCGTCTACGATATTACAAGTAAACCACCTGCAACAGTTGAGTGGGAATAGAGTTTTCTATAAAATAAAAAATAATACTGCTGGAGCATGAACTTCAGTGGTATTATTTTTTATTATTTCAATATTAGAAAAATTTCTCGACTCTCTACTCCTCTTTTTAAATCCCTAAAACCATGCTATAATATAGTAAGTATAAATACAATAACCTGACTATCAAAGTCAACGACAAAGATTTCTTACATCATCCGTAAGTGTTATTCTACTCTGATTCATACTATAATGAAAGTAACAAAAGATGGAGGTGTTTCACATGGAAACAATTTTACGAGTAGAATCATTAAAAAAGCATTATGGGAAAGAGCCCAATATCACAAAAGCCTTGGACGGCATATCTTTTCAAGTTGTAAAAGGCGAGTTCCTAGGGATTATGGGGAGTAGCGGTTCTGGGAAAACAACCCTTCTTAACTGTCTCGCTACTATCATCAAGCCAACTGACGGTTCCATTCAAATACAAGAAAAGGATTTAGGTCAGTTAAAAGGTAGTCAGTTAGCTGATTATCGTGGCAAGGAAATTGGTTACCTCTTTCAAAATTTTGAACTTTTGGACAATCTGACAGCCAAAGAAAATATTTTACTTCCCTTGTCTTTGCACAAGGTCGATGCCCACGAAAGCAAGGTTCGGTTAGAATTGCTTTCCCAATATCTGGATATTTCTGAACTTCTGGATAAGTTTCCATCTCAATTATCGGGTGGTCAACTGGCAAAGGGTCGTTGCTGCGCGTGCCTTGATTTTTAGACCCTAAGATTGTATTTTGCGGATGAGCCCACAGGAGCCTTAGACTCTAAAAATGCAAACCATTTTTGATGCAAAAATTATCCGAAATGAATCAAGTAGAAGAAACCACCATTCTCATGGTGACCCACGATTCAGTTGCAGCCAGCTTTTGCAACCGCATCTTGTTTATCCAAGACGGAAAAACTATTCCATGAAATCCGACGCGATTATCCAAGAGAAAGTCAAGAAGATTTCTACCACAGAATACTAAAGGTCATGGCAGCGCTAGCTGGAGGTGATGGCAATGTTTTCTAAATTAGTCTCAAGAAATAGCAAGAGGGATCGAAAGAATAATGGCTTGTACTTCAGTTCTATGGTTCTTTCTATTATCTCCTTTTTACATCATCCTTTCTTTGTCCCATCAAGATGTGATGATCTTTCTAAAAACAAATAGAAAGTGACGCTGTAAATAAAATCTTTAGCATGATTCCCATTCTTTATGTAGCAACTCTCTTTATTCTCTTTTTCTAGTCTACTTCGCAAAACAGTATGCAGATGGAAAGGAGAAAAACATGAATTTGGCGTGTATCTAACGCTAGGCATGCGAAGAAGCAAACTGTTCTTGCTACTCCTACTCGAGGATTTGAGAAACAGTGTCCTTGCTCTTGGGATAGGCCTTCCTATTTCCATCTTGATTTCAGAACTGATTAGTCTAATAACCGCTAAAATTGTGGGACTAGGGATTATCGAGCATCAATTTTCTCTATCTACTACAGCTCTATTCTATACAGTCATCGGCTTTCTGGTCAGTAAAATTAGCTGTTTTTTGTTCTTTTGCGCAAAAACAGCCAATAAGGAAAATCGGAAACCTGCTTTTGCCTATTCACCTTCTGGGATGAAAAACTACTTCCCAAAGGTATCTACCTTCTTGCTTCCGTCCTCGGAATGTTGCTTCTAGGAACAGCTTATTACTTGGGTATGAGTGGACGAGCTTGGGAAAGTGTCATAACCATGGGCATCACTGTTCTCTTGGGGACTCTAGGAACTATCCTACTCTTCTTTGGTATGCGTTTATTTATAGACATTTTGGTCAATCTTGGGAGCAATCGAAAACTTCATACCTATAATTTTAGACAGATTCAGGAATTAGTTATCCAGCGCTCAACTATACTGGCTATCTGCTCCCTCTTAATCTTCTCTGCCTTGTGCCTCTTTGGAGCAGGTGTTGCCATTGCAAGCGGCAATTCAGGCAATCAAACCCACGTGTTGGATTATACATTTAGAGATAGCAAGCAGGAAACAGACGAAAATCTTGATATAGACACAGTTAAAAAAAGAGCTTGAAGCTTCTGGACTAGCATCACAGTTTTCAAAGATTCTGCAAATCAAAGTCGGAAAACCGAAAGAACACGAGTCCGTGTCCTTTGAACAGTTCATCAAGGTGTTGAAAGAGCAAAAAGACAGTAAAAACAAGGAAATCTTAGTCCATAATTTCCAAAAATATATAAGTTCCCACCTTTTGCCACTCTCCGAATACAATGAACTTAGAAAGGCTGCGGGTCTGCTACCTCTAGAATTAACTAGTAAGGAAGCCTACTTGTATATGGGGAAAGATTTTCTCCCAGATGAGAGTCTCGTCAACTCTGTCCTGAAATCAAATCCTCATATCAAAGTCATGGGAAATGATGTAAAATTGATTGGAGAGGTACAGTCTTTACCGATTGTAACGGACCGTGAAATCACCCTCTCTGTAGCTCTCATAGTCCCAGATGAGGTCTTTATGAGCTATACAGATGGTCAGTATTCGAACTATGTCAGCGGCATCTTGGCTCCTGATCTAGTCAAGGAAAAAGGCCTGATGAAAGCTATCTCAGATACCAATGAAAAGCTAAATCAAACCTCTCTTGGCTATGAAAGCTATATACAAAATATGGGAAGACAATTGTTTTACATTATCTCTGCCAGCTATATCACTATCTATCTGGCTATCATCTTCCTTGTTGTCGCTAATACAATCATTGGCGTTCAGTTTTTGATGGGTCAGAGACAATCCTACAGACGATACCAAACCTTAATCCATCTCGGAGCCAACTATGAAACTCTTTGTAAATCGTCAGAAAAGCAAGTCAACTGGTATTCGGTCTGCCAATAGCCCTTGCACTTATCAGTAGTAGTTTCGGTGTGAGCTCCCTCCTCACAGGAATAGTACCAGCTAGTGCAAGAATGGCCATGGGGCAGAAATTTATCACAGCCATGCTGATAGTACTGCTCTTAGCTGGATTTGAAGTCATCTATATCAGAATTGTAAAGAAAAATAGCAACAAGTATTTGTTATCCTTAATGGAACCAAAAAGAGAAGAATAAAATTTAAAAAACGAGGAAAAGGAGGAACTAATATGAAGCATATTCTCGTTATTGAAGACGAAGTCTTGATTCGAGATGAAATTGTCATCTTGTTAGAGAAAAGCTGGTTACCAAGTTGATAAGTTGACTGACTTCAAAAGAAACAAGCCAGCAAGTGCTGCAATACGATACAAATCTAATCATACTGGATTTGAATTTGCCAGGAGAAACAGGTTTTCAAATTTGTAAAAATCTCAAGTCAAAACGCTCTGTGCCCATATTGGTTCTCACCTCTCGTGAACAACTAAAAGATGAGATCTACGCCCTGAAATTAGGGGCAGATGAGTATCTAACAAAGCCTTTCAAGAAAGAAAGATTCTTGGCACGCATAAAAAATATCTTGAAACGCTATGAAGGCAGACAAAATCTACTTGAAAAAGATAATTTTCTACTGGATCGAAATACCTATACCCTTTATATCAACGGACATTCGATTTTACTCCCTCAAAATCAAGGAAAATTGTTAGAAACCTTATTAGTGGCAACTGATTCTGTCGTCACAAAAGAAGAACTAAGCATGAAACTATGGAATACAATTGAGTTCATCGATGAAAATGCCCTACAAGTAAACATTGCAAGACTCAAAAAGGTGATGAAACAGGCTGGCATTGCCCTTCAAGTCAAGTCCGTCAGAGGTATTGGTTACAAGCTAGAAGAGGTAAGTCCAGATGAAACATAATCTAAAATATCTAGCTACTTACCTGCCTTGGTTACTTGTTCTCTTAGCATTTGATCTATTTACTGCTGTCCTGCTTTGGCTTTCAGATGTGAGAATATTTCAAGCCCTCATCCTGCTCTATCTTTTAGCTACAGTTCTGCTCTTTTTCATCCTATCATCCCTACTTATAAGAAAAGAAAGAAAAAAATCCGCTGCCTACAAAGCCTTCATAGCCAATCCTAAGATGGATACTGAGCTTAAATTATTGCATTTATCAAGTGCCTCAGAGAAAGAAAGCATTGAACAAATGGCAGATACACTTTATCAAAAGCAGGCTGAAATAGGAAAACTCAACTCATTACTATCCGAATACGAGGACTATGTTGAAAAATGGGCGCATGAGATTAAACTTCCTTTATCGCTTCTTTCCCTCCTTTTAGACAATCAAAGTGACCAACTACCTGAGTATACTGCTTTTAAATTGGACTATGTGAAAAATCAAATCCAAGAAAATGTATCACAGATCTTATTCTATTATAGGGTGAAAAGTGAGAAAAATGATTTTCTATTTGAAGACCTTGACCTAGAAGAGTGTATCCAAGATCTCTTGGAAAACTTTGATCCCTTACTCAAAGAAAAGAATTTTACGATTCAGCTAGAAAATATGCAAGGAACCTGCTACACTGATCAACGCAGTTTTGAATTTATCCTCTCTCAAATCCTCGCCAATGCCCTTAAATATAGCTCTGACAAGCCTGAACTTAGGATTTCTATGTCAAGAGCCAAGGGGCGCACCACTCTGATTATCAGGGATAATGGCTGCGGAGTTAAAGCTTGCGATCTCCCTCATATCTTTGAAAAAGGATTTACAGGAGACTCGGGAGATACCAGAAAAAAATCAACAGGCATGGGCCTCTATCTGGTCAAACAATTAGCAGATGCTTTTAAAAATCGAAATTACAGTAAAATCCGAATGGATGCAAGGCTTTTGAAATCACTCTTTTCTATTTAGTAATTTTTTTCGATTAAGAAAAATTGTCTAATCATAGAAAGCACATATTTATATAAAAAAAGGAAAGCACTTCTGCTTCCCTTTTTATTTTGCGTTTCTTCTTAGCTTTTTCATTTTGTTGGCCATGCGTTTCATGGACTGTTTCATGGCAAATTCACCGATTTTACCCTTGAGTCCCCCACCAAACATCTGGCTCATATCTGGCATTCCTGCTCCTCCGAGAGCTGACATATCTGGCATGCCACCCTGTCCCATCATGCCTTCAAGGGCAGACATATCCATGCCTCCCATATTTGGCATATTTTTAGGGAGGTTATTTGGATTGATTCCCATTTGCTTCATCATTTTGTTCATATCCCCAGACATGACACCTTGCATGAGCTGTTTAGCCTGGTTGAAGTCTTTGATGAATTTATTGACTTCAACAAAAGTATTTCCAGAACCTGCAGCGATACGACGGCGACGACTTGGATTTAACAAATCAGGGTTTTCACGTTCTTCAGGTGTCATCGAAGACACAATGGCACGTTTACGAGCAATCTGGCGCTCATCTACCTTCATATTTTGAAGGGCTGGATTGTTAGCCATACCTGGAATCATCTTGAGCAAGTCTTCCATCGGCCCCATGTTTTGCACCTGATCTAATTGATCGATGAAATCATTGAAATCAAAGGTGTTTTCACGCATCTTCTCAGCCATTTCAAGAGCTTTTTGCTCATCGTATTCCTGAGAAGCTTTCTCAATCAAAGTGAGCATATCCCCCATGCCAAGGATACGACTAGACATACGATCTGGGTGGAAGGTTTCGATATCTGTAATCTTTTCACCCGTACCAGTGAACTTGATTGGTTTCCCAGTGATATGGCGAACAGATAGAGCCGCACCACCACGAGTATCCCCATCAATCTTGGTAAGAATAACCCCAGTCACTTCTAACTGAGCATTAAACTCACGGGCGACATTGGCCGCTTCTTGACCAATCATGGCATCAACGACGAGCAGAATTTCGTTTGGTTGAGCCAAGGCCTTAACATCACGAAGCTCATTCATCAAGAGCTCATCAATCTGCAAAACGACCCGCTGTATCAATCAAGACATAGTCATTATGATTGGCTTGGGCTTGCTCCAGACCTTGGCGAACAATCTCAACAGCTGGTACTTCTGTTCCAAGTGCAAAGACTGGAACATCAATCTGTTGCCCCAATGTTTTAAGCTGATCAATGGCAGCAGGACGATAGATATCCGCCGCAATCATCAAAGGACGGGCATTTTCTTCCTTCTTGAGTTTGTTGGCCAGTTTACCAGCAAAGGTTGTTTTACCAGCCCCCTGCAAACCGACCATCATGATAATCGTCGGAATCTTAGGAGACTTGATAATCTCTGCCGTATCAGAACCTAAAACAGCAGTCAGTTCCTCATCAACGATTTTAATAATCTGTTGGGCAGGATTGAGGGTATCAATGACCTCGTGCCCTACCGCACGTTCACGAACCTTCTTGATAAAGTCCTTTACAACAGGCAAAGCAACGTCGGCTTCCAGTAAGGCTAGACGAATCTCTTTGGTTGCTTCTTGAACATCAGCCTCAGAGATTTTCCCTTTTTTACGTAGATTTTTAAAGACGTTCTGTAAACGTTCTGTTAAACTTTCAAATGCCATTTTTTTTCCTCTTATTCTCTATTATCAATGCTTGTTAAAATTTCTATCTGCTCCTGCAGAAAGTCATCCTTAGGATAACGCTCCAAGATCTGGTCAAAAATCTGACTACGAACGATGTAGTCCGAGTACATGTGCAATTTCATCTCATAATCTTCTAGAATCTTTTCTGTCCGCTTTATATTGTCATAAACGGCTTGACGGCTGACACCGAACTCTTCAGCAATCTCAGCAAGACTGTAATCATCAGCATAGTAGAGTTCAATATAGTTCATTTGCTTGTCTGTCAAAAGCGCAGCATAAAATTCAAAAAGTGCATTCATGCGATTGGTTTTTTCGATTTCCATAAGTTTTATTATATCAAAAAATCTATCATATCGCTATAGTAGAGGACTTCAAAAACAGATTGAATAAAAAAAAAGAACCTTGCAAGCAAGATTCTTTAGTGTCTGACTTAAATAATTGTTCTTCTGGGAACTTAATCGAATTAAGCTTCGATTTCTGTAACCATACCTGAACCAACAGTACGTCCACCCTCACGGATAGAGAATGTAGTACCTTGTTCTACGGCGATTGGGTGGATCAACTCAACGTCGATAGTCACGTTATCACCAGGCATTACCATTTCAGTACCTGCTGGAAGTTCGATTGAACCTGTAACGTCAGTAGTACGGAAGTAGAATTGTGGACGGTAGTTGTTGAAGAATGGAGTGTGACGTCCACCTTCTTCTTTAGTAAGGATGTAAACTTCACCTTTAAATTTAGTGTGTGGGTTGATTGAACCTGGTTTAGCGATAACTTGTCCACGTTCGATTTCATCACGTTGAACACCACGAAGAAGGACACCTACGTTATCTCCGGCAAGACCTTCGTCAAGTTGTTTACGGAACATTTCAACACCAGTAACAACTGCTTTTGAGTTTCTTCTTTGATACCAACGATTTTCGATTTCGTCGTTGACACGAACAGTACCACGGTCGATACGTCCTGAAGCAACTGTACCACGTCCAGTGATTGAGAATACGTCTTCGACTGGAAGAAGCAATGGTTTGTCTGTGTCACGTTCTGGTTCTGGGATGTACTCATCAACAGTGTTCATCAATTCCATGATGATGTCTTCGTACTTAGAGTCACCTTCAAGAGCTTTAAGAGCTGAACCTTGGATAACTGGAAGATCGTCACCTGGGAAGTCGTATTCTGACAAGAGGTCACGGATTTCCATTTCAACCAATTCAAGCAATTCTTCGTCGTCTACCAAGTCGATTTTGTTCATGAAGACGATAAGGTGTTTAACACCAACCTGACGTGAAAGAAGGATGTGCTCACGAGTTTGTGGCATTGGTCCGTCAGTTGAAGCTACTACAAGGATAGCTCCGTCCATTTGAGCGGCACCAGTGATCATGTTTTTAACGTAGTCCGCGTGTCCTGGAGCGTCGATGTGAGCGTAGTGACGTTTTTCAGTTTCGTACTCAACGTGCGCAGTGTTGATAGTGATACCGCGTTCGCGTTCTTCTGGAGCAGCATCGATAGACGCATAGTCTTTAGGTTGGTTAACTGATGAAGGCAAGCGACGTGCCAATACAGTTGTGATAGCTGCAGTTAGGGTAGTTTTACCGTGGTCAACGTGTCCGATAGTACCAATGTTAACGTGTGGTTTACTACGATCGTATTTTTCTTTTGCCATTTGAGTAAAAGCCTCCAATAAAATATATTTTATAGATAGACAGTAGGCAATACAGTCTAACTTTCCTTACTATTTTATCAAATTTCAGCTAAATTGCAAGTGTTTTTCACACATTTTGTGAATTATTCTAAATCTCACACTTTCCCATTCTTCTCCTTCTCCAACAGAATCATTTTAAACACTTTTGACCAGTCTAACCTCAAGTCTTTTTATCAAAAAAATCAGGTCTCCCTGATTTTTAGATTGATTCTGATTTTTCTTGTTCTTTTTCTTGGGCTTCTTTATGATTTTCATATAATTTCGCCAAGAACTTAGTAATTTCTTTTAGGATAGAATAAGTTGGCACTGCTACAATCATTCCGATAACACCATAAATATTGCTAGATAGCAAGAGAAGAACCAGAATGGTGATTGGATGAACTTTCATAACCCCTCCGACGATACGGGGGTAGAGGATATTCCCATCCACCTGTTGAATAATCAGCATATAAATTACTGCAATGAGAGCTCTGTGCGGATCAGTAAAGACATTGGCGATAATCATAGGAATCAGACCGATACTTGGACCAACATAGGGAATCAGATTGGCAATGCCAGAAAAAATAGCAAAGACTAAGGCGTACCTCAAGCCAATAACACTGTAACCAACATAGGCCAAACATCCGATTATGACCGCATCAATCGCAATTCCACTGATATAACGTGCTACAGTAGCGTTCAAATTCTTCAAGAGACTGGAGAGGTTTAATTTATCATGTTTTAGGACTGTTCGTTCCAACATCGGGAGGAACTTATGACCATCAAGCAAGAAATAAATCAAAAAGACTGGTGTCATAATGAGAATCAAAACAGTACTAAACAAGGCTGAAAGAACGCTGCCTAAACTATTGCTTACACTGTTTAGAATGTTTTGTAAAATATCAACGTAAGATAAATTCAACTGTTGAATGGTTTTTTGAATATCAATATTTTGAAAGATTGGATTCATTGATAAATCATATATCAAATCTTGCAAGCGGCTATAGATATTTTGGCTAGAAATAATCAAGCTTGTCAACTGATTGATCAAAATCGGTAGCAAGTAGACTATCCCTACTACTATTGTACCAATCAAGGCACAAAGAGTGATGAGCACACCTATCAAACGATTGACTTTACATTTCTTTTCTAAAAATGTTACGATGGGATTTGTTAGGTAATAGAAAAATCCTCCGAGCAAAAAAGGAATCATAATGGTATTGGCTACCATCACAAAAGGTGTGACAATTGCTCCCATCTCTCTCCAAAGGTATAAAAATAAGAGTTAGTAGTAAAATTTCAGCTGTCCAAAAATAACTTGTTTCTACGGAACATAGCTACCTCCTTCTTTCTATTTTTATCATATTTCTTAAAAAAATATTGAGTCGCTTTTTGTTATAAAAACAAGAATATTTTTGCTTTGTGATAGAATAAAACTACTATGAAGAAAAATAATTTTATCCTTACTAACTCTTATCATTTTTGGTACAGCCATTCCTACTGTATCTGCGCAAGATTTTGATGTCGCTGCCAAGCATGCCATTGCTGTTGAAGCAAACACTGGGAAAATTCTCTACGAAAAAGATGCTACTCAAGCTGTTGAAATTGCTTCAATCACCAAGATTCTCACTGTCTACCTAGTCTATGAAGCCTTGGATCAAGGTACAATTAGCCTATCTACCCCAGTTGATATCTCTGACTATCCATACCAACTCACAACCAATTCTGAGGCTAGTAATGTTCCTATGGAGGCACGTAAGTACACAGTGGAACAATTATTGGAAGCGACTCTAGTATCAAGTGCCAATAGTGCAGCAATTGCTCTTGCTGAAAAAATTGCTGGTTCAGAGAAAGACTTCGTTGACAAGATGAGAGCGAAACTTCTTGAATGGGGTATCCAAGATGCTACTATTGTCAATACTACTGGACTCAATAACGAAACACTTGGAAATAATATCTATCCTGGTTCTAAAAGGATGAGGAAAACAAACTAAGCGCTTACGATGTGGCCATCATCGCTCGAAACCTTATCCGAGATTATCCTCAAGTTTTTGGAAATCACCAAAAACCAACTTCTACCTTTGCAGGACTTGAAATCCACTCAACTAACTATATGTTGGAGGAATGCCTGCCTATCGTGGGGGTTGATGGACTAAAGACAGGTACTACTGATAAAGCCGGCGCTTCTTTCGTTGGAACGACAGTCGAAAAAGGAATGCGTATTATTACGGTTGTTTTGAATGCAGACCAACAAGATACCAACCCTTATGCGCGTTTTACTGCAACTTCTGCACTTTTAGATTATATTTCTGCAAACTTTGCCTTAAAAACCGTCGTTCAGAAAGGTGAAGCATACAACGATAGTAAAGTAACAGTTCTGGATGGTAAAGAAGACAATGTGACAGCTGTCGCTAAGTCAGACATTTCCATCGTCCAACGCATCGGTAGCGGTACTACACCAGCCCTCCAATTCACACCGAAATCAACACCAGAAATGGCTCCACTAGAAGAAGGAAAGGTTGTTGGTACTCTAACCTATGATGATCAGGATTTGATTGGCCAAGGTTATCTCACTTCCGACAAACCATCTTTTGAAATGGTTTCTGAAAAGAAAGTAGAAAAAGCCTTCTTTTTGAAGGTTTGGTGGAATCAATTTATCCGCTTTATCAATGAAAAACTATAAAAAAATCGCGAACAATCGCGATTTTTTCTTTATTTCATTTCTTTAAATGCTGCTTCTGCATCAGCATTGCTAATAGCACCAAATTGGATTTTTCCAATTTTTCCTTGACTGTCAATCAAGTATTCCGTTGGAATACTACGAATTTGATAGGCTTGGAAGGTAGTTGCTTGGGTATCATATAGAACTGGTATGTCCTTATAGCCTTGATCTTGGTACCATTTTGGAAACTCCTCAACTGTTTTTTTCACCTTGTAGTCCTGGTGCGACGACACTTAGTATTTCAAAGTCCCGATCGTGTTTGGCAGCTAATTCCATCAGCTCAGGCATGCTTTTTTTACATGGTCCACACCAAGAGGCCCAGAATTTCAAATAGACCTTTTTCCCTTTATAGTCTGATAATTTCACTTCTTTGCCATCCATAGACTGCAAGGTGAAGTCTGGCGCATCCTTTCCTACTGCGATTTGTTGTACAGTAGGTTGTTTGGAACTGCTCGTTTGTTTGGTTTCTTTTTCGCCACAGGCAATCAACAAAAATAAAGACATGAGACTCAATCCCGCAAAAATCATTTTTTTCATCTTTTTCTCCTTTTATCCAAGAATTCCTGACAAGGCATTTAACTGCCCTAGCATTAATAATAATCCCATCAAAATAATCAAAGCTCCCCCAATTTTCTTTAGTAGGATCATATGGGGTTTTAGTTTACTAAAGTAGGGCATAATCCAACCCGAAGCCAAGGCCAAAATGATGAAAGGTAGAGCCATTCCCAATGTGTACACTAAGGTTAGTAATGCTCCTTGCCAAGCACCATTCCCTCCTGAAGCCGCCAGAGCCAAGACCGAACTTAAAACTGGTCCGATACAAGGGGTCCATCCAAAACTAAAGGTTATCCCAAGTAAAAAGGCTGACAAATAGTGATTCGACTTTGATTGTTTGAAGGTGACTGTCTTTGAACTTCCAGTTTATTGAAATGTAAGATTTCCATCTGGTGAAGGCCCAAAAGGATAATGACTGCTCCCATTACATAACGAAACCAGTCAGCATAGAGCATGTGCCCTAAGAATCCAGCTCCAAATCCCAAAAATAAAGAAAAATAAGGAGATTCCAGCAATAAAGCACAAGGTCCGAATTAAGCCCGACCATGCAACGTCTCTTCCGAAAAAGCGAAAGCTTTTCGAATTTCCCTGATCATCCAGTAAAATACCAGCATAGACTGGTAGCAAAGGGAAGATGCAAGGTGAAAAGAAAGACAGTATGCCGGCTAAAAAAACTGATACTAAAAATATAATAGACTCCAACGAATTACCTACTTTCACAAAAATTCTAATCTTATTTTTACTACAAAAGAAAAATTTGTGACAACTCTGCTACGCTTGTCTGTTTTATCTAAACTGAATATAAAAAAAGGAGCTAAGCTCCCTTCATTTTAATAAGTTCCTTCTTCACCTTGACTAGTCAAGATTACAGGACCGTCTTTGGTAATTACGAACTGGTGTTCATATTGGCAAGACAAGCCACCATCAATAGTCTTATGAGCCCAGCCAGTCTTCATATCTGTATCGATTTCCCAGTCACCAGTATTGATCATGGGTTCAATGGTCAGCACCATTCCTTCACGGAGACGGAGTCCACGACCTGCTACACCGTAGTTAGGAACCATTGGCTCCTCGTGCATAGTTGGACCAACTCCGTGACCAACCAAATCACGCACGACGCCATAACCGCGACTTTCAGCGTATTCTTGAATCGCTGCACCGATATCTCCGATACGATTGCCAACAACCGCTTGCTCAATCCCTATATACATAGCTTCCTTGGTCACATCCATCAAGTTTTTCACTTCTTCAGACGGTGTACCGACCGCATAAGCCCAGCACGAGTCTGCTAAACCACCAGTATAACTTTGGGTGTATTTTTTTCATTTGCTCAACATTATTAAAGTTGAGTTTTGACACATTGAGGTCGGATTTGGCAATCGGACCACCTAGAACCATGTCAACCTTGAGCAAGTCGCCATCTTTCAAGATGTAGTGACGTGGAAAAGCGTGAGCTACTTCGTCGTTGAGAGAGCAACAAGTGGCATAGGGGTAATCCATGACTGCACCATCTACTCCAATCTGTAGAGGAAGGAAATTCTCCTCTTTGCAACGGCGACGAACATACTCTTCTACTTCCCACATATCCACGCCAGGCTTAATCAAATCACGTAAGCCGATATGGATACTAGCGAGGAAATCACCTGCCTTGTCCATGGCTTCGATTTCACGTGCTGATTTTAAAGTTATCATTTTTTCTCCTAGATTCTAATTGATTTTAACTGTAACATTTGCTTTTGAAACAATCTGATGACCATGATAAATATCATAATCAATAATAGCTGAACGTCTTGTGTGATGAATAATACGAGCCTGAATACGCAGAGTATCATCTATCTGCACAGCCTGCAAGAAGTAAATTAGCATCTGCTCAATGATGAGATTGCGTCTGCTATTTGCCACCAAATCCTGTGTCATATGAGTTAAATTTCAGCAAGAACACCATTTGCCAAAACTCCGTTCTTTTCAAGCATAAAGGGCTCAACTGTAATCACAACTTCGTCGTGATGATAAGACAACTTCTGACCGATTTGCTCTGAAAAAGTCGGCAAGGCTGAAACCTGAGAACGACTCATCTTATCCATGACATCTCGTCTTGTAATCACCCCGAGCAAAGTTTGATTGCTTCTCACGACTGGGACCATCTCAAAATCTTCTGCGATCATCCGTTGACTGACATTAGCTATATTCGTTGCCAATCCTGTCAGGAAGAGACTACGAGTCATCACCTTATCAATCGTTGTGCTTGGTGATTTATCCCCCGCATCTCGCATGGTAACAACCCCAACAACCACTTGGTGTTGGTTAATGACTGGGAAACGACTACTTCTGTTCTTACGTACCAAGTCCAAATAGTCTTTCACTGTGTCCGTTTCCCTCAAAAAGCCATACTCATGACTAGGACGATAGATTTTTCAACTGTTAAAATGTCTGTCTTAATCTGCACATTTGACAAAGCTCTATTGATCATGGTTGCAACTGTAAAGGTATCATGCTTGCTTCGTAAAACAGGGATTCCTTTCTGATTGGCAAGTTCCAGTACATCCTCATGCACATGAAAACCACCCGTCACCAGAACTGCATTTTCATTTTCCAAAGCCAAAAGTTGAATACGAGTACGGTCTCCAACGATTAACAAACCACCATCATTCAGATAGGACAAGATATTCTGCTCGGTCATAGCCCCGATTGAAAAATTTGCTGAATTCTGTCCAACCCCTTCTTGACCAGCCAAAACTTCAGATGAGGTTACTTCTGCAATCTCTGCATAGGTCAGTTTTTCAATCGCCACTTTCTGAGATTTGACACGAATGGTTCCACTACGAGGTCGAGTTTCTACAATTCCACGGTTTTCAGCTTCTTTAATGGCACGATAAGCCGTCCCATCACTGACACCCAAGTGATTGGAAATGCTACGAACACTGACACGTTTTCCTATTGGTAACTCTTCCAGATAACTTAAGATTTCTTGGTGTTTACTCACTGAACTCTCCTTTTATGTATCGAAATTCAAGGTAGTCCCTCATTTTTCGTGTATAGCGATCGCTTCCCTTAAACTGTCGGAAGAGACTAAATCCCGATTTTAAGGCGACTTTCTGACTAGCTTGATTCTCCAGATGAGTGATGATGGATAATTGTTTTTAAAACCAAATTCTTCAAATGAAAGCTGACATAGTTTGGTAACTACTTCTGTCATAAAACCCTGTGACCAAGAATCCTTTTTTAAGAAGTAACCAATTTCTGCCTCTTTCTTGATTTCATCGATCTTTTCAAATTTAATGGAGCCAATCATTTCCTGATTGTCTTGGCTACAGATTGCCCAGACACCTAGAGGAGCCTTCATAAAATAGTTGGCAAGAGCATATTGACTCTCTTCTAAACTTGCTTGACTAGGAAAAAAATAAATTGTAGATTTTCAGGATTAGAAGCAATTTCATAAAAAGGCTTTGCTGTCACTAAAAAAGAAAGGACGCAAATACAAGCGCTCCGTTTCAAAGAAAGAAAACATTGCTAATTTGGTCCAAATATTCATAATCACCTCAACGGTTTAGTCTTCGACGAGTGTAATATCCGCTCCAAGACTACGTAGTTTTTCAATAATATCTGAGTAGCCACGAAGGATAAACTCAATATTTGTAATTTCAGTCTGTCCTTGGGCCATCAATCCAGCAATCACAAGTGCGGCACCAGCACGAAGGTCTGTCGCTTTCACCTTGGCACCATGTAGAACACGTCCACCAGTGTAGAAAATATGGTCATTTGTAGTCGTAATATCCGCATCCATTTTTGCTAACTCAAAGACATGGTTGACACGTTTTTCATAAATAGTATCAATAATAGTACCACGACCTTGAGCTGTCAGCAAAAGCGGTGTGATAGGCTGTTGCAAATCCGTTGCAAAACCAGGATAAGGAGCTGTTTTGATATTGATGGCCTTCAAATCAGATTGTTCTTCAACGAAAATACTATCCTCAGAGACAGTCATACGAACGCCCATTTCCTCCAGTTTGGCGATAAAGCCTTCAAGATGCTCATAGAGGACATTGTTAATACGGATTCCTTTACCAACCGCTGCAGCAAGTGAAATATAGGTTCCTGCTTCAATGCGGTCTGGAATGACTTGGTGGCGCGTTCCATGAAGTTTCTCGACACCATCAATAATGATAATATCAGTCCCTGCACCACGAATGTGGGCCCCCATATTATTCAAAAGGGTAGCCACATCGATGATTTCTGGTTCACGAGCTGCATTTTCAATAACAGTCCGTCCCTTAGCCTTAACAGCCGCAATCATGGTGTTAATCGTTGCGCCAACACTGACTGTATCCATGTAGATACTTGCACCATGAAGACCCATTCCTTGAGCAGACAAATTCATATTGTCTCCCTCATAACTCACCTTAGCTCCCATAGCTTCGAAAGCTTTGAGATGAAGATCAATCGGACGAGGTCCCAGATCACATCCGCCAGGAAGTCCAACCGTAGCTTCACCAAAGCGACCTAAAAGACTTCCGTAGAAATAATAAGATGCACGAAGGCTATTGATCTTGCCATAAGGCATTGGAATATTCTGAACACCTCTAGGATCAATCTCCAAAACATCATCGTAGCGTTTTACTTTCGCTCCCATGATTTCCATAATCTCTACAAGACTAGCAACGTCTGAAATATCTGGGACACAATCCAAAGTGACAACATCATCTGCCAGTATAATAGCAGGAATTAATGCTACAACACTATTCTTAGCACCGCTAATAGTGATTTCACCTTGCAATGGATGTCCACCATTGATGACAATTTTTCTCATGTTATACTCTTTCAAAATTTACTAAAAAGGTCTTTACATTCTATTATACCATAGTTCTCCTATTTTTCCCATTTCTGTTTAATAAAATTCTCTCTCTTTTTATCTTCTAAAAATAGAAAAAGACTCCATCACACAAGCCATGAAGCTTGATATGATAGGCTTTGAAATGTTAGATTAACGTACTGTACGGATACGCATTGTGTTTGTACGGACAGCTTCTCCAAGCGGCACACCTGCCACGATAACGATATCGTCACCAGATTCTACAAGTCCTGCTTCAACTGCTTTTACGTTCAGCGATTTCGAACATATCATCAGTTGATGATGGAGCTTTCAGTCAACATTGGGATAACACCCCAGTTCAACATCAATCCACGCTCTGTCAATTCATCGAATGTCAATGCTAAGATATCAGCATTTGGACGGTATTTAGAAATCAAACGTGCTGTGTGACCAGTCTTAGTAAGGGTAACAACTAATTTGATGTTCATTGAGTTAGTAGCATCTTTTAACAGCTGAAGCCATAACTTCTGTCTTAGAGTTACGTTCGAAAGTATCTGAGTTCAAACGTCCGTACTCGTTAAGAAGAGTTTGTGCATTCTTGTCAATTGTAGCCATTGTTGTTACTGACTCAAGTGGGTATTTACCGTTTGCAGACTCACCCTGAAAGCATTGTAGCGTCGGTTCCGTCGATAACAGCGTTAAATACGTCTGATACTTCTGAACGAGTTGCACGTGGTTTTCAGTCATTGTTTCAAGCATGTTTGTTGCTGTGATAACAACTTTACCAGCTGCATTGACTTTAGTAATGATCATTTTTGGTAAACCGGAACCATTTCGAATGGTACTCGATACCCATATCACCACGGGCAATCATGATACCGTCAGCAGCTTCGATGATTTCATCCAAGTTGTCGATACCTTGTTGGTTTTCGATTTTCGCGAACAATTGAACATGGCCGTTTCCGGTTTCTTCACAGATTGCACGAACTTCGTTAACGTCTTTAGCAGTACGTACAAATGAAATCGCGATGAAGTTGATACCTTGTTCCAAACCAAAACGGATATCATCGTTATCACGTTCAGCAAGAGCTGGGAAAGGAATTTTCGTGTTAGGGATGTTTACACCTTTTTGTTTAGCAATGATACCATCATTTTCAACTACAACTTCAAATTCGCGAGTTTCATCATCTTTTGAGAAAACGCGAAGACCAAGTTTACCATCGTCAACCAAGACTTGATGACCAACTTCAACATCATCGTAGATATCAAGAGCACCAGCAACGTTCAAAGCAATCACTTCACGAGTTGATTTGATTCCTTGTTTAGTCGCAACGCGGATTTTTTCACCAGTTTTGTAAGAGTACTCTTTTGCATCACCTTCGAACAATTCAGTACGGATTTCAGGTCCTTTAGTATCAAGAAGGAAACCAACTTTTTTACCTGCAATTTTTTCAGCAAGTTTAACAGTTGCCATACGGTCACCTTGTTCTTGGTGGTCACCGTGTGAGAAGTTGAAACGGAAAGTGTTTGCTCCAGCTTCAATCAGCTGAGCAATATTTTTAGCTGAAGCTTCAACGTCAAGTTTTTCACCCCAGTATCCGTCTTCACCGAATTTTTTACCTCCACGGATTTCAACCGCAGGACCTAAAGTTGCAACGATTTTTACACGTTTGTTCATGATTTTTTTGTGACTCCTTTATATAATTCGACCTTTTTATGGTCATGTTACCAAATTAATGAAAGTTGATTAGGACAAGCTCTTGTTCAACGCAGAAAGTTCAAGATCAGCTTTATGAGGGTTGTTAACAACAATCTTACCATCAGCTGTTAGGCTAAACAAAGCTCCTTCTTCTGCTGTGCCAAGAATTGGATTCTCAACCATTTTTTTCGTTTCGATACCAACAGCAACACCACCGATTCCCTCTTTAAGGAGTTTAACAGCGTGTGCACCCATGCGTGATGCCAATACACGGTCACGAGCGGTTGGTGAACCACCACGTTGGATGTGACCAAGTTCTGTTACACGAAGAGTCGCTTGTGTCTCCAGCTTCTTTTAGTTTTTGACCAAATTCAGCTGCCGACATAACACCTTCTGCCAAAACGATAATGTTGTGTTTTTTACCGTGCTCATAACCAGCTTTGATGCTTGCTACGATATCTTCAAATTTGAAGCCTTCTTCAGGGATGATGATTTCGTCAGCACCAGTTGCGATACTCTGCCCAAAGAGCGATATCACCAGCATTACGTCCCATTACTTCAACAACGAAAGTTCGACGATGACTTGATGATGTATCACGAATTTTATCAATCGCATCCATTGCAGTAGTAACTGCAGTATCAAATCCAATTGTGAAATCAGTTCCTACGATATCATTATCAATAGTTCCTGGAAGTCCAATAGCTGGGAACCCATGTTCAGTCAAGCGCATAGCTCCATGATAAGAACCATCTCCACCGATAACTACGACTCCTTCGATACCGTGTTTTTTCAATTGCTCAATCCCTTTAAGTTGGCCTTCAAGTTGTGCAAACTCAGGATAACGAGCAGAGTGAAGGAAAGTACCACCACGTGAAATGATGTCTCCAACTGAAGCAGCATCAAGTGGATAAATTTCACCGGCAACCATACCTGCGTATCCATCATAGATACCAAAAACTTCCATTCCTTCTGAGATTGCTTGGCGAACTACCGCACGGATGGCAGCATTCATACCAGGGGCGTCTCCACCACTGGTCAAAACAGCAATACGTTTCATTTGGTTTATGCTCCTTTTTCTTTTAACATTCTTACTGATTATACCACATTTAAATCGAAAATTCTTCTATTTTCCGTATTTTTAGCGATAAATCGTTTTCATAGCAATTCCCTCTAATTTTTCCTGTAGAGTAGAATCTTTTCTCAAAAATGTTGTGTGGATACAACCGTTTTCTGTTCCTCTTCATACCTGATAATCACAGGAATTGATCCTTTATATTGTTCCAAGATAGTTGAAATTTCTTTATCGTAGTCGTGATTTTTAACTTGAATCCAGAATCGCTCAGCCACTGCTTCTTTTCAAATCTTGTGCAATCATTTGCAGACGACCATCTCGAGATTGAACCTTCCCATTGATATAGTAAAATTTCCCTTCGGATAGGATAGAGGCGAATTTTCGATACTGATCCGAAAATACAGTCACATCCATCCGAGACTTACTATCATGAACCTGTAGAAAGGCCATGCTTTCGCCCTTCTTGGTTCGAATGACTTTTAGCTTTTGCACTTCAACTAGAAGTGTTGCTTGACTCCCTCAGTAAGAGTAGCAATGGCTGTCGTTGGATAAAGGGCTTGTTTGGCAAGCGTTTGGATAGGATGAGCACTGATACCAACCCCAATCAGTTCCTGCTCCTTGTAAAATTTCTCTGCTTCTGAGAAATCATCAGCCTCCGTCCAACTATAGCTTGCATCTGCAAATAGTCCTCCCAACTCCTCAACAAAGACAAATAGGTTTGGTAGGTTCACTAGGATTTTCTGGCGGTTCTTGTCAAAGTCATCAAAGAGCCCAAGTTCAACCAAAGGAGACAAAAAGCGATAGTTTCTTGTAATTCTTAGGAAGACGTGTGATGAAATCTTCAATACTTGAGAAAGGACGATTTTCGATAATCCAATAAGAAAAATCTCTTGGCATACCCTTAATGGCTTTCAAACCAAGATAGATTGTCTTCTGGGTAATCTTATCATGATAGGGAATGCTGTTGATTGCTAAAGACGCTACTTCAAATCCCATCTGCAGAGCATCTACTATGTAATCACTGCTGGAGTAATTCAACATGACTTGGAAGAAAATAGCAGGATAATGCGTCTTGAAATAAGCAAGCTGAAATGCCAGGGCTGAGTAGGCATAGGCGTGGGATCTATTAAATCCATAGCCTGCAAACTTTTCCATCACTGCAAAAACTTGATTGGCTTTTTCTTCTGAATGCCCGAGTTTAACTGCACCAGCGATAAAATCTTCCTTCATCAAATGCATCTCTTTAGCATTTTTCTTACCCATGGCTCGTCTGAGAATGTCAGCTTTTCCAAGACTAAAGCCTCCAAAGCGCTGAGCTACCTGCATGACTTGCTCTTGATAGAGCATGATACCGTAGGTTGATGAGAGGATGTCCTCCAAGGCAGGGATCCAGCACCGTCACCTTTTCTTTGCCATGCTTACGAGCCACAAAATTATCGATATAATCACTAGCACCAGGTCTGTTGAGGGATGTCGTTGCTACCACTTCTTCAAAGACTTGCGGCTGAACTCGTTTCAAGAGTCGAATGGCTCCTGGTTGTTCAAATTGGAAAAATACCTTTCGTATTTCCAGACGCAAAGAGGGCCAAGGTTGCTTTGTCTTCCAGATCAATCTCTTCGATTTTTAGATGAACGCCCTCTGATTCCGCAAGTAATTCCTGCATTTTCTGTACGAAAGTCAAGTTACGCAGACCTAGGAAATCCATTTTTAGAAGGCCATTTGCTTCAACTGCATGTGCATCATATTGAGTGATTAGCATGTCCTCACCGTATTTTAGAGGAATATAGTCTGTCAGATCCTGGTCACTCATAACGACTCCTGCCGCATGGATAGAGGTCTGACGAGGATAACCTTCAATCTTTCGAGCAATCTCAAAAGCTTTTTGGTATTCAATCTTGCTATTGATGACCTGCCTAAATTGCAAATTCTTCTCATAAGCTGTCGTTAGCGTATCTCGGAAACTGATTTTTTTCGTAATATTTGTTAATTCATACTCAGGGACACCATAACGTTTGAAAACATCCCGAATTGCTTGTTTGGCTCCAAAGGTCGAATAAGTGACAATCTGCGCCACGTGTTGACTTCCATACCGATCACGAACATAACGAATGAACTCTGGTCTATAAAGGTCTGGAATGTCAATATCAATATCAGGCATGGTGTAACGCTCACGATTTAAAAAGCGCTCGAAAATCAAGTTCTTCTCGACTGGATCAATCCCTGTGATGTCAAGTGAGTAGGCTACCAAGCTACCTACAGCTGAGCCTCGTCCCATTCCCATATAGTAGCCTTGAGAACGTCCAAAACGCAACAAATCCCAAACCACAAGGAAATAGTCGTCAAATCCCATATCATGAATCACAGCTAATTCTTCATTCAGTCGTTCACGATAGATAGCTGAGGTTAGCCCCTTGCTTATCAACCCTTGCTCAGCCCTCTCTCTAAGTTCTTCTACCGCTGGTCTTTCCGGGTTAAAGCGAGGGAGTTTTAAACTTGGATCAATTTGGTAGCTAATATTCTCTATCACACCTTGGAGATTGGTAAGTGCCTGAGGGAAGCGATTTTTAAATCGAGCTTCTAAGTCTGAGGCTGGTAGAAAGATTCCTTGTTGTGAATGCACATCCACTTCTCTCAGACTGACATTATCCTTGATTGCTGACAAGATTTGCAAAACCTGTATGTCTTCTTTCTCAAAAGAGTTGACCTGATACAGTGGAAGAATGGGTTTGGTAAAGACCTCTTGAGGAGTATCTGGACTGACGCCGATAAAATATTCAAGTCCCAAATCCAGCTGTTCGACCCCATTAAAAATAGGGGAACAATAATGGCCACATCTTCGAGGTGGGAGGTGAAGTCAGACCAATTTTTTTCCGTCCAGTCATTTTTAAAGTGGATAACTTCATCAACTCTTGATAACCTTTAGTGGATAGGGGCTAGAAAAACGAAGAGAAATATTCTCCCTCATCTTTGATCAAGGTCATTTCAAGACCAATTAAAGGTTGGATGCCATACTTACGAGTCACTTCTAGAAAATGATAGGCTCCATAGAGATTATCCACATCCATAATAGCAAGGTGAGAGTAGCCATACTCTTTAGCTGTATGTACATATTTTTTTCAATCGAAACCACACTTTCCATAAAAACTGTATACAGTCTTGGTATCGAGCTGTGCAATCATTCCATCTCCTCCTTGCTTTTAGATATGGTACTATTATACCATTTTTAAAAACTAGAATGAAAAGGTAGAAGACCATTCCTTTAACTCTCACCTATAAAACCAAGCTGTTCTCAAAATCTGAATGCTATTGTGCTGAAATCTCCACGTTTTTAAGATAGTTTGATCCCTGTTTCGGCCTCTTTTTAAATTGACTTCATCATAGGTCAACAATATCTTTTTACCTTATTTTTGATATACTAAATTTAGAATATTTCTAAAGGAGAGCGCCATGCGTTTTAATCAATTCAGCTACTTTGCCCGTTTCTCATTCGCAAGTTTTGCGCAGAGTTATCCCAACTTGGTTTTGAAGCTGGTACTAGAGCAATCATCAAAAAACAACTTGAACAATTTGTCCGCTGGAGTTTTTCACTTATAATAATAATACCGATTATGCTCTATCCACCCTAGCTGCAGATAGAGAAACGGACCTTTTGAGCTTCTTTCAGTCTGATAAAGAGTTGACTGCTGATATTTTCTATACCGTAGTTTTTCAACTTTTTGGGCTTCAACTTTTCTTATTGACTTTGGGGATGCTGAACAATTCCGTAAAGAAACTGGATTTTCCTATTATTTATGGAGATTTGATTGAAAAATCTTTATCAATTGCTAAATACACGAACGAAGAAAGGAAATACGCTCATCGACCAGCTTGTTAGTGATGGACTAATTGCAGAAGATAATCACTACCACTACTTTAACGGCAAGAGCTTGGCAACCTCTCTAGTCACGATGTTATTCGTGAAGTTGTTTATGTAGAGAGTCGTGGATACTGATAAAGATGGTCTCCTGACTTAGTCAAGGTTAGTATTATTCGTCCTCGCTATGATGGACAGATTCCAGCAGTTATGACTGCAAGCCCTTATCACCAAGGGACCAACGACAAAGCCAGCGACAAGGCTCTCTACAAAATGGAAGGAGAGCTTGAAATCAAACCGCCCCACACCATTGAACTTGAGAAGCCTAAGCTAAATTTAGTCGAGCCTCTTGGTCAAGCCGAACTCGTCTCTGAGGCTGAGGAAAAGCTAACTCACATCAATAGCTCTTACACTCTCAACGATTACTTCCTCCCACGAGGATTTGCTAATCTCTATGTATCGGGTGTTGGAACCAAGGATTCCCAAGGTCTCATGACCAATGGGGACTACCAGCAGATTGAAGCATATAAAAATGTGATTGACTGGCTTAATGGCCGTTGCCGTGCTTTCACGGATCACACACGCAAACGTCAAATCAAGGCCGACTGGTCAAACGGAAAAGTCGCAACAACAGGTATTTCCTATCTAGGCACCATGTCCAATGGTCTTGCGACAACTGGTGTGGATGGCTTAGAAGTAATCATCGCAGAAGCAGGTATTTCCTCTTGGTATAACTACTATCGTGAAAATGGTCTGGTAACCAGCCCTGGTGGTTATCCAGGTGAGGATTTTGACTCACTTGCTGAATTGACCTACTCCCGCAATCTCTTAGCCGGTGACTATATCCGTGCTAACGAAGCTCATCAGGCAGACTTAGAGAAGGTTAAAGAGAAACTCGATCGCAAGACTGGTGACTACAATCAATTTTGGCATGACCGCAACTATCTGCTCAATGCTCAAAAGGTTAAGCTGAGGTCGTCTTTACGCATGGTTCCCAGGACTGGAATGTCAAACCACTTCATGTATACCAGATGTTTCATGCTCTTTCTGACCATATTAACAAGCATCTCTTTTTCCATCATGGTGCCCACGTTTATATGAATAACTGGCAGTCGATTGACTTCCGCGAGTCCATGAATGCCTTGTTAAGTAAGAAATTGTTAGGACTTGCAACAGACTATCAACTTCCTACTGTCATCTGGCAAGACAATACTGCGCCTCAAACATGGCAGAGTCTTGATGGTTTTGGCAAACAAGATGAATTGCATACTTTCTCACTTGGAACTGAAGAAAAAGTGATTCAAAACCAGTATGATCAAAAAGATTTTGAGCGTTATGGCAAGACTTACCAAACCTTCAACACAGAACTTTACCAAGGAAAAGCCAATCAGATCACCATTGACCTCCCAGTAAGTCAAGACATTCATTTTAAATGGCCAGAGTGGAGCTGAAACTTCGGGTCAAATCAAGTACAAACAAGGGTCTACTTTCTGCCCAACTGCTAGAACTTGGACAAAAAGAAGTACCTACAGCCTTATCCAGCTGTTTTTAAGTGCTAGAACCATTGACAACGGTCGCTACCACATGCTTGAAAAATCTCTGTGAACTGCCATTCAATCCAAGCGCCCAACGTGTCATCACCAAAGGCTACCTTAATTTGCAAAATCGAAGTGACCTCTTAAGGATTGAAGCAATTCAACCCAATGAATGGATGGATTTCAAGCTAGAGCTTCAACCAACTATCTACAAACTTAAAGAAGGAGATACTCTCCGTTTGGTTCTCTATACAACAGACTTTGAGATTACAATTCGAGATAATACAGACTATCACTTGACTGTTGATTTAGCACAGTCCACTATCATCATCCCCTCATAAAAGGAGGCAGCTTTATATGAATAAATCTAAACATAGACACCAACTCATCCGTGCGCTTGTAGCCAAAAATAAGATTCATACACAGGCAGAGTTGCAAGCCTTACTAGCTGAAAATGATATTCAAGTCACCCAGGCCACTCTCTCACGCGATATCAAAACCATGAATCTCTCAAAAGTTCGCGAAGCAGATCATTCTTACTACGTTTTAAATACCGGTTCCATCTCCAAATGGGAAAAACGCTTGGAAAACTATATGGAGGATGGCTTGGTCATGCTACGCCCTGTTCAGCATCAGGTTGTCCTCAAAACCTTGCCAGGTCTTGCCCAATCGTTTGGAGCTGTTCTCGATGCGCTTGATTTCAAACAAATCGTGGCCACCATATGTGGTGATGATGTCTGCCTTCTTATCTGTGAAAATGCTGAAGAAGCACAGACTTGCTTTGAAATTCTAAAAAAATATGCTCCACCATTTTTCTTCAATGACTAAAAAATCCCCCGTGATGAGTCCAATCACGGGGTTCTGTTTTATAACGGTATAATTTCTACAATATGCAAAACCAATGTAAGGGTTATAAACCCTCTGTTACCATAGGGAAATCCCATATAATCTATAATGAACATGATCTCATGTTAGAAATGGCTTCAACTTTAAGAAATTGATTTTCATCACCTTAAGATAAAAGGGGGATCAAAATGTATTCTCTCAATATTATGCTTTCAGGCTTTATGCAAGTTATTCTACTTCTTGATTCTTTTCTTCATCTTTAACTGGAGCTGGTTCATAGGCCCGGATAATTTGAGCGACAACTGGATGACGAACCACATCCTTGGCTGAAAAATGAACAAAGTCAATTTGGTGAATGTTCTTGAGCTTTTCTTGGGCATCAATCAAACCGGACTTGACGTTACGCGGTAGGTCAATCTGACTAATATCTCCATTGACAATCATCTTAGAATTAAAACCTAAACGCGTCAAGAACATCTTCATCTGCATGATGGTCGTATTTTGCGCCTCATCGAGAATGACAAAGGCATCATCCAAGGTCCGTCCACGCATGTAGGCAAGGGGCGCAATCTCAATGATTTCACGCTCCATGAGACGAGTCGTTTGGTCTTTGCCGAGAATCTGATACAAGGCATCATAAACTGGTCGAAGGTAAGGATCCACCTTCTCCTTGAGATCACCCGGAAGAAATCCAAGACTCTCACCAGCTTCCACTGCCGGACGAGTTAGGATAATTCGCTTGACCTGCCCACGTTTAAGGGCTGTCACTGCCAAGGTGACTGCAAGGAAGGTCTTCCCTGTCCCTGCAGGCCCAATTCCAAAGGTCACATCATGCTGTTTGACACTGTCCACATAAAGCTTTTGACCCAAGGTTTTGACACGGATAGGCTTCCCAGTATTATCCTTGATGATTTCTTCTTCGTAAAGGGCGACAAACTTGTCAATTTCATCGTTTTTGACCATGCTAATCGCAGTGACCACATCTGGCGTACCGACAGTCATTCCACGATTCACCAAAACCATCAAGGCTTGAATAACTTGACGGGCTTCCTCACAGGCAGCTTCTTCTCCCAAAACCTGCACAATCTCCGTACGAGCATGAATCACCACATCAAGCTCTTCTTCCATCAAACGAAGATGGCGCTCATTGGAACCAAAAAGATGAAACAGGTCATCTGGATGACTCAGTTGAATGTCTATTGAATGTTCCTTCAAATAAAGAACCTCTCTAATCCGTTTATTTCTTTTTATTATAGCAAAGAGAACAATAAAATACTAGCCTCATCTCATTGTCTCTAGTGTTCTAAGTATTCTTGCCAGATAGAGTCAAAATCTCCTAGGTTAAAAGAGAAACTGGCATGTTCCTCCAAAAAGCGACTCACCTCATCAAAATCATCTGTGTGTTTTGGGAAGACTGACTCTTCAAAAGCGAGATCTGCTAGGATGGCTTTTGGACTGTTACTTTTAGGATTGCGCTCGGTCATGAGCCAAGTGTAAAATGATTTTCTCAATTCTTTCTCCTATCAAGACTTTTTTGATAAAACTTTTCTGATTTTTAAAAATTCCTGGACTTAGCCTCTGACACATAGTGGTTTATAAAATCTGTTTTAGCATCTGTATAAGCATCACGATTGTGTTCAAATTTTTTCCACAAATTCAGTTTTAATTCCTGATACGTTTTGGCGATATCTGGATGTTGACAGAGATAATCTCTAAAATAAATCTCGTCATGATCTCCCATCAGTCGCAAATGTAGATGAAAAACCTTCTCGGCAAAGCCCTGCTCTGTGTAGCCTTATTTAGCGAAATCCTGTTAGGACTCTCTGACATCACTAGCCAACCATTCTTCACCAATAAATCCCTAACTCTTGCTAAATCCTCTATTCTACCTACTTCTAGCAGAATATCAACGATATTTTTGACCCAAATATTAGGGATAGCAGTGCTACCAATATGTTCTATTCTTTTAATAACATTTGCACCCAATATTTTTTTCAGATTTGCTTTTTCCGATTCATACCAGTCTTTCCACTCTGACTTGTGCTCTACTAAAAAAATCGGAAAAAGTTGCCAGAGTTCCTCTAAACTCATTTCTTCAAGTTTCTTTATCATGTCTAGAAAGTTTAAATCAACTCTGTACCAAACTGGTCTTGCTTGATTTTGCCAGCCTTCATCAAGCCACCAAGTGCCTTTTTAAACTGACCTTTAGAAATGCCAAAGGTTGCTTTGATGTCCTCAGGGGATGACTTATCATTCAAGGTCATAAATCCGCCATTGCTTTCCAAGTAGGTCAAAATCATCTGGGCATCATTTTCTAACATCTCAAAGGAACGTGGTTTGAGGGATAGGTTCAGAGTTCGGTCAACCTCGCGGAAACCAATGACACGCGCATCTAACACTTGCCCTAAACGTGGCTCTGCGTAGCGCTCACTTGGGTGAATGAAACCAAGCATGTTATTCTCTGGCAGATAGACAAAGGTCCCTGACAGCTTGAGGCGGTAAACAATGGCTGGCCAGTTTTGGTTCTGCATGTTGTTATAGGCAGGACGAGCCAGACGTTGGAAGTCTTCTTGATAAGCCAAGAGTCCCCAGATTCGGTCTTTCTTGTCCACTTCAAGACGGATGTAGAGTTTATCCCCCTTCTTTGGCCAGAGTTCCTTGAGCTCAGGGAGAATATCTAGTGATACTACGACTTCCTTATCGGGCAGACCTGTATCCACAAAGACACCCAAGTCTTTACGAACTTCCGTTACGGTTCCCCAACCAAATTGGTCCTGAGTGGCAGTCACTTCTAAGGTTGTCAGGCGGAGTTTGCTTCATATCCGTGTAGGCAAAACCTTTGACCGTATCCCCTACTGTATGTTGACCTTCTTCCTTGGCAAGTGCATAGGTTTGACCATCCTTTTGCACAAAGTAAAAACGGTCATTTTCATCAATGATGAGTCCAACGATAAAACTTGCAAGATTTGTATTCATATTTCCTTCTTTCGAATAAAACTCAGCCAGCAATGCCAACTGAGTTTTTTTGTTTATTTTTAGACTTCCAAAAGTTCTTTTTCTTTGTTGGCAGTCATGTCGTCGATGTGTTTGACAGCATCGTCTGTTACTTTTTGAATATCTTTTTCAAGAGTCTTCAATTCGTCTTCAGTGATTTCTTTTGCTTTTTCTTGTTTCTTGGCTTCGTCCATAGCATCACGGCGGATATTGCGGACAGCCACTTTAGCATTTTCACCGACCTTCTTCACTTCTTTCGCAAGGTCACGACGTGTTTCCTCTGTAAGGGCTGGGATAACCAAGCGGATCACAGAGCCGTCATTAGCTGGTGTAATACCAAGGTCTGAAGCGTTCAAGGCGCGTTCAATGTCTTTCAATGAAGACTTGTCAAATGGTGTTACCAGCAACACACGCGCTTCTGGAATGGTAATTGAAGCGATTTGGTTAAGAGGAGTTTCTACTCCGTAGTATTCCACATGTACACGGTCAAGCAAGCTTGCATTGGCACGGCCGGCACGGATACCTCCAAATTCACGAGCAAGTGAATGGTGGGACTGGGTCATTCTCTCTTTAGCTTTTTCAATAATTGCGTTAGCCATAATCTTTCTTATTCCTTTTCTTCGATATTGTTTGAAACTGTTGTTCCGATATTTCACCAAATACGACACGTTTGATGTTGCCTGGTTGGTTCATGTTGAAGACCACCAAGTCAATGTCGTTGTCCATAGAGAGAGTTGAAGCTGTTGAGTCCATGATACGAAGACCTTTGTTGATAACATCACGGTGAGTCAATTCTTCAAACTTAACGGCTGTCTTGTCTTTCTTAGGATCGGCATTGTAAACACCATCGACACCGTTTTTAGCCATCAGAATGGCATCTGCCTCGATTTCAGCCGCACGAAGAGCTGCTGTTGTATCTGTTGAGAAGTAAGGTGAACCAATTCCGGCACCAAAGATAACGATACGGCCTTTTTCAAGATGACGAAGGGCACGTCCACGTACGTAAGGCTCAGCCACTTGTTGCATAGAAATAGCTGTCTGCACACGCGTATCTACACCAACTTGCTGCAATGAATCTGCCATTACAAGAGCATTCATAACGGTCCCAAGCATTCCAGTGTAATCTGCCTGAACGCGGTCCATTCCTGCTTCTGCAGCAGGTTCACCACGCCAGAGATTTCCTCCACCAATAACAAGGGCAATTTCGATCCCTAGACTATGAACTTCTTGAATCTCTTTTGCAATTTTTTGAACTGTTTGGATATCAATTCCTACGCCACGTTCGCCTGCAAGGGCTTCACCTGATAACTTGATTAAAATACGTTTATACTTGGGGTTCGCCATTTTTACTCTCCTTTTTTCATCCTACCTATTTTATCACAATTTCTAAGATTTTTATAGTATCATGAGCAATTCTTTCAAAAAAATTAGACAGTTAAAAATTCCTCTAAGTCAGTAAGAGCGCGCTCTGCAATTTTTTCATAACGAGCCTTCTTATCACGGATACGCTCACCTTCCAACTCCTTGATAATCCCGAAATTGACATTCATCGGTTGGAAATGCTTGCTGTCCGCATGGGTGATGTAATGAGCCAGACTGCCAATCGCTGTTGTCTCTGGGAAAATAGCTGCGCTTTCTCCCTTGAAAAGACGAGCCGCGTTAATACCTGCAACTAAGCCTGAAGCTGCTGACTCGACATAGCCTTCCACACCCGTCATCTGGCCAGCAAGAAGAGATTGGGCTGTTTCTTAGAACGATAGGTTTGCTCAAGAAGATTTGGTGAATCCATGTAAGAATTGCGGTGCATAACCCCATAACGGACAAACTCAGCATTTTCAAGACCTGGAATCATTTGGAAGACACGCTTTTGTTCTCCCCATTTGAGGTGGGTCTGGAAACCGACGATATTGTAGAGACTACCAGCCGCATTATCCTGACGGAGCTGGACAACCGCATAAGGTGTTTTAAATTCTCCATCACGAGGACCTGTGTAGTCGTCTGGGTACTCCAGACCGACTGGTTTCATAGGACCGTAGAGCATGGTTTTGATACCACGCTTTGCCATGACTTCGATAGGCATACAGCCTTCAAAGTACTTTTCTTTTTCAAAAGAATTGAGCGGTGCTTCTTCCGCGTTGACCAAGGCTTCATGAAAATCCATAAACTCTTGCTTGGTCATAGGCGCATTGAGATAGGCCGCTTCTCCCTTGTCATAACGTGATTTGAGATAGACCTTGCTCATATCAATGGTGTTGACATCGATGATAGGAGCTGCCGCATCGTAGAAATAGAAGCCATCGCCGCCATTAAGGGCATGAATCTTTTCAGCTAGGGCGTCGCTGGTCAAAGGACCAGTAGCGACAACCGTAATAACATCTGTCGGTAATTCTGTAATTTCATCACGCACCACCTCAATCAAGGGATGGTTGGCTACTTTCTCGGTCACCATTTGAGAGAAACCGTCACGATCCACTGCAAGAGCTCCTCCTGCAGGAACACGAGTAGCCTCAGCAGATTCCAAGATGACCGAACCCAAGCGACGCATTTCTTCCTTGAGAAGCCCAACAGCATTGGTTAGAGCATCTCCACGAAGAGAATTGGAACAAACCAACTCTGCAAAATTGTCTGTTTTGTGCTGGGGTGTTGACTTGACACCACGCATTTCATAGAGTTTAACTGGAATACCACGTTCTGCAATTTGGTAGGCAGCTTCAGACCCCGCTAAACCTGCACCGATAACATTGATATAAGATTGAGACACGACACTAATACCTCTTTGGGTGGAACCTCAGTCCATATCCAAACAAGCCACTGGACTTTTTGGCACCCACAAATCTTTCTAATTTTTCTTTTACTAGTATAACAAAAAAAGGGAAGAAGGCAAACTTCCCTGTTTAGTCATTTTCTGGATTTTCTTCCCAGTCGTGGTAGGCAGCATAGAGCTGACTTTTATTCCGCTGGTAGAGTTTAGCAACTTCTTTTATGGCTTGATTTCTCTTCATGCCTTGCTGGATACGGGATTGGATTTCTAAGAACAAGCCCTCCTCATCCTTTTCCTCCACATCCTGACTGGCACCTTCAACGATGAGAAGGCATTCGCCCTTGAGTGGAGTTTCAGCGATGTTTTCTAGTAGCTCTGAAATTTTTCCTCGTTGGTATTCTTCATAAATCTTAGTCAATTCTCGAACTAGAACTACTGGACGGTCACCATAAACTGCTAGCATATTTTCCAATGTATCTGCCACACGATGGGGCGATTCATAGAAAATCTGAGTTTCTGGATAGTCCTTTTTCAAGTCGAAAAATTGCTTTTGCTGGCCTGATTTTCTCGGTAAGAAACCGTAAAAGATATGTGGTTGCGGCGCCAAACCACTGGCAATCAAGGCAGAAATCCCCGCAGAGGCACCTGGAACGGTGACGACCGCGATTCCTTCCTCGATGGCTGCCTTTACTAAATCATGACCAGGGTCCGAGATGCTAGGCAGACCCGCATCAGAAACCTGAGCAATACTTTGCCCCGCCTTCAAAAAACCGATCAAATCAGGAATTTTTTCCTTGGCATTGTGCTCATGAAAACTGATCTGTTTGGTCGGAATATCAAAATGCTTGAGCAAAAGCCCTGTATTGCGCGTGTCCTCAGCAGCAATCCAGTCCACCTCTTTCAAGGTCTGGATTGCTCGAAAGGTCATATCGCCTAAATTGCCAATCGGCGTTGCCACTAGATATAGCTTGCCATAGGGAGACTGCCCCTTAAAACTTTTTTGAATCTGCATGCCTACTCCCTATACAACAACTCGTCACAGAACATACATTCCTCGTCCTGCTCTCGACGCTGTCCATAAAAATCATTACATACATGAAACCCGTCTTTATAGATCCGACGGACACTTTCACGAACATGCTTGGCCTTGACAGGTGTATCTGCTTCTACCTCGCCCAAGCGTTCACGCAACTTACTGTTTTCCAAGCGAAGAGCTGTATTTTCCTCTACTAGGCTCTTGAGATTTTTCTTGATGGCTTCCACATCGGCTAAGGTCACCAATAACTGTTGGGAAAAATCGTCCAGCGCATCAAATAATTCTTTTTTATCCATAAACCAGCCCTTTCCTTTCTTTATCCTTCATTGAGTTTATATTTCTTTCAAGACCAGATATTCCATGGCATTTTGAAAGCTAACATTGGCTTGCCACATTTTTCTAGCTTCTAGCAAATCTTGTAAAATCTGACGAATCCCTGCTTGCAAGAGATCCTGTCCACAGAGGACTTCGAGGATTCGCAAGACCTGATCTTGTTTTTCCTTGTCATCTGCCAAACTGGCTAATTTAGCTACCTGCAAATAGCTCTCTTTTTTCTTGGTTAATAACCAAGTCAGCAGGCGTTCACTTTCATCGACCAAAGTCCAATAACTTGATTGATTTACCAACTTTTCAGCTTCAGCTTGTGATTGACTAAACTGAGCTAAGAGAATCGCTTTTTTCTTGACCAGACCGGCTTGTTCTAATTGATGAATGAGCTTTTCTTCCTGCTTTTTAAAGTGGAAAATCTGGGTCCGACTACGAATGGTCGGTAAAATTTTTTCCTCATCGCTGGTTAAGAAGAAAATGTACACTTCACTCTGAGGTTCTTCGATGACCTTGAGCAGAGAATTAGCTGCGTTGGGGTGCATTTTCTCCGCCTGCTCGATAATAAAAACTTGTTGCTGACTTTCAATCCCTGCTTGGGAAAACTGACCCACTAATTCTCGAATCCGTTCTGTCTTGATGACCTGATTGACTGGCTTGATTAAAGTAACATCGGGAAATTCTTCCTGTTCAATCAGCTTACAGTTTCGGCATTTCTCACATGGTAGAACGCCTACTTTATCCCTACAAAAGAGGCTCTTAGCCAAAAACTGCGCCATTTCCAAGCTTCCAAAGAAACCTGAAAAGAGATAGGCGTGATTGAGCTGGTCTTGTTCTAGGATACGGACAAAGCGGTCAAACTGTTCTGGCTGCCAAGCCTTTAGTTGATCTTGTTTCATTTATCCAAGCCCATTCTGTCAAATAAGACAGCCTTGGTCGTTTCCACAACTTGCTCCAAAGGAAGACTCGCATCAATCTTGACAATGCGATTTCCTTCTTTTTCCAGGAGAGAAAGGTAACCTTGACGAACTTTCTTGTGCAAGTCTAAACCTTCCATGTCCAAACGATTGACCTCGCGGTCACTATTAGCAGCAATGCGAGCCAGCCCCTCTTCCACCTCGATGTCAAAATAAAGTGTCAAATCAGGTTTGAGACCATCGGTCGCAAAGTGATTGAGCCAATCAATGGCATTAATATCCAAGCCACGGCCAAATCCCTGATAAGCAACAGAACTATCGATGAAGCGGTCCATAATGACCAACTTACCAGCTTCAAGAGCAGGCAGAACTTTTTCCACCAAGTGCTGTCTGCGACTAGCGATATAGAGAAGGAGCTCTGTTTTAGGATCCATCTGAGTATGACTTGGATCCAAAATCACTTGACGAATCTTCTCCCCAATCAAGACTCCGCCTGGCTCACGAGTTGTCAGCACCTCTACTCCTTTTTCCTCTAAAATTGGGAGTAAAGCCTCTAAAACACTGGTCTTTCCTGCTCCCTCTGGTCCCTCAAGAGAGACTAAAAATCCTTTTGACATGTCTAACTCATTTCTTTTTTTCTACCTTCTATTCTATCAAAAAAATAGGTTTTTGTGACAATCTTTTTGCGTCTTCTCCATTCAATCAACCATAAAAGAGGCTGGGAGTCATCCAACCTCTTATTTACCTAATTCTTGTGTTCGTCTATAGGCTTGATGAACTGCATCCATGACTGTTCCTCTAAAGGCATGTTCTTCCAGACTTGCTACACCAGCGATAGTCGAACCTCCTGGGCTACAAACTTGGTCTTTCAAGACTCCAGGATGTTGCTGACTTTCGAGGACCATTTGTCCAGCGCCGACTACTGTTTGGGCTGCCATTTTCAAAGCCATTTCCCGTGGCAATCCTGTCTTTACACCCGCATCTGCCAAAGCCTCGATAAAGAGATAGACAAAAGCTGGTCCACAACCTGCGAGACCTGTCGCCGCATCGATTAAGCCATCTCCCAGCTCAACCAAGAGACCAGCCTTGTCTAAAAGCTGACAAAAGAGCTCCCTGTCCTCAGCACAACAGTTCGCTGACATGACATAACTAATCACTCCTTTGCCGATAGCTACTGGAGTATTGGGCATGATGCGAATGATTCGGTGGTGGCTTGGAAGTAGTCTAGCCAGTTTTTCCAAGGTCAGTCCAGCTGCCATGGAAATCAAAAGAAGACTTTCTCTTTTTTCAAGAATGGTCTGATATTGAGAAAGCAAGTCTGAAAACTGTGCAGGCTTCACTCCTAGAAAAATCACATCTGCTTCTGCAAATATTTCTTCATTGCTAGAAGCCTGACCACCGAAGTTGGCAATGAAAGCAGCTACTTTCGCTTGACTGCGATTGGCAAGGAGAATCTGAGCACCCGTCTTGGCCTGCAAAACAGCCTTAGCCAAGCTAGCACCCATATTTCCCAAACCGATAAATCCAATTTTCATCTCTTACTCCCTGATCTGTCCGTCACCAGTAACCACATACTTGTAGCTGGTTAATTCCTTCAAGCCCATTGGCCCACGCGCGTGCAGTTTCTGAGTGGAAATCCCCATTTCACATCCAAGACCAAATTGCCCACCATCAGTGAAACGCGTTGAGGCATTGACATAAACCGCTGCTGAGTCTACTTGGTCTGTAAAGTAAACCGCAGCTTCAGCATTTTCTGTCACAATGGCGTCCGAATGATGGGTACTGTGGGCTTCAATATGCTCAACCGCTTCTTCTAAACTGCTCACGACCTTAACAGCTAGGACATAGTCCAAAAACTCGGTGTCAAAGTCTTGGGCCTCAGCTGCTTGACCTGAAAGAAACTGACTTGCTTTGCTATCTAGGCGGAATTGAATTGGTTCCAGTCCAGATTCTTTCGATCTGCAACCAGCACTTGCTCCAAACGAGGAAGGAAGCTTGCTGCCTTGTCTTCATGAACCAGCAAGACCTCCATGGCATTGCAGACAGAAGGACGACTGGTTTTAGCATTATTGATAATAGAGAGAGCCTTGTCTTCATCAGCATCCTTATCCACATAGACATGGACAATCCCAGTTCCTGTCTCAATAACAGGCACGATAGCATTCTCAACCACGGCATTAATCAAGCCAGCGCCTCCACGAGGAATGAGAAGGTCTAGATAGCCCTTGGCCTTCATCATGGCATAGCTACTTTCTCGACTGGTATCTTCCACTAGTTGAATCACATCAGGATGAATGGTAGTCGTCTCCAAGCCCTTCTTCAAGGCTGTGACAATAGCATGGGCTGTTTGATAGGCATCCTTACCACTACGAAGAACGACTGCATTTCCACTCTTGAGAGCCAAGGCAGCCGCGTCAGACGTCACATTTGGACGGCTTTCATAGATAATACCGATAACACCCATAGCCACACGTTTCTTGGTAATAAGCAAGCCATTTTCAAGATGACTTGTCTCTAAGACTTCACCAATGGGATCTGGTAAATCAACCACTTCACGAATTCCTCTTGCCATGGCTTGGATTCGCCCTGCATCCAAATAAAGACGATCCAGCATGACATCTGAGATTTTCCCCTTGGCTGCTGCCATATCAAGGGCATTGGCCTCTAAAATCTCCTCAGTAGCGGCCAATAAGTGATCAGTCATAGCTAGCAAGGCTTGGTTTTTCACTGTTTCACTAGCAGTGTTAATTGACTTTTTAACAGCCTGTACTTGTTCAAATTGTTCTTGTGTACTTACCATCGTTCACCTCTAAAATTCTGTAAAGAGCAGCTGGATTTCAGGAGTGATGGAAATCCAGTCATCACGGTGAATCAAGACTCCCTTAGCTTTTTGAGAACGGAGCATATCTTCTAGGGCTGAGACACCAAATTGGACACGTCCCTTTCCAAGAGATTGACCTGTTTCTTTATCTGCAACTGTGACAATATCATGGTAAGAGAAGTTCCCTTCCACTTCTACCACACCTGATAAAAGGAGACTTTTTCCGTTTTTTGAAAGTGCTTCGGCAGCTCCTCCATCTACCCAAATCGTTCCCTGACTTTGAGCATAGAAAGCTAGCCATTGTTTCTGAGTACGAAGGCCCTTCTCTTGTGCAACAAAGAAGGAACCGTCCTTGGTCTCCTCCGCTGCCTCAATCAAGGCATCTGATTTCATGGACGAGCAGATATAGACTGGCACACCCGACTCCGTCGCAATCGTAGCCGCCTGATCTTAGTCAACATCCCACCTGTACCATTAGACGAACCTGCTCCACCAGCCATATCAATAATCTCACGATTGATGGTCTCGATTTTCTCAAGACGTTTAGCTCTTGGATCTGAGTTAGGATTTCCAGTATAGAGACCGTCTACATCCGTCAAGAGAACCAAGAGATCTGCCTGCACCATAGCCGCTACCTGAGCACTCAGAGTATCATTGTCCCCAACCTTGAGCTCATCAATAACGACACTGTCATTCTCGTTGATGATAGGAATGGCACCACGATGAAGCAATACAGACAAAGCCTGGTGGGCGTTCTTATAGCGACGTTTATCTACAAAATCATCCTGTGTTAGCAAGATTTGCGCAGAGACGATTTGGCGTATAAGGAGGTTGATTGTGTATTCTTCTAGGAGTAAACCTTGTCCTACTGCAGCCGAAGCCTGCTTATCTGCAATTTTGGTCGGACGTTTTTTAAAACCCAAAGCACCAAAGCCAGCAGCTACTGCCCCAGATGAAACCAAAATCAACTCATGCCCAGCCTCATGTAGCATAGCTAATTGTTGGGTAATTGCCTTTACTTTACTCCTTGATAAACTTCCGTCTTCATTTGTCAAGGACGAGGTCCCCACCTTAAAGACGATTCGTTTGTACTTCATATTCTCACTCCGATTCTTCATATTTATCCATTATAACATGAATGCTTTAAAATAGAAAAGACTTGAAATAAAAAAGGTTGAGACAGACATCTCAACTCTTTTATCTATTCTCAGTTTGACGCAATCTTCCCAGCGTTTCTTTAAAAATCTCTGGAATATCTGCTGTGAACTCCAAGGTTTCACCTGTTCTCGGATGGGTAAATCCTAGAGTTTTAGCATGGAGAAATTGTCCATGTCCTTTCAAGGTTTTGCGTGGACCATAGACCTCATCCCCAGCGACTGGATGACCAATATAAGCCATGTGAACACGAATTTGGTGGGTACGCCCTGTCTCCAGTTGCAACTCGAGCAAACTATAATTACCAAAACGTTCCAAGACTTGAAAGCGGGTCACCGCTGGCTTGCCTTTGGCAGTCACAGTCTGTTTCTTACGGTCTTTCACTCCGACCAATTGGCGCTTCAATCACACCACGATCATTTGGTAGATTGCCGTGAACAATCGCCCAGTATTTGCGTAAAGACTTTTTATCCTTGAGCTCTTGGGCAAGTGCCAAGTGGGCCTCATCATTTTTAGCAATCATGAGAAGACCAGACGTGTCCTTGTCAATGCGGTGGACGATTCCTGGGCGGAGAACCCCATTGATACCTGACAAGTCCTTGATATGGTACATGAGAGCATTTACCAAGGTCCCACTGGTATGACCGGCGCTGGGATGAACTACCATACCCTGCGGTTTGTTAACAACGGCTACGTCCTCATCTTGGTAGATAATTTCCAGAGGAAGGTCCTCGGCAACATACTCCAAAACCTCTGGTTCTGGCACATGATAAGTGACGACATCCCCCTCTTGAACAGTGTATTTTGCTTTCTTGACTTGGCCATTGACCAAAACTTGTCCAGCCTTGATTTGTTCATTAGCGAGACTGCGTGACAATTCTGTCAGGTCCGACAGGGCCTTGTCTAAACGTTGCCCACCCGTTTCAATTTTTATTTCCATTTACTTCCTCTTTAAGCATTGCAATCAATAAAACAATGACACCAACTGTCAAATAGCTATCAGCCACGTTGAAAATCGCAAAGTTGATAAAGTCTAGGTGAAACATATCCACCACAAAACCTTGACTCATTCTGTCGATAAAGTTGCCCAGACCGCCCGCGATTATCAAAGTCAGTCCAAAGACCTGCCAGAGAGAGTCCTCCATGTGCTTATGTAGATACCAAATGGCACCGACCATGACGACCAGTGTAATGACAGCAAATAACCACTGCTGGTCTTGCAACATGGAAAAAGCCGCCCCACGATTTTGCAGATAGGTCAAGCTAACGAGACTGGGTATCCAAGAGCGCACCTCACCCAGTGGAATCTGCTGGACAACATAATTTTTGACCAACTGATCCAGCCCAATCAAAAGCAGTACAATCACTGCCACTATTCCTCTTTTTTTCATGATTTCCTCTTCTGATCAAAATATTCTTGCATAACCTCAACGAAGAGTGTCCCAGCTTGACTAAGCTCAACTTCTTCCCGTTTGACATAGACCATGCGGTTGTCTAGATTATCCCTGAGACGAATAACTGTAATGCCATTGACACTATCACTATCTAAAAATCCAGACCCAGTCGCATAGGCATCTGTCCGCTCTAAAATACCGTTTAAGGTAGCACGGTCGGTCACATTAAACATCTGCGAGCTCGCGCTGGTATCGACAAAGTTCTCTGAATAGTAAAGGTACTCATCCTTTTCCTGAGTAAAGCGAACTGTTGGTAGATCCGCTAAATCCTCCATAATCAGTTCCTCTTTCTTTGCTAAAGGATGTCCTTCACGAAGATAAATGTGAGTCGGGAAAGGAATTAGTTCAATAACTTCCAAGCCTAACTTTTCAACCCGTTGCATGATGCCCTTTTGGTTTTGGTTGTTGAGGTAGATAATCCCAATCTCACTATGCCCTTGAGCTACTTCGTCTAAGATTTGAACTGTAGTAGACTCAAAAATACGGAAGCTCTTATAGTCAGGATAGCGCTCTGAAAAAGCCGTAATAGTTGGTGGTAAGAAGTCATAGTGCTGACTAGCAATAGAGAATTCATCTTTTTCTTCCTCAGGATTGGCATACTGATTTTGAAAAACATCAAATCCTTTGACCAATTCCTGCGCTTTCTCGTAAAATTCCATACCACGACGGGTCAAGAAAGTCCCTGAGCTGGTCCGACGAAAAATCTTAAAACCCAGCTCTTTTTCCAAATCACGGACAGAAATAGACAGACTGGGCTGACTAACATACATCTTTTCAGCAGCTTCACGGAAAGTACCACTATTGGCAATGGCCACAACATAGCGTAATTGTTGAATATTCATCTTTTACCCCCAACTTCTCTATCTGTTCATTATACCATATTTCAGAAGTATTCCACAAAGGAAAAAGAATATCCATCATAAAATCCAACTACACTCAAATCGGGTATATAGAGCTAATAAAAACATAAGATTTCATCTATAATTTCCCAGAAGTTCGACACAAGAATACATTCTTTTAGAAGTTATCTGTTATGACAATAGAGTCTAAAATCATAATTGGGGAAATAAAGAGCCCGTTTAAAAAAGCTTTCAGAAAATGATGTTTTACTTTCAACTCAAAGATATTTAAGTATTAGCAAACCTTGAGAAAGCCAACTCCAACTGGATTCCTTACCCACTTAAAGTCAAACTAAAAGGACTTGGACCTGTACAATACAGGACTAAATCCTTTACTTAAATTAGTTGTCTAACTTTTGAGAGTCAGTACATTGGAAATTTTTTATTTCACAGCTTCTTTCAAGGCCTCTATCTTGTCCAAACGTTCCCATGGAAGGTCAATATCTGTACGTCCCATATGTCCATAAGCCGCTGTTTGACGATAAATTGGGCGTTTGAGGTTCAGCATATGGATAATTCCTGCAGGGCGAAGGTCAAAGATTTGACGAGCCGCTTTTTCAAGTTTGCTTTCAGCTACTGTGCCCGTACCAAAGGTATCGATACGGACAGAAACAGGCTGGGCAACACCGATAGCATAAGCCAATTGAACCTCTGCCTTTTTAGCTAGACCCGCTGCAACAATATTTTTGGCAATATAACGAGCCGCATATGAGGCTGAACGGTCCACCTTAGTCGCATCCTTACCAGAGAAGGCACCACCACCGTGACGAGAGTAGCCACCATAAGTATCCACGATAATCTTACGACCAGTCAAACCTGAGTCTCCTTGAGGTCCACCGATGACAAAGCGACCAGTTGGATTGATGAAGAATTTTGTTTGCTCATCCAAGTAAGAGGCTGGAATGACCTCTTTGATAACCTTGTTAATAACATCATTGTGAATTTGTTCGTTGCTGACTTCTGGATCATGCTGAGTAGAAATAACGACTGTATCCACGCGCACTGGACGGTCATTCTCATCGTATTCAACAGTCACTTGGGATTTGGCATCTGGGCGAAGATAGCTGATTTCACCAGACTTGCGAAGTTCTGCCAAACGACGAACCAGTTTGTGGCTAAGTGAGATTGGCAATGGCATGAGTTCCTCTGTCTCATCCACAGCAAATCCAAACATAAGACCTTGGTCGCCAGCTCCAATCAAGTCCAATGGGTCTTGATCTGCATTTCCACGAACTTCCAAGGCTTCGTTAACACCTTGAGCAATATCTGGAGATTGTTCCACTAAAGACGGATGGACTCCCACCGTCTCCGCAGAAAATCCATACTCGGTATTGGTATAGCCAATCTCTGCAATGGTATCACGAACTACACGGTTGATATCCACATAGGCATTTGTCGAAATTTCACCAAAAACATGGACAGAACCAGTATATACAGCTGTCTCAGCAGCAACGTGCGCATCTGGATCCTTCGCTAAAATAGCATCCAAAATCGCATCTGAAATTTGGTCTGCAATCTTATCTGGATGCCCCTCAGATACAGATTCAGACGTGAATAATTTACGTTCTGACATAAAAATGTCCCCCCTTAAATAATATTGTTATAGAGTTACAAAGTACTGATAGATATTTCTATTGTCTAAGAGTTACGACGCGAAAGAAATAAAAACGATACTTTTTTATTTCTGAAGCTAGTAAGGTGCATAGGGTGACCGCATTATAGCGGCAACCGTAGAATGACGAGCGACTTTGGAGCCGTCATTCTTTGCGAGTTACAAAGTACTGATAGACATTTCTACCATCTTATCGGGACTATATAACCTTATCATTATACCACTTTTTACTTTTTTTTGCAGTATTTTCTCTAAGTCGAAAAAAGAACCTTACGGCTCTTTTCTCGTCATAAATTCGGCTTGTACTCTACAATACGAAACGAATACCTAGGTTTCTATGCATACCTCGTTTACATACTGCCTACTTTTTATTATCTGCTTTTATTTTCTCATGATATTTTTACAAACATCTGCCAGTTTTAGGTTACTGTTCCTTTGACTTTCTATTGCTTACAGTTAAGCCGAGTCCAGCCATTAGGAGGCCAAGTCCAGCAATACCATAGTTCGCTGTATCATTACTTCCTGTATCAGGGAGTTTAGCTGCTTCTTGTTTATGAGCTGTAGCTACTGGAAGAGAGGTCGTTTGAATCGGATTCTCTGTCTGAACAACTGGTAATGTTGTACGACGTTCTAAGTAAAAACGATAATTATCTTTCGTTACCTTATAATTGTGTCCTTCAGTCACAGTTTCTACAATCCATGAAGTTGCATCTTTAGTTAAAGAGTCAGCCAAGTTACTATCAATTTTCATTAATCGACCTTCAGATACAAAATCTTTATAGCTAATATCGGTCCCAAAAGATGTCGAAGTTGCAACAATTCTTTCGATCTTTGCGGCTTTCAAAGACGCAAGAGTATCCGCAATCGTTGGAATTGAAGGATCCTCCTTCATTGGAGCATCTGTCAACAATACGACAAACTTTTTATTTTTAGGTGACTTAGACCAGTCGTAAGTTGAAACAATTTGTGTAAGAGCAGGTGTAGGTGTTTCAGGGAAGTCTCCACCACGTGCAATCTTAATGCCTGCTAAGGCTTTTTCAAGCTCAGCTGGGTCAGAGGTAAAATAAGATCCATTAAATTTTGTTAAAATTGTACCCTCATCTGCTTCTCCACTTTTACGTCCATATACTTCATCACTAAAGGTAGCTAATCCAAAACGTGCTGCTACTCCATCTTTAGCAAGATTTCTTGCAAACTCATTGATACTGTTACGGACAGTGTCAATAGTTGGATACATAGATGATGAACGGTCAACAACGAAAACAATATCAGCTGCTCCCGCTTTTGTTACAGTTGGAACTGTTTTAGTAATTTCAACAGTTGTTGTCTTGTCAACTCGTTCGTACTGGGTATAAGAATTTCCCTCTTCGTCTTTCCCAGTCAAAGTGCTCTCAGTTGTTTCAGTCTTTGGAGCAGGAAGCTCTTCGCTTTTTACAGGAGCCACTTCTGTCTTTGTGACTTCGACTGTTGCAGTTTCTTCATGAATCTTTTGATCACCTTCTTGGCGTTCTTTCACGTCAATAGGTGAAACCTTCTTAGAAACATCAACAAGGTCTCCAGGTTTTGCATCTGATTGGTTAACGACTGGTTTCGCCTCATCAGCTTTAATTTCTGCTACAGCAGCTTCGACTGCTGACTTACTTGCTTCGGTTTTCTTTACTGTTTCAGTTGAAGTAGACGCTGTTTTTGTTGCTTCATCTGCAGACACTTGTCCGACCTGAGCAAAAGCAAACAAAATTGCTACAGAAGCCAACCCAACTTTCATTTTACGAAATGAAAAACGTTGTTGTTTCATAAATGTTTTATCCATAGAAGTCCCCTTTTCTTTTCACGGATCAAATTATATAATCCGATTGTTTTATAGTATTAAAAACACAAATTTGTATAGTTTTCAATTTTTTTCCCTTACATTCTGGATATTATATCGAACCAAAAAAATAAGTTTTTAAGGCTATTACTATTTTTATTTGTCAAATTATTTTAAAGATATAATTATTATACTTTTTGAATAATTTTTAAAAAGTTTGGCGTTTGGCTTTCCGTTCAGCACGGCCACGAGCACGATTTTCAGCACGCTTGGTTTTGCGACGTTTTTCATCCACCGCCCATTGAATCTTCTTCTTATAGCCTGGTTTGACTTTTTTCTTTTTCTTTTTAACCAAGCCAATCATTTCAATATCAAGCTTGTCCTGCTTCTTTTCACGATTGGCACGACGATCACGGTCATAGGTATCTTGAAACTCTCCGTCTTTGACCATCTTAGGGGTAAACTTAATCCCTAATTTCTCCAACTCACGGATATCCGAGTCATCACTTGGCTGGTAAAGGGTAATAGCTGTACCAGGAAGACCATTGCGTCCAGTACGACCAACTCGGTGAACAAAGAAGGACAAGTCTTGCGGAATGGCATCATTGATAACATGACTAACCCCTTCAATGTCAATTCCACGCGCTGCCAAGTCCGTTGCGACAATATACTCAAAATCTAGATTTTTCACCTGATTCATGATCCGCTTGCGCTCACGAGGGGCAATATCTCCATGAATCTTTGCTACCTTCAACCCTTGAGCAGTCAAGTATGCATGCAATTCATCAGCACGCGTTTTGGTGTTAACAAAAATCATTGCCAAATACGGTTGCATCAACTGAGTCAGCTGGTAAATTTGAGCATTTTTGTCGCGCCCCTTGGTCGAAATCAACCAGTTATCAATAGTATCAGAGATGACTGTTTTAGTCTTGATTTTCTCCATAACAGGATTTGACAAATATTTTTTCAAAAACGGTTGTAACTTCTGTGGAATGGTCGCTGAAAAAACCATAAATTGCAGGTCCTTAGGAAGGCTTCCTGCTATCTTATCAACTGTTTCTAAGAATCCCATATCCAAGGTCATATCGGCTTCATCGACAACGAAGGTCTTGGCCTTGTGAATAGCCAAATCACCAGACTTGACCAAGTCATAGATACGACCTGGAGTCCCGATGACAATATGGGGCTGATTGCTCGCGAGCTTATCAATCTGACGAGCCTTATCCGTACCACCAACATAGTTAACCACACGGATTTCCACATCTGAGTAGGCAGCAATCTGACGAGCTGCTTGGTAGATCTGAGTAGCTAACTCACGACTTGGAGCCGTAATCACTGCTTGCACACTATCGCTAGTTTCATCTAATTGCTGGAAAATGGGCAGCAAAAAAGTATGAGTCTTTCCTGAACCTGTTTTTGACTCACCGACCAAGTCTCGACCTGCTAAGACAATAGGAATTAACTTATCCTGTACCTCTGTCGGAGTTGTAAATTTCATCTCCTCCAAAGCCTTTTCTATATAGTTTTTAAACTGAAATTTCGTAAATGACATATTATCCTCGATTCTATTCATCTAACCATTATACCATATTTTGAGCATTTTCAGTAGTCCAACTAGTCTGACCTATCACAAGGCTATCAACTTCTCTAAATACCACTCTTAGACTTGAAATCACACATTTTATTTCTATCCAAAATTCAAAAAGAGAAGACCAAATTGGTCTTCTCTCAGCCTTAAAACTTGTGACTCAGATAGATTTGTCAAACAGTCAAGCAGATGCTTAAGAATCTTATAAAAGTAGATATACTCTAGATAAAATCAGTACTTAATCATCTTCCCGCTTGCGACCAAGAAGTAATCCTCCTAGACCTGCAAGAATAGCACTTGTCGTTGCTCCCTCAATTGAAATTAGAGAAGTGCTACCTGTATTTGGTAAGGTCGCTTGTTTAGCCTTATCTACGGCAGGAATTGGAACAGCTGGCTTATCATTTGCAACAGGTTTGCTTTCGGGCTTCACTAGCTGATTCAGTTGAGCTTTATCAGCTGAATCAGTTTCTTGGTCTGGCTTCACTTCTGGAGTCACTGGTGGAACCGGACTTGGCTGTGGTTGTGGCTGCGGAATCAGTTGCGGTTGTGGCTGTGGCTGCGGACTAGGAGCTTGCTTGACTTCAAAGCCCCACTTACCGACGAAGGTCAGATTTCCTCCCTCTTCCACTTCTTGATAACCTAGGAATGTCCATGTACCATTTGCAACAGCAACTTCTACAGGCATCGGTACTTCTGGAACGAAAGCAATCGCTGCAGAAGAACTTGTGGTATATGTTCCACTTTGTGGAAGTAAGCTCAATACTTCTGTTGGCAAGTTATTGTCTGCCGTAGCACTTTCGAAGCGGTAGGTTACTTTATAGGTTTCAATTACCGGTGCAGGTAAAACATTAACTGGTACAAGAACTTTAGTAGAAGAACCATCTGGATAATCAACACGAACTGTACCGCTATAAGTACCTGGTTTTGTAGTATCTATTTGATCCGCAGGTGTGATATCTACTACCTTAGTGCCAGCTGGAAGGCTTGGGAAGTTCGTCACATTATCTGTCAAGTCTGGTGTTTCTCCAACCTTGATAGTTTCTTCCGTTACTTGAGGCGTATAAGTTTCAGCATTTGTCGGATTCGCCTTGAATTCCCACTTACCTACAAACTCTACATCAGCCTTGTTAACAACGGCGCTAGCTGCATCATAGTCCTTGAAGGTCCAAGTGCCATCATTCACTGAATCTGTGTATGTGGTTTGTGATGGTTGCTGAGCGGAAACAGTATTACCATTTTCATAAGTTGCACTGTCGCTTGGAGTCAAAGCAGTGATGGCTGCTGGAAGTGCTTTATCCGCCGTTGCGCTCTCGAAGCGATAATTTGCTTGATACTTGTTGGCTCTAAACTCCCACTGACCAACAAAGGTGACATTTGTCTTATTGACCACTGCGCCAGCTGGAATATACCTCTTAAATTTCCATATTCCATCGTTCGCTGAATCTACGTAATTAGTTTGGATTGGCTGCTTAGCCAAAACTGCAACACCATTCAGATATGTTGCACTGTCGCTTGGAGTCAAACCTTTGATTTCTGCTGGAAGTTGCTTACCTGCTGTTGCGCTCTCAAAACGGTAACTTGCTTGGTACTTATTGGCTTCAAATGCCCATTTACCTACAAACTCAACATTATCCTTGTTCACGACTGCATTATCTACAGCGTAGCCCTTAAAGACCCAAGTACCGTCATGTACTGTGTCTGTGTAAATCGTCTTCGCTGGATGTTTAGCTGAAACCGCTGCGCCATTCACATAAGTTACACTATCATTTGGAGACAAGGCTGTAATAGCTACTGGAAGATCTTTTCCGGCTGTCGCACTTTCGAAGCGGTAACTTGCTTGATACTTGTTGGCTCTAAACTCCCACTGACCAACAAAGGTAACATTTGTCTTATTGACCACTGCACCAGCTGGAATATACCTCTTAAATTTCCATATCCCATCGTTCGCTGAATCTACGTAAGTGGTTTGGATTGGCTGCTTAGCCGAAACTGCAACACCATTCAGATATGTTGCACTGTCGCTTGGAGTCAAACCTGTGATTTCTGCAGGAAGTTGCTTACCTGCTGTTGCGCTCTCAAAGCGGTAACTTGCTTGGTACTTATTGGCTTCAAATGCCCATTTACCTACAAACTCAACATTAGCCTTGTTCACGACTGCATTATCTACAGCGTAGCCCTTAAAGGCCCAAGTACCGTCATGTACTGTGTCTGTGTAAATCGTCTTCGCTGGCTGTTTAGCTGAAACCGCTGCGCCATTCACATAAGTTACACTATCATTTGGAGACAAGGCTGTAATAGCTACTGGAAGATCTTTTCCGGCTGTCGCACTTTCGAAACGGTAACCTGCTTGATACTGATTCGCCTTAAATGCCCACTTACCTGTGAAAGTCAAATCAGCTTTTTTCACAATCTTACTTTTGGCATCGTAACCAGTGAAAGTCCAGGTACCATCGTTCACATCATCTTTGTAAGTCTTTGTTGTCGGCTCTTCTGGTACAACTTTTTGCGTGTTGTAATAGCTTGAGCTATCTTTTGGTGTTTTCTTCTGGATAAATTCAGGTAAATCAACACCAGCCGTTTCGCTCACAAAAGCATAGCTTACATGATGTGGTCTAGGCGTTACTTCCCAGATACCCGTAAATGTCACGCGCCTGCCATTATACGTCGCATTCTTCTGATCGTAACCTTTGAAGGTCCAGACATAATCTTTTTCTTCTTCAACTACTGATTCTTTAGCAGGTTGCTTGGCTACAATGGTATCACCAACCTTATAAGAAGCCTCATCACTTGGGAGCATTCCCAAAATACTTTGTGGCAATGGAACACCTGCTTTAGAAGATTTGAATACATATTCTGGATTTGGAGTAGGTACCCAGCTTCCAAGGAAAGTCTGTCTACCTTTTGCTACAACGATTTTTTCTTTATCGTATCCTGCAAATGTCCAAGTTACCTTGTTTGCTGTGTCAACATAAGTCGCTTCACTTGGTTGCTCAGCGTCTACTTCTGTAAGGAACAGACCGCCCATTTTATAATCAATTGGGTTTTTCGGAGTCAACTTGGTGATATGATCTGGCAATACGAAATCAGGATTAGTTGATTGGAACTGATAGTCTATACCATTTGGCGTAAAGCTCCAAGATCCTGTGATGGTCTTCACTTTCGTACCTACAATAGCTTTTCCGTATTTATCCGCATCAAAACCATGGAAGGTCCATGTACCTGTCGGAACTGTTACTGTGGATGTGTCAAGTTTGCTTGCATCTTTGTAATCGTCAGCTCGTGCAACGAAATCAGTGCCAGCTGGAAGCATATCGCGAATCTTATTTGGAAGAGGGTAGGCAGGAGTCGAGTTAGTAAATTTATACTCCACTCTGTAGATCGTATCCGTCTGTTTGGTAGAATTCTCAGGCAATTTTCCTTTAGAGGAAGTGTCTCCAGACTCTACTTCTTTTGAAGGAATCTTATCCTTTCCCAAGATGATTTTCGGTTTTTTATTACGAAGTCCCGAATTAACGAAGGTTACCAGATTTCGGTAAACTTTATCAATTTCTTCTTGCTTTGTCGCAGTTTGAAGTAGGCTATCAGCCGCTGTCATCAAATCATTAAGGATTTCTAAACTCTCATCTGTTTTCCTTGAAAAATCCTTGTTACGCAACTCTTTGAGATAGTTTTCTAAAGCACTCTTCTTCAGACTAACGTTTGCAGAGGGCAGCTGGGCTGCTCCTTCTGTGGATGGCTGAACCGTTTCAGCAACTGATTGAGAATTTCTAAGAGCAGTTGAATCTGTCACTTGACCCGCCTCTGTCACAGTAGGGGTAGCAGATTTTATGATGGCTTGATTGTCTTCTTTAGTCTCTGCTTGTACTGACGCAGAAGCCATCGCTGAAGTTGTTTCTTGATTCTCTGTTTTTGTTACTTCAGACGCTCCTTCTGAGGTTTGATTGTCTGACTTATTTCCCACTTGCGCTGTAGATTCAAGCTCATCTGCGTGGACTGTTTGATCCACTCCAGTCGCAGTGGGTGCAAACAAAAATCCAATCGCAAGGGAGACAGTAGCAACTGACAACTTGCGAATTGAATATTTTATCTCTATCCTGAAAAAAACATTTCAGCCCTCCTTTTCTTTTTATAACTTTTTATTCTACCATAACTGACTGATATTATCGAATTTTTTTGTTTCTAAATCTTTTTAAAAAAATTATCTGGCGATATTTTTTTTATAATATACAACTATTTTTAAAAGTTTATTCTATAAAAATAATTATAATAATAAACTTCTGTAGATTTAATTTTACTTGATTCTACAAGACATATCAAAAGGGGGAGAACAAATTTTGTTCTCTCCCACTATTAGCTTTTCAACTTCTACTACAAATTTCAAAGAGTTTTTTATCAATATCGATAGGCTATTTTTCTTCTTTATCAACCTTCTCATTGTTTTTTTTTTCTCGTGCTAATCTAAGGGCACGTTTGGGATTGAGACGATTAAACAATTCTTCTAGTTTCTTTTCATTCCATACGTCTGCTGCGGAGACAAAATTTCCATCTGCATCTCGGAATGATATCGGTTTATCTCCCATATCAATCTCCTAGTCTACAAATTCAAACTCAAATTTACCGATTCGAACCAAGTCTCCATCTTTGGCACCACGCGCACGAAGGGCTTCGTCAACTCCCATACCACGTAACTGACGAGCAAACTTCATAACTGACTCATCACGGTCAAAGTTGGTCATGTTAAAGAGTTTCATGAGTTTTTCACCAGAAAGTACCCATGTAGCATCATCGTCACGGCTAATTTCAAAGGCTTTTTCTTCCTCATTAAAGCCATAGTAAGCTTCTTCTTCCATATCAGACTCGTCATAGAGCAAGAACTCTGGAGTCTTATCTAACAATTCAGCTGTCGCATCCAAAAGGGGTGCCAAACCTTGCTTGGTCAATCCAGAAATAGGGAAGATGGCTGGAAGTTCTTCAAACTCATCGTAGTTTGCTGCCAATTTCTTCTTGAAGGCTTCAAGATTTTCCTGACTTTCAGGCATGTCCATCTTGTTAGCTACAATAATCTGTGGACGCTCCATCAGACGAAGGTTGTATGATTCCAATTCTTTATTGATAGCAAGATAATCTTCGTAAGGATCACGTCCTTCGCTGGCCGACATATCGATGATATGAAGGATAACTCGAGTGCGTTCAATATGACGAAGGAACTGAGTCCCCAAGCCGACACCCTGACTAGCTCCCTCAATCAAACCGGGAAGATCCGCTACGGCAAAAGATTCACCTGATTGTGTACGAACCATGCCTAAATTAGGGACAATAGTCGTAAAGTGGTAGGCACCGATTTTGGGCTTAGCAGAGGTAATCACGCTAAGAAGGGTTGATTTCCCGACAGAGGGGAAACCTACCAAACCGACATCCGCTAAGATTTTTAATTCTAGTTGCAACTCACGTTCCTGACCCGGCTCTCCATTTTCCGAAATTTCAGGTGCAGGATTTTTTGGTGTTGCAAAGCGGATATTTCCACGACCACCTCGACCGCCATGTGCCACGATAAATTCTTGGCCATGCTCAATCAAGTCTGTAATGACTTTACCTGTCTCTGCATCGCGTACAGTCGTTCCTTGTGGTACGCGAACACGAAGGTCTTCTGCACCACGCCCATGCATTCCTTTGGTCATCCCTTTTTTTCACCAGATTCGGCCTTAAAATGACGGTTATAGCGGAAATCCATCAAGGTACGCAAGCCTTCGTCTACAACGAAAACAACGTTACCTCCACGTCCGCCATCACCACCCCAAGGACCGCCATTCGGGACATATTTTTCACGGCGAAAGGCAACCATACCATCGCCACCATTACCAGCCTTGACCTTAATCTTGGCTGTATCTAAAAACATACTCATATTTTCTTCTCACTTTAAAAAGGACTGGAAAATCCAGTCACTAAACAATCCTGATTTATCACATTTTATAGATTACTCAACGCACCTATTGCTGTTGCAAAAATACCAAGCAAACTTGCAAGCAACATGACAATAACAATCAATAATGTTAATTTTTCAAACATTGTTTTTTTACGTTTTCCTTCATCTCCAAAAGCCATGTGGTCTCCTTTTCAATTTATTTTTTTATTTTTTTTAAATTATAGCTTAATAGTCTGTAGAGACTGGCGCAATTATCCATAGGATTATGTAAGCAAGTACCCCTGCCCCATAACAAAAGGCAAGAACTCCCCAAATCACACGGACAATGGTAGGGTCAATATCAAAATAATGGGCTACACCTGCGCAAACACCTCCAATTTTTTGATCTCTACCACTTCTCATAAATTTTTTTGCCATATTTTATTCTCCTATATTTTTACTAATCTCTCCAGTAATCCCGGATGCTAGACAACTGCTTTTTAGAAGCCTTTAATATTCGTTTGGATTCTTTAACTGGAGCTGAAACAGCCTGCTGAGGTAGATAAAGAACCGTCTTCAGGAATCGCTGTGTCATGGGTTCGTCGCCACGTAGTTCCTGCTCAAATTTATTTGAAATAATGACATCGAGATAAAACTCATGGACTCGTTTCCCAAAATTCTCAGCAGAAATCTCATACAACTTGTCAGCCAACTTCTGCTCATCCATATCCGGAGTGGCAATCAAAGCCTCCAAGATGGCACCTGCAAGTTCCTGTTCTCCATAGTAGAGGGTTCCAAACATCTTGTCACTAATCAGATTATCCAGATAAGGATTGCCATGAGCGATGACAGGCGTTCCACTGGCTAGACTCTCTAGATAAGTCAAACCTTGGGTTTCACTAGTGGATGCAGAGATAAAGAAATCTGCCGCCTTATAGTATAAGGCTGTTTCACTTGGGGCGATCATACCAGTAAAAATCACCTGATCTTGAATTTGCAACTGGACTGCTTGTTCTTTCAGACTGTCCAGATAAGGACCGTCACCAGCAACAACCAGTTTCACCTTGTTTTCTTCTTTCAAAACCTGCGCAAAGGCGGCCAGAACCGCTTGAATATTCTTCTCATAGGAGATACGAGAAAGACTCAGTAACATTTTCTCATCTTCTTGAATTCCAAGTTTAGATCGAAGGGCAGTTAAATTTTCTTCTTTAATCTCAGGTCGTTCAAATTTAGCTAGCTCAATACCAGTTGGGATAACACGTTTTTCAACCTTGACTTTGTACTTAGATAGAAGATCCCGAACAATCTCACTAGGACAAATCACTCCATCCACATCGTGAAGAAAGCCCCGTACCAGATATTTTACCATACTTGGACGAATCAACATACCCTTAGCAATATAATGCACATAATCTTCGTACTGGGTATGGTAGGTATGAATAACAGGAATTTTCAATTCTCTTGCAATCCAAATCCCTAGTAAACCTAGTGAAAACTCTGTTTGCGTATGAATGATATCTAGCTGATACTGTTTAGCAATTTCAAGTGCCTTTGTAAATCCACGATAAGCAAAACGTCGATCCTTAAATGCAAAGAAGGGAACACTCGGAATTCGAATGATTTGCCAATCCTCGTAGCGGTTCACATCTTTATCAGTGGTTGTAAAGATAAAAACTGCATGTCCTTGCTTTTCAAGCTCTGTCTTTAAGGTTCGAATACTGGTCGCAACCCCAGAAACCTGAGGAAAATAGGTGTCAGTAAATAAACCAATTCGCATAGATTACCTCACTTTTTGCCCAAAGCTGCCTGTTCCTGATAGAACTTCAACCAGATTTCCAACAAATGCTCCTCCGAGTACTCTTTAGAAATCTCTCTAGCTTTTTCTTTCAAGTCTTTCAACTTTTCAGGATGATTTTTGTATTCGAGAATAGCTTCTCTCATCTCTGAAACATCACTTGTAGCACGATAATTCCCATCGAGAATGACCTTGTATAGATCTAAATCCCTTAGCATAATCGGTGCTTCACAACTTGCTGCCTCTAAGATGGTCATCGGGAATAATTCATTGTAACTAGGTAGCAAGAACAGATTAGCCAAAGCGTAGAGCTCTCGCATTCGCTCTGGAGGAACAATACCTGGAAAAATTAGATTTTTAGGTGGATTGTCCATGATTTTTTTATAGCGTTCATAACCATCTGTCATCCCGCCAAATGAAAAACCTCCGGCCCAGATAAAGGTAATTTCTGGCAATTTCTCCGCAAGACGGATAAAATCATCAATCCCTTTTCGTTTCTGAACCTGACCTGCACCAACCACGACAAACTGATCTTCAGCTAAATCCATTTCCTGACGAAGTTTTGCTACTTGATCAGCTGACAGCGGATGCCATTTTTCTTTATTTACAAAATTTGGAATATAAGTTACTTTTTCACGTGGAATACCAGCCGCTACCAAATCCTCTATAAACATGGGATTGACCACCACCAAGTGTTCCATTCGGTTGTAAAAAGAGAAAACATAGCGTTTGATAATTCCCTTTAAGAAAAATGGAATTTTCAAACTTCCCTCAAGTGTATCAGGCAAAAAATGCACATAGCCAATTTTTCTCCCAGAGCGCTTCTTTTGGAAAGTAGATAAATAATAAGGGAAATCAATGGTATGAAAGTGGGTTACATCCGCCTCAACAGGAAGATTCTCTGTAACAATCAACTGATCTTGGGCATCACGATGTAGGAGACGTACCAACTCACGGTAGGCTCCTGATACTCCTTGACCAGCGACTTTCTCACTTGAACTTAGCATATTGACACGCAATTTTTCGTTTTCCATACCATTCATTATACCATTTTATTTCCAGAAAATCAGCAAAAGAAAGAAGAGACTAGAGGAAAAAGAGGAATTTACCCTATTTTCCAATCGTCTCTCCTATTTTTTACTGTTTATTTAATTCCTAGAGCGATACGCGCATAGCGACTCATTTTTTCAACCGTCCAAGCTGGATACCAGACCAATTTAACTTCGGTATTAGTTACCTCAGGCACATCTGTCATCGCATCGTGTATCTGGTCTGTCAAAAGGTCAGCCAGTGGGCAGCCCATAGTTGTCAAGGTCATATCAATTTCAGTGTGGCCAGTTTCACCATCAAAACGAATTTCATAAATCAAACCTAGGTTGACAATATCAATTCCCAACTCAGGGTCGATGACTTCTTCCAAGGCTGTTAAAATCCGTGTTTTGATATTTTCAATTTGCTCTTCTGTATAAGCCATGTTCATCCTCACTCTAATCTTCAATAAAATCACGAAGCGGTTTGCTGCGACTTGGTTGACGCAATTTTCTCAAAGCCTTGGCCTCGATCTGACGGATACGTTCACGAGTTACGTTAAACTTTACCAACATCTTCAAGGGTGCGCATTTTCCCATCGTCCAAACCGAAACGAAGGCGCAAAACGTTTTCTTCACGGTCTGTGAGAGTATCCAAGACTTCATCCAACTGCTCACGCAAGACGATACGCGTTGTGTAATCCACTGGATTTTCAATCACTTCGTCTTCAATAAAGTCCCCAAGATGGCTATCGTCCTCTTCACCAATCGGTGTTTCAAGTGATACTGGCTCTTGGGCGATTTTCAAGATTTCACGCACCTTGTCAGGTGTCATATCCATACGTTCAGCGATTTGTTCAGGAGTTGGATCTTGACCCAGTTCTTGAAGGAGATTCCGCTGTTCACGAACAAGCTTGTTAATGGTTTCCACCATGTGAACAGGAATACGAATGGTACGAGCCTGATCAGCGATGGCACGAGTGATCGCCTGACGAATCCACCAAGTTGCGTAAGTAGAAAACTTGAATCCTTTTGAATAGTCAAACTTATCCACGGCCTTCATCAAGCCCATGTTTCCTTCTTGGATCAAGTCAAGAAACTGCATACCACGACCTACGTAGCGCTTAGCAATCGAAACTACCAAACGTAGGTTGGCTTCTGCAAGACGTTGTTTGGCTTCGATATCACCAGCTTCAACAGCTAGGGCCAATTCTTTTTCTTCTTCGTTGGTCAAGAGAGGAACAACCCCAATTTCCTTCAAATACATACGGACAGGGTCATTAACCTTAGCAGAAGTTGAACCAATCAAGTCCTCATCACTGAGCTCTGGCTCTTCTTCTGTACTAAGCACTCGCGCACTTGGATTCCCTTCGTTATCAGTGATAGAAATTCCAGCATCCTGAATCCGTTGCAAAAGATCCTCAATACCGTCTGCATCTAAAGTAAAAGGAATCACCAGACTTGAGTTGATTTCATCGTCTGTCGCTGTTCCTGTTTTTTTGTGATTACGGATAAAGTCTGCTACTTGCACATCAAATGTAGTTACTTCTTTTTGTTTTGTTGCCATTATTACTCCATTCTTCTCTTTTGGGAAATCAATCGTTGCAATTCTTCCAAGGCTGTGTCTGTATCTCCTAGATGACTAGCTTCCTGCACTTTCTTTTTAATTCTTAAGTTGTCCTTGCTAAGGAGGGCACGGTTTCGAGCCGCTTCGACTTCAGAAAGTTCTACAGGCGACATCTCTGCTGGCAAATCTAGACTAAGCACATGGTACCAGGCATTTTCAACCTCAGGACTCTGATGAGAAAGTTCCTCTGATCCGATTTCTCCCTCTACACTTAATAATTCGTAAAGAATCTGAAATTCTGGGGTATCAAAGAAAAATCTTCTCTTAAGCGGTAGTCATTTAACACAACTGGATTCTCAGCCATCCTATAAAGAAGATGAGCCTCTGCTCTCATAACTGCTGTCAGTTGCCGCGTCACAGGTAAACTAATCGCTACTGGCGTAGGATGCTCTTTGACCCTCTCCTGCCTTTGAACAATCCGACTTTCATTTACAATCTGTTCCACCTGCTGGTAATCAAAGGAAGGTAGGTTATCCGCCAGAATGTGGATATAAGAATTCTGGGCAGTGATAGACTTTTCTTTGACGATTAAGGGCGCAATCTTTTCAATGAACTCGATTTGCGCTTGCAAGTTATCACTATTTTCTGGTTTGAGCTGGTGAATATAGAACTCTATGGGACTGATACGTGTCTTGGTTAAGAGGTAGGCCAGATCTTCAGGAGAATTCTTTTGTAAATACTCGTCGGGGTCCATAGCATCAGGTACTCGGACAACTTCCACTGAGAAATCTTTTAATTCTTCCAGAGCTTTTGCTGTTGCTGCCTGTCCTGCCTTGTCACCATCATAGCTGAGAACAATCTTTTTCGTGAAGCGTTTGAGGTGATCAACATGTTCCTTGCTCAGAGCTGTCCCCATGGAAGCTACAGCATTTTCTATACCAGCACGGTAGGCCGCGATAACATCCATGAAACCTTCCATCAGATAGAGTTCTGTGATCTTACCTGTTTCCTTTTTAGCCTTATCCAAATGATACAATTCATAACTCTTATTAAAAATTGCAGTCGAACGGCTATTTTTGTACTTGGCAGTCTGATTATCTGTTTCTTGCCAAATACGACCTGAAAAGGCAATGACCTGCCCCTTGTCGTTGGTCAAAGGAAAGACAATACGTCCGAAAAAGGTATCCAAGAACTGATTGTCATCTGACAAATAAAACAAACCAGAATCCAACAAATCCTTTTCTTCAAACTTGCCAGATAAACGTTGGTAAAGATAGTTTCTCTCGGATGGAGCCAGTCCGATTTGAAAGTGTTTCAGAACATCATCCGTCAAGCCACGTTTGTAGAGATAAGCCCTTGCTTCTTCTCCCATCTTGGTCGTCATGAGGATTGCATGGTAAAAGCGTGCAGCTTCTTCATGCATATCATATAGAGCTTGATGAGGAGAAAGCTGTTGAGGACGAGACTGGATAGGCATGGCTAGTTGAATACCGACGCGCTCACCTAAGAGCTGAACGGCTTCCATAAAGGACACACCTTGGTATTCTTCGATGAACTTAAAAACATCTCCAGAGCGCCCACAACCGAAACAATGGTAAAACTGCTTGTCTTCAACGACGTTGAAAGAGGGGGTCTTTTCACCATGAAAAGGACAGAGCCCTAAATAGTTCCGTCCAGCCTTTTGTAAAGAAATCACGTCACCTATGACTTCCACAATGTTGGCATTGTTTTTGATTTCTTCAATGACTTGCTTGTCAACCATACACAATACCTCCATCTTATCATAGTTTCACGTTAACTAGTATAGCTTATTTCTGAAAAAAAGTAAACCATTTCATACGCTTTCCGTAATTCTCTTTAGCTTATTTTTCTTGATAGAAAGGGAAGATAAAAAACTCAGAAACACTTCCATGCTTCTAAGTTTTTCTTTACTATTTTTTATGAAAATAGTGAACATCTACTCAAATAATTGATAGTAGTCTGAGATTTCCATCTTAGCTTTCTTCTTTATTGAGGTCTTGGATGATACGACCTTCCTTCATGACAATCAGACGATTTCCATACTTTAGTGCGTCCTCCATATGGTGGGTAATCATTAAGGCTGTCAGATGATCTTTGCTGACAAATTCATCTGTTAACTCCATCAATGCAACACTGGTCTTTGGGTCGAGAGCTGCTGTGTGTTCATCCAACAGGAGCAACTCTGGTCGCTTTAAGGTTGCCATCAAGAGACTTAAGGCCTGACGTTGACCTCCTGAAAGAAACTCTATAGGGGTGTCTAGATGTTTCTCAAGTCCATTTCCAACTTTTTCAATGGTAGCCTGAAACTCTTCTCTATGGCTTGATAGCCTTCTAGGCAGGAGTCCTCTCTTCTCACCACGAAACTTGGCGATCAAGAGATTTTCCGCTACCGTCATACGGGGAGCCGTACCCATTTTAGGATCCTGAAAGACGCGGGACAAGTACTTAGCCCTCTTTTCAGGTGAAAAATGCGTCACGTCCTCGCCCATAATACGGATACTTCCGCTTGTTAAAGGGAGAGTACCTGCAACAGTGTTAAAAAGAGTTGACTTCCCAGCTCCATTGCCACCTAAGATAGTAATGAAATCATGTTCGAAAATTTCAAGAGAAACATCGTTTAGAATGATTTTTTCCTCGTCAAAGCCATTCGTGATGACTTTGGTAGCATTTTTTAATTCTACAATTGCTGTCATTTGCTAAACTTGACTCCTTTCAGGTATTTGCTTTTGAAGGTTGGAATCATAAGGCAAACTGCCAAAATCAAGGCGCTGTACAAACGAAGATAACTTGTATTAAATCCAAGAGCAATCACTCCCCAAACGAGAAACTGATAAGCGATAGATCCTATAACGATGGTCATGAGTCGCTCTGCCAAGGTCAAACTCTTGAACAAAACCTCACCAATAATCAAGCTAGCAAGCCCTACGACAATCACGCCGATTCCTCGAGAAACATCCGCGTATCCTTCTTGTTGAGCAATTAAGGCTCCTGCAAGCGCGATAATCCCATTTGAGAGAACCAAACCCATGAGTTCCATACGACCAGTATGAATTCCAAAACTACGAGCCATGTCAGGATTATCACCTGTAGCGATGTAGGCCTGACCTAGTTTGGTATCTAGGAAAAAGAGCATGAGACCAATAACAAGGGCAACAAAAATAAATCCAGTCAGGAGTTGATTGAGGTCCGAATCAAAGGGCAAGACATCCTGAATTTGCTTGGTTCCAAGAAGCCCCAGATTGGCACGCCCCATAATCATGAGCATGATGGAATGGCAAGAAGTCATGACCAAAATTCCTGATAAGAGAGTTGGAATGTTTCCTTTGGTATATAAGAGACCTGTCGCCATTCCAGCTAGACAGCCTGCTCCTACTGCAGCCAAGGTCGCTAAAAATGGATTCACCCCTTGCGTTATCAAGGTTACAGCGACTGCTCCCCCTAGAGGAAAGAACCCTCAGTTGTCATATCAGGAAAATTTAGAATTCGAAAGGTCATAAAGATTCCCAAACCTAAAATCGCCCATACCATTCCCTGAGAAATAATGGATACTATCATAATCTTTCACTCATTTCTTTCTTTAGTAAAAATGGGAGGAGATGTCTCCAACTCCCCCTTTATCCTTATTCAATCACTTGTCCTGCTTCTTTTAGAACAGACTCAGGAATGGTGATTCCAAGTTCTTGCGCTAGTTTTTTGTTGATAACCGACTTACCAGTTGAAAAGACATTAACTGGAGTATCAGCCGGTTTTTCACCTTTCAAAACTTTGGCAATCATCTTACCAGTAGCCACCCCAAGGTCATGTTGGTCAACTACTACAGATGCCAGACCTCCTGCTTCTACCATGGCAGTGGCACTTGGGTAGATCGGTTTTTTAGCTGTTTGGTTGCTTGATACAACTGTTGGGAAGGCTGATGCGATGGTGTTGTCAATTGGAACCCAGATAGCGTCGACCTTGCTGGTCATAACATTAACTGTTGAAGCAATTTCGTTAGTCGAAGGAACGGCAAAGGTTTCGACTGTCAAACCTGCTTTTTCAGCATAAGTCTTGAATTCTTCTACCTGTGTTTTTGAGTTATCTTCGCTACTTGAGTAAAGAGCACCGATTGTTTTGACATTTGGTGTGAGAGCTTTAATCAACTCTACTTGTTGTTCAGCAGGGTTGTGGTCTGATACCCCTGTGATGTTGCCACCTGGTTTTTTCAAATCTTTGACCAAGTTAGCACCGATTGGGTCTGTAATAGCAGCCATGATAACTGGTAGGTCTTTTGTAGCACTAGCGAGTCCTTGAGCAGCTGGTGTCGCAATCCCAACAACAACGTCGTTTCCATTTGCTACTAACTGCTTACTCATGGTTGCAACCTTGCTCTGATCTCCTTCAGAGTTCATAAAGTCGATTTTCACTTGGTCACCTTTATAGCCTTCTTCAGCTAGTCCATCTTGAATCCCTTGGTAAATCAAGTCCAAGGATGGGTGGCTAACAAATTGAAGGACACCAACCTTAGCAACCTTTTGCTCTTCCTTAGCTACTGGCTTGTTCATTGAAGAATAGATCAAGCTAGCCACTACCAATACTGCTAATCCAGCAATAATTCCAATCAAACGCTTATTTTTCATTTTTCTTTCTCCTTAATTCTTTTATCTTAACTTTTTAAATCAAATCATCAAGCGATGCCATCGTTTAAATTCCAATATCTTTCCTCCCCATAGAAAAAGTCCTCACACAAAAAAACTTGTGTGAGGACGTCGATGCGCGGTGCCACCTCAATTATAGGGAATATCCCTATCGCTCTTTCTCGCATTCACGAGTTGCACTGTAAGGTGTGCTCACCGAATTTTTATGATTTCAAATTCTTAATAACATTCAGCCCAATTTTCATCACTTTCATCTATCTGTTTCCACCAACCACAGACTCTCTAAAAAACTTCAATGATTACTTTCTGAATGTTTAAATTATATCATTTTTTTCAATTACTTGTCAAGACTATTTTTTTAGAATTTTTTTAAACTATTCAAAAACTTCCCCTTGAAAAAGAGGAAGTTTAGAAAAAATCAACCTGAATTACGCAAACCTGTTGCAATTCCGTTGATAGTTGTATGGATTAGTTTTTCTTCGTCTGCTGACAATTCACCACGACGCTGACGTTTAATCAACTCCAACTGGATGTAGTTAAGGATATTAAAGTAAGGCATACGATAGTTTAGACTGTCTTTTAGGTAAGTATTTTCTGCCAAGAGTTCGTCATAACCTTCAATAGCTAAAATAACGTCCTTGGTCAATTGCCATTCATCTAAAATAGTGTAGTAGATAGCCTGCACTTCTTCATCTTCACAGAGCTTGGCATATTCAAAGGCAATGTTCATGTTAGACTTAGACAAGACCATGTCTACATTGGAAAGTAAAGATTGGAAGAAAGGCCAGTTTTGATACATATCACGAAGAAACTCGATATTCTTAGGATCTTGATCTATAAATTCTTTAAAGCTTGATCCTACACCGTACCATCCAGGGAACATGACACGACTTTGTGACCATGAGAAGACCCAAGGGATAGCACGTAGCCCACCGATTTCTGTAATGGTCTTCCGAGCTGCTGGACGCGAACCGATATTAAAGCTTGAAATAGCCTTGATTGGGCTTGACTCAAAGAAATAGTCATAGAAATGTTCATTTCCAAAGACCAAATCACGGTAGATATCGTAGCTACGATCCACTACTTGGTCCATGATGGCTTCGTAGCGATTTGACGTATTGGTATCACTCTTCTTCTTGGTAATCATACGGTTAATAGCTGCAGAAACCAGCATCTCAAGGTTATAATAGGCTGCGTCTTTGTTTCCGTATTTGTTTCCAATCACTTCTCCTTGCTCAGTCAAACGGATACGGTCCTTGATAGACTTGAGTGGTTGAGATGTAATGGCTTCATAAGTTGGGCCACCACCACGACCCACAGTACCACCACGACCATGGAAGAAAGTGACCTTAACGCCAAATTCGTCACCGATAGCAGTTAGTTGTTGTTGCGCCTTGTAAAGGGTCCAACAGGATGACAGATAGCCACCGTCCTTGTTACTATCAGAGTAACCGAGCATGATTTCCTGATAGTTATCTTTTGAAGCAATCCATTTTTTAGCTAAAGGAAGAGAGAAATATTTTCTCATGGTTTCTTCCGAATGATCTAAGTCCTCGATAGTCTCAAACAGGGGAACAATCTGAACTCGGGCTTTTTGGGCATCAACCAAGCCTACTTCTTTGAGCATGATTGCTAGCTCGAGCATATCGGATACACTTGTTGCGTGAGAAATGATGGTTTGACGAATGACATCTTCACCCAGTTTATCCTTCAACCTGCGCGCAGCTTTAAAGATAGACAGTTCTTTCTCAAGAAGTTCTGACTTTTCAGCATGAGTTGCTGAGAGGATACGAGGATCTTCTTCCAACTCTTTTAGGAGGAGAGCGCATTTTTCATCTTCAGAAAGGTCGCTATAATGGTCGTTAATACCAGCTGATGCTAGCAATTCTGCCACACAAGCTTCATGGACACTCGAATCTTGGCGCATATCGATAGAAGCAAGATAGAAGCCAAAGATTTCAACTGCCTGCATCAACTCTACAAATTCTCCTGAAATCAGGTACTCACCCTTGTTCTCTAATAGAGAATCTCGGATAGCCAACAAGTCTTGGTAAAATTCATCTGCGGTAGCATATCTAGGCTGAAGATCCTTGTCTTCAATCAAGTAAGCCTTGGTTGCCTGCATCTTAGCTTGGATGTCAAAGAGGGCACGACGATAGAGTTCTTTTTCACGATAAATCGAGTTATCTTGAGACTTGAGCGCCATCTCACGAACCTTGTCGCTGACATTCACAATACTGGTTGAAAGCGAGAATTCACGATAGAGGTTATAAATCTTCTCATCGTAATAATTCATGATGACTTCACACTGGGTTAAGGCTGATTTGTTGAGGGTTTCTGCAGTTACGAAAGGATTTCCATCACGGTCTCCTCCGATCCACATCCCCATGGTAATCGGTTTTGGATGTTGGAGTTCGATACCTTGTTCCTTAGCTAGTTTCTTATACTCAGCTGTCAATCGTGGAACGGCATTCAAGAAAGAACTTTGGTAGTACTCCATCACGTTGGTAATTTCGTTGGTTACTTTCAATTTCTTCTCGCGAATCATGTCCGTTTGCATGATAATCTCAATATAACGGCGGAGATCCGTGTGCCATTTTTCTTTGTTAATCAAGCCTAGTTTGACATCACGGTACTTACGCAAAAGAGTATGAATATGGTTGGTCAAGTCCAGCATACTCTTGCGTTGTACTTGTGTTGGATGGGCAGTTAAGACAGGAACGACATTTAACTTTTTCTAAAAGTTCAGCTGCATTTTCTTTTTTTCAGCTACCATCTTAATGGTTGTAGATAATTTTCCTAGATAGTCCTGGTCGACATTATTTTTGGTGATTGATTTCATAGGCTAAATCCACATCCTCAGAGATATTAATCAAAAAGTGGAAGGATAGAGAAATAGCGTGAAATGTAAATCATTTCTTCATTCGAAAGACTGGTCACTAGGTCATTGAGCCCTTGATAGTCTTCGCTTGTAGACAAGTTCTTCAACTGCATGATTTTTATCAAAGGTCTCTGGGGCCAGCATATTTTTTTGTGATATCTTCTAATAGCTCCGTCAAAATAAAGACTTCTTCTTGGACAACGGCTTTATTGCTATAGTTTTTCTAATTTTTGAAGTGACATAAACTTTCCTTTCCATACAATCTTTACAGAGTAGCAGAAGTTTGACTTTCATATTCTCTGATAAGTTTGGCACGTTTTTCACTGGCATCGATATTTAATACAAAGGCAATGGCTACGGATAAGACCAGGAGACTATTCCCTCCTTGTGAAAGGAAGGGGAAGGTTACCCCTGTAGAAGGAATCAACCCTGAAATCCCACCAATATTGACAAAGACCTGAATCAGAATCATCCCCCCGACACCGATAGCAACCATAGAGTTAAAGGGATCCTTTGCTCGAATACCAACCAAGATGATTCGCAAAATCAAGAAGAAGAGGAGTGCCAAAATCATACTCGCTCCTACAAATCCAAATTCCTCAATAACGATCGAAAAGACGAAATCTGTGTGGGCTTCTGGCAAATAACCACGCTTTTCGATGGAATTTCCTAATCCAAGTCCAAACCAGCCACCATTCACCATGGCATAGTAGGAATTTGCAAGCTGATGTCCTGCGCCTGCCAAGTCATTAAAAGGATTAAAGAAGGCACTGAAACGTTTAGCAACGTAGCCAAACACTGGAATTTGAGAAAACTTTTCAACCCCGACAAAGCGAATGACAGACAAGACTAGAATCGAACCACCTGCCAAAAGAGCTAGGAAAGTTGAAAACCAACGGTAGGCAATCCCACTGACTGTATACATAATCAGTGATACCATCACCAAGATAGTCGCATTTCCCAAATCTGGGAAAATTCCCAAACTACCTATCAAAATCAACAAAACAAAACGCCAGTCATTAAAAGCACGAGGCAGCCATTGATTTTGGGTCAAGACTTGAAAATCATAGACCGCTATCTCATCTTGTTGTTTTGAAAATCGATGGGCTAGGTACCAAATAATAATAATCTTTAGGTACTCTGCGGGTTGAATCGTCACTGGCCCTACAGAAATCCACCCATAGGCACCATTGATTGGGGTACCAATTAACCGCGCCAAAGCCAAGAGAATCATCTCCACAAACATAACGATAAAAATCAAGCGTTCATTTCTTAAAAAACCAAGTTTCAGTTTATAAATTAAGGCAATCAAAAACAAACTGATTATCCAAAACATTCCTTGGTTCCGAGCTAACTGAAGAGCACTTTTCCCCTCTTGGATCAGGGTAGCACTCGTCGTTGAGTAAACGACGATTAGACCCAAAATCGATAAAAGGAGGTAAGGAATCAAAATGGAATAATTCAATAGGTGCCTTTTACTAATTTTCATATGTCACCACTCTAATAGGAACAGAGAAATCTGTTCCCAATTCCGTTTTATTTTCTAGTTTTGATTGCTATTATACCATTTTTTTTCAGAAAGAAAAAAACTCTTATCCTTTAATCCTTCGAATTTTGCTCTTTGGACTAAATTGATTAGAAAAAAATACAAACTTCAAGACAAAGTTTGTATTTTTCTTTTTTATTCTGCTGATGAGCTGCTGCTTGAACTTGCGCTTGAGTCTCCACTTCCAATATATTGAGCAAAAATACTCTGGAAAGCAGGGTCTTTTATTTTAATATTTGCTGCTTGGAATTCTTTTCCGATGACACTCTGAACGAAGGAAGCATCGTTTTGTTTCTGTGTCAAAATGACAGTTTTTAATTTTTCTTTGTAATCATCTAGATTTGATGATTTTTCTGTTTTCTTGGTTACTTTGATGATGTAGAATTGGCTACTATAAGCTTGGGGACCAGTTGCTCTAATCACATCAGATACCCCATTTACATCCAAGGCAAAGGCAGCCTTCTTAACTTGTTCTGGAAGTTCTGTAGAAGCAGAGTCAAAAGTGATCTCTCCACCATTTTCTTTTGTCTTGTCATCATTAGAGTTGTCTTTTGCCAACTGGGCAAAATCAGCTCCTTCAGCTTTTGCCTTTTCAAGCACTTCTTTTGCCTTGTCTTCATTATCCATACGGATGATTTGCGCTGTCACATCGGGTGTGTATGCTTCGAAAGCTTTTTGGTAAGCTTCGTCAGTCAGTTCATTTTCTGCTGCTTTCTTAACTGCCAATTCAACCAATTTGCTGGTGCGAATTTGAGCTTTACGAGTCTCAGGAGTCATCCCCGCACGTGAGAGAACATTTTGATAACTGTCGCCGTATTTCTTCTGCTCTTCGGCAACGGCATCATCTACTTCTTGTTCAGTCACTTCAGACCCATATTGCTTTTCAAATACTTTTTCTATCGTCATATTGAGCAAGACTTGTTGTGCAGTTGGGTTGTTTTTGGCTTGTTCGTAAAATTGGTGTTCAGTGATAACATCACCCTTCATGCTGATGAGGTCAGCTCCTTCAGAACTTTTTGAACAAGCAGCCAAAGTCGCTACAGATAATAAGGTAATGGCTCCTGCCAATAGTTTTTTCTTCATGTTTACTCCTTTTTCTAAAAACGGTCAAAATTTTCTCTAGACCAACTCAATCATTATACCATATTTTATAGCAGATAACTTAAATAAGACTAAAAATAGTAGCTTTTAAATTTTTAACGATTCAATTTTTTTCATTCCAAAAAGAACCTGAACAACGGTTCAAGTTCTTTGTTTGTCTTGTATTATTTTTTTAGTGACGTCCTTTTGTAAGTCAAGCCTGCTAGACCAAGACTTGCAAGGAGAAAGCCTGCAAATCCAAGAATTGAATTTTGTTCTCCAGTGTTTGGTAGGGCTGTAGTTTCTGTTTTCGAGACAGGTTTGTCAGCTTTAGTGTTTGAATCTTGCCCAACAGGTTTTACAGGAGCTTGTGGAGCAGTATTCGAATTAGTTTGTGGTTTGGTTTCCGGCTTAACTCCTGGTTTTGGCATATCAGAAGGTTTAGTTTCTGGCTTAACTTCTGGTTTTGAAGTCTCTGAAGGGTTGGTTTCCGGTTTTACTTCTGGTTTCGGAGTCTCTGAAGGTTTAGTTTCCGGTTTTACTTCTGGTTTTGGTGTATCAGAAGGTTTAGTTTCTGGCTTAACTTCTGGTTTTGGTGTCTCTGAAGGGTTGGTTTCCGGTTTTACTTCTGGTTTTGGTGTATCAGAAGGTTTGGTTTCTGGCTTAACTTCTGGTTTTGGTGTCTCTGAAGGTTTAGTTTCCGGTTTTACTTCTGGTTTTGGTGTATCAGAAGGTTTAGTTTCTGGCTTAACTTCTGTTTTTTGGTGTCTCTGAAGGGTTGGTTTCGGTTTTTACTTCTGGTCTTTGGTGTATCAGAAGGTTTGGTTTCTGGCTTAACTTCTGGTTTTGGTGTCTCTGAAGGTTTAGTTTCCGGTTTTACTTCTGGTTTTGGTGTATCAGAAGGTTTAGTTTCTGGCTTAACTTCTGTTTTTGGTGTCTCTGAAGGGTTGGTTTCCGGTTTTACTTCTGGTTTTGGTGTATCAGAAGGTTTGGTTTCTGGCTTAACTTCTGGTTTTGGTGTCTCTGAAGGTTTAGTTTCCGGTTTTACTTCTGGTTTCGGAGTTTCAGATGGTTTTGTTTCCGGTTTTACTCCTGGTTTTGGAGTTTCAGATGGTTTAGTCTCTGGTTTTTCTTCTGGTTTTGGAGTATCAGAAGGCTTGGCATCTGCATTTACCTTCTTATAGTCTAGAAACATAAATAGACGCCCTTTCGAAAACCCAAAGTATTTACTCATTATGCGATAGCTTGCATTGAAACCGGGCATCCACTCATAATTCGAGACTACCTGATAGCCATCAATATCTTTATAAATATTGACAATTTCACCAGGATTTATAGTTCCAGTTTTTGGTGGAGCTATTTCCTCCCCGGTATCTTTATCATAATATACGATAAGGTATTCTAACGGCCTTGTTTCTTCAGCCTTTACGATGCTAACTCCAAAAACAGGCACATCGATTAAAATTGGCGCAACAACACCAAGAGCTGCAACAGATAGCAAAGAGATACCAAGTTTGGTCACTTTATTCGTTTTCATGATTTCCTCCTTAGGCATGTAGAATTACTTTTTAAGGTGTGCAAATACTACAAAAATCCTAATTTTTTGATTTTAGTATTTCGTTAAATTCACCTCAACCACTTGAGCGATAAGCGTTTTGGTGTATCGCGTAAGGACCGTTAAACGATACACTTAAGAAACAAAAAAATACCAATCCAACACAGGTTCAAAGCCTTGTTAAATTCGTATTTTCTGAAATATTCACATTGTTATTTTGAATGTTTCGCCAAACGGTCGTTAACCGAAACAAACTTACGCCCTTATTCTACCATTTTGTCTTGTTTTTAGCAAGAATTTTGCGAAACTTTTTTTCGATTGTTGGCCACATCGTTGCGTTCCAAGACTTTATAGATGGTTGAGGTCGAAATTTGTTCTGTTTTTGCAATTTTTCTTATGCTTAATCCACCTGCCAAATACTGCTGAATAATTCTCTCCTCCTTCTTTTTCGAAATTCGCTTAGCACCCAGTTTGACACCTTTTTCCTTAGCTTTACGAAGCCCTTCACGAGTACGAAATCGCAAGTTTTCCAACTCACTTTCTGCCACAAATCCTAAAATCATACAAAGTAACCTACCAATGAGCGAGTCAGTTTCCAATTTTTCATGCAGGCTGATGAGCTGGATTTGATGTTCGTTGAGCTGTTCGATTATTTTCAGCAATTTAAACATAGAGCGCGTAAGCCTATCAAGCTTGTAGATGGTGAAAGTGACTTGCGTTCCTTTTTTCGAAAGCGTTTGAGCCAATTTTAAGGCCTTTTCGAGTTCTGGACGTACATTGTTGGAACCAGATTCACGCTCGATAAAAAGCTGGTCACAATGCTTGAGAGCATCGATTTGCACCTCTAAGCCCAAATCTTGCTTGTGGGTTGAAACGCGTGCATAGCCAATATTGATGATGTTTTGAGACATAAAAATCCTCCTGTTTTTGATACAGAAGGATTATACGATTTTTAATATTATTCCATTTCTGGTAAAGTTACATTTTCCACATTCTTTCGTAGCATGAGAATGCCGTCTCCAAGTGGAACTAAAGTCGCCGTTAAATCTGGATTGTCTAACGTTGCGTCGAACAGTCTTTGTAAACCACGGTAAATGGTGCGTTGACCCCGACGGACTTCCATGATGTCCTTGGCAACATCGCCTCCTTGGAAAATATCATCCAAGACTACTACTCCACCAACTTCCAAGTGTTTGAGGATTTCAGGCAGAAAGACGATGTACTTGGACTTGGCCGAATCCATAAAGACAAAGTCATAAGTTTCAGTCAAGGTTGACAAAACATCGACTGCATCTCCCTCTAAGAGGGTGATTTGCTTACGACTGTCAAACTGGGTAAAGTTTTCCTTGGCAAAGCCAATCATCTCAGGATTGCGGTCAATGGTTGTAATCTTAGCATTTGGTGCATGTTCCGCCATCAGGAGGGCAGAAAAGCCAATTGCCGTTCCAATCTCCAAAATGTTCTTGGGCTGCAGACTTTCCATAAGAAAACGGAAATATGCGACTGTTTCATGAGGAATGATTGGAATATTTTCCTTACGAGCGAAGGTTTCCAATTCTTTCAAGGAACCTGTCACCTGCTTTTGACGCTGGCGCATGAACTCTACGATTTCTTCCTTGACGACGGGACGACGCATATTGTGATTGGCGTTTTTACTATAAGACTCTACCATCTTAAGCTAGTCCCAATTTTTCAACAAGGGCTTCAAACTCATTCAAGCGGCGTTCAAAGACTGCAAAGGCATCGTTGAGGTAGTCTTCCTTCTCCATATCCACTCCCGCTTTTCTCATGACATTGAGTGGATAGTCTGACTTGCCTGCCTTGAGATAATCTATATAGCGGTCACGGTCTTCCTGACTACCATGGACAATCTTCTCAGCCAAGGCTGAAGCCGCTGCAAAACCTGTTGAATACTGATACACATAGTAGTTATAGTAGAAGTGAGGAATGCGTGCCCATTCGTACTGAATTTCAGGATTGTCTTCTTTGCTAAGTCCATAGTACTCTTGGTTCAAGTCAGCATAGAGTTTATTCAGGAAATCACTTGTCAAGACTTCTCCATTTTGGTCTGCTTGGTGGATAGCATGTTCAAACTCAGCGAATTGAGTTTGACGGAAGACTGTTCCACGGAAACCATCCAAGAAGTTATTGAGGATAGCAAAGCGAGTTGCATCATCTTCTACTTCTGCCAGTAATTTCTCCGTCAAGATATTTTCGTTGGTCGTTGAGGCAATCTCTGCCAAAAAGATAGAGTAATCTCCGTAAACATAAGGTTGGGTTTCACGAGTATAGCTAGAGTGCATACTGTGACCAGTCTCGTGTACTAGGGTAAAGAGATTGTCTAGATTATCCTGCCAGTTGAGGAGCATAAAAGCATTTGTATCGTAAGATCCACCAGAGTAGGCACCAGAACGCTTGCCTTGGTTTTCATAGACATCAATCCAACGCTCGCTAAAGGCACGTTTGACACGGCTCAAGTAATCGTCACCCAAGACTGCCAAGGCTTCTTCTGCCTTTTTCAGGGCTTCTTCGTAGGTAAAGCTATATTCTACAGAAGAAAGTGGTGTGTAGACATCGTACATCTTGAGATCTGAAATCCCCAAGATTTTAGAACGAAGTTCAAGGTAACGATGCAAGAGTGGCAAATGCTTGCGAACTGCTGCTACTAGATTGTCATAGACACTTTCTGGAACAAAGTTGGCTGCGAGGGCTGCATGACGAGCACTCTTATAGTTGCGAACTTTTGCTCGGTAGTTTTGCACCTTAACATTTGTCTGCAAAGTCTTCGCGTAAGTATGTTGGAATTGTTCGTACGTCGCATAGAGGGCTTCATAAGCACCACGGCGCACTTCACGATTTTTAGACTCCATCAAGCGAATGTAAGTACCGTGTGAGAGCTGCACTTCATTGCCTTCATCATCAAGGACATATGGAAAGCTAATATCCGCATTGTCCAAGATGGCGAAAGTTTCACTAGCAGCGCCAAAGATTTCTCCTGCGCCAGCCAACAATTCTTCCTCACGTTGCGAAAGAACATGGTCCTTCTTTTGCAATAGCTTGTCAAAAAAGTGTTTGTAAACTTGGAGTTTTGGTTGAGCTTCTAGGAAGGTCACATACTGTTCTTGGCTAATCTCCATAAACTCAGGTTCGTAGAATGAAAAGGCTTGTTCTAACTGACTGTAGAGGGTCATAGCCTTAGCATAGTACTCCTGATACTTAGCTTCACGCGTGTCTTGGTCGTTTTTCATATGTGCATAGACATAAAGCTTTTCAACTTGGCGTTCCAAGTCAAGTGAGAATTCTGTAATCTCAAGCAAACTATCCGCGCTGTCCAAGAGATGTCCCTCATACTGGGATGCTGTTTGTACTTTTTCAGTTAAGTCTTTCAAGGCTTCTTCCCAAGCCTGGTCTGTTGGGTAGATTGTCGAAAGATCCCATGTATCTTTTTCATTTATTTCATGTCGTTGTAATACCATAAGATTCCTCCATCCTTTCTATTTTATCACATTTTTCTGAAAAAAATATAAGTGATAAAAAGGCTGGTGGATAGAGCTTTTGACGATTATTTTTTATATTTTTTTGATAGTAAGCGAAAAATTCTTTATAATAGCTACTTAAATCTTGGTCAATTTGACAAAAATCTCCTGATTCTATTGGTCTAACTTGAGGGTACCAGTCGTCCAGTTGACGGTTTAATAGATTGTCTCCTCGTTGATAAGCCTCCTCCTGTTTTTTCATCCAGTAAGGCGTTTGGTAGTACAATTGTTGGCGAATGTAGTGACAGATAGTTGGATCTTGAGAAACTGTAAAACTAGCTAGCTTTTGTTTTTGATAAGGAAATCGTAAAATTTCCAAGAGATTTCCTTGACCAAAGGGAAATTCCTTTACCTGAAAATGAAGCTTACCACGTAGGTCCTGATGTAAAAGATATTTGAGTCTCAAAACTTGCTTTTTAAAATCTAGTTCCCAAGCATAGAAACCCATATTTTGACTAAAATAGAGAAACCCCCTTTGCAGTTGTGTCAGTCTCTCTTTTAACCAGAGTTTTTCTCCCAGTAGCCAGATAACTTGGTAGCCCTGACTACGGTAGCCTTGACTTCTATCGCATAAAAGCTTTTGGGACAAGGGACTACACTGGACCTCTAGCGCTAGTTTCTCATTTACAAGAACATCCGCCACCTGCTGAATCGCGAGCAGACTATATTCTACGGCAACCTGATTGTCCTTCTTGGCCCAGTGATAGAGGGCCTCTTTGTTGGCCAAGTGTTCTGGACTTTCATTCTCAAAAATAACCATACAATCTCTTAAAGATTCATGAGCGAAATGCGTTCGAATGCTCTGTCCTTGACGTAATCGTAGTCCGCCCCCACAGGCTGGACAGGTATAAGCTTGCTTGGTCACCTCTTTCTCGAGGGCATTTACCAAATTTCCCTTGGCATCTCTAGCCACAAACATGGTCTACCTCCTTTTCTTTTCTATTCGAAAAAGAAGTAAAAAAGACTGGAATTCCAGTCTTTCATATTGCTTTTCTACCTTTTAAACCTCTTAGAGAATTTTTTTAGCATGGGAATGAGATTGGGGATCTGCTCGCTTCTAATGACGAGCACACCATATTCCTGGCAACGATTGGCATAAACTGGATTGATTTTTCCCGTACAAACTATCAACTTGAGGCAACTCTCCCCAGCAAAATGATTGGCGTAGACTTCTAGTTCGTTGATGGCTTCAACTGATAAATCTGTCATCTTGCAGGAGATAAAGGTAATCGAGCGCCCCTTTCTCAGAATGACATCAATCTCATTTTGAACATTGTCTGTCTCTGGAAAGATACCATTCCAATCAATCTCAGCGCCTATCATGCATTCATCAAATAGTTGAGATTCGAGCGCCAAAAGATAGAGATACAACTCTAAAATGTGCCCTTTGTTGCGACAAAAGACTTGGGCTTCTTGACTCGGAAAGCTGTAGCTTATTCGCTCCTTGTCCTCGTTTTCAATACGAAGCATCCCCGCTTCCACTAGTAAGGGGATTTGGGATTCTGGATAGTGATAATACCTGCCGTTGTTTTCCAGTATCTTTTCGGTTTCCGCATGCAGGTCATTGGTCTTAGCTAGAGAGAAAAATTGGGTCACTTGATACCAGTGGGCAGGGTTGGAAATGGCAGAGCTAGCTAGTTTTTTGATGGCTGCAATTTGCTGAACTGAGTGGATAGGGCGTTTGGATTTGAGCATTTTTCCACCACGTAAGGCTATCAACTGTTGTATGCTTAGGGTTGGAATGTCCAAGTCTTCTTTTTCCAACTGACTAGCTGTCCACTTGTATTGTTTGCCCCGCTCGACATCCATGGCAACGATGGGGAGGTGGCGATCCAATCCATATTGATAGAGAGATAAGGCTAGTAGTGAATCTCCGCCAAAAACATCAAGAAGGATTTTGTCATAGCCTGCTAGGCAATAATCTAACTGGTCCGCTAGTTGTTCTAAAGACAGCTGACGAAAGGTCACACGCTGGATATGGGGGACTTCGTCCGTGATAAAGTGACGCAGTGAAAGTTTATCGTTATTGCTTATTTTCGTCAAAGAAAGGAAGAGAATCTCGTCACAATCACTGACAAAGGCTTGGTAGACATTCTTTTCCAATACATGCCAATCATACAGTTCCACCAAAAGATTCGCCATGGGATCACCTCCATCATCTACACTTTCTTGAACTGAGAGTAACAGTAATACAGCTCCACTACTAATATTTCCTACTTCTAGTATAGCATAAAATCCTGCTTGCCCCAATCTAAGGCCGCAAATAAAAACGAATAGAAACCTTGCAAAGTGATTTCTATTCGTTTGTAAAGATTTGATTTACTTGATTTTCTTGGCTAGCATGGTCGCAAATCGTAGTTGAATGCGATTGCCATTTTCATCGCGACGATGCAGATGTCCTGGATTTTCATTGTACTTGACCAACTCCCACTCCTTATAGTAGTCAGCCAATTCCCCTTCTTTAAAGGTGAATGGGAAGTTAACCGAGCAAGGATAATCCTCCGTGTCCATGGCACAGACGATAAGGTTGTAGCCCCCAACACTAGTTTGCTCCTGCATATTTGGATAATAGCTGGAATACGGTCCGCTTGAAGAAACATGAGAACAACTGTTGAAACGATGAAATCATAGACTTGGCTAATGCTGGCTGAATTTATATCATAAAGTCCAACAGGCATGTCTAGATCCTCTTGCTCTACAATGCTTTGCAAGATTTCCAGAGATAGTTCATTTTGATCCACAGCTGTAACATCAAAACCTTGTTGTGCTAAGAAGAGAGCGTTACGGCCTTGACCACAACCCAAATCCAAGGCTCTTCCAGGTTTTACCGTCTGCATAGCCTCTAGGACCTCTGAATGGACTGGATTGGTCTGGTACTTCTTAGAAAAGTAATCCTCAGGCCTACAATAAAACTCCAAATACCATTCTACATCATCCGTGGCTGCCTCTACTCGATGCCAGGCTTGCGGTTGCGCCATGGGATTGTCAGCCCCTGCTTGGAAAAGGTGTTCAGCTAGAACCTCACCATCCTCTGTCAACTCAATAAACTTGAGTGCTCCTTTTACAACTGTAATCTTGCCCCAAGTACCCACTTTGGTATTGTGCTTCTGCTGGACAATTTCTGGCATGGTCTGTTTATTCCACAAGGGCATGCGTTTATAGGCGATTAGTTTTTCCATTTTTATTTCCTCTTTTTATCGCTGGTTAACAGCTTTCATCACACGCGCGATGTCACGATTTTGTTCACGTCGCTTGATTGACTCCCGTTTGTCATAGTCATGTTTCCCTTTGGCAAGACCTAAAAGGAGTTTGGCATAGCCATCTTTGAGATAGACTTTGAGGGGAACTAGGGTCATTCCTGTACCTTTGGTTTCTTGTTCCAATTTTTGGATTTGCTTCTTATGGAGCAGGAGTTTGCGACGGCGTTCTGGCTCCTGATTCCAGATATTGCCCTCTTCGTAAGGAGCGATATGAACATTGCTCAACCAGACTTCCCCATTTTTTACTTGGGCAAAGCCATCCTTGAGATTGATTCTAGCCGCTCGAACACTCTTGATTTCCGTTCCTGTCAGGACTATTCCTGCCTCTAGCGTATCTACGATTGTATAGTCGTGGTGCGCTTTTTTATTTTGTGCGACGACCTTTCCCTCGCCCTTTGCCATGTTTAGCTCCTTTCTTAGCTACTTCTTTGTAAAATGGTTTCTTACCCTTTTTCTTTTTGTCTTTAGAAGACGATTTGCGCTTATCATTAAAACGACCTTGTTTCTTCTTGTCTTCCTTCTTATCCGAACGACGACTTGAACTACGCCCTCTTTCTTTGCGATCAACTTGTTTCAAGCCTTTTTCAACGACATCAAACTCACTTGGGATATAAGAGAAGTCAATCTCACCTGTCGTCTTGTCCGCTCTTTCAACGCGAATGCGAATCTGTTGCCCCACACGGAAGGTTATTCCTGACTTCTCTCCACGAAGAGTCAAATCACGCTCGTTGAAATGATAAAAATTCAGGTAGATTGGTGATGTGAATCAAGCCTTCAACTGTATTTGGCAATTCGACAAAGAGACCGAACTTGACAATGCTGGATACGACAGCATCGTACTCTTCGCCCACGTATTCTTCCATGTACTCAGCCTTTTTCATGGCTTCGACTTCACGCTCTGCCTCGATGGCACGACGCTCACGATTGGAAGACTGGGTCGCAATCTCTGGAATCACTTGCTCAAAATACTCTGCTATTTCCTTGGAACGTCCATAGTCGCGAATCATCCGATGGACTAGTAGGTCTGGATAACGGCGAATCGGACTGGTAAAGTGAGTGTAATAGTCCGCAGCAAGTCCATAGTGGCCGTGATTGTGCTCAGAATAGCGAGCCTGTTGCATGGAACGAAGAAGCATCATGGATAATACATCCGCATAAGGCTCTCCCTCAACCGCACGCATGATATCTTGAAGGGCCTCCTGGCTAATCTCGCTAGCAGTTCCATAAATTCGCAATCCAAAGCTCGAAGCGTAATCAATAAACTTCTGAACTTTTTCAGCCTTGGGTTCCTCGTGAATCCGATAGATAAAAGGTAGGTCAAGTTTGCTATAGTGCTCGGCAACCGTTTCGTTGGCTATCAACATGAAGGACTCAATCATGCGCTCAGCAACGCCGCGTTGACGAAGGACAATATCCACAGGCTTGCCTTTTTTATCCACCAAAATCTTAGCTTCGCTGGTATCAAAATTAAGGGCACCACGTTTCTCACGCATGCTTTCTAGAGTTTCATGGAGCTTGGCCATTAACTCGATACTAGGAACAATTTTCTTATACTCTTGTCTCTTCTCCTCATCTCCAGCTAGGATGTCATTAACAGCACTATAGGTCATACGAAAACTAGTCTTGATAACCGTTTGTGTGATGGTGTAATTAACCACACGACCGTGTTTATCAATTTCCATAATAGCAGACTGGGTCAAGCGATCTACTTGAGGATTGAGAGAGCAGATACCGTTTGACAAACGCTCTGGAAGCATTGGCACCACACGGTCTGTCACATAGACAGAAGTAGCGCGGTTAAGAGCTTCCTTGTCAAGGGCAGAGCCCTCCGTCACATAGTAGGAAACATCCGCGATGTGAACTCCGAGTTCTAGATTTCCATTTTTCAAAGGCTTGATGTGCACTGCGTCGTCCAAGTCCTTGGCATCCGCACCGTCAATGGTAAAGGTAAGCTCACCTCTCAAATCAAGACGCCCTTCCATATCCTTCTCTGATGGAGCATCTGGCACACTTTCAGCCTCTTTGAGAACAGCCTCTGGAAATTCTGAAACAATATCCATGGATTCCAAGACTTCAAGAACGTCAATCCCCGCATCAGTAGAATGTCCTACTACATCAAGTACAGATGCTACAAAGAAATCGTGTTTTCTACTTGGGTATTTGTCGATAAAGACCTTGAGAACCTCTGTCCCTTCAAGTTTGAGGGCTGGTTTCTTCACATAAATAGGTTGGCTGATCTTCTGATTTTTTGAACGGATGTAGCCAGCATACTTGGGCTTTCCTGATCTAGAACGATTTGGCCGACAACGGTTGTCAAACTGTGTTCTAGGATATCGATAATTTTGGCTTCGGCAGCTGTTCCTTTATTACGGTCAGCAACTTTCTTGATGACCACCTCAACGGTATCGCCATCAATGGCATAGTTGACATCGTTTTTTCCTACAAAAAGGTCGTCCTCCTCGCCCTCCAGACTGACAAAGCCAAAGCCATTTTTATGGGCATGAAAAATTCCTTTGAGGGTGATTTCATGTTTCTTCTTCTGGTCCAAGGAGAGGCTTCCATCTTCTCCAAAGCAGATCTGGTGCTTTCTTTCCATCAGAGACAGGGTTTTAATCAACTCACGGAAATCCTTGGATCCATCCTTTCCGAGAGCCAGAGCCAGGTCATTTACCGTCACTCGCCCCTTATCTTGCAAATATTCTTTTATTCTATCTTTCATGTTTTCTTTCTAGATTTTTATAATTTCTTTTTGAGCGATAACTTTAGTAAGCATTATTCAAAATAAAAATAGGCTAAGACCTAGTCTCGCCCATTTCTTATCTACTTGATAATACCGTCAATGCTAAGGCAATGGCTAGCCAGAAAAAGACTAAAATACCTGTCAAACGTTGCATAACAGCTTCAAAACCACGCGCTTTACTACGTTCAAACAAATCACCTGAGCTGGCATCAAATACATTGCTGGATTGGTTCTTAGTTGGTTGCATGAAAATCGCAATCACAATCACAACAGATAATACTAATAAAATGGTTAATAATAGGTTGTACATATCAAACTCCTTAAAATCCCTATTATTTTACCATAAATTCTATTTAGATTCAAGATGCAGGGTTACTTTTCTTTCCTTAGGACAATACTTTAAAACTTCAATCTTGTCTGGATGGGTTTTGGAGTTCTTACTGGTTAGATAATTGATGCTGCCACAAGAGGAGCATTTGAGATTGATTTTTACTCGCACTAGATTTCCTTTACTTTTAATAACGATCTAAATTGAACTAAATTGAATAAACAACTGAGAGCTACACAGGCTGCTGTAGCATAAAAAACAGAGTGGTATCCGAATTGCCCTGCTACTGCTGAACCAGTCATGGGACCAACAACACCTCCAAGATAGAAAAAGACTTGATTAAATGCAAAAATCCTTGAAATGCCTACTTTGGGAGTCATCTTACTAAGTAATGCATTAACACCTGGTATCAGGGCACCCGTTCCCAAACCAAATAGAAAACGATAAAATCCTAACTCCAGAGAGCTAGTCGCATTGGCACAGAGGAGATAAATAAGAGCCGAATAAAACTGGGCAACAAGTAGTAGGCGATGATTTCCCACCTTATCTCCTAGTTTTCCCATCACTCCAGCACTCATCATACTGGAAAATCCCATACTGGATACTATCAAACCAGATACAAAGAGGAGATTCTCGGTCTGCCCCAAGTCCCGCACATAGAGAGCTAGAATGGGACCAATTGATTGAGCTGAAAATTGAATGACAAAGCTCGTCAAAAATAGGTTTACTAAGAGCCTAGGATACTTGAAAGCAGAAAACACTTCTTTCGTTGGGATAGCCTTCTCCTTAGCAACTGGCTGAAAATCTTCCTTGATAAAGAAAATAGTTAGGATTGCAGCCACAAATAAGAAAGCACCTACCAATAAAAAGACATTACGAATGCCAAAAATTTCAGCAATAAAGCCCCCAACAAAGGGACCCGTCAATGTTCCTGCAACAACACCTGTAGATAGAGTCCCCAGAGCCGCTCCCGACTTATCTTTAGGTACCTGACTGGCAATCAAGGCCGTTGCATTGGGGACAAAACCAGTAAATACACCATTGAGCAAGCGCAGAAAGAGTAGCCAATAGATATTGGGTACGAAGGCCAAACCTCCCATGGTAATGGTCATGGCAAGACCTGCTCGAATCATCATGGGCTTTCGACCGTACTTGTCAGCAAGAATACCCCAGATAGGAGAAACTAGAGCTGCTGAAACAGCGGAAACTGAGATGGCTAATCCAGCATAGAAAGCAACTTGGTCCCCTTCAATTCCCAACTGCTCTACAAAGATAGGCATGAAGGGAACGACCAAGGAAATACTGGCACCCGTTAGAAAACTACCGAACCATGCGACACGAAGATTCTCTTTCCAACTAATCTCTTGCACAGCTATCGCCTCCTTCAAGTAACTTCACTACTTGAGTCACAAGCTGATCACGACTGCCATTGTTATCTAATATATGACTCGCTAATTTTTTCTTTTCTTCTAAAGACCACTGGGTTGCCAGACGAGACTCTGCTACTTCCTTAGAAAGATAATCCCGTTTCATGAAACGTTCCACCTGAACATCACGGTTCACATAGACCAGCCATGTTTCATCAAACCAGGCACTGTAGTCCTGTTCAAAAAGCAGGGGAATATCCATGAAAAAAATCGTTTCTGTCTGGGCTAACTGGTCTCGCAATGCTGCCAGTTCCTCACGAATGATCTCTCCTTGTATTTGCTTAGACCATTCTCGTTCTTCAGGGTTTGAAAAGATGAGACTAGCTAGGAGAGGGCGATTGAGTCCTCCATTTTCTAAGATGATTTTCTGTCCAAAGTGCTGTACTAAGACCTGATAAAGACGACCCCCAGGTTTTTGTAGATTATGGACGACCGCGTCGGCATCCACCACTTGAAAACCTTTCAGTCTCAAAAAATTTGTCACAGTTGATTTACCAGAGGCAATTCCTCCTGTGATTCCAATGATTTTCCCCATCAGTCCCTCCTTTGACACTGAGGACAAAAATGAGTTCCTCGTCCACCGAGCTGGAATTTCTCAATGATGTTGCCACAGCGTGAACATGCTTGACCAGTCTTATCATAGACCTGATGAAAATCCTGCATGGTTCCATCTTCCCCAAAGGCATTGGTATAGGTCCGAATGGTTGACCCCCCTTTTTCAACAGCCTGACCCAAAACAGCAATAGTCTGGTCATGTATAGCTGAGGTTTCGTCTACTGTCAAAGTCTGGGAAGATCTAGCTGGATGAACCTGAGCTCGCCAGAGAACCTCATCCACATAGATATTTCCAAGACCAGCGACCAAAGTCTGGTCTAGGAGGTGGGATTTTACAGGCTTTTTAGACTTGGCTAAGGTAGCTTGAAAGACCTGCAAATCAAAGTCCTGTTCTCTTGGCTCAGGACCTAGTTTCTTAGAAATAAAGTAGGCATCCAATAGGTCGGGTGCCAGCAGTTCCATAGTACCAAACTTGCGTACGTCCTCATATACAAGAGTGCCACCATCCTCAAAATGAAAGAAAACATGGGCGTGCTTGCGTTCAGGAACCTGGTCTGGATAGTAAAAATACTTGCCCTCCATCCGTAGATGCGAAATCAAGACTTTGTCTGTTAGGTAAAAAAGTAGATATTTGCCCCGACGCCCCATGGACTCAATTACTTGACCAGGCACTTCCTTTCGAAACTCGTCCAAATCCGTCTTGATCATCTTAGGATAAGTAATCTCTACACTCGAAATCTTCTTTCCCAAAATCAATTTTTCTAAGCCACGACGAACCGTTTCAACCTCAGGTAATTCAGGCATAAATCCTCCTTCTGTAAAAACAAGAAGCAGGCATGAGCCCACCTCTACTTAGTATTCTTTTTCATTATAGCCAAAGTCAGCCAAATCTAGCTTTTTATCACGCCAGTTTTTCTTGACCTTTACCCAAGTTTCTAGGAAACCTTGTCCCCTAGCATGAGTTCGATATCTCTACGGGCCATGGTCCCAATTTTCTTAAGCATAGCGCCACCTTTTCCGATGATGATACCCTTTTGGCTATCGCGCTCGACCATGATGGTAGCTCGGATATGAACCTTGTCTGTCTCTTCGTCACGTTTCATAGAGTCAACCACTACTGCGACTGAGTGAGGAATCTCTTCACGAGTTAGGTGCAAAACTTTCTCACGAATCATCTCTGAGACCAAGAAACGCTCTGGGTGATCTGTGATTTGATCAGCTGGGAAATACTGGAAACCTTCCTCCAGATTTTCACTAAGAATGTCGATTAGACGAGAAACATTATTTCCCTGAAGGGCTGAGATAGGCACAATCTCCTTAAAGTCCATCTGGTTACGGAAGTCATCAATCTGAGTCAGAAGTTGGTCTGGATGGACCTTGTCAATCTTATTGACCACCAGAATCACTGGAACCTTGGCAGCTTTCAGGCGCTCGATGATCATGTCATCCCCCTTGCCACGTGGCTCATCAGCTGGCACCATGAAAAGAACAGTATCTACTTCACGAAGGGTGCTATAGGCAGATTCCACCATGAAATCTCCAAGGGCTGTCTTAGGCTTGTGAATCCCTGGTGTGTCGATAAAGACAATCTGCTCCTTATCCGTGGTGTAAATCCCCATGATTTTATTGCGCGTTGTTTGCGCCTTGTCACTCATGATGGCAATCTTTTGCCCCATGACGTGATTTAAAAAGGTTGACTTCCCGACATTGGGACGTCCTAAAATGGCTACAAAGCCTGATTTAAATGTCATAATTTCCTCTTATTGTTTAAAATAGTAAATCCCAAATGCGTGGGAGAAAGATAAGCGCACCTGTCAAAGCGGCAAGAAGGGAGACCACAAGCACAGCACCAGCTGCCATGTCCTTGGCTTTTTTTGCCAACATAGAAAAGTGATAGTGACTGGCTAGATCCACCACATTTTCGATAGCAGAGTTAATAATTTCAAATGCTACTACCAAGAAAATGCTCATCAGGAGAAAGAGCCATTCAATCCGTGACACCTGAAAAACAAAACCTGCAAGGATAACAACTAGAGCCGTCACTGCATGTTTTCGCATATTGCGTTCTTCCTTGATGGCAGTCAGAATTCCTGTAAGGGCAAATTCTAAACTGGATACCAGGTCACGATTTTTCCATTTTCGTTTATTGTCTTGTGAGTCCATAGGCTGTCAAAATTTCTTCTTGTAAACCGAACATCTCCGCTTCTTCTTCCGGAGTGTAGTGATCGTAGCCGTTGATATGTAAAAAGCCGTGTACCGCCAAGAAGCCCATCTCACGCTCAAAGCTGTGACCGTATTCCTCGGCCTGCTCATGCGCTTTATCAATAGAGATGAAAAGTTCCCCAATATAGGCATCAAACTCGGACATCATTTCTGCTAATTCAGGATTTTCAAGCAGATCTTCCTCATCAAAAGAAATGTCCAATTCCGGTCTATATTCAAGGCTAATGACATCTGTCGGACGATCCGTATCACGGTACTCAAGGTTGAGTTCGTGGCTACGCTCATTGGTCACAAAAGTAACTGCCATTTCCTTGTCTTCTTTTCCTATTTTTTGGGCTGCAAATTCCAAGATTTCTTGGGTTTGTTGCAAGATTTCTTGTGAAACTTGACCAGTTTCATCCACCATTTCAATATACATGTACTTCTCGATTCTCTTTACTTGGCTTTATTATACCATATTTCCATGATTTTATTCTACCTTTTTGATATAATACTATGGAATACAATCACAAGGAGAGAACGATGTCATTTGACGGATTTTTTTTACACCACATGGTTGAAGAATTGCGAAGAGAGTTAGTCAATGGTCGCATCCAGAAAATCAATCAGCCTTTTGAACAAGAGTTGGTCTTGCAAATCCGCAGCAATCGCCAAAGTCATAGCTTGCTCCTCTCTGCTCATCCCGTTTTTGGACGCATTCAGCTGACCCAAACGACTTTTGAAAATCCAGCCCAGCCTTCTACCTTTATCATGGTTTTGAGAAAATATTTGCAGGGTGCCCTGATTGAGTCGATAGAGCAAGTGGAAAATGACCGTATCGTGGAGATCACTGTTTCCAATAAAAACGAGATTGGAGACCATATTCAGGCTACATTGATTATCGAAATCATGGGAAAACACAGTAATATTCTACTGGTCGATAAAAGCAGTCATAAAATCCTCGAAGTCATCAAACACGTTGGCTTTTCGCAAAATAGCTACCGAACCTTACTTCCATGCTCGAGCTATATCGCTCCTCCAAGTACGGGATCCCTCAATCCTTTTACTATCAAGGATGAAAAACTCTTTGAAATCTTGCAAACCCAAGAACTAACTGCAAAAAATCTTCAAAGCCTTTTTCAAGGTCTAGGAAGAGATACCGCAAACGAACTGGAAAGGCTCTTGGTTCGTGATAAACTATCTACTTTCCGTCACTTTTTCAATCAAGAAACCAAGCCATCCTTGACTGAGACTTCCTTCAGTCCAGTCCCTTTTGCCAATCGTGTAGGAGAGCCTTTTGCCAGCCTTTCTGATCTTCTAGATACCTACTACAAAGACAAGGCAGAGCGCGATCGCGTCAAACAGCAAGCCAGTGAGCTCATTCGCCGCGTTGAAAAATGAACTCCAGAAAAAAATCGCCAAAAAAACTCAAAAAAACAAGAAAAAAAGAATTATTGGCGACAGACAATGCTGAGGAGTTTCGCCAAAAAGGAGAATTGCTGACAACCTTCCTCCACCAAGTTCCCAATGACCAAGATCAGGTTATCTTGGACAACTACTACACTAACCAGCCAATCACCATCACGCTTGATAAGGCTCTGACTCCCAGTCAGAATGCCCAACGCTACTTTTAAACGCTACCAGAAGCTCAAAGAAGCTGTCAAATACCTGACTGAGCTGATCGAAGAAACCAAGTCTACCATTCTCTATCTGGAAAGTGTGGAAACTGTTCTCAGTCAAGCTGGACTAGAGGAAATCGCTGAAATCCGTGAAGAATTGATCCAAACAGGCTTCATCCGAAGAAGACAGCGGGAGAAAAATCCACAAACGCAAAAAAACCAGAACAGTATCTGGCTAGCGACGGAAAAAAACCGTCATCTATGTCGGTAGAAACAATCTGCAAAACGAGGAACTAACCTTTAAAATGGCCCGCAAGGATGAACTTTGGTTCCACGCCAAGGACATCCCTGGCAGCCATGTCGTCATCTCAGGCAATCTCAATCCTTCTGACGAAGTCAAGACAGATGCAGCAGAACTGGCTGCCTATTTCTCCAAAGGGCGCTTGTCAAATCTCGTGCAGGTAGATATGATTGAAGTCAAGAAACTCAACAAACCAACTGGTGGAAAACCCGGTTTTGTAACCTACACAGGACAAAAGACCCTCCGTGTCACACCAGACCCCGAAAAAATCGCATCTATGAAAAACTCCTGATTCCACTTGAAATCAGGAGTTTCTTTTACATTTTACTCTGCAATCAAGGTTTCCAAACCAACCTTCATCATATCAGTAAAGGTATTTTGGCGTTCTTCTGCAGTAGTGTCTTCATCTGGATTAACCAAGCTATCAGAAATGGTCATAATAGCAAGTGCATCAACGTGGTGTTGGGCAGCAAGATAGTAAAGAGCTGCCGCTTCCATTTCCACAGCCTTAACTCCCCATTTACCAAGCTCGATATTCTTTTCAAAGTAGTTTGAGTAAAAGACATCAGATGACAAGACGTTCCCAACGTGGGTGGTCATACCGTGTTCTTTTGCAATATGGTAGGCCTTGTCTAGCAAATCAAAGCTAGCGATTTGCGGGAAATCGTACTGTGGCCAGTCATTACGGATGATGTTTGAGTTAGTCGCAGCTGCCTGCGCCAAAACCAATTCACGGACATGAACATCCTCGTTCAAGGAACCAGCGGTTCCGACACGGATCAATTTTTTCACTCCGTAGTCTACAATTAACTCACGCGCATAAATCGAAATCGATGGCATTCCCATCCCAGTTCCCATGACAGATACACGGTGATCCTTGTAAGTACCAGTGTAGCCAAACATGTTACGCACTTCGTTAAAACAAACAGCATCTTCAAGGAAGTTCTCCGCAATAAATTTCGCACGAAGAGGATCTCCTGGAAGAAGAATTTTATCAGCAATTTCACCCTGCTGAGCAGCAATATGGATAGACATAATTTATGATACAAAGAGCGACAAGAAAACGACTGAAAATTAGGAATCTGACGAGAAATCCTGATTTCTTAGTCAGATTATCTATTTTCCGAGTTTTCCGCTCGTGTTCAAATCAGAACACACGCTCTACCTTTCTATAATTTTTTTATAAATTTTAGATAGAATCTCGACTTTTGATACTAGGTGTAAATTATAAATACTCTTTTTCAAATAGACCTAGAGTTGTTCTTAAAAAAGCTAAGGGCAAACTATAAATCGCCTTATTGTATTCCGACACCATTTCATTGTAGTGTAATTTTTGATTGGCAACTAGTACTTCTGATTCTTTGATTTCAGCTATCAGATCCTTAATACTTTGATCGGCTGTAATATTGGTGTCCCTTTCAATTTGTTCCAATATTTTGCTCTTCGTTTCCTCTACTTGAGAAGAGTGTGCGTGGGATGAAACTGTCCCAGATTCTCCATAAAATTTACGCTTAGACTCCGAATGATTTGCCTGGTTTTCATCATTTGTGGAATTATTGACAGAACGTGTTTCTTCTAACAAGTCTGAAACATTTTTACGAACGGACATTTTTAATTCATGGTCTACAATCTTATCCGTTAATTCACGAAGCTGGATAATTAATTTTTCAACATACTGTTCTTTAATTTGAATTGCACTATAGGAAGAGCGAATGAGTTCTTTTAAGTTAATAACCTTATGGTATTGAAATAGAAAGACTATGATTAGATAACTCAAAACTGAAAAAACAATGGACGCTCCTTGAAATGGCTCGTAATTGGTTTCACTACCAGAATTATTAAAGGCTGCAAAAATAAATAGCCAAACCAACGTTAGGAGAACGATTATTAAAATCCCACGAATAATTCTAAAAAATGGATTATTAAATAAACTTAACATCGTACCCCCTTACAATTCTGAAAGAATAGCTTTCAGCAAGCCCTTAAAGTCGCCTTTGACACGTTCAGTCACTTCTACAACTTCTTCGTGATTGAGTTCTTCTTGGAATCCAGCAGCATGGTTAGTGATACATGAAATTCCTAGAACTTTCAAACCTGAGTGGGCTGCCACAATAACTTCAGGAACCGTAGACATACCAACAGCATCTGCTCCCAGTGTCTTATAGGCACGAATTTCTGCAGGTGTTTCATAAGTTGGACCAGTTACACCAATATAGACACCTTCATCAAGCTTGATACCAAGTTTCTTAGCCACTTCATGGGCAGTTGCACGGTATTCTGGTGTGTAGGCTTTAGACATATCTGGGAAACGTGGACCAAAATCATCTAAGTTTTCACCCATCAATGGGTTTTGCCCCGTCATATTGATATGGTCTGAGATAGCCATCAAGGTACCAGGACCAAATCCAATACCTCCAGCTGCATTAGTTACAATGACACCTTCACATCCGAGAACTTTCATCACACGTACTGGGAAAGTCACCACTTCCAGAGGATTTCCTTCATAGAAATGGAAACGACCTTGAAGAGCCAAGACCTTGCGACCTGCAAGTTCTCCATATACTAATTTCCCAGCGTGACCAACTACTGTTGAACGACCCCAGTTTGGAATGTCTGCATAGTCTACAACCACTGGATTTTGGATTTCTTCTGCCAATTCTCCAAGTCCTGATCCAAGGATTAGACCGAACTCAGGCGCTTGGATTCCTTTATCTTTCAGAAAAGTAGCTGTTTCCTTGATTTTGTCTAAAAATGTCATTGTGTGTCTCCTTTATTATTTTTTAGCATTTGACCAATTTTGTCAAAGGTTTTGGCATTGCGAATGGTGATGTTGCTATAAAAAGGCATCTTGAGCAAGTACTTATGATAGGCAGTTGCATAGTAGGATTCCTCAGAGAATTTCCCCCAGAAAATCCCAAGTTTTCCAAAATGAATGACTTCATCTTCCAGTTCCAAACTGTCCACTTTCTCGATGACTTGATCCACATCCAAGCCCTCCGTGTAGAAGAGGACGTCTTTTCGTGCTAAGTCTTCGTTCCACCAACCTGGTAGATTGTCAAGCTCCGCCTCAAAGTCCTCTAGACTCAGCAAAGAAAGCTCTGAATAAATGGATAATGGACTTCAAAGAAAGTCTCTAACTGTTCAACCGATCGGGCTTTGGGAACAGTCGAAGTAAAGAAAATGTTGCCACTGTTGATGTAGGTTTCAACCTTTTCCAGTCCCAACTCTGTCAGTTCTTGACGAAGCTCCGCCATGACAACCTTATTTTTTCCTCCGACATTAATGCCCCGAACAAGTAAAAGCATACCTCGTCATCTTATACCAATTTATCTAAGAAACTTTCCCCAATCATGGCTGTTTCAACACCAAAGTTATCCGCAACTGTTGCAGAAATATCTGCAAAATGTCCAACTGGAATGACACCATTTTCTTTAAAGGATGGACTGTAAGCCAAAAGCGGAATGTATTCACGAGTGTGGTCTGTACCCGCGTAGGTTGGATCATTTCCATGGTCCGCAGTAATCAAGAGAAGGTCATCCTCTCGCATGGCTGCGATAATTTCAGGCAAGCGCTCATCAAACTCATGCAAGCAATCACGGTAACCATGAGCATTGCGACGGTGACCATAAAGGGCATCAAAGTCTACCAAGTTTGTAAATGAGAATCCTTTTTCAAACTCAGCAAGTCCCATAGTCTTCAAAAGTGTATCAATTCCGTGGCTATTTGACTTGTTATGACCCATGTCATGGTTGATACCAGCACCGTTAAAGATATCGTTGATTTTACCAACAGCATAGGTATCGATACCAGCCTCATTCAATTTATCCAAAACAGTTGGTGCAAATGGAGATACAGCCAAGTCACGACGATTTGCCGTGCGAGTGAAGTTTCCAGGCTCACCTACATATGGACGGGCAATGATACGACCTAGAAGGGCTGGACGCTCAAGAGTGATCGAACGAGCGTATTCACAAATACGGTAAAGTTCATCCAAAGGAATGATGTCTTCGTGGGCAGCGATTTGCAAGACAGGGTCAGCTGAAGTATAGATAATCAACTCCCCAGTTTCCATTTGACGTGGTCCAAAGTCATCGATAACAGCCGTTCCTGAGTACGGTTTGTTAGCTTCACGAATGACCTTGCGTCCTGAGAATTCTTCGATTTTTGTCAAGATTTCTTCCGGGAATCCATTCCAGAAAGTATCGAAAGGCTCCGTAATGTTAAGTCCCATGATTTCCCAGTGTCCAGTCATAGTATCCTTACCAAGAGATACTTCTTCTAGTTTCGTTGCATAACCAGTTGGATTGCTTTCTGCTGGTACAGTCTTCAAAGGCGTTTCACGTGGAATATTTCCTAGACCGATTTTAGCCATGTTTGGAACATTCAAACCAACTGTTTTGGAAATGTGTCCCAGTGTATCAGAAGCTCCATCTGGAACCCCTGCATTGACAAAGTTATTAGCATCTGGTGCAGCACCAATTCCTACAGAATCCAGTACCACCAAGTGAATACGATTAAATTTTGACATAGTCTGTCTCCTTATTATTTTAGTTATCTTGCTTTTGTTGAAGTTAAAATCTGAACGCCATTTTGTCCAGCTACGATGACCTTATCCACCATTTGGTTGAATAAGCCATGCTCTACGACACCAACGACATGGTCTAACTCTTGCCCAAATGCAATTGGATCTTCAATGACATCCAAGGCAAGGTCAATGATAAAATTCTGCATGTCTGTCACAAAACGTTGACCGTCTTTTTCACGGAAATGAGGCTTATAGCCAGCTCGCTCAAAACGACGAAAGACCTGTTCTGCGCCATACTGAACCACTTCCACAGGCAATTTAAAAGCACCTAGTTTGTTTACAAGCTTGCTTTCATCAACAACCCAGATGTATTCTTTAGATGGCGTTGCTACAACCTTCTCCATGAGAAGGGCGCCCCCACCACCTTTGATTCCATTAAACTGGCTATCCACTTCATCTGCTCCATCGACTGTCAGATCGACAAAGTCTACTTGGTCAATAGACTTGAGTGGAATTTTGAGTCCTTCTGCCTGTTTACTGGTCACACTAGAAGTCGTTACAGCTGTAATCTGCAATCCTTCTTCCTTAATCCGACGACCTATTTCTTCTACGAAATAATAGGCAGTTGATCCAGTACCGAGTCCAACTACCATGCCATCCTTGACAAACTCAGCAGCCTTGATACCTGCCATTTTCTTCAGATTTTCCACTCAAACACCTCCATTAAAGAGCTATTTTTATTATAACATGTATCCGTTTTTATTTCATGGATACACTGGAAAAACCCGAACATTTTTATTTCGGGTTTTTATGTCCTATTTAACCATATCTGGATCGTAATCATAGAATCCTGTATCAAGGAAACGATTTTTGGGATGGAGCTTGCGGACTTCTTCATCCAGCAAGAAGGCTTGATCATGGCTAAAGTTACCCTCTTGGATCAAGCTACGCGCTTGGATAAAGAGTTTAGCAATCTCAACAAAGTTCTGACCTGGAGTGTAGAGTCCTTCTAGCTTCCAATGGGTGAAACCATGCTCAACCAACTCAGTCAATTTGGTCATCAAATCAAGGTCATTGTTAGCAAAGATATGGGTACCATGATTATCTTCAAAGATGGAATAATGGCTCTCTGGATCACTTGGTTCTGCCAAGAAAAGGTCCCGTTTACGTGTCTTTCATCATCAATATGCGTAAAGTTATAGTAGTTTTGTAAGAGCGGACGCTTAGAATGGTGAATGACACTAGCCCCATAAACCAACACTTCAGCAGGAATTTCCAAATCTCTGGCATCTTGAAGAGCTCAGCAGATGGAATTTCACGCGCCAAAACCGCCTCAGAAGCTCCTGCCTTTTGACCCCAGAAATTAATCTGACGACTACTAGTTACCATAGTTGAAGCATCGTAGATAGTCTTGAAGGAATAGCCATCACGGTTGACCACGTAAAAGACACCTGCATCTCCTACTGTAATATAGTCTGTCTTGATTTCTTCCAAGAAGTCTAGGAAGGGCTTGATACGGTCCATCATATCTTGGTGCATGAGGGCGTTAACCGCAACGATCAATTCCTTACTCGCATCATGAACGAGCTTAGCGACGGTGCGCAACTCTTCATAACTAAAGGTCGTTGGCAGACGAAGACCAAAATCTTTCTCACCGACATAGATACGATCTACGCCAGCTTCGAGTAGTTGTTCAACTTGTTCAATACTTTCAGCAGTTGCTGTAATGATAATCTTTTCCATAAGGAAAATTATACCACAATTCTTAAAAATCAGCTATGAATACTGGGAGTTTTCTAAAAAGTCAACGTCATTTTTAAAGTTTGCAATCAAAAAGTGAACAGTAACCAGCACCGTCCACTTTCTTTTTATACATGTGTTTTTTCTACTAGGTGACCATCATTCATAACATAAATACGGTCAACCTTATCAAGAAGGCGTGTATCATGTGTAATCATAACAACTCCTCTCCCTTGTTCGTGGGCAATGGCAGCCAACATCTCCGTTACTTGGTAAGCACGCTGAGTATCCAGACTGGCTGTCGGCTCATCTGCAAGCACGATGCTTGGATTGTTATAAAGCGCTCTAGCTATCGCGGCACGTTGACGTTCGCCACCTGATAAAGCCTTGGGATAATGATCTTTTACTTTTTCCAAATCCAACAACTCAAAGAGCTCTTTTCGGTCACTTTTACTATTTTTTCCCTTATCCAGTCTGTCAATCAAATCCAGCTGTTCCTTGACTGTTAGAAAAGGAATTAAGTTTGAAGCCTGAAGAATGAAACCAAACTCTCTAAAACGGAGGTCTGTTTTCTCCTTCTCCGTCAAACTGCCTGTTTCTTTCCCCTTGACTAGAATCTTTCCACTCGATGCTTCCTGAAGTTGTCCTAGAGTTGTTAGAAAGGTCGTCTTTCCAGAGCCTGAAGGTCCAACGATAGCCACGAACTCTCCCGCATTTAGCTGAAAATTCGTCTCATGCAGGGCCACGACTTTCATCTTTCCTTCCCCGTAGGTTTTTGTAACTTGAGTCATTTCAATCAATGCTGTCATACTATTCTCCTTATCACTCTGCAATCGCAGTAATCGGGTCCACCTTTAGCAAGCGTGGAAGTGAAATGACACCACCTAGAAGGGCCATCAAGCAAATTACCAAACTTAGGATAGAGTAGGCTAACCAACTTGGGTAGAAAAAGAAGGTAGCTGGTAAGACTAAAATCACTCCTCCAATAGCCAGCAAGGCTAAAGCAATCCCCATACCAGCTAGAAGGAAGATTTGACAGAAAAGAGACCATACAATGGTTTTGATCCGTATTCCCTGAGCCCGCATTATTCCATAAAGTCCTAGTTTTTGGATGGTAATGATATAGACAAAAATCCCCACAATCAAGCCTGTGATGACAATCATAGCGAGAATCATGCCTGAAAATACATTCACCTGAGGTGTGTAACCAGGAATTTTCGATATCATTTTTGGAATAGAAATCTGTTTCAGTCCGTCTCCAGCCACTTCTATATCATTTTTCAATACCAAGGCAGAGATGGAACGATTGGCTTTCAAGGTTCCTTGTAAGGTCCAATAAGTTGTCAGACTCGTAAAGACAACAGGCTCGGTGAAAAACTTATTTCCTTGAGTCAGGCCTACAATCTTGTAACTTGCCTCGCTTCCATTGAGCTGAATGGCATCACCTAGCTTAATCCCATAGTTCTCAAAAGACTGATCCACGACAACCTCATCATCTCCTTCAGGATAACGACCCTCCGTCAAACTAGGTGAGATAAAAGCGTCCCACTCTTGAGCAAAGATGGAAACATTGACCTTTTCACTATCATCGACTAGATTGGTCACAGCGAACATATAGCCCAATGGAGCAGCCTCTTTAGAACTCTTATCCTTGTAGTCCTTTTCAGGAATAAAGGATGCTGTCAAATTATCATTTGCGTAGTCGGATAAAACGACACCCGTTGCTTGCCAGTTATCAATAGCGGCTCGGTTGTTTCGCACAAGACCAAGAGCTAGACTGGTCATAAAAAAAGACCATAAAAAGCGATAAGAAAAAAATGGTAGTTAGAATCAAACTATATCGCAGTTTATTTCGTAATATTTCTTTAATAGCAAGATACATGCTTATCTCCTTCAACTTTCCCCAGAGGTAGTTTAAAAATCCACCCAGTCCAGTAGACAGAATCACTGTCCTTCCATCCATTCAAAAACAACTCCTACCAATACTCTTCAAAAGTATCCAGGTAGCAACTCAACAAATCATCTTAGGAAAAAGCCTCAGCTTGCTATCAATTTATATAAGTTATCCCTTCCTTACCCAGTATATTTATAATAGAGAAGGTCTGGTCATCTGTTTCAAGTGTAACATCCATGCTATCACTTTCCCTAGTAGGTGTCAAGAAGAGCGACTCAGATAATGATAAGAGACTTTAGTAGTTTTGTAACAATTCTGTAATAATTCTCTGCATAAAAAATGATAAAATAGTTATGTACTGTTAAGGAGAGAATCATGCCCGCAAGAAAAACTAGAAGCTTATGAGTTTGAACAAGCTCCCGAATCGAATCAAACTCCGCTTTATCAAGATTATACACCGGAAGCTCCAGTCGGCCCTAACTTAAAAGAGATTTTATTTTTTGTAAATATTGCTTGTTTTTGTATTTTTATGGCACTTTTTAGCTTTATCTTTTTAGCCTTAAAATTAAATACAGTTTTATCATTTATTGCTGCTATGGGAACAAGTTTCGCCCTCTTACAACTTCAACGAAAGATTATTAAACGAAAACTTTCAAAATAAAGGTTGGTACTACTACCAATCTCTTTTCTAGTTATCAAAAAAGACAGTTTCTCAAAACTGTCTTTTTTATTTATTCTTACGTTTGGAAGGAGATTGAATAGCGATTTTTACTTCAAAAATCGTTCCTCTAGGTTTGTTATCTTTCACGGTAATCGTTCCTCGTAAGGCATCAACGATCTGCTTGGCCAAAGAAAGTCCTAAGCCAAAGCCACCTTTCTGACGAGTTCTTGCCTTGTCTACACGGTAAAAACGATCAAAAATTTTCTTCTTATCGGCATCTGAGATTCCAATCCCATTATCTGTTACTGTAAGATAGAGGTGACGATCTGTAGCATGAACTACAAACTCAATTTTCCCATCTTCTTCGGTATACTTGATTGCATTATCAAACAAGATGGTCATGAGTTGTTTTAGGAGCAACTGATCGGTCATGAATGGGCGATAAACTCGATTTTCATAGTCAAAAACACGATCATTTTCAGAAGCAATCAACTCATAGTTGGCAAAGGTTGTTTTAAAGAATTGTGGAGAAACTTCTGCTATTTCTGGTTTGATTCCATCATCTCGACGTGCAAGGTTGAGAAGATTGGTCGTGAGGAAGCGCATGTTGCGAACTTCTTCGAGGCTGGAAGCAATACTTTCGCTGGATTCCATAATCGTTGCCTCTGGTTTTCGAAAGAGATTCTCTAAACGATTTTGTAAAACGGCCAAAGGCGTTCTCAGTTCGTGGCTTGCATTTTCAACAAAGGATTTCTGCTTTTGCATACTTTCCAGTAAGGGTTTGACACTGACACGTGCCAGGTAAACACTGGCAATTAAAGATAGGAGCCAGAAACTAGCCATCACTACAACAATTAAATGCTCGTGGTTTTGGCTGATTTGCTCAAGCTGGCTGGTATTGATTAGAACCGCAGCATATTTGACATTGCTTGATACGAAGGAAGAGTTGGTTTCCATCAAAATCATCCGATAGGTTTCTTCCTGACCATAGCTATTGACAACTTGAATTTGGCGAATATGATTCAACTCTTTCTTGTCCAGCTTGATCTTATCCAAGCCTAGAAAACGATTGCCCAGTAAGAGTTGGTTAAAATCCTTGTCAAAGAGCAAAACTTCTGTATTTGAGCTAACATTGGGCTTTACTTCAGCCTTACTGGCATCCGCTGTTGCTGGTTGAATATCCTTGACTTCCTCAGTTGCCCGATTAAGGGCTAACTGGATGACCGCTTGGGGACTACTACTAAGGGCTTGGAGTTTTTCATCTACAGAGGTGTAGAGACTCGAGTGCATGACCTGAAGGATAATCAAGGTCATAGCAGAGAAAATCAGGGTGAACACTCCGAAGTTTCGAATGAAATAGCTGAAATCATCCGCATACCATGTTTTTTTTAGTTTATTGAACATCTTTTAAAATATACCCGACACTACGCAAGGTTTGAAGATTTTCAGCAAAGGCTGTACCCTTCAGTTTCTTGCGAACTTTTGAGACATAGACTTCCACAACAGAAATAGTCGTATCGCTATCAAATCCCCATAGACGGTCAAAAATTTGTGTCTTGGGAAGAATAACATTTTGATTTGAAGGAAGTAAACCAATAACTCAAACTCTTTCCCGAGCAATTCCACAGGAGTATCTTCCACTTTTACTTCATTCGTTGAAAGGTTGACGACAATATCCCCATAGGTCAAGGTATTTTCGTTAAACTTGCCTGAACGTTTGAGAAGGGCTTGGATCCGCATTTTGAGCTCTTCTAGGTAGAAAGGTTTTGTTAGGTAGTCATCCGCTCCCAACTCAAATCCATGTCCCTTATCATCCAAACTCTCTTTAGCAGTCATGATAAGGACTGATGTCGTAATTCCTTTTTCACGCAATTCTTTCAAAACTTGGAAACCATTTTTTTCAGGCAACATCAGATCAAGTAGAATCAAGTCATAAACGCCACTTTCTGCTTCGTAGAGACCTTCTTCTCCATCAAAGACCTGCATGACATCTGCAAAATCATCTAAAAAGTCAAATACTGAGTTTGACAGGCCTAGATCATCTTCTACTAATAAGATTTTTATCATCAGAAACTCCTCCTTGTTATGATTATTATACCAAAATTGCCTTAAAAAAAACTCAACTCTCTCTTCTTTTAAGATAGAAAGTTGAGTTTTTGTTTACATTTCGAACGAATTAAGCTTTGGCATATTGGGCTACAACAGCTTCTACTGCTGCTTTCTCACGCTTAATCAAGTCAACACGCGCTGCGATATCCTTGATTCCCATACGGATGTTGCGGCTAAGAGCGAGGTCAGAAAGTTGTGGTTCAAAGAAGGCCTTGTATTCTGCCAAGCGTTGCTCTGTTTTAAAGATGTGTGATGGGAAGATGACAAAACTATCAAAGCTCATATCACCACCAAGGGCTGCCTTGATCCAATCCCAGTTTTCTCGCGCCCAAACCCAAACAGTTTCTTGGGTAGCTTGGTGTCCGAGGAATTGGAGATACCAAGAAGAAAGGTCCTGTGGTTTGACTACAAATTTATCTTTCCATGATCCAATCAAGATTTGGATATTGTCCGCATCTGTACTGTATGCAAGAGCTCCTGCCAACTGGCGTTTAAAGACCGCATCCGTCGCATGAGTGTAGAGGTCCAGATAAGTTGTGACCAAATCCTTGGTCTCATGGTGTTTGATTTCATTGATGAGAACTTGAGCACGGATTGCTGCTGGAAGTCCTGCAAGATTTTCCTTGTGAGCTGCAAAGATTTGGCTAGCGACTTGACTAGCTTCTGCATCATTTGAACGAATCATCATGGAAATGGTCAACTGACGAACCAATTCATCCTCATCTGATTCTCCATCTTTGGCTTCAAAACCAAGACGGTCATAGTTGTGACGAGCCAATTTAGCAACGAGTGTATTAAAGGCTTTCTCAGTTGCTGTTCCTTCATCGATAAAGCGCTCAAGGGCAGCAATCACTTGAGATACAGCTGAAACTACCAAGTAAGACTCTTCCTTAGCTAGTTTATCAAGGACTGGGAGCAAGTCTGCATAAGAAATGTGTCCTGCTTCAGCCAACAAACGACGTTCTTGAACGATTTGCAGTTTGCTTGTGTTATCAAGTGTCTCTAGCTCAGCAAGAACAGCCTCTAACAAGTCTCCTTGATAGTCTGTAATGTAGTGGGCTGTATTTTCAGTGTTGAGACGAAGAGCTCCTTCATTTTCAGCAAGAAGAGCGGCGTAGCCAGGGATTTCGATACTTTCAGTTTCGAGTGTATCTGGCAAGCCTTTCCAGTTGCTGTTAAGTGGTACAACCCAGAGACGGTTCTTGTCTTCGTGCTCACCGATGAAGAATTGTTTTTGTGAAATCTTTAAGACATCATTTTCAACTTTGACAGTGAGAACTGGATAACCAGGTTGTTCCAACCAAGAATCCATGAAGGCTGCTACATCACGACCTGAAGCTTGTCCAAGGGCATTCCAAAGGTCACGACCAATGGTATTTCCATATTGGTGCTTTTCAAAGTAAGCATGCAAACCTTTAGCAAATCAGCATCGCCGAGCCAACGTCTAAGCATGTGCATGAGACGGCTTCCTTTGGCATAGACGATAGCTCCGTCAAAGAGGGTATTGATTTCATCTGGGTGTTTAACTTCAACATGGACAGACTGAACACCATCCGTCGCATCGCGTTTAAGTGCCGCTGGAACACCACCTGTTTGGAAATCTTCAAAAATATTCCAACTTGGCTCGATGGCATCGACACAGACGTATTCCATCATGTTAGCGAAGCTTTCATTGAGCCAGAGGTCATCCCACCATTTCATAGTAACGAGGTTACCAAACCATTGATGAGCCAACTCATGTGCTACAACTAGGGCAACTTGTTGACGGCTAGCAAAGGTTGAGTTCTCATCCACAACCAAGTAAACTTCACGGTAGGTTACCAGACCCCAGTTTTCCATGGCACCTGCTGAGAAGTCAGGGAGGGCGATATGGAGAGATTGAGGGATTGGGTACTTAACTCCGTAGTAATCTTCGTAAAACTCGATTGAGCGAACGGCAATGTCCAATGAGAAATCAAGGTTTGATAGTGGATGTGCTTTGGTCGAGTAGATACCTACGAGGGTACCATTTAGTTTTAGCGGTTACCCCTTGCAAGTCACCAGCTACAAAGGCCAACAAGTAAGATGACATACGAGGTGTTGTCTCGAACTTCCAGATGCCTGTTTCCTTGCGGTTTTCCACATCAATCTCAGGCATGTTTGACAAGGCAACTTCACCTTCTGCCTGATCAAAACGTAGAGCGAGATCAAAGGTTGCTTTGGCTTCTGGCTCATCCACACATGGAAAGGCTTCACGCGCAAAGTGGCTCTCGAACTGAGTAGACAAGACTTCCTTCTTGACACCATCTACTGTGTAGTAAGAAGGGTAAATCCCTGTCATGTTGTCTGTTATTTTTCCTGAAAAAGCAATGACTAATTCAACTTGACCAGCCTCAGCTAATTCGATATGCAGGCCTTCATTGTCATGGTCAACTGTAAATGGACGAGCTTGACCCGCAACTTCTACAGAAGCGATTTCCAAGTCTTTTTGGTGAAGGGAAATACGGTCACTCTTCGCTTGACCAGTGATGGTCACCTTCCCAGAAAAGGTCTTGGTCTCACGACTCAAGTCTAAAAATAAATCATAATGTTCAGGAACAAATTGCGTAATAAAATGTTCAACTGCTTGCATAGTTTTCTCCTATTCTAAGTTTAAGAGTTTTACTCTTCTTCAAACAAACTTATTATATCATGTTTTGCTTAAGAAAAAGGATTGGACGGCAATTTCCAAAACTTTCTTCCTCCTAGCGGTCTACAGAGGGTAGACCTTGCGAAATTCTTCTAATACAACCTTGCTGTCAGGCGTAAAAGTTAGTCCTGCCTCTCTCAGCCACTCGGCGAAACAGTCCTCATGAACCTGACGCCAATAGGCTAGGGATTTGTCACCTTCCCCTTCCTTAAAGGCGTGATCAGCAGAAACATGATTAAAGGATTCGACAGAAACCTTTGTAATTTCGACAATGCAGACAGCCTGATTTTGACTGTCTAAAATGACATCGAAGGTCCCTTCTTGTGGAAGGGGTTCGTTATCGACTGCATAAAGATCATAGGCTGATGCAGTTGCCGTCTTTTCACCTTTTAAAACCAAATCTGCCAAGAGATCGGCTTCTACTCCAAAAGCCCAAGCATCGATCTCATCTCCGATTGAGGGATTGATTTTCTTGTATGCATTCCACATTTCTTGCGGTGTCATGGGTTGCTCCTTTGTAATTTTTTACTTTCTTCTTTTACACGTTTGAGGTGGTCTGGATGGTTAATTTCTAAATCAAAAATCTCTGGAATAGAACTGTAGTGGATAATACATTTGATACCCATCTGATTCATTTTTTGTATGAAAGAAGCATTCAGATAGCCTGCTACAGCAAAGTCAATCTTTTTCATCCTAGCTTTATCCTGCATCTGTCTTAGCATATCTAACATTATTGGACTTTCCATATCATGCCATTGACTGTTTCTCACAGTCGCAAAAACAAAAGAAGTCAAATCATTCATTCCAACTACAATCTTTGAAATGCCCGTTTCCAGTATCCTGTCTAAGTCAAAATACGCTGACGGTAATTCAATCATCGTGCCGACTTTTCCAGTAAAACCATGCTCACGCAATACTCTAATAGCTTGTTTTAATTGGTCGGCATCATTGACAAAAGGAAAAATAACAGACAGATTGGGATTTGTTTGATAAACTTCTGTAACGACATGTGCCTCAGCCTGAAATTCATTCGGACACGCCAGCAAACGCCTTATCCCTCTATATCCAAACAAGGGATGATTTTCATCAAAATGCTCTTTAGTCCCCTCTAAACAATTAGCTTCTGTATTTGTTAACTCTGAAAAACGATACCAAACCTCTTCATCTGAGTACAAGGAGCAAATGGTATCTAGATAATCTTTTACAAATTGCTGACAATTTGGGAACAGTATGCTTTGATTGAGCTCTCTTAGCAAGTATTCCCCACGAATCATACCAACATGATGCAATAGTTGTGGGTAAACTTTTTCAGCGATTTTCTCGCCACTAAGGGCAAGTTGGTTTTGCATAGCCATTCACCTCGTCTTAAAAGATACAATATCAGATATCATTATACGACACTTTCCTCTAGTTCAAAAGCTTCATAAGGTTCAACTAACTCATATCCTAAAAATTCTGCTACTTGTTTGGAAGCCTTGTTATGAGCATCCCAAAGTGGAAACATATCTCTATTTAAACTCTCTAGAATCATTGCAGCACCAAGCTTTTTAGCAAATCCATTTCCTTGTTCGTTTGGTCTAGTTGCAACTTCCACTTCCACTGCTCCACGGTAAACTAACCCTGAGGAAATCCCAGCAATCAGTTCATTATTTTTAAGAATCACAAAGCCAAATCCACCTTTTAAAGCAAAATCCTGGTAGGACTCAAAATCCCCCTGTAAATCTTGTGACCATTCTTCCTCAGAAAAGCAGTTATAAATATGATTATCAATGGGCACAAGATTGTAACCTTCCTCTAAATGAGTAACTAGATCATTTAGAAATTCAACTTGAAAATTTGCCTTATCTTTAAAAGAATAGCGAGTAAAAGAATTTAGCCCCACTTTTCGATGCAGAAAATCTTGCCAATTGGTATTTTCTGAAATAATAATCTTATAATCTAAACCATATTTTCTAACAAAATCTTCCCAAAATCTGGAATCCAACTCCCCTGCTAGGTATAGGAAATTCCCAACATCATAAAAGCTTGTTGTCCTATCACTATTTCGGTAGACAATTCCGATTTGAGATTTAAGACCATAGAGAACCATATTTTTCTTCCATGTTTTAAATAGTTCCATTATCCCCCTACTTCACCTTCCAATTTCTATAGCTTGTCATATCTCATTCTGGAAATCCTAATAATTCAGACTTAATCTTCAAGACTACTGGCGATGCGTTTTCTTCTGTGATTTCTTGAATATCCATCCAGATATATCCAAGTGAATCATTAATACCATCAGAGACAGCTTTAGAAATAGTAACTTGAGGTGCACTCTCATTCATTTCAACATCATACAAGGCCATGACATGGTGAACCATAAAATTTTTTAAGTCTTCCCTGACGAAAACATCGTAGATTCGAGGATTGGAGTAGCTTCTAACAGTAAATCCTGTCTCTTCCAAAACTTCTCTCTTGAGAGTTTCTGTCAATCCCTCACCTAGTTCCTGACTACCACCCGGTAGATCATAACGATATTGATAAGGGCCTCTTGTTTTTTCAATGCAGAGTAACTTCCCATTTTCAAAGCAAACAGCATAGACTCCAAAGTGTTTTTGATTTCCATCCATTCCTCCTACTTCAAACTCCAGCCACCATCCACAGTCAGGATTTGTCCTTGCATGGCGCTCGCCTTTCCACTTGCCAAGAAAAGGCTAACCTCTGCCACTTCCTCTGGCTCAATCCAGCGTTTGATTGGCGTTTCACTAGCCACCCAGTCTGCTAAGCCACCGGGTTCAAAGTCCGCAGCGGTCATAGCTGTCTTGACAGCACCTGGAGCGATACCAAAGACCTGAATTCCAGCTTCCGCATAGTCTAGAGCCAGTTGCTTGGTAAATCCAGCCAAGGCATGCTTAGAGGAAGTATAGGCGTGACCACCACCTCCTGCTAGGTTTGAAGCAATAGAACACATGTTGATAATGATTCCTTTTTTATTTTCCAGCATTTGTGTCAAATAATAGCGAGTCAGCTCGACAGGAGTCACATAGTTGATTTCAAAAATCTCTTGAATTTCCTGCGCTGATTGTTCCAATAGGGGTTTATATTCGTCCAAGACTCCAGCAGTATTGCACAAAATATCCACCTGAGGACACCAGCCAAAAATAGGATCCAAGTCCAAGGTTAAATCTCTCTGTAAAAAGTGAAAATCACCATCTAAAACTGGATTTTCTCCTTGATCTACACCATAAACTTGATAGCCATTCTCTAAAAAGAGGCGAGCTTGAGCTAGACCGATCCCTGAACTTACTCCCGTAATCAATACGCGTCTAGTCATGCACTTCTACCCAATCCGTCGCCAAAACATCACAAGGTGTCGGACTCCACATGGAAAAACCTTCTCCCTCACCAGACACGTTGATGAGGAAATAAGGCGTCACTTCAAGTGCAACCCCGTTTTGCTCGATGGTGTCAAAAAGTTGCACATAGTTTTCAGCCCCTCCCCAACCCGTTCGTACATATTTTTTCTTAGCCTTTAATCCAGGCAAGATTTCTTCAAATGTCATGTTTTTTTCTCCTTTAATTCTGAAATCATAATTTAATTATAACAAAAAAACCGTTTTCCAACGGCTTTTTGACTGTGTTTTTAGCAACAGCTTCCAAATAATTGATTCCCACATACTGCAACTCAATCTTTCTCGGGATCAATTCATCCTTTTGATAAATCGGAGTCACTTTGTAGTCAAGATAGTAGTTCGGGTGATTGCCCAACCAATAATCCAAACGGTTTTCATAGTAAAGCATGCTTTCTTGATTAGTATTATCTGTTCCAGCATTGAGCCAGTCGGTCATAGAGACCAGGTTTCTCTTTTAATCATCCAATCCACTAAACTGATACCCAATCAAATGACCTCTACATAAGTCGCTCATTTCAGTTGACAAAAAGCCTGAAAAAGGAGAAGACCATATGGCCTTCTCCTAAACTTTCGATTTCAGGAACTCTTTATCGTCCATCAACCACAAGATCCTTGTCAAATACTTACTCTTCCCTCTTTTTGAACAGGAACAATCCTGTCAAGGCCGTTAAAATACCAAGTAAGAAGGCGGAATCTGTTGCTGTTCCTGTATTTGGCAAAACTGCAGTCTCTTTTCTTTCTGGAGTCTGTAGCGGTACATCCGGTTTAGCTTCTTGATTCTGAGGAGAATCAGGCTTGTTAGTTTGATCTTGTGAAGGAATTTCTGGTTTTTCTTCCTGTACTTGGCTCGCACTAGTCTTGTACACAACTGCATAAACACTAAGTTGATCTGTCATGAATTCGACATAGCGACCTTTTTGTTGGAAAACAAGTCTATCCACTTGCTGATCACTTTTAACAGTATAGACAGCTTCAATTTCTTTGTTCGCAGCTAGAGGCAGAATGACAAATACCTTGCCTTTAGGCTGGATTGGCTGACCATCTTGATCTTCCAGAGTAATATCGTAGGCATCATAAGTCTTGCCTTCCAAGTTTTGTGCTGTCACTTTCTTGACTTTCAGACTAACAACTTTATCCAGTGTAGCCTTGGTACCAATGACTTGAACCTTGGTAGCTTTATCAGTCAGAATACGCAAATCACTTTCCGGTTTAGATGGTACTGGTGGAGTGCTTGGTTTTTCTTCCTTACTTCCAATCTCCACGATCTGATCTACTGGAACTTTGGAAACGAAGCTATCTCGAGTCACTCGGCCGCTTTCCTTGCCATTCTCAATCGTTACTTCAACAAGCGTGGTTTTCTCACCAACCTTGCCTTCTTGGACAACTTTTCGGGTGCCCTTAGGCAATTGCGGATTTTCGCGTTCGATGGTCTTGAAAGTAACCTCTTCAGTTACCACATCCAAGCGTGGCTGTTCAACTACAAGTTCTTTATCGCCCGCAGCTGGCGTTACCTGCTCAACTGGTTTACCGATTTCCACGATTTGATCCACTGGGGATTTGGAAACGAAGCTATCCCGAGTCACTCGACCGATTTCCTTGCCATTCTCAATCGTCACTTCAACAAGCGTGGTCTTCTCACCGGTCTTGCCTTCTTGGACAACTTTTCGGGTGCCCTTAGGCAATTGCGGATTTTCGCGTTCCATGGTCTTGAAGCCAACTTCTTCAGTTACCACATCCAAGCGTGGTTGCTCAACTACAGGAGCTGGAACTCCTTCATCTGGTGTCGTCTTGTGAACTGGTGGTGTTGGTGTATCTGGATTAGGTGTCTCAGCTATCTCAGCATGATAGGTAGAAACCTCATAAAACTCAGGGAGACCACCTTCCCACTTCAACTTAACATCTAATAAGTGGGCGCTGTTAGCAAGCTGGAAGGTTTGGAAACTTGTGGTAACCGCACCCAGATCTTGCCATGCCGTTTGGCCATCTTTGGAAATGGTTCTTGCCCAAACGTGCGCTGTGCTTCCTGCTGGAATATCTGAAATCAGGCGAACATGATTCGATTCTGTCTTTTCAGATAGATGGTAAATCAACTCACCGCTGTCTTGGGTCGCCTTGTAACTGCTGAGAATATTGCCATCTGCTATATTATTCTTTTCAGATGACTTGCTCTCTGTACCCGCACCTTCCACAGTTGGATTATTGACTGACTTAGTGTATTCTCCATCATTGATAACTAACTCTGTAAATCCAACAAAGCGATGACGATAAGGAGCTGTGTAGAGCACTCGGAGATATTTCGCTGCAGTTGCTTCTGGCAATTCTCCCTCAATATAGCGATTTCCAGGTCGCTGTGAATCATGTGTCCAGCCATCAGTTAAGGAGTCATCACGTGCTGGATTTTCCTGACCATCTCCTACTGAAACTACATCTTTCCAGGTCTTGCCATCTGCGCTAACTTGAATCTTTCCATCACGAAGATAGTTCTGTGTGCCATCTTTAATGTAGGCACGAATCTTCTTAATTTGACGGGTTGCTCCAAGATTGAGAGTCATATGACCATCGGTTTGTGGATAATCAGAAAATTCAACATAATTGTTTAAATCACCATCAAAGAGTTGGTCTAGGTTTTTCGCTTTACGAACATCTCCACTACCATAGTTAGGATCGATACCCATGCTGGTTGACTCAATTGATGTTGGTTGAATTTCCTTAGTAGTCAAGAGCAAGGAAGTCGTTCCAATTGCCTGTTTCTGACCTGTCTTGTTTTCAAGACGTACATAGCGGACAAGCTGGTGATCTTGTAACTCAGAGGCACTATACCACTCCACTCCATTTGGAGAATAGCGGAGCTGGAGTGCTTGATTAGCATTCTCACCCAGTTTCAAATCCTCAATTTCATGGAGACGATCTAGTTTCATTCCAAGATATTGGCCCGCATCTAAAGTTGTTCCAGCTGGAATATCCATCTCGTAGCGGCCCAATTTCATGGACTTGAGTAGTCTTGAGTTGTTCAACATTAGTGTCTGTGTATTGGTCTGTTCCAGTCTCTGACTCGACAGATAGGTTGCCAATTCGCCACCAGAAATTAGTCTTTTGCGTATTTCTAACGCGTACATAACGGATATTCTGATTGGTTTCAACTTCTTTGCTTTGCTCACCTGTTAAGTTGGCTACCGTTGTCCAGTTTTGTCCGTCAGTAGAGACTTCGATGACACCAGCTGCTAGCTTATCTGTCACACCTTGTACCAAACGAATCTTCTTGACTGTTTGTTGAGAACCAAGATCCAACTGTACCCAAGCATCTACTGGGGTTGTATCTCTTTCTCCATTTGCTGTTGAAGAACTTGCCAACATTGCTTCTGTGCTATCACTATTGTCAGTCATCTTGGCAGCCGTTGTATTGAGTTTATAGACCAGATTTGGACTGATGGTAATACTTCCAGCTTTCTTCTTGGCATTTTCAAGAGGACGGTTAACTGCGATTTCACGGACTGCAAACCAAGTATTGTCTCGATCTTCTGTTGCAACCATTCGAATACCTTTGGCCTTGATGTCAAGATTATCTAAGGTAATCTCAGACTCATTACCGACATAGTTACCTTGAGGAAGGGCAGTCCATTCACCGGCTTCATTTAGGTATTCAACCTTAGCCTTATTAAAGGTGTCTTTCGGATTGCTAACAGCTCCCATAGCAAAGCTCAACTTCTTGATAGAAACAGGCTTGTTAAACTGCAGACCAACATAATCACCAGTGCTAATTCTGGTTGGATTTTTAAAGATAACTTGAGTTGACAAGTCTCCGTCCAAGACCTGAGCCAAATCTCCTTCACCACCTGTACGGTTAGTAATAAAGGTCGTTACAACTTTATCTGGATTCAGTTCTTTTTCGATTTCCTTAGCTAGATATTCTTTAAGGTTAAGGATAAATGGACGGATATGCTGTACACCTAGCTCAGCATTTTCGTAGTGGTCAACATACCAGAAGGAATGTTTCTTAGATTGTTCATAATCTTTCAAGCCCTTGTAGTAATTATTCCAAAGACCGTCAGCATTTTTGCTACCAATAAATTCAGTAGCTGTCAAGAGAGCATCTAAGGCATTCATCTGGTCAATGGTATTGTCAAGCCAGTACTTAATCTGCTCACGCATCTGTTCATTTCCTGATGCTTTATAGGTCTCAGCTGCAGCTTTTAGCTTAGCAAATTCTGCCTTCAACTCTTTGCGCTCAGCTGAGACATCTTGACCTGCTTTCAGCTTGCTCATGAAGTTTGTCAGTTTCGGAGCTAGCTCTACAGACTCTTCTAGCTTCACAACACGATTATCCATATGTTGGTTAATCATGTGCTTACCTAGCTCACGGAAGGCTGCAGATTCTTTGGTCTCTGTTAAACGACCTGTTTCTGCAAAGTTGAAAGCTACATCGTTAACAGCCTTGGCTTCCGCCTCATTCTTCCAGATATTCCAGCTGTACTCTGCAGCTGAGAAGAGAGCAATTTTAGATGGTTCTGATTGCTGCATCGGATTGAGCATGACCCCACCGATTAGGCTTGGATCCACACCAGGGTGTAGGAATTTCTCACCACCACCCAAGATAAGGTGTTGTTTAGAATTATCTGTACACGGCCAGTTGATCCAAAGTTGAACAGGACGATATGGTTGACCAGATGCCTCTATATTTTGCTTAAGTTGAGTCAAGAAGTTTTCAGAAACTTCACCCCAAACCTTGCCTCCTGTCAGAGTCATAATGCTACTTTTCGGAAGATTACGGTTTAGGGAACGCAGTTCGTCTTCTCGACCACTGCCCCAATACTGACTTGGAACAAAGATCATCTCTTTCTTCAAGCCTGGATAAGTCGCTTGTTTTTCAGTCAACCAATCGGTCATATCTTTCATCAAGCGGTTATAACTTTCATAACCACCATAAGGCTGAGCTGCATCATCTGCAAGGATACCAAACTCACGAACGCCGACGTCCAGTAACTGGGTAAATTTAGCCTTGATTGCATTCAAGTCTTCTTGGTAAACCGTCTCGTTTTGGAAGCGAATTCGACTATTCATAAATGGATGAATGGTCCAAACATAACGAGTCTTGTTTTCGTTCCCCACCTTAGCGAGCTGACGGATTTCTTCTAGTTTTTCTTTTGGATAAAGTTCTCTCCACTTGCTGTTATGATATGGGTCATCTTTTGGTGCGAAGAAATACTGGGTCAGTTTCAAATCACCACCGTAACGCATCAAGGCCGCACGATCTTCGTTAGACCATGGGTTACCATAATAGCCTTCGATAAAGCCACGATTCTTCACATCTGCATAGTCTTCAACATTGACCTCACGTAGAACTGGAGCAGAGCTATCATTTAGCATATGCTTGAGTGTTGTTAGTCCATAGAAGACAGCATCTGTATCTTTTCCGACAATGGAAATTTGCTGACCTTTAACCACTAATGAATAAGCATCAATCTTATCAAATAGTCCTTGGTTGACAGGCTCTGTTTTCTGAGCTTCTTCCGCTTTTGAGCCAGTCTGGTGAACTCCCAGATAGATATTAGTTGCTCCAGCTTCGGCTGTCTTACCAGTAGTATAGGAGATATTGCTATTTTGCAAAATAGACTTGAGTCGATTACGAGTATAAATATCAACTTGCTCACCAATTACCAAATGAACTTTCTTATCTAGACGTACCAAGCCATCGCCATAAGTAACCTTATGAGGAGTTGGGAAAATCTTATACTGTTTCTTAAGGTATTCTTGGCTTCTCAAAGCTGCTTCTACTACACTTGGATCTGCTGGTTTTTAGCGATAAAGGTATCTTCCAATTCAACAGTTCCGTCATCTTTCGGAGCTGGAGTTTCGGGTTTTGGATCTGGTTTTGGTGCTGGTGGTGTAGCAGGCTCATCTGATGTAGCTATTGGTTTCAAAAGATTGATTTCAGCTGCACTAGCATATCCTTCTACTCCCTGTAGGATCTTCAACTGGATTGTATCCGTTTCGACAGCTTCAAAGTTTGCAATCTTTTCAGCTGCATTATTATCCCAAGTACCTTCAGCTACCTTAACCAATTGATCAGCCTTTTTAGCATAGATTTCATATTTAGTCACAAGACCATTTCCGCCACCTGGACGAGGAAGATAAGTCAAAGCATTTACAGCTGTCGCTTGCTTCAAGGTCATAGTAACCGTATAAGACGGATCCTTCTTCGTCCAATGTGAATGCCAGAAGGTTGCAGGATTGCCATCAAAGGCTTTAGAAACAGCTCCTTCTGTAGCATTTCCTGGTAGTTGCTCACTGCTTGCTTCCACACGGGCAATCTGATCCTGTGCAATCAAACGTGGATTGACAAATGGCTTATCAGACAAGCTGAGATTGTGCAAAGTACCTTCAAAACCTCCGATTTTTTCAAGAGGTAGGACAAGACTTGTGTGAGCCAATCTTGGATGAGCTGGATTGGCAATACGATTGATCTTTTCACCATTGACATAGAGCTCAGTTGACTGAGGTTTGGTGACAAAGACTAGCTCATAGCGTTTACCTTTTTCCAATGTCTTGTCAAACTGAATATGGTGTTGCTCAAACTTATAGGCTACTTTACCTGACTCATCAGACAAATAGAGCTTGTTCCCCTCACTAGAAGCTAACTCCTGCACACCGTCACCTGTAACCGTCACATCAATTTTTAAGACGTGATTTGGACCGACGTTCCCAATAGCATTTTCAATCTTGCTTTCTTTATTGAAGACCAGGCCTTTAGTGCTTTGTGTGATGTTTTCTGCATCGTAACGCTTGATTGTCTTTGAATTGATTTCATAGGTCTCAGTATCATCAATCTTGTACTCTGGATTACTACCTGGTGCATAAACATAGTCTGCGTGTGGTAAGGTTCTTCCTTCAAAGTTGTTAGCAGCTCGGTTTGATCCCCATGTCTTTTCAGCAGTAACTCTTGTTGCTTCAAAGAAGCGCTTGAAAATATCATAAGAAGTCATGCCTGTTTCGTGGAGATCAATATTATCATTCCAAACAGCATGTCCACCACCCAAGATATGAGGGTTTGAAGCCGCTAATTTTGGACCATTTCCTGCTGTCGTAAAATCATTTGGTGTCCAACGATTATATTGATACTCATAAGAAGAGTAATCACCATATGCTCCTTGCTGGTTATTACCATTTGGCACACTGTAAGTCGGAACATCAGTAATATTGATAATTTTAGCACCAGCCTTCAAAGCCGCTTGGGGATGTTGCCATCCTAGACTCCAGATATCCACTTCGACATCCTTCAAATCAACTGGTGTTTGACCACTCTTACGGCTAAGTGAACCCCAAATTCGTGGCGTATAACCCTTACCTTTAATGTAGGTAATCAAATCATTGACATAACGACGATAGTTTTCATTGTTGCCATAGTACTCATCTGTTCCGATGTGAATCGTCTTAACACCTCGAAGTGGGGCATTTTCTCCATCCAACAATTTATCATAAACAGACTTGACAAAGCGCAATGTTTCATCATAATTCTTATCCAAATCAAGCATCGCAACACGCTCTACATTATGCTTATTCGGACTCAGCTGTCCTTTATACATCAAGTCTGGACGAACCTTCACAAATGATAAAGCATGCCCCGGTGTATCAATTTCTGGCACCAAGTTGATTCCTAGCTCATCAGCCAAAGCGATGAGTCTTTGCATTTCATCTTTGGTATAGTGTTGCTTGGAAGTCAAAGGCACACCATTGTCACCGACAATATCTGTCTGTAAACGGAAACCTGTATCTGCATGATTGAGCACATACTCAATTTCCTGCTCCTTGGTCAGATTTTTACCTGCTAAGTGCTCCTTGAGGAAAATATAGTTATCATTCAAATGCAACTGCAAGTCATTCATCTTGTAGTAAGCCATGTTTAGCATAATGTCCACAAGAGTATCATAAGGAATAAACTTACGACCAGTATCTAGCATAAATCCACGGTGGCTGAAACTTGGAAAGTCTCGAATTTCACCATTTTGGATATTTTCTTGCCCCATTTGAAGTAAGGTTCGAGTAGCATAAAAGGCACCTTTATTGGTCTGCGCTTCAATGGTAAAGACATTATCACGAATCGTAATACCATAGCCTTCTTCACCATAGCCCTTGTCCGTTACCTTTTTAAACTCAATACGATGCGCGGAAGTACTGTCTCCCTTGGCAAGCTCTAAACCTCGAGAAATCAAATCATTGGCATAGAAATTAGCTGCCTTGTCAAATCCTGAATCTCCAACAGATAGAACGGTATCTTCCAAAATAGAAGAACGTCCTTCCTCACCATGCCATTGCTGAACAGTTGGAGCCACTGTTGGTTTGTCTCCAACTCCCTCATCTGCATAGCGACCAGGAACTCTAACTTCAAATTCCTTGGTAATGGTTTGACCTTCATGCACTTGTTGCAAAGAAACTTTAACTGTCTGCTCCGTTAGAGGCTGGTGGATTTTATTATTCAGGTCAATCACACCTGTTTTATTGCTACCAACTAAGCTAACCTTACCCTGTAATTTAGGTAGGACAAGTGAATGGCCATCTTGAGCCAAAGTCAGCGACTCTACTTGGTTAAGACTTGTCACCTTACCTGGCTCTGGAATGTTAGAATAAGCTCGTATTTCCTGAATACCGACATTACGCCAACGCATACTACCTTCAGCATATTTAGTGATTACCAATTTGAGATATTTAGCTTCAATCGGAACATCCAAATTGACTCTTTCGTCTAAACTGGTTGACCATCTTTTTCATAAGCCAATTTCCACTTACGTGTCGCTTCCTCTTCATTGATAGCTTCAGCTGTAGCATAGTATAGTTTCCATCCTTGAATATTTGGATCGTTCGGCTGTCCTGTCCTCTGTCTACGATCCCAATCAATCTCAATCCGTTTGACTGATGTCACTTTATCTAGTGTCATAGTCAACTGAGGATTGACTACATCCTTATCTGTCGCCCAACGACTAGTATTATCTCCATCGACTGCCTTATCAGCAGTAAAAGAAGTGTTTTGTTCGTGATTGGATGCGCTTACACGAACATTTAATAAATGATTGATATCAGGGGTCTTTTCCACTTCTGTTGTTGGTGCAGTTGTTGCTGATTCTGGATGAGTTGGTTCATTGCTAACCTTAGGTTGAGCTGGTTTAGGTGAAGTCGCTTCCGCAGATGCTTCGGAAGTTGGTTCATGACCTTCTGTACTTGGAGTATCATTTCCCCCCGCCTCTGCTTTAGCTAGTTTATCAGCTAAATCTGCTGGCAATTCATCTAAGGGTTGAATCTTCTCTACCGCCCCCGAAGCAGTCTCATCAGTCTCAGTCGCCGAACTAGCACTCGAAACAGGACTTGTAGGGGTAACTTCTGCAGCTGCAGCTAGTTGGGAACTGAATAACATAGTTCCTATCACAACAGAGCACACTCCTACAGCATATTTACGTATGCTATAGGTAGATTTTTTTTCAAAAAATCTCTTATCCATTTTCCTTTTCTCCTCCTAAAATTGAGTAAGCGCTTTCAAATAACGCATTTTATATATTATTATCTCTATTATGCAACCCTTCCCTAAAAAAATGTCAAGTCTTTTTATTAAAAAAATTTAAAGTTTCTAATTAACTCAAGTATCAAACATTCTAGAGAATAACTAACGTTTTTTGATTTCTTATATGCCTCTCAAAGAAATCTTGATATTACTGAGCACTATCTCTAATAAACTTATCAAATATCACACTAGCATAGTGATTAATTTACTTGTCTGAGACCTTACAGCGTGAGACGGATTAATACACATATAACAAAAAGGCTCTCCGAGAAACTCGGAAAGCCTTATTTAATGCTACTTCTAGCTTCCTCACCTTTATATTTCAAGGCTCGGGATAAAAAGGTTCACTGGACCTTTTTATTTAGCGATTGGGTAAACAGAAACTTGTTTTTTATCGCGACCTTTACGTTCAAAGCGTACTACGCCTTCAACTTTAGCGAACAAAGTATCGTCTCCACCACGACCAACGTTTACACCTGGGTAGATGTGTGTACCACGTTGACGGTAAAGGATTGATCCACCTGTTACAGTTTGTCCATCGGCTGCTTTAGCTCCAAGACGTTTCGCTTGTGAATCACGTCCGTTTGATGTAGAACCTCCACCCTTTTTGTGGGCGAAAAGTTGCAAGTTTGCAAGATTCATTTTTAACATTATGTTTTCCTCCGTGTTAGTTTTCTGTGATAACTCTGGTTTGGACGAACTCCGATGAGTCCTCCGATAATTTTGCCATACCTAAGAAAAATGATTCAAAGAATAACTGAGTCATTTCTCTCTGGTGTGACGGGATAGCCGTCGGTAGTTCAACCCTTAAAAAACCACCATCATCTTCGTTTAATTCTAGGATTGGTTCATAGCCTGCAAATTTCTCAATGGAATTGACAAAGTTAACGGCAAGCGTAGAAACCGATGCACACACGACATCAAAGCCGTATTCGCCTGTCTCGGCGTGTCCAGTAATTTCCGCACTCCTCAGCTCGCCATCTTCGGCTCTCTCAAAGACTGCTTGTATCATGTGTTCTCCTTAAAATTAAGCGTTGATTGCGTTGATGACAACTTTTGTATATGGTTGACGGTGACCTTGTTTACGGTGGCTACCTTTTTTAGGTTTGTACTTGTAAGTAACAACTTTCTTTTGTTTTCCTTGTTTTTCAACAGTTCCAACTACAGTAGCTCCAGCAACAAGTGGAGTTCCGACAACAGTGTTTTCACCACCAACAAGAACAACTTCGTTAAAAGTAACTTCTTGACCAGCTTCAACGTTCAATTTTTCAACGTAAACTGCTTGACCAACTTCAACTTTAACTTGTTTTCCGCCAGTTTTGATAATTGCGTATGTGCTCATTATGCACCTCCTATGATTTTTGGGGTTTCCCCATATTTTGTGAAGACTCGCCTAGCATCGTGGGACGAACCACTTAGTAAATGAGCTCTAAGTATAACAAAGTTTAAATTTGTTATACGATGAGCAACGATGTTCGTGCGGTTGCACAGGACTGTGCATAGTCAACTCTTCAAGTATAGCATATCTTCTTTTTTCTTACAAGCGAAATCAATCAAATTTAAGCTTTTTCTTTTCCTTTTTTCCTCCAAGAAGCAAAAAGCATACTGATGTAAAAGATACTCATCATAATAGGAACACCAAGAATGGTCTTCTCCTGATAGTAAATCGTCAAATAAGCCGAAAAAATGACTCCAAAGACAAAACTGCTAAGCAAGCTAACAAAAATCAAGCCCTCTCGTAGGAAAGGCGTATGTTTGGTCCGGAAGTAATCCCCAAAAGCTAACATGGTTCGTTTGATATTCCCTGTCATAAAAGCATTATTATAGGCAATACCTGACACTTCTCCAAAAGCAGTTGTTACCAGTCCCATACAAAAGGCCAAGGGCGGTACTAGATAGATATTATCAACTGTTTGCGGCACAAAGCCAATAATTAGGGACAGGACTGCAAGTGGTATCAAGGACAAAATTGGCTTTTTAACTATTCGTAGTTTTTCTTTATACAATGTCAGTAAAAAGACCCCCATCATAAAGGAAAGCAGGGTCATTACTTTTGCACTGGCATCTGACACATTGTGTTGAATGAGTCCTACAGAAAGAAAGACGACATTCCCAGTTTGGCCTGCTACTAGGGTATTCCCTCGCACGATAAAGGTATAGGCATCTACATATCCTGCACAAAAAGTCAAAAAAAGCGCTAGCCTTTTTAGACTGACGTGATATTTTTTTCTTATTGGTAATAATCTCATTTTCTCCCCCTTCTCATTTCATCTACTTATCTAAATATTGTACCACTTTCTTTGAGAAATTCGTAGTCCATTTAAAAAAATTTTTACCATCTGTTGGATAGTCCTTCTTTTCTATGCTATAATGAAGGAAGGATTTAAAGTCGGAAAAGGAGTCTCTATGCTTAAATTAGGTGTTATCGGAACTAGTGCTATCAGTCATCACTTCATAGAAGCAGCCCATGCCAGTGGAGAATACCAGCTGGTCGCTGTCTACTCTAGAAAACTAGAAACCGCAGCAACCTTTGCTTCTCGCTATCAGGATACCCTACTCTTTGAACAATTAGAGGACTTCTTCAAGAGCTCCTTTGATGTAGTTTATATTGCCAGTCCAAACTCCTTGCATTTTATTCAAGCCAAGGCTGCCCTATCTGCTGGTAAACACGTCATTCTTGAAAAGCCAGCTGTCACTCAACCACAAGAATGGCTGAATCTAATTCAAACGGCTGAGAAAAATAATTGTTTTATCTTTGAAGCGGCACGAAACTACCACGAGGAAGCTTTTACCACTATTAAGAATTTTTTGGCAGACAAGCAAATATTGGGAGCAGATTTCAATTATGCCAAGTATTCTTCCAAGATGCCTGATTTGTTGGCTGGACAGACGCCAAATGTCTTTTCAGACCGTTTTGCTGGCGGAGCTCTTATGGATTTGGGGATTTATCCTCTCTACGCTGCCGTTCGCCTCTTTGGAAAGGCTCAGGATGCGACCTATCAGGCTCAACAGCTTGAAAATAGCATTGACCTAAATGGCGACGGTATCCTCTTCTACCCTGACTTTCAAGTTCATATCAAGGCTGGGAAAAACATCACTTCCAATCTTCCTTGCGAGATTTACACAGCAAATGGAACCTTGACCCTCAACACGATTGAACATGTCCGCTCAGCTATTTTTACAGACCACCAAGGAAATCAAGTCCAGCTCCCTATCCAACAAGCTCCTCATACCATGACTGAGGAAGCCACTGCATTTGCACACATGATCCAGCAACCAGACCAGACACTTTACCAGAACTGGCTGGACGATGCAGGTTCTGTTCATGACCTATTGTATACCATGCGCCAGACTGCTGGCATTAGATTTGAGGCAGAAAAATGAAAACCAAACTACCGACTGAATGGCAGGAATTGAGCGACCAACTCGGTTTCCAAGAATTTACCCCCATTCAAACTCAACTATTTGAGCCCATTCTCGATGGAGAAAACCTACTAGGAGTGAGCCCAACAGGAACTGGTAAGACCCTAGCTTACCTCCTACCTAGTCTGCTCAGACTACAAAAGAAAAAAGCCCAGCAACTCTTGATTCTAGCACCAAATACAGAACTTGCTGGACAGATTTTTGATGTATGTAAAACGTGGGCAGAAGCTATCGGCTTAACTGCTCAGCTCTTCTTATCAGGTTCAAGTCAGAAACGTCAGATTGAACGCCTAAAAAAAGGACCAGAAATTCTGATTGGAACTCCTGGCCGTATCTTTGAACTCATCAAACTGAAAAAAATCAAGATGATGAATGTGGAAACCATCATTTTGGATGAATTTGACCAATTGCTCGATGATTCTCAGATTCACTTTGTCGAGAAAATCACCCACTACGCACCTCGTGATCATCAACTCATCTACATGAGTGCGACGACCAAGTTTGACCAAGAAAAGATTGCACCAAACACGCGCACCATTGATCTCTCTGATCAAAAACTGGACAACATTCAACATTTCTACATGCAGGTAGACCAACGTCACCGAGTAGATACGCTACGAAAACTGGCTCATGTAGAGGATTTCCGCGGACTAGTTTTCTTTAATAGCCTATCAGATCTTGGAAGTGCAGAGGAAAAACTACAGTATCGGGATGTCTTGGCTGTCTCCCTCGCTAGCGATGTCAATGTTAAATTTCGAAAAGTCATCTTAGAAAAGTTTAAGGACAAGCAGCTAACCCTGCTCCTTGCAACTGACCTTCTAGCTCGTGGAATTGATATCGATAGCCTCGAATGTGTCGTAAACTTTGATATTCCTAGAGATATCGAAACCTACACTCACCGCGCTGGTCGTACAGGTCGCATGGGCAAAGAGGGCTATGTGATCACTCTCGTAACCCATCCAGAAGAACTTAAAAAACTCAAGAAGTTCGCAAGCGTTCGAGAAATTGTCCTAAAAAACCAAGAACTCTATATCAAATAAGGTTGGCATTCGCCAACCTTATTCTTATCCCCAAGTAATTTCTAGTTGATAGCCAGCAAAGGGATGTCCCTCTTGGTTTTGTAGTTGATAGGCTAGCTCAATCTTTTGCCCATCTAGTTTGTAGTGACTCGTTTGAATGATAAACTCCTGCATCCCCATTGGAGTAGGAATATAGGCCATGCTATCGCTATCCTTTAGAAAACGCATGATAGTCTTGGGACTCGAGAAACGGGTCATCACCAGTTCTTGACTATGAAACTTGAGAACCACTTTTTCCTTTTCCTCATTATAAAAGAGCAAATAGCTATAATCCCCTTTTTCACGCACTTCCACGTCATAGAGTTGGTCAATGACTTCCAACTGTTCATCAAACTGAATCGTATTTCTCATCCGAATCTTCACATCAAATCCTCTTTCTTGTCTCTTGTCCTACTATTTTACCAAAAAGAGCAGGATTTTGCTATAATGGTCATATGAACGAAAAAGTATTCCGTGACCCAGTTCACAACTATATCCATGTAAACAACCAGGTCATCTACGACTTGATCAATACAAAAGAATTTCAACGCTTGCGCCGTATTAAGCAACTAGGAACTTCCAGTTATACCTTCCATGGTGGGGAGCACAGCCGCTTCTCCCACTGTTTGGGGGTTTATGAGATTGCACGACGTATCACGGAGATTTTTGAAGAAAAATATCCTGAAGAATGGAATCCTGCCGAGTCTCTCTTGACCATGACTGCTGCTCTCCTACATGACCTTGGGCATGGTGCCTACTCCCATACTTTTGAACATCTCTTTGATACAGATCATGAGGCCATTACTCAGGAAATCATCCAAAGTCCTGAGACAGAGATTCACCAAGTCCTGCTTCAAGTAGCGCCAGATTTCCCAAAAAAGGTAGCCAGTGTCATCGACCATACCTATCCTAACAAGCAGGTCGTACAGCTCATTTCTAGTCAGATTGATGCGGACCGTATGGACTATCTCTTGCGCGACTCCTATTTTACAGGAGCATCCTATGGGGAATTTGACCTGACTCGAATCCTCCGAGTTATTCGTCCTATCGAAAATGGTATCGCCTTTCAGCGCAATGGCATGCATGCCATCGAAGACTATGTTCTCAGTCGCTACCAGATGTATATGCAGGTTTATTTCCACCCAGCAACACGCGCCATGGAAGTTCTCCTACAAAATCTCCTCAAGCGCGCCAAGGAACTCTATCCTGCAGACAAGGACTTCTTTGCACGCACTTCTCCACATCTCCTTCCTTTCTTTGAAAAAAATGTGACCTTGTCTGACTATCTGGCTCTTGATGATGGTGTGATGAATACCTACTTCCAGCTCTGGATGACCAGTCCTGACAAGATTCTCGCAGACTTGTCGCAACGCTTTGTCAACCGCAAAGTCTTTAAATCCATCACCTTTTCACAAGAAGATCAAGACCAACTCTCTAGCATGAGAAAATTGGTTGAGGACATCGGTTTTGATCCAGACTACTACACTGCCATTCATAAGAACTTTGACCTTCCTTATGATATCTATCGTCCCGAATCTGAAAATCCACGGACTCAGATTGAAATTTTACAAAAAAATGGAGAACTGGCGGAACTCTCTAGCCTATCTCCTATCGTCCAATCCCTTGCTGGCAGCCGCCACGGAGACAATCGTTTCTATTTCCCAAAAGAAATGTTGGACCAAAAACAGCATCTTCGCAAGCATTACCCAGCAATTTTTACACTTGATTGAGAACGATCATTTTACCCCAACTAAGAACTAATAGAGGAACTATATGAGTATTAAACTAATCGCCGTCGATATCGATGGTACCCTAGTCAACAGTAAAAAGGAAATCACTCCTGAAGTCTTTTCCGCCATCCAAGACGCCAAACAAGCCGGTGTCAAAGTCGTCATTGCAACGGGTCGTCCTATCGCAGGTGTTGCCAAACTTCTGGACGACTTGCAGTTGAGAGACCAAGGTGACTATGTTGTAACCTTCAACGGTGCCCTTGTCCAAGAAACTGCTACTGGCCATGAGATTATCAGCGAATCCTTGACCTATGAGGATTATCTGGATATGGAATTCCTCAGTCGCAAGCTCGGTGTCCACATGCACGCTATTACTAAGGACGGTATCTACACGGCCAATCGCAATATCGGAAAATACACGGTGCACGAATCAACCCTCGTCAGCATGCCTATTTTCTACCGCACTCCAGAAGAAATGGCTGACAAAGAAATCGTTAAATGTATGTTTATCGATGAACCAGAGATTCTCGATGCTGCGATTGAAAAGATACCAGCAGAATTTTACGAATGCTACTCTATCAACAAATCTGCTCCTTTCTACCTTGAACTCCTTAAAAAGAATGTAGACAAGGGTTCAGCCATCACTCACCTAGCTGAAAAACTCGGATTGACCAAAGATGAAACCATGGCTATCGGCGACGAAGAAAATGACCGTGCCATGCTCGAAGTCGTTGGAAACCCCGTTGTTATGGAAAATGGAAATTCTGAACTCAAAAAAATCGCCAAATACATCACCAAAACAAATGATGAATCTGGCGTTGCCCATGCCATCCGTACGTGGGTATTGTAAAATACTTAAGCTAAAAAAATAAACCACACCCCAGAAGTTAGAGATAAAACTCTAACTTCTGGGGTGTTCTTTTTGATTTTTCACCAAATCTTCTAATCAAATCATCTAAGTAATCCTAGTCTATCTAGTTCTTTTAGGGCAGATTTCTTGATGGGTATGGATTTCTATTGATGAAACGTTTTACAGTTTCGGCATGATGATAAAGATCCCTGCTAATCTCTTTTAAATTATCAATAAAGACATCAAGTAGACCTGGTTCAATGTTTTCCAAGGGCGAAGGAAGCTCTTTCTTGTTTTCAAATTCAAACGCTTCTTTAGCAGTCGCACCTATTGCATAACTAATGTTGTCCCACAAGAGACCATTCGCTTCATTTTCATCTAACTGCATGTAGATAAATATTCCACTGAAGTCTGTCCCATCATCTAAAAGGCGATAAAGTTCCTCTCCCCTTTTATCTCTATTCTCCAAAAAACTCCAACATGCATCCAAGGCAGTTCGAATTTGAGAATTGTATCGTGTTTTCATACGGTTTACAATTGCTTCAGCAAAAATCAACATAAAATAACTCGTAAGCATATCCTCTCCTGATCTATACTTGAACGAATAGCCTATTCATTCTCATCTGATAAAAATAGTGAACCAAAATAGTTTTTAACGAGCTCATCCTTTAAATATCCTTCTATTTCTGGCCCAGATATTTGTGAAATAAGCTCCCTATTTTCAGCTAGGATTTGTTTGTAACTTGAAGAAAGAGCCTCAAGTATGTCCTCGTCGACACTTTCTATCGTTTGTGGTAGGTAGATTTCTTCCGAAGCAATATATGAGTAGTGACAAACTAGGACAAAGAAATTAGCGATACAGTTCCACACTAGTGGATTGGTTTTCTTATCCAGCTCCTGGAATGTCAAGATATCCTGCTCGTCCATATTTTCCAGTCGATTGTATAAAATATCTGGACAAAAATCACTCTCTTTATCAAGCTCCTGTTTTGAAAGTTTTAAGGAGTCAAAGACAAATTCCTTATATTCTTTCTCACTGATAAAAATCTACAAGACCGTATATCAACTCCTGTAGAAAGAGCAACAAATTTTTATTATCTTTCATTGATTTTTCCTTTTTATTACTAAAAATTATCTTGGGAATGTATGATTCACTGGAAAAGGTGACAATCACTCTTCCTCCTCAAACATCAGAGCATCTAATTCTTCTCTTTCAGCCGCAATCTCTTCGAAGGTAGAAATAATATTATTTAAAAAAATTCTAAGGTGATAATACCAGTCGAATCTCTCATCGTAACCATAGTCCCAATAGCACTCAACTCATGGATGAGTGCTCTAACCTTTTTCAATTCATCCAAATCTAACATGTCTACTTCTATTACCGTGTCATGATCTTCTATTCTGGATTGAATTAAAGAGAAAGGCAAGGATGAATAATTTCTTAACAACTTATAGGTTCCTGACTTGTCACCTACAGAATCTATACAAATAGCTAGCATCGTTTTTACTCCTTTATACTTGAAAACATCAGTATCCCATGTCTACAAGAAAGAGATATAAGCTTGAATCTCCTCTATCATGCATCGATTTGTCGTTCTTACTCTTATGGCTTGAAGCCATAAAGATAAAGCAAGCATAATAGCTTGCTTGAAAGTTAAGGAATTAAAAATTGATTTTCATAATCTTTTGGGAGCTCATAAGATATTTCTCCATTACTATTACCAAATCGACTCTGATTAAAAATTGGAAATAGCTTGGAGTCGTACACAGTTTTTATAACAAAACGTTCTCTTTCAAAACTAATAGTTGCAGCTACTGAGGGATCCTTAAAAACTGATTGTTTACCTTGGGAATGCAAGCGAACATCTATAGTAGCTACTTCTTCAGGATATTTTTCAAATCGAACATCAAAACGAATGTCGATACCTTCCGAAGGAATGTACATTTGATTGTTACTTACACTGATACTTTGAATCTTTCCTAATTTCTGTTCCAATTCTGGGTCGTTTCTATACAGGTCTGTTTGGATAGCTAGTTTGAAATTTTCCTCATGTTCTTGTAGCCATCTGTTAAGATTACGAATCATATTTTCTTTTTCAACTTGCCTGGAGGCATCCTTGCTCTTGCGATCAAGTTTATTCATAGTTTCAGTCAATTTATCTTGCTCTCGCTTCCAATCCCACGAGGGGTCACTTGATACCTCTACTACTGATAAGTACCATCTCCTCATAGTTTCAGGAGATTTATAAGGATTGGGTTTTATAAATGTAAAAGGACCTATACCAGCATCAGGAAAGTATAATTCTACTTTCATTGACTGCTTGCGATTATTATTAGCATAGGCTGTAAAGGAAATATGATAATTTCCACCTACATCTCCACCATTATCAAAGCCTCCCCTCGCAGAACCCGGTAAAAGCGTCACTGACTTTATATATTGCCCTTGACTGTCTATGTCTGCAATAATTTCGCTTTTGATAGAATCCGCATGATCATGAATAAACTTACCAGTGTTCCCAATCGGTATCCTAATTAACAAATATGACAAACCAACAATAATAAAGGGAACGGAAATCGCAAGGAATATCCACTTGTTCGATTTTAACATAATATCTCCTGATGCTCATTAAAAATCAGTTATAAAACAGCTTTTATAGTGCTTTATCTTTCAACTCGACGATTACTTTTTTCAATTTCATTCATTGATTATCCTCCCGTTGTTTAAATATAGTTAAATCTATTTGAACAGCCTCATCCTTAGATTCCATTAGTATTGAAATTCCATAGATTGTTCCACTAGAGTACCTTACTCTGATTCTACAGGTTGTATCCTCTGGTAAATCGTACTTATTTTTTTAAGATATTTATAGAGGTCAGAATGATTTTCTGGTTCATAGATAATATCACGAAGCTCTGTTTCTGCACTCTTAAAGGTTTCTTTTTATATTCAAGGAAGCGAAATAATCTCTTTGTACTACCAAATTAAGAATTTCTTCATCATATAAAGGAGTTACCTCCGACCCATAATTTAACTTCCCATTAGAGTAAGTAACAGGAACTGTTTCTTTATTATCCCCAATTTTTTTATTGTATAGTCACCCTTAATGTCAGATTGGCTAGTATCTAAGAATACTTTATAATTCTTTACTACGTTTCCACTCTCTATATAAATACTATTTTTGTAAAGCTTTAATCCATTAAACTCCTTCTTGTCTTGCTCTAAAAATTTAAATATAGGTTCAAACGTTTTTTCAAATTCGTACTGTTCTTTTGTTCTGTTTTTTGGAATAGTTTCTCCGCCTGAACCACATCCATTTAGCGCAAAAAGGGTTAAAATCATTAACATTACACTAACAACCCAAAATAAGCGTTTATTTTCCTTCATCTCTTTCTCCTATACATTCTATGCCTATTATAACATAAAAGAGAGCGTTTCCGCTCTCTTTGTCACTCTGGTACTTCTACCTTCAAGCTCATATCTGTATTCTGTAATGTCTTCTGAACCGCAGCGAGAAAGGCCAGTCCATTGTCAGATGGAGAATACTGGAAGGTGATATGAATGATTTTTTTGTCAAAGCTATCGCCATATCGCTCCACATACTGCTTGCTTTCGAGGAAATAAATATAGTTGTTGAGTTTTTCTTGAAGCTTCAACAAATGTTCTTCTTCTAATGACTCTATCCATTTGTTTTCATCAATCAACAACAACTCTAGATGGTCATCTGAAACACCCATCGCATCAATATTTGTAACGTCTAGTACAATTGGCCATACTTCTGCAACTGATTTAATTTTTCTTCTATTCTTATTTTCCTCTTTCTTCTGCTCATTAACAATATATTCTACTTTGTTTTTATCACAGCTTTTGAAAAGCTCCATGGAATCAATTAAATTACAAATATTACGGTAATAATCAACCTTTTTCTCATTAGGAAGATTATAAATACTTTCAAGAACAATAGGTACTATGTTCTCCACATCAATGATAAAAGGTAAAGCATCATATTCTCCCAGTAAATCTTCTTGTTTTTTGATAAATGATACAACTTGATACAAATGTATAGTATCCTGGCTAGAAGCTAACTCCTTTAAAATATCTAAAACTCGATCTGGAATATCAAAGTCTCCCTCCACATAAATTGGATAAAGGCTGTATTCTATCAAAATATGGGTATCCGTAATATCTTGATAATATGAATCGCGGTGAGTAATTCTATACTTGGGATCAATACCTAAGAAAGCATCTATTTCTCTGTGACTTTCAATTGCTTTTTTATACCTCATAATATCCCACTCGGTATCTGTTTTTAGTCTATATGTCTTCATTTAGTTACTCCATTGGTTAATTCTGCCTATTTCTAGGTATTTACTCCGTCTATTGTTGAATGATGGTATTAAAACTTTGTCTTATTATAGCATAAAATAAATATAGAAAAAATAAAATTGGGAACTTAAGGAAAAAGAAAACCACCTGAAAAACTATCAGATGGTAAACTGTTCAATCTTGAACAGACTAATAAGTTTCTTAGAACGTTAGTTTTGTGATAACTTCTGCAACATTTCAGGAGAAATTGGGTCGACCAGAACATACTTGGCATCCAGCATATAGATGCCTTCAGTCAATGACTCTAAGTACTGACGATAAGGAACTTCGGCTAGTTTTTCCCCATCGGCTGTCATGATAAATAGTCGTGCAACTGCAACCTTACTTCCTCTATACTGTTGCAAATATTGAGGTTCTAACTCTGGTTGAGATGGTAAGATTGTTCGTCCTTCACTATTTAGATAGTTGACAGGGATGATGATATCTTCACCATCCTGCTCTACTTTAAAAACTTGCTGCTCAGAGTAATAAGCATTCAGCTGTTGGGTAAAGCGCAAACGCTGGTCATAGCTATTCAAAAGTTGCTCGTCCGGAACATGGATAATCTGCCCTAGGTAGAGTTCATTGATGTAAATGGGACGTTTCACTCCCATAATTTCCACGATGGGATGAACTTTTACTTCCTTAGTCAATTCTGAAAGAGCTGATAAGAAAATATCTGTGAAATGAAATTCTAGAATAGAATCTTTATCATACGCCACACCATCATGTTCACATACAGTTACGTCTAAGAGAATGAGCAAGGTTTTCAAGAACATCAAGGCCCCAGTCCAGTCAGAAGCTGTCGCCAAATCTGGAACAGATACCTGATAAGCTTGACCATCAAAAGATAGACGGAACCCTAAACTAGACTTCTCTTTGACCCCAAACTGAACAGAATGGAAATCCGAAATAAGAGAGTCCGCAGATGGCTTTAATCCTGCATCCTTAGCGGAAACGCTGTAACATTCAAAGAGTTCTGCTTGAAGCACCTCACCAATTCTTAGTGATTGGTTGCTTTTTATTGTAAAATTAACTGATTTCATATTTTTCTCCTTCGGTCTACTGGCAAATTCTTTCTACGACGTAGAATCGTTACTTCGCTGACAGGGATTTTTCCTGATGCATACGTAATATGACCGTACTTATCATCCATCAATGACGCACCATCTGCTATATTGTTTTCATTTAAAAATTCTTTATCAGAAACCAATATTTGCACATAAGAATCGGGTGCTGTAAAATCATCATCCCCATACTTGTGACCTGCGATTTCAAATTCATGATCTTTATACAAGACACTATCACAAACCAAATACCTTTGACTAACCTCACTATAAGGCACAAGCTTCCCGTATAGACCTTCTTCTTCACCATCTACATAGGAACTATAGGGGAAATAGCCTTCTTTCAACATTGCCGGATCTTCTGAAAGAAGGATATAGTCATTTATATAATTCACAAAATTAGAGTATACTTTATTTTGGTAAACTAAAAATTCTTTACGCATACTAACCCTCCACGTATTCCATTATACCATATTCATAACAGCAAATTTTCCGTACTACATCACTCATTTCCTGACTCAGTCTTTTCTGAATTTTCTTCTTTTTCCCGTTTCTCATTGAAATCTTTCAATGTTTTATCAATGACCCTCTTTAATTCCTCATCACTCATTCCAGGTATATGGTAAGGGTAATTTTGACCCTCCTTACTTGAAGTTTGACTTTGTGTACTTTCTTCAGTTGAAGAGGTCTCGTTCAAATCTGATGTTGTTGACCTAGAGCCTGGTTCTGAGGACGAACTGCTTTTTGACTTAGGAGTATAGTTATTGTCAAATCTAGGCATATTTTTAATTTCCTCAGCAGTAGGAATTTTCGTATTTACTTTGACAGGTCTATACAACATCGCAAAAGAGAAGAATAAGGCCAGCACTGTTCCAATAAATGGAAGGATCTTTTTATCAGATTCTGATGAGGGAACCTTGACTCCACTAGTGCTAAGGTTCCTCCATTCAGGATGTTCTTCTTCAATCGCTTTTTTCTCTTGCCAAACTGGGACCAGTAAAAAGTAATTAAAGGGAATAACCGTCCCCATAACTGTTGCTATAAATGGGACATGTCTAGAAAAACTTAGAAGTATAAGCAAATATAGTATAAAAGAAAGGACTAAAAGAAAAATTACTAATACTAGTCGAACTTTATATTCTTTTTTAATCTGGAGATATCGCTCTTGAGATAGCTTTTCTTGATCTTGATTGAGATGACTTACATCTGCTAATGAACTCTTCTTCTCTAGCAAAGCTTCATCATCAGGTAATTCTACCTTCAAGCTCATATCTGTATTTTGCAACGTCTTCTGAGCAGCAGCTAGAAAGGCTAGACCGTTGTCAGATGGGGAATACTGGAATGTGATATGGATGACTTTTTTGTCAAACTTATCACCGTATCGTTCTACATACTGCTTACTTTCGAGGAAGTAGATATAGTTATTGAGTTTTTCTTGAAGTTTCAACAAATGCTCCTCCTCCAAAGCTTCTATCCATTTGTTTTCATCAATCAACAACAACTCTAGATGGTTATCTGAAACACCCGTCGCATCGATGCTTGTAACATCTAGTTCAATTTTCTCAACTGTTTTAATGGTTTTTACTACCTTTGATGGTTTGTAATATTTTTCCTTGAATTCCTTGAGAATTTTCTCCACCTTTTCTTCATCACACTGTCTGTATAATGGACTACGGTCTAATACATTACAGAGTCTTTCATAGGTATAAGTACGTTTCTGCTCATCTGATAATTTTGAAATGCTTTCTATAACATTTCTTACCAATTCATCTGTTTCAATAACAAAGGGAAGGCTTGTATACCTTCTTAAACGACTGCCTTGCATAGAAATATAATCAGTTACCTTATCTAATTTGACTAGGTCAACCGATAAGCTAAAATCTTTCAAGATATCAAAGGTTCTGCGCGCTATATCCCTATCACCTTCTGCATACAGAGGGAATAAGCAATATTCCATTAATACTCCAATATCTGTACTATCCACGTCATAAGAATCTCGTTGTCGTATACGATATTTCGCATCTGTGCCTAAAAAGGCTTCTTCCTCTTTCCCTTCGTCCATCACACTACGATAAAAATTAACAAAAGATTCATATTCTTTAGGCTCTGGTATTTCAAATTTTTTCATTTAGTTACTCCATTGGTTAATTCTGCCTATTTCTAGGTATTTATTCAATCTATTTCTCATAATCATTATTGTTTTTTAATATCCTACAACTTTTGTATTGTTGAATTTCTGTTGTCATATAAATTTGCTTTCTTAATTCGTTATAATAGGCAAAAAGATTTAGTTGGTGCGCACATTTCTTATCAAACTCTCCATTACCTTCTTTCTCCTGTGCAAATTATTGGCTATACACAAATAGAGAATAAACAAAAGCATGGAGTGGAAAAACAATGGTAAAAAAGTAGGATATATTAGATAGGCGGTCAAGGATACTAACAAACTAATAAAGCTACAACGAAGTACAGAAGAAACAACAGCTCCACTTTTCTTTACTACTTCTAGGAATTCTAAGTACTCCAAATCTGTAAATAAAGCAGGATACAAATCCAAATCTTTTTTAAAATAGATATCCATTAACTTTCCGATGAGTAAGAAAAGACAAGAGAATAGAATCAAATAAAGATACTTGTGCTCAGCTATACTAAAGATTGTCAGACCATTCAAGAATCTAATAAATGGAAGAACTAGTAATATCAGGGAAAGAATAAAGTACTGTTGACTCTTAGAAGGTCTTTCTAGAATTGAAAAATACAGTTTCCTTCCTTTTAGGTCATAGTAAACCAATTTGTTTTTAAACTCTCCTAGGTGAACTAGTCCTTTATATTGTTTATTCTTTTCTTTCATTTCCACTCCCTCCCTAACTCAAACACTCCATAATCAAAAGATACAAGCTCTTAAAACCTCGAATTGAATGACATCTACCCACTGTAGTTTTAATCCGTCTTCCTCTCTATTATACCACACGAATGTTTTCTTATAAATTTGTCTCGCACCTTACAAAGCTATACGGATTAATAGTCGCATAACTAAAAGAACTGAGCCCTGTACAATACAGAACTCAATCCTTACTTTTAGTATAATGCCTAATTATTTTGGGGAAATATATTACCACATAGCACCATTTAGTTAGTCTTTCCCACCAAGTCTGCTATTGATAGTCATCATGATACTAGCTATTTTTTCACCCCAATATGGGTCAGAAGCATAGAGAACATTCATTCCTGTCGCCTTGTTCCCCAAGTGGTCTCTTCCACGGTCAATGTAGTTCTCACGAATCCACTTAGCCGCGCCGAGGATCCCCTTATCCACATCATCAAATTTCTTGGCTGAGGTATACGGGCTCGAATCATAAGCTGCAATTCCAAAGAAATTATTCTTATCCTTAGCTATCTGGCTCCGTCCCCAAGCACTCTCAAGTGCACTATGGGCCATCAGATAAAGAGCATTCACACCATATCGTTCCTCAGCTTCCTTAAAAACAGCTCCCTTACCAGCGAGGCGACTATCCCGAATATTCATCAAAGAATAAACTTTATCCAATTCAGCTGCACTGTAATTACTTGGTTTAGTCAAATCTCTAAAGAGGAAAGGATTTTCAATGGTAAAACTATCAAAATGAAGCCCATCAGTTGAATAATATTTCTTACCAATGGTCATAGCTGAGCTATGTGGAGCAACACGGAGACTCACATAAGGTGACAACTCATGGTAAAAATACTTGCCATCGCTTGTATAGTGAGGGACAAACTCACTTTCTTTATCAATAGCTACTAAATCACTTTTATTCATGAAGCCTGATAAACCAGAAATATTGACTGGTATTTGACTGTCTTTTTTAGATTGGGCATCCCCAAGTGAAACTATGGTTCCTTGCGATACATAACTCAATCTTTCACCAGAAGCGCTATAGACATAAGCAGTAATTGGTTTCACTTTATAATATCTTGCCTCTGTGATCCACTTCCCATTATTCTGGAAGGAATACTCTTTACCTTTGATCGTAAAAGTACCCGTTACATATCGACCATCATCTTTTAGATAGTACCAAGCATCGTAATCTTTGTCAAAAATCCATTCATTTTTGGCCATATAGCCACCTGATTTAAGGTAGTATGAACCAATCCATTCACGGGAAGCGTAGGCCCCACCTGACTTCAAGTAGAACCAGCTATTGTAGGATTTATCAAAAATCCACTCTTTTTCTGCCATAGCGCCACTATCTTTCAGATAGTAGTCACTTTTCCACTGGCTACTTGCCATCACGCCATCACTATTGAAATAGTACCATGTTCCTTTGATTTTCTCCCATTTGTTGCGAGAAATTTTTCCTGAAGCTGTGGCATAATACCACTTGTCAGATATTTTCACCCAATCGTTTTCTGCCATGACACCACTACCTTGGAAGAGATAGTCATTATAGATGGTGCGACTAAGCATGACACCATCTTTATCAAAGTAATACCAGACACCTTCAATCTTTTCCCATTTGTCGCGAGAAATCTTTCCTGAAGCTGTGGCATAATACCACTTGTCAGATATTTTCACCCAATCGTTTTCTGCCATGGCACCACTACCTTGAAAGAGGTAGTCATTGTAGACAGTACGGCTAAGCATAACACCATCTTGATCAAAGTAATACCAGACGCCTTCAATCTTTTCCCACTTATTGCGAGAAATCTTTCCCGAAGCTGTGGCATAGTACCATTGGTCAGATATTTTCACCCAATCGTTTTCCGCCATAGCACCGTTACCTTTGACAAGGTAATCATCAACTATGGTATTACTGAGCATAATGCCGTTTTTATCAAAGTAATACCAAGTGCCACCAATTTTTTTCCAGTTTACGACAGACTGGTTATTTTCATAAAAACGCCAGTTTCCTTGCTCTTTTCTCCAACCTTCCTTGATAACGTCCTCGTTTTTTTCCTTTTTAGAAGAGTCATCTTTAGAAGAATTTTCCTCTTTTACAACCGGCTCTTTCTTGGGCTCCACTTGGGGAACTTCCTTTTTCGGAGTAGCTTCTTCTTTTTTCTCGACTACATCTGTGGTTTGAGTTTTTTTCGTAACTTGAGATTCTTCAGCATATACAGATGTCTTTGCAAATCCTGCCATAGAAAGAACGACAGTACTTGCAAGTAGTATCTTCTTCATTTTATTCTCCTCAGTAGAAAACGATCTACACTATTACTATTTTATAAACCCTATTGTAACATAGTTAATCGACGGAAATATTACAAATTGATGAAGATTCTATGTCTTGTTGACGATAAGGAAGACCTAGCTTATCTCAGACCAGCTTTAACTTCTCGACGGAGATTTTCCAAACTGCTAATGCCATATTTGTCCATGACTTTTGGCAGATGTTCGATGATATCAGGACAGGCGTAAGGATTGGTAAAGTTGGCTGTTCCAACTCCGATGGCAGAGGCACCAGCCAGATACATTTCTAGCGCTGCTTCAGCAGAATCCACTCCCCCCATTCCAATAATGGGCAGGTCTGTTGTTTGAGCTACTTGTCGGATGAGTTTGAGGGCTACTGGAAAAACTGCTGGACCTGACATTCCACCTGTTCCATTGGCTAGGATTGGTTTTCTAGTTTTGAGGTCAAAGCGCATACCGACAAGGGTATTGATCATGGTTAAGCCACTTGCTCCTGCATCTTCTGCGGCTTTAGCAATAGTGACAACATCCGTTACACTAGGGGTTAACTTAACATAAACTGGCACATCAGAGGCTTCCACAGCTGCTTTTACCACTTCGTAAGCTAGATCCGGATCTTGCCCAATCAAAAGTCCGTGATTGCCGTGATCCACATTCGGACAAGAGATATTGAGCTCGATCGCTTTTACATTAGCTGCCTTGGAAATTCCTCGAGAAACGGCAGCGTACTCTTGTTTTGAAAATCCTGCTACATTGGCGATGATGGGAAGCGTAGGATACTCTCTTTCCAGCCAAGGCAATTTCTCAGCTAAAACAGCTTCTAAACCTGGATTTTGTAAACCGATTGCATTGAGCATACCAGCAGGCGTCTCTGCAACTCTTGGAGTAGGATTGCCAAAACGTGGTTCAAGTGTCGTTGCCTTGATCATAATGGAGCCTAAAAGGTCTAAATCATAGTACTTGGCATACTCTTGGCCAAAACCAAAACAGCCTGATGCTGGTATGATGGGGTTTTTCAATTCCAAGCCCGGTAGAGAAATTTGTAAGCGATTTGTAGTCATGACTTTCTCCTTATAATACAACTGTTCCTGTACGGAATACAGGGCCATCTTCACAGACGCGTTGGCTGACCGTCTCACTATCTGGTACTTTTAGGACGCATGCATAGCAGGCCCCCATTCCGCAAGCCATACGAGATTCTAAAGATAGATAGGCTCTTGGGTGGTTATAAAAGGTCTGATTGATGTACTTCATCATTCCTAGAGCTCCACATGAGTAGACGGCGTCAAACTTATTTTCTAAGTCATTGATGATGACTGACACATTTCCCTTAATACCATAAGAACCATCATCTGTCGTTATAAAGATCTGACCATATTGGGCCAATTCCGTTTCCAAAATAACAGCATCCTTGTTAGCAAAACCGAGGACTGTTACTACTTTCACCCCACGCGCATGCAATTCCTTGGCCACCTCAAGCAAGGGTGGAACACCAATTCCCCCACCAACGAGGAGAACTTGGCTCTGGTCGTCCAAGTCAGACAAATCAAAACCGTTCCCCTGAGGTCCCATCACATCAAGAGTATCACCCTGACTTAATGTTGAAAAAATAGCTGTCCCAGCACCCTCAATCCGATAAATGAGGCGACACTGCTTGTTAGCCTTATCAATAGACGAAATCGAAATAGGGCGACGCAAGAGATGGGCATCATCAGGTACACGCAGATGGAGAAATTGGCCTGCTCGCATAGCTTCAACCATTTCTCCTTCTAGGACTAATTCAAAGATTGCTGGCGCAATTTCCTCCTGTGCAACCACCTTCATACTTTCCAAACGAATCGCACCCAAACGCTTCTTACATGTGGGATTCATGACTTTTCCTCCTTAAATTTTAAGGGGACCAGATAAAGAAAAGACCTTGCAATAGCAAGGTCTCAGTCAAGATAGGACGGAACTAATGCGCACACCTAAAAAATCTCCGCAGAGAGTTTTCCCTATCACTTTTATCTGACACCTTGTGAGTCTCTCTGGACTCCCCTTAAAGGTTAAATTTGTATTAGTATACTCTTTCAAAGAAAAAAAGTCAAGTAGAAAACGAACATTCTACTTGACTTTACTGGATTATTTTTCACGAATGACTTCAACCTTATAGCCATCAGGATCCTTGACAAAGTAATAGTTTGGTTGAGTTCCTGGAAGTCCATTAGGCGCTGTAACCTCATAGCCCTTCGAGCTATGTTCTTGATGAAGCGCCTCAAGGTCAGGTGTACTGAGGGCGATATGGGCAAAGCCATCACCTACCACATAAGGGCCGTGGTCATAGTTATAGGTCAACTCCAACTCGTAATCATCACCATCAAGTCCTAGATAGACAATCGTGAAGGCATGGTCCGGAAAATCTCTGCGACGCAATTCTTTAAAACCAAAAGCATCTTGATAAAATGCGATAGATTTTTCAAGGTTTTCTACTCGCAAGCAAGTGTGTAGCATTTTTGAAGCCATTTTCATTACCTCTTTCATTTGAATAGTTCTATTATACCTTTATTCAGAAAAATTTACTATAAACTTGAACTAGAGGCCTCTTCTCTGCGCTTTCTTTCTATGCAGAATTTTTACGATTTTCCTTGCGTATATTGCGAATAAGGAAAAGCAGGATAAGGACAAAGAGTCCCTCAAGGAAGTAGAAAGCAAATTCGCTATTCATGATTAGTAAATCTCTGTTAAAATATTTGTTATCGAAAACTGAATTTGGTGCAAATAGGATCCGGAACAGTCTTCTTAGGAAAATAAAGATCTGCAAGCCATAAATCATAAAGACTTTCTTTACACCAATCGTGAAACCTTGTTCCTTTGTAAAATAAGATAAGGCAATTCCATTTAACAAAAGGAGAACCGTTATGGTCAGAGTTTCATTTCGTAGAATATTTGGATCAAAGATGTCTAAACGGTTGTGAATGTAGGGCAACGTTTGAAAGAGTAGGATCCCCAAGATTACTGGAAGGAGGATTTTTTTCAGAGATGGTGGAAATCCAGGACTAAATCTTGTAAAAGACAAGCAAATCACAAGGATTGCAAAAATATGGAAGTACATCATTGCAACTCCTGAAATAATTTGGCTTTGATTTACCAAAGCGGATAGAAAGCCAGCAGAAAGAAAGATACCGACAGGAATCAGCTTGTCCAAAGAATAATCCCACTTCAGTCCTTGACTCACTTGGAAACCATCAATGAGACAGAAAAATGTAATGAAAATAAGGGCTCCAATGAGACCAAACGGTAAGGATGGAATGACGAGGGTCAATAACAAGATTAATAGGAACCATGGATGGGGACTGTAGTAGAATTTCCGTTTTGAACCCCTAGCAGTCGCTCCTTCCTCAATCAGCGTTTGTCTTAATTTTAGCCTATAGACGTAAAAGAGAGAAAACATACCAGCATGAACCCATGAATTATAACCAGGTCGCTCTATAATACTGAGTATCAAACTCACAATCATAAATATACCAAAGACAAACTGAAGAAACTTATTTTTAAAGACCTGTCTTTTTTTCCAATCTAAATAAGAGAGCTTGGCTTTTGGATAACTAAGTTCATAGGCATAAGCTGTCATCTCTTCTAGTTTCTGGTCTGTCTCCTCCGTCATCATTTGGGGAGCCATTTTAGAAATAGGAAAAGGACCTAAAACATATCTCAGGAGCTCGCCATCTGTAAAGCGATGGTACTCCGTATAAATCTGTTGAAACAAAATCGTTAGAATGCGTGGTCTTTCTTTAAAATAGCTTCTCCACTTCTCCCAATCATTGATATCTTCATCACTCTTCGTAAGCTTATCAATATAGAGATAACCTTCATTGAACCAGTAATCAAAATTTTCTTTTTTATCTAGCGCATACTTCTCTATAACTGAAGGATAAGACTGGACACTCTTCCAGAAGTGAAGCTTTTTCAGATATGGATTTGATTCCCCATCACTGTAACGCTCTACAAATTGGAGAACGAAGGCTAACACTTTCGCATTGGTTAAAGGATAGACGTCCACCTTTTCTAATAAATATAGTAGGAGAGTATAATCTTTGACTGTTTCAAAAAGATATTGCCAATCACGTAAAAGTTTGTATTCGTCTTGATAGCGAGCATGGAGTAGCTCATAGAAGGCTGCCTCAACTTCATCTGGATCATCTAAAGAGTAGTGACTAAAATCAACGTTTTCCCCAAATTCTTCTTTTAGTTGCTCTAAGTAATGAGCCAAATCATCCAAGAGTGGATAATCCTCTTCAAACATGACTTGTCGGTTTTTTTCAAGGATATAGGTTAAAACGGGAATGCTTTTGATTATGTGACGATTCTGATTTACTTGATCCAAGACCATAAAGGCCAAATAGGGGTGCTTGAAAAACTCTATCCAATATCTTAGTTGATTTGCTTTGTTAGAATCGTAAAGTATTTCTTGGCAAAATTGGTAAGAATAATAGAATTGTTCCGTGGCTTCTTTTACACTTTCAAGCGAACTACCTTTCTCTTCTGCTATGTCTCTTTTTACCTGCCAATACTTCAGTTTAAAGTAATACCCCCAGTGTCGGAAGTCAGGTATATAGTCTTCCAGCAAGGGAATGAGGATAGAGAATTGTTCCGGTTTGTTAAAAATATAAACATCCATTTCTTCTAAAACAGACTGAACAGTGCTCATATCATATCGATACTGACTAAAAAACTGTTTCCAAAGATGTTCTTGTTCTTCTATGGTATAGTCAGGATTCCCTACAATACTTTCAATCGCATTTCGAATCAAATAGGTTGCTTCATTATAGCCACTAAAAATCAAGTGTAGACTTGGTTGGTTCTTCTTGCCTTTTGTCCTCTTCATCACTAAAAAGTTTCAAAGTTGAGAGTACTCTTAGCACTTTCTTCAGTGTTACCGTTTAACCTCGTTTCCTCATCATAGTCAGTGAAGTTAAGGGTGGACTTTGGCTCATCCTCTTCTGCTTTTAAAAAGTTTCAAAGTTAAAAGAATTGCTAGTTTTATCCGTTGATTGCTGATAGTCACTAAAAATCAAGGCTAGGTGTTTCAGACTCCTCTCCCTTAGCTTTTTGTTTCTTCAGTTAAGGGTTCAAAGTTGAGACTAGAGTTAGATTTTCCATTAAACTCTTCTTCAAAATTAGCAGTTTCTTGAGACGGACTTGCTTTTTTTTAGACTGTTTTCGGGTCTCGCTTTTCTAGACCTCGCATAAGCCAAGGCCTTTTGGTAAGCTTCAACAATTTCTTGGTAAGTCTCTGGTTGGTCTTCTGGGTGATAGAGCCGAACCAGTTCAGCATAACGTCTTCTAATAAGCTTGACGTCAGTTGTTGGCTCTATCCCTAAAGTTTCCCATATATTCATATCGTCTCCTCTTCTACAGTCCTCGTTCTAAGAACTCTAGGTAGTTTGAAAATGATTGATAGAGTTTAGGTAGGTGGTACATAGATGCTTGGTTCACTTCTTCTTCAAATTGTCTAGTTGATGCCATCAATTCATCTCGTCTTCTTCCCAAAAGCATACTGTAAAGACGATTTGCTTTCTCCATCAAGAATCGGTAAACCTCTGTTTCTTGAGCATTGATCTTATAGCGAGACAACTCTGCTTGCTTAGCCTTAATTTCCTTCTCTGTCAATGTAACACTATCTTGGAGAATAACATGACTAAAGACTTCCTGTGTTGAATCAATTTTCACTTCGACATCCAAAATTCCATTTAAATCATAGGTAAACCGAACGGTGAAACTTTCATTTTCGCGAGTATTCACAGGTACAGGAACCTCTAATTCACCTAAGAACAGGTTTTGCGATGCCTTCATCATCTCACCTTGATAAACCTTTATCTTGACCTGGCTCTGTCCCAATTGAGCAGTATAATACTGCTCAATGCGTGAAGCAGGTAGGGTAGAATTTCGCTCAATAATTGGCGAAAAACGGTCCCCAACTATCTCAATGCCCAGAGTAAAAGGACAAATATCAGACAGCAGCAAATCTCGTATCTCACCCTGACGTTCTTTGATTCCTGCTAGGAGGGCACAACCTCTCGCTATCATCCTATCGGGATCATCAGATACCTGAACCATTTGATTGATACAGTAGGATAAAAAGTCCTGAACCAAGCGGAGTTTCGAAGTCCCACCAACAAGAACAAAGTTATCTGATGATACATAGCTATAGCGTGCATCCATCAAGGCACGGTCCAAAACAGCCTTAACACGAGCCAGCAGCGGTTGACAAAGCTCATAAAAACGCTGGTAGCTCAAGTCTAAAGTGTATTCCTGCTCTTGGTCCATCACTGTCATCTGCACTTCTTCTTTATCATTAAGTTCCAGCTTTGTCTTTTCAGCCTGTACCAGAATTTTGCTATAAAATTCTCGGGAAATCGTATCCTTGGTTAATTGATTAGAAACTAAAAATTCCTCAGCAATAGCCGCAGTAAAGTCTTCTCCTCCCAAACGATTGTCCCCAGCAATCGACACAATTTCGACGATATTATCAAAAAGCTCCACAACTGAAATATCTAGAGTCCCACCACCAAAATCGACTACAATAAAAGATTGATCTTCTTGGTTTACCATAGATCTTTTAGCAAGAGCTGCTGCGGAAGGTTCATTGATAATCCGATCAATCTGAACTCCAGCGAATTTCCCTGCTAGTTTGGTCGCATAGCGTTGAGCATCGTTGAAATAGGCTGGTACACTGACAATCACTTCCTCGACCTTTTCTCCAAGATAGGTTTCTGCATCGTCTACCAACTTTCTAATAATAAAAGAGCTTAATTCCTCAGCCTTATATGCTCGATTTCCTAGAGTCAACTCATGTTTGGTCCCCATAAAACGCTTGAACTGTGAAACGGTCTTGTCTGGGTGGGTCACCAAGCGTTCCTTGGCAATTTTTCCAACTATAATCTCATCATTGTCATCCAAAGCTACAACAGAAGGAGTCAAATACTCACCAAAAGCATTGGGAATCAGCTTGACCTGACCATCTTGATAAACCCCTACCAAAGAATTTGTCGTTCCTAAATCAATACCTACTATCATCTTCTTCTAACTCCAAATCTTTTTAGATATTCCTATTATACAAGAAATATCCTACTTTCTTTGAAAAAATCTGTGATTTGCTCTCTAAAATAGAAAATTATTTAAGGAAAACAAAAAAGTTTCACCTTGCTCCTGCGGTAAACCACAAGAGTAAGAATGAAACAGTTTGTTATTATTTACCAAGTTTTGCTTTAGCTGCATCTGCAAGAGCTGTGAAAGCTGCTGCATCGTTAACAGCCAAGTCAGCAAGCATTTTACGGTTAACTTCGATCTCAGCCAATTTCAAACCATGCATCAATTGTGAGTATGAAAGTCCGTTCAAACGAGCTGCCGCATTGATACGAGTGATCCACAATTTACGGAAGTCACGTTTTTTCTGACGACGGTCACGGTATGCATAGTAGTAAGAGTTCATTACTTGTTCTTTTGCAGTACGGAACAAGATGTGTTTAGCTCCATAGTAACCTTTTGCTAATTTAAGAATACGTTTACGACGTTTGCGTGATACAACGCCACCTTTAACACGTGCCATGTTTTATTTCCTCCAAATATTTCCTAGAATTGTTTACTTACTGTTAGGCTATTATTTCAAGCGAGTAAGCATTGCTTTGATACGTTTGAAATCTCCTGAGTGCACCATAGATGCTTTACGAAGATGACGACGTTGTTTCTTAGTTTTTCCGTGGAAACGGTGAGAAGTGTAAGCACGGAAACGTTTAAGTCCACCAGAACCTGTACGTTTGAAACGTTTAGCTGATGCGCGGTGTGTTTTTTGTTTTGGCATGATTTTTTCTCCTTTATTTAACTTTCTGACAATTATTTTTTGTCAGTTGCTGGCGCCAACTGCATGAACATTTGGCGTCCATCCATCTTAGCTCGTTGTTCGATGATCGCAATATCTTGTGTTGCTTCAGCAAACTCGGCTAAAACTTTTGCACCAATTTCTTTATGGGTGATCATACGCCCTTTAAAGCGAATGGATACCTTAACTTTGTTCCCTTTTTCAAGGAACTTGCGAGCATTGCGAAGTTTCGTTTCGAAATCACCCTTATCAATAACTGGGCTCAAACGAACTTCTTTCACGGTCACAACGCTTTGTTTTTTGCGTTGCTCTTTTTGTTTCTTCTGGTACTCAAATTTGAACTTACCGTAGTCCATAATTTTAGCAACAGGCGGTTTTGCTTGGGGTTGAATCAATACCAAGTCAACATTTGCACTATCAGCCAATGCTTGCGCTTCGCTGAGTGGCTTGATACCTAGCTGTTCTCCCTCAAGACCGATCAAGCGAACTTCACGTACACGAATTTCATCATTGATGAATAAGTCTTGCTTTGCTATGGTTTTCACCTCTTTTTTATTATTAGAGAAAAACAAGAGCGGGCTCGTAATGATACAAGCCCGCACGTTATGATAGCGTTTCGTAGAAACTTTCATCCGTAGGGCCAGGCAACTTGATGTCACAAGGCGAGAAGCTCTCACTTCTGCTTTTCTCAACTTTTATATGATACCAAGTTTTCTATCCCTTGTCAAGATAAAAAGTCATTTTTTCAAAAAACTTTCTGTTCTCTTCTTGATGTCTGCATCAAAAAGAGAGAACCTAGTTGGTTCCCTCCTTGTGTTAGTTCTTTCCTCACCTTCCGTATAGGAATGCTAAGACCTATTAAAAACTTCCTTTTTACGTGAATTTCCCCATCTTTCGATAAATAGAATACCCACTAACAAAAGGATAATCAGGCAAGGAAGTAAGACCATCCCCATGCTCCAATTTAGATTGATATTATCAATTTGCTTAGGTAATCTTCCAGATAAAATCTCTACTGAACGCAAGTAAGTAAAGGGAATCAGATGTGCAATACTCTGAAGAGGCTGGATCGTTTGGATACCAAACAATAAGCCAACAATCCCAATGAGGGAAAGAAAGAGGACAGGCATTTTTTGCTTGAAAAAGTAAGCAATCAAGTAGACGACTTCCACAACGACGATAAAGGCTAAGAAATCTAATAGCAAGCTAGGAAATAACACATCTTGTATCTTCCCAATAGTTACCTCTTGATTGGTTAAGCTATAGAATGGGTAGGGATAATCTAACTGTCCAACACCACTTATCAGACTTCCCACTAGAAAAGAAAATCCACAGATTCCGATAAACAGCACGGTTACATAGCTCACCCCAACTCCCAGAGAGGACATGGCAAATGTCACTTTTGAAAAAGGATATAACTGAGCTGTATCGAGATTATTTTGATATCTTTCTGCGAACAGTTGTGTTAGCATGAAAATAATACCAATCACAAATAAGGTTGGGATGATAGCCTCTAAAATCCAGACAATCTGATCAATCCCGTGAGTCGGATAATCTAAATTGTGGGCTTTTATGTTCAAGGGATATAGTGCCTGGTAAATCTTTCGTTCGCGGTCAACCGCCATTTTTAAGTCAGAGCTAGAAGTCGATTCCTTCGATACAATTTCATAACTTTTTTCTTCACTTTGCCACTGTAAATAGTAGGCTTCTTTCCAGCGCCCTTCTTTTAACAAAGCCACAATTTCTTTCTTTTGAGTCAAAAGATTTTTTTGTATGTCTAAATTTTCTTTAGCAAATTGGTATTCCTCCGAGCTGGTGTCAGACATTTGGGAGAGTTCCGCTTCATTTTCATTGATAGCCCTCTCGTTGGCTGCAATACGAGTTTCCAATCGATTCTCCAAACTGACTGAGTTTGCAGTCCGACTATTGAAATAAAAGGTAATACCAAGAGCTGATACAAATAAAACTAAGATAATCCAGTTTAAACGACTTTTGAAAACTTTCTTTAACAAAAATAGGCTAATATCTTTCATAACGGAACCTCTTCTATCTTCCCCTGATGAATGGTTACCATGCTATCGCAAATCTCCACTAACTCCTCTTTGTAGTGGGAACTCAAAAGAACCAGCTGTTCTTGTCTATTGATTTGTGCCAGTCTATCAAAAAACTTCTGTCGATAGTACTCGTCTAAACCATTTGTTATCTCATCCATGAGCCAGCATCTCGCCTGACTGAGGAAATACATAGCAATCACCAAGCGTTGCTTCATCCCTAAGGAATACTTGCGGATGGGAAGGTTGATATAGTCAGACATTTCCCAATAGGCGATTTCGTCCCCCAAGTTTAGGTCTGACTTCCAGATATTTTTTATGAGACGAAGGTAGTCCATCCCACTTAAGTTTCCATCCAGCCATTCAACACTCTCATAATAAACAAAGAAGGAGGAGCTGCGATATGTCCACTACTAAGGGGAAGCAGCTTGCTCATAGCTCGGAACAGTGTCGTCTTTCCCGAGCCATTGATAGCAAGAAGGCCATAAATCCTACCTTTTTTAAAGGTGAAATCAACATCTTGCAAGATGACTTGTCGCGTTTTTAAGGTAACATGAGTAAGATTTAACATATCCAGCCCTCCTTTTTCTCACTCTTTAACGATTAATAACCTCCACTGTAGTAGTTTATGACTTCATAACGAGCGTAGTTCCAGCTACTATCAACTCTATACTCAGAATAGTTGTAATAATGAGACCATTCCGGAATGTTAGTATATCTATGTCCGTGGTAATTCATACTATACTTCCAAACAGTATTCCAATCATACCAATAACTTAGTGATTGTCACAGCAGATATACTGGATTGAAAAAGACCAATAAATCATAAACTAGCTAATAAAACAACTTTTGCTGATTTTTCATGTTTTCATTGCATTTATATTTTTTTCCTTGAAAGCACTTTTAATTATATCATTTTTTTCTCGGTATTATGCAACAGATTTTTAGTTTATTTCACTAATATATAACATTTTTCTTCCTAACGAACACTTTCAATTCGCCAACTATTCCATCCTTTAAAACGAATGGCCCCTTGCTGGTCTGTTCGGTAAATCTTACTCTTGATGGATTCCAGTCGTGTCAAGGTTTCCTGATGGGGGAGTTTGGCACGATTGTTCCTTCCCACTGAAATGAGAGTGATATCTGGTTTGAGTTTTTCTAGAAAAATTGGATTTGATGCTGTTTTAGCACCGTGCTGGCCAGCTTTCAAGACATCCACCTGCAACTCAGGAGACTGCTGAACCAAATCTTTCTCTCCCTTCTCTTTCAAATTTCCAGTAAAGAGAAAGTGCTTATCCAAGAGTTTCCCATAAAGAAGGAGAGAATCATCATAACTTCCATCTCCAATTTCCCTTGGAGATAGGACTTCTAAGTAACTGCCAAAAATCGGCAAGTTCTCCCCTGCTGTCACACTGCGCACCTTGGTTTGAGTCGCTTGTAGTTCTGCCACAAATTCCTTCTGTGTCAGACTTCCTTTTGATACTAAAATCTCCCCGACATGGAAAGCCTTGGTCACCTCCAGCAAATCACCAACATGTTCTTTATCAGTGTTGGTCAAAACAAGCTGGTCTATCTTAGCCACTCCTCGACTTTTTAGATAGGGAATCAAGGTCCTCTGGGCATTGCTGGTTGTTACCTTCTTCTGCCAAGATTCGACTTTCTTGTCAGAGTCTGTCTTACCACCCACATCTATCAAGATAGTTTTACCAGTCATATCCCGTAGGAAAAGACTTTCCCCATGCCCAAGATCCAGCATGGTGATTTCATTTTCCAGCGGATGCTTGGTCAAGAAAAAGAGACCCACAATAAAGAGACTGAATCCTGCTAGTCTTTTGATGTTTTTCCTCATGTCATAGACCAAGGCCAATGAAACTAAAAGAAGAATCAAAAGCCATGCGTTGGGTTGACCAAAGACCATAGGTCTGCTTGCCAGCTGAGATACCAAGCGAATGATGTCCTCCAACCACTCAAAGACAAAGTTAAACTGAGTGACTGGGTAAACGAAGGACAGAATGAATAAGATGGACAAAAGAGGTAAGAAGACTAAGTCAAACAAAAATGAAAAGACAAAGGTCAAGAGAATTGACCAAGGCTGAAATTCTGCAAAATAGAAGGATAAAATGGGCAATATTCCCAAGGATATAACCAAGCTTTCTCTAAACACAGCCTTAATCCCCTCCCCTTTTTTGCTTGTCATAGTCAAGATAAAAGCATAGGCACAGGACAAGACACCTCCTGCAGTCAGGAAAAAGTTGGGCATGATGATAAAGAGAACAAGAACCGTCAAGGCAAAATTGTCCAAGCCCTTAACACCATGTTGGGCTAGTAGCTTTTGCAAGAGACTGCGAATGACCGAAGCTGAGAATCCTGTCAGCCCTGCATAGATAAGGGAAAAAGGATAAGTCAGCCACTTCAAATTTTCTTGAGTCAAGCCCAATCGTAAAAGGAGCTTCTTAAACCCATCCATAAAAAAGCCCACCTGCATACCCGACAAGGCAAAGAGATGGATAATCCCTAGACTAGAATAAAGCTCATTCATCTCCTCGAAGTCAGTATCCAAATGTCCTAGCAACAGCCCTGTCATATATTTGCGCATAGGGTCGGGAAAATGGCTCTTAATCCAAACAATAGCCTTTCGACGTAGGCTTGATAGGTTTTCACCAATATCCCAACTGCTAACCTGTTTAAATGACTGGATTTTTTTGATATTGAGAGTCTGGTAAATTCCCTGAGTCTTCAGGTAGGCTTGGTAGTCAAATCCACCAAAATTTCTCTGCCCTTCTGGCTCGGACAGTTTTCCTTCTAGTTCTATCTCATAAATATCTGTCAAAGCTTGAAATTGCTCTTTCTCCTCCTCGGACTGGAGTTTATAATAGACTTGAAAAATGCGTCCATCAGACTTGCCACGAAAGGACAGGCTATCTCCATTGACTTTGATAGTATCTGGTAAAATCCTCACCTTTTCAACATAAGCGACTAAGTTTTGACTAGCTTGTGTCTGGTGCCAAGTTTGAAATAGAAACCAGACTCCAAAACAACTACAAATCGCTAGAACTTTGCCTCCAGATTTCCAAGGAAATTGAAAAAAGAGGCAGATCAGCAAAAAAACAAAGCCTAGTAAAGCAAGATAGGACGCTGAGAAATGGCATAGTAAAGCCAAAGTAACAAAAAGCCCAGATAGATTAAGGGGATAGGAAGAGTCTTAATCCACTGTAACATAGTCTTTTAACTTTTCTATGGTCTTTGCACCAATGCCAGAGACTTTCTTGAGTTCATCTACCGACTTGAATTTGCCATTTGCCTCACGATGGTCGATAATGTCCTGAGCTCGTTTCCCTCCAAGTCCTTTGACCTGCTTGAGCTCTTCCAGACTAGCTTTATTTAGGTTGACCTTCTTATCCTTACTTGTAGAAGGAGTCGTTCCCGAACCAGTCTGCTGACTAGTTGCTTCTTCCCCCTTACTCGGAACGTAGACCAGAGCCTCGTCGCTGACTTTCTGGGCTAAATTGAGCGACTTGCTATCTGCTTGCTCTGTCAAGCCACCAGCCTTCTGAACAGCATCATTGATCCGACTACCGACTGGCAAATCGTAAATCCCTGGTGATTTGACAGCACCTTTGACATCCACTGTAATCAAATCTTGTTCAGGGGACTCTTCCTTTTCTTCCTTCTTCACTTCTTTTTCAGACGATGAATCACTTGAAACGGCTGCAACTTCAGCCTGCAAATTTGTTTCTTTCACAGATGTTTGTGAACTTGGTTTTAGCAGGAAAAAGCCGCCTAAGGCCAGACCCAAACCTGCACAGATGACAATGATTTTATACTCTTTGATTTTCTCGATAATTGCTTCCATATTTTCTCCTCTCTTTGATTATTCGTAAGAGGAAGAAAAAACAGTCGAAAATTTCTTTTCAACTGCTTATTTATTTGCAAAATAGTTTCCTTGGTCAAGACATAATGAACTCTTGTGACGATTCGACCTTCCTCATGCAGATCAAGAGCTGCATACTCTTCGTCATGAGAATAACGCATACCGGACTTCTCCATCACTCTACCAGAAGCTGGATTTGCTTTGTCATGAACAGCTATCAACTTATTCATCCCTATCTTCTCAAAAGCTAGCTCAATCACGGCTCGAGTGGCTTCTGTTGTCAATCCTTGCTTCCAATATTTTTTATTAATAATATAACCAATAGCCGCTTTTTTGAGAATAGGGTCAATCTTGTGCAAATCAATGGTACCGATAAACTGACCATTGCTTTTTAGTTCAATTCCCCACCGTCCCAAGGGATTAGCCAAGTAGAGCTGAGCAATGTTGTTCTTGGTTTCTTCTAGGCTCTGATTTGTTGGAAAAGTGTAGCGTGTATTTTCTCTGTCTGAAGCATACTCAAACATAGCTTCTGCATCATCCAAGGTTACAGGTCGGAGCAATAAACGCTCAGTCTCGACTATTGGATACTGAGCTAGTTTTAAAAAGATTGATTCCATGCTTTTTCCTCCATTAAAACTTGATTCTCACTAGTCTAGCATAAAAAAGAAGTTACAACAAGATGCGCTGACAAAGAATACCAAATAACTGATCTAGAGCAGAGGGTCCTCTGGTATTTGGAAGCATTTCTAAATGTTTCTTAAAATCAATAATTACATAATTCAGAGGCCTACTGACAATGAGGATTTATCTTTTTTTCTTTCCTTTTTTGAATCTAATATTTACTTTTTTTATGACATAAAGAATAAAACTTCCCAAAATATCCAGTCCTATCAAAATTATAAATATTCTCCCAAACCAAATAAGCCAAAGGGGGGTGTATGAACTAGGACTAAAATAGCCTATATTATACATAATACCAAGGAATATTGAACAAAACAAAATCTCAAGGGAAATTCTAATTTTTGCTTTCTTTAAACTGAAACCCTTAAATAAATCTCGAAAAGTCTCTTTTTTCGTAGGTACATCTTCCCAGTACTCCTTGCTTTGAGTTTTTAGATATAAAAGATAGGCGACTTCTGTTATGAGTTGGGAGAAGCCATAGCTAAAAAGTACCGCTGTTAGAATTCCTAAAACTAGCGCAAACTTACCAGAAAGAAAACCGCCTAGCATGGAAACTGTAAAAATAATGAGAAGAGAATTATTATTGTGGGCACTAGATTTCGCAAAATAATTACCCATTGTTCTATTGGTAGAAAAACCTTTTTTTAACTCTCTTTTTAGCCAAAAATAGTGATAAACAAAACCAACAACTGTACAGATTAACAAAAAAGGAATGGTGTATAATGAACGTTCGTTATATTCTTGCAAATTAGTCCCTGAATAAACAAGAATAATATAAGATATAAGTATCAAGGATAAAAAAATACCTATATAAGATAAAAGTAATAATATGGTTGATAAAATCTGTCTACGATAAATAAATGTCATTCCTAGCGGAATAAAGGTTGCCACGACAAGATAAATAACATAAATCAAAAACAAAAATCAAAAAAAGTAATTTTTCCAAAGGATTTATTCCGTAGCCTTTAACAAAATAAAAAAATATTGGAAAAAGCAGAAACAATGCCAAAACGAAGGCTCCTGCAAATGAAATAACCATCATCGTCGCAGATGCGCGAGTGTTCGCTAAGCTTTTAAAATATACTTTATTTAATTCCTCAACATCTTTCACTGTTTTTTTCTTTCCTTTTTTTGAATCTGGCATTTACTTTTTTTATAACATAAAGAATAAAAACTTCCCAAAAATATCCAGTTCTATTGCATAGATGAACAATTTGACACTCCAGACCAGCCAAATAGGTCGCTTAATGCTCTCATCTGAATAACCACTATAATTAATAATCCCTAATAATATTGCAAAAAGCTACCATCTCAAGTGGGATACGAATTTTTGCTTTCTTTAAACTGAAACCCTTAAATAAATCTCGAAAAAGTCTCTTTTTTTCGTAGGTACATCTTCCCAATACTCCTTGCTTTGAGTTTTTTTAGGTATAAAAGGTAGGCAATTTCTGTAATTAGTTGAGAAAAATGCATAGCTGAAAAGAAGAGTTCCAAGAATTCCAAAAATAAGTATCAATTTACCTGAAAGAACACCGCCTAGCATGGAAACTATAAAAATAATAAGAAGAGAGTTCTTACTATAAACACTGGATTTCGCAAAAATAATTACCCATTGTTCTATTGATAGAAAAAAACCTTTTTTTAGCTCTCTTTTTAGCCAAAAAAATACTGATAAATAAAACTACAAATTGTACAAATAACTAAAAAATGGAATAAAAAAATTGGAGAATATAGGGAGAATCCTATAGTAAATTCCTTCGTTGAAATGGAAGTCACTATAATCAAAAAGCATCATCAACTGCAGAGAAAAAGTATATGACCATATAGACTAGTATCAGAAAAAAATTGTTGACAAAATTTGCTTCTTATATACAAAGAGACCTACTAATGGAATGAAAAAAATGCAATAATAAGGTAGAAACAAGAAATCAAGAGTAAATCAAAGAACCAATTCATAAATGGGTTCATTATAGCGACTGTATCAAAATAGTAATAAAAAAACGAAAAATTTCTAGTGCTAATATAAATACTCCTGTCCATGAAATAACCATCATACTTACAGAGGCTCGTGTATTTGCTAAACTTTTTAAAAATATAGTTTATTTGCATTCTGAATATCTTCTATTGTTTTTTTCTTGCATACTTAACCTCCTAAATTGACCTAACTCTAAATCCGTTTAATTAAAAAAATCATACCTTAATCAGCTTATTCTAATTTTTTTCAATAAATTAAAAAAATGTATAGAACTCAATCTTTCAATGAAATATCTTTATTTTTCTAATTCTTTTGTATAACTGTCTTAAAAATCACGCTGCGTTTAATCAATTTGGTATTTAAAAATAGTGTATACGATAAAATATGATGATAAAGTTAATACAAGACTAATATAGTTACCCGAGCTTATAAAAATTGCAGCAGTCACTATGCCTATGAGCAAAAAACAGATTATCGTTATATATAATATTAAAACATTCCTTTTTTCTTGCTTTAAAAAAAGTTTTTGATAGTTTCTTAAATCAATTTGAAATTCTTCTAACTCAATGACACGATTTAAAAACATAATAAAGTAATAAGCTACTACCAATACTAATGATAATATAAGCAAGAACCAAAGACAGTAGCCGAAAATCTGTTGGTACTTCCCCATTTTTACTTATACTTCTTAAAACAATATATAAAACAAGAGCAATTGAACTGTAACCAGTAATGGCAGTTGCTCCAATAGTTTTATCCTTTGTTGGATATAAAAGTTGATGATTTTCATTGTTATAATAGACAGATTTTTTTCCTGATATATACCTAGGACAATGAAATTTTTTTAGTGTTACTTTTTCATAATTATCTTTCTCATTTATAAGTTTTATACAGTTCATTTATGATTTTTCCTCTTTGGAATATCTTATTATAAAAGAACATAAAATATATAGTCATACATAAAAATTGAAACAACTCCCCACGGAAGATTGCCATATGTGATAAAGAGATGTGCAAAAAAATAGTATAATTAGTGGTAATATAATAAGAGATAAATAGGTCAAAAAGATATTCTTTCGCTCTCTTAACACGAAGTCCCTCATTGCTTTTTCCTCTAATTGAAGTTTTTCAACTTGCCTCTCACGATGGTACGTAACATAACAAACAACAAAGGCTATTATAAAGGAAATCAGGATGCCAATCATTAGAAATTGATATCTTCCCAGAATGGTTGAATAGTATTTGGAATTGACTTTTTCCGATTATGACATAAATTATCATAATCAAGCTACTGCCAGCAGTTTCCAAAAAAAGAAGTCTTTTTTTCTTGCTATGTATAAACTAGAATCTTTTTTTATCAAAAATAAACTGGATTTTTTTATCAATTGTTCCTATCGGAACCATATTTTTTTAAATATTTTTTTCATGTCTAATTACCATAATCGCAATATTTTTTTGTACAACATATGAACCACTTTTAAATCTTTGTATTGGTTTCGTGTTTAATAACAATAGTGGGAACATAAAAAAATAAAAATGGCTAAAAAAATAAAAAAATATAGCACTCGATAGCCATAAATAAATTATTGAAAAAAAGCACTGGAAGAAGAAATGCCAATAATATAATTAGATGGCTCTTAACTATATTTTTTTCTTCTCGTTTTTTTAAGAAAAGTTATCATATCAATGTTTGAAAGTACAAAAGGACTAATAATTAATTCTTCATTCAAAGCTGGTCTGTAGAGAAGTTTTTGAGACAATGATCATTAGAAAAAAACCAAAAAAATCAAGGGCCAAAAACCCACTGAACACCTGAACTTTTGTTATTTCTCTTACAATCACATAAAAGATAAGTGCTGCTCCTGTCGAGAAAGCGACAGGAGACACTTTAAATTTTCTTTTAGAATGACCTAAGAACATCTTGTCTGTTTTCTTATCAAAAAAACTGTTTCCCCTTTTAAAATTACCAATTCCTACAAATTCAACGTCCTTTAACTTTATAATTTGATTTTTTTGTCCAAGAGAATCTCCTATTTTTTTCTTATCTGATACATAATCAAACATTGCTTCCGTATCATCCAAGGTTAGAAATCTGATCAATAAACGCTATTTCTCCACTATTGGATACTGGCTAGTTTTTAAAAAAGATTGATTCCATACAAACCCCCTCTCTTTACAAGTATTTTTTTCTACTAGCTTAGCAAAAAAAGCTTATCAAAGCAAAAAGTTTTTTTCTTGATTTTTTTGAAACAGTTTTATATAAAAATAAAAAAACATCACGATAATCGGGTTTCTCTGTGATGTTTGATTTTAAAAACCCGAATTTAGAAAATGGAGTAAGCCTTTATGTTAATCGGAATTCCAAAAGAAATTAAAAATAATGAAAATCGCGTTGCCTTGACACCTGCTGGTGTCTATAGCCTAGTTGGTCGTGGTCATCGTGTCCTCATCGAGACAAATGCTGGTCTCGGTTCAGGATTTACTGATGCTGACTACCAAAAGCAAGGTGCTGAGATTGTCGCTACTGCTGATGAGGCTTGGGCAGCAGAGTTAGTCGTGAAAGTAAAAGAGCCATTAGCTTCTGAATATGGCTACTTGCGCGACGACCTGCTCCTCTTCACCTACTTGCACATGGCTGCTGCACCAGAGTTAGCAGATGCTATGCTAGCAGCAAAAACAACAGGAATTGCCTATGAAACTGTCCGTGACAGCCAAGGTCACCTGCCACTCCTCGTTCCTATGAGTGAGGTTGCTGGTCGTATGGCGGTTCAAATCGGAGCTCACTTCCTTACCAAACAAGCTGGTGGCTCTGGTGTCTTACTTGGTGGTGTACCGGGTGTCCCAAAAGGAAAAGTAACCATCATCGGTGGCGGTGTCGTCGGTACACATGCTGCCCGCATCGCTCTTGGACTTGGTGCTCAAGTGACGATTTTAGATATCAGTGCTAAACGTCTCTCAGTCCTAGAAGATGTTTTCGGAAACCAAATCCAAACTCTTATGTCAAACTCATTCAATATCGAAGCAAGCGTGAAAGATGCTGATGTGGTAATTGGAGCAGTTCTCATCCCTGGTGCCAAGGCACCAAAACTAGTGACAGATGAGATGGTCAAACAAATGCGTCCAGGATCTGTCATCGTTGACGTTGCCGTTGACCAAGGCGGTGTTATCGCAACAGCAGATCGTGTGACAACACATGATGAACCCGTCTATGAAAAACATGGGGTGCTCCACTATGCTGTCGCCAACATCCCTGGTGCCGTAGCTCGTACTTCTACCATCGCCCTGACCAATGTCACCCTTCCTTACATCGAAGCCTTGGCTGGAAAAGGCTTTAAGAAGGCAATCACTGAAGATCAAGGCTTACGCGAAGGAGTTACAACTTATCAAGGTTACTTGACCAGTCTTCCAGTTTCACAAGGGCTAGATAAGGACCACACTTCGATTGATGAACTTGTCTAAAGACATTAACTAGTTAACATAAATACAAGAAAGAGCAGTCTCATCTCAACTGCTCTTTTTCTTGATTTTCTGGTATCGAAAAATATCCACAAAAATCATATATTCTCTCAATTTTTCAATACCAACAAGAATGTTCCCAGAATGTAAAACCAACGATTATTAAAAATTCCTATTCTTTAACCAAACTCCTCATTTTAAGTTGGAAAGTGGAGAAGATTAAGATTTATCATACTGTTTCTTATAACTAGACTAAAAACAACAAATTTTCTATCCTATACTATCTATAAACTAAAAGTCGCAAGCGAGACAGCGCTAGACTGAATTATCCTGCTCCAAAATGTCCCCACAGTATTGACTACTTGGTTAAAATAGGTCTTCCTAAATTCACTCAACGACCGATAAAGATGCCCCATACGACTGCTGTCGAGAAAAGTTTTACCTGTCACCGGTTCCAACTGCATTCTTAACCAACATGAATCTAAAGCTCTGTTTTAACTGCCGTTTGCATATCTTGGGAGGAGGGAACGGACTATGGAGTGACAAATGTAACCAATCTTTTCCTATGATATTCCAAACAGAGAAAGACCAAGTGAAGGGCATTAAAATGGAACATGTTTAGTCCCTACAATAAAATCCCTATCCAAGATAATTAAGCAAAATGTTTTTATTTTTTGTATTTTTGACAACTTTAAAGTTAGAATAGTCACTGGATATCAAAAAGAAGAGAACCAGTACGGCTCTCTTCAGAGTATGATTTCTTATTTACCAACAATAGTTGGCCGGGACTCATTTTTTCTTACAATTTACCTGCTACTGCATCCAGCAATTCTTGAATCTTAGCTTGGTTGCTTCCTCCTGCCATGGCCATGTCTGGTTTTCCACCACCACGTCCATCAACGATCGGAGCCAATTCTTTAACCAAATTACCTGCGTGGATATCTTTGCTCTTACTTGCTACAAGAACATTTACCTTGTCACCGATAGCTGCAACTAGGACTAGCACGTCAGAGTAGTCTTTTTGTTTCCAGTTATCTGCAAAGGTACGAAGGGCACCTGCATCTGATACAGATACTTGGCTCGCAATGTAACGGTGGCCCTTTACTTCTTGAACATTCTTGAAGACATCGCCTGCCGCTGCTGCTGCTGCTTTTTCCTTCAATTCTGCATTTTCTTTTTGCAATTGGCGGAGTTGCTCTTGAAGGCCTTCAACTTTATGAGGCACTTCCTTGAGTTGAGGTGCTTTCAAGGTTGCTGCGACGGCTTTCAGAGCGTCTTCTTGTTCACGGTAAGCTTCGAAGGCTTCTTTACCAGTCACGGCCAAGATACGGCGAGTTCCTGATCCGATCCCTTCTTCTTTGACAATCTTGAAGAGGCCAATCTCAGAAGTGTTGCCAACGTGGGTACCACCACAAAGCTCGACTGAGTAATCGCCGATCGTCACAACACGAACTTCCTTACCGTATTTCTCACCAAAGAGAGCCATGGCTCCCATTTCTTTAGCTGTCTCAATATCAGTCTCAACAGTTTCCACTGCGATTGCTTCCCAGATTTTCTCATTGACTTGTTGTTCAATTGCACGAAGTTCTTCTGCCGTCACAGCTTGGAAGTGAGTAAAGTCAAAGCGGAGGAATTCTACTTCGTTTAGTGAACCTGCTTGAGTTGCGTGGCTACCAAGGATATTGTGAAGCGCTGCATGGAGCAAGTGAGTCGCTGTGTGGTTTTTCATGACACGAAGACGACGGTTGGTGTCGATGCTAAGTGTGTATTCTTGGTTCAAGGCAAGCGGAGCATGGACTTCAACTGTATGTAGCGGTTGGCCATTTGGCGCTTTTTGAACATCTGTCACCGTGGCCACAACATTTCCAGCAGCATCCAAGATTTGACCGTGGTCAGCAACCTGTCCACCCATCTCAGCATAGAATGGAGTTTCCGCAAAGATAAGAGAGGCAGTTCCTTCAGAGACAGTTTCAACTTCTGCATTGTCCGCTACGATGGTCACCAATTTAGAAGACAATTGTGATGCTTCATAGTTAAAGATGCTCTTAACAGTGATATTTTGAAGGGTTTCATTCTGCATACCCATTGAACCACCCTTGACAGCTGACGCACGCGCGCGTTCTTGCTGTTCTTTCATGGCTGCTTCAAAACCTTCACGGTCTACAGTCATCCCAGCTTCTTCAGCGATTTCTTCTGTCAATTCCACTGGGAATCCGTAAGTGTCATAGAGTTTAAAGACATCTTGTCCAGCGATGACGCTTTGACCTTTTTCTTTCAAGTCAGCTACGATACCTTGGGCAAAGTGTTGACCTGAATGAAGGGTACGAGCAAATGACTCTTCCTCGCTCTTAACGATTTTTTCAATAAAGTCACGTTTTTCAAGCACTTCTGGGTAGTAGCTTTCCATGATTTTACCAACAGTTGGAACGAGTTTGTAAAGGAAAGGCTCGTTGATACCCAATTTTTGACCATGCATAGAAGCACGACGAAGCAGACGGCGAAGGACGTACCCACGACCTTCATTTCCTGGAAGGGCACCATCCCCAATCGCAAATGACAATGAACGGATGTGGTCTGCGATGACCTTGAAGCTCATGTTGTCGCCATCTTGGTCATAAACCTTGCCAGACAACTTCTCAACTTCACGAATGATCGGCATGAAGAGGTCTGTTTCAAAGTTTGTCTTAGCACCTTGGATAACGGCTACCAAACGCTCCAAACCAGCGCCCGTATCGATATTTTTGTGTGGCAATTCCTTGTATTCGCTACGAGGAACAGCAGGATCCGCGTTAAATTGTGATAAAACAATGTTCCAGATTTCGATATAACGGTCGTTTTTCGATATCTTCTGCAAGCAGACGAAGACCAATATTTTCTGGGTCAAAAGCTTCACCACGGTCAAAGAAGATTTCTGTATCAGGTCCAGAAGGTCCTGCACCGATTTCCCAGAAGTTATCTTCGATTGGGATCAAGTGACTCGGATCCACACCCACTTCAATCCAGCGGTTGTAAGAATCTTTATCGTCTGGATAGTAGGTCATGTAAAGTTTTTTTCAGCTGGGAAATCAAACCATTCTGGACTTGTCAATAGTTCATAAGCCCAAGTGATTGCTTCATCACGGAAGTAATCTCCGATAGAGAAGTTCCCCAACATTTCAAACATAGTGTGGTGACGCGCAGTCTTACCAACGTTTTCGATGTCGTTGGTACGGATGGCCTTTTGCGCATTGGTAATCCGAGGATTTTCAGGGATAATGGTCCCGTCAAAATATTTCTTAAGAGTTGCTACCCCAGAGTTGATCCACAAAAGAGTTGGGTCATTTACAGGAACCAAACTCACTGATTGTTCTACAGAGTGACCTTTGCTTGCCCAGAAGTCAAGCCACATTTGGCGAACTTGAGCACTAGATAGTTGTTTCATATTGTCTCCTTATTTCACTTGTTTAATTTGATTGGCTTTCCAGCATCTCCACATAGTCAATCGCGACACAGAGGGAAATGACCAGATCTGCATAAGAGTCTTCATAGACGGTTACGGTGTAAGTTGAGGTTAAATGGAAAATCTCTTTCCGAATCTCGGCGACAAGTTGATCTCGGTCATCCAGCAATTTGAAATTCAAATCCCAGATATTGCCCTCGATACGAAGGCCTAAATCATCAAACTCATACCTATCTCGCCAGAAGGTCAACTTCTTACGAATGACGAAATTTGAACCGTCCCGTAACTGAATGTTAAAGCGAGGAAGCAAAGTGAAAAATTCTTTGCTGATTTCACTGACTTGCTCACCATAGGCGTCATAGATGGTAAAGGTTTTAGGAATTTGGAAAAAAGATCCCTCCACCTGATAGTTCACTACTCCTCTATCATCCTTGATATCAAAGCGTTCGCCTCCAAGACGAAACTTTTGTTTCACGAGAAATGTCTTCATAAACACCTCCAAAAATCAAAAGACAAGTCCATATCACGAAGGGCGAAAAACCGCGGTACCACCTTCATTCAATGAACTTGTCATTCTCTAATTCTTATGCAATTGTTAGATTGAGTAGCACGACTTCCTAGCTTAGATGGCTCGCAGCACCGCCATTTCTCTGGACTAAGGCAACTGAAAATCAATTCTCAACATTCCTATTATACTGTTTTTTTGAGTTTTAGTCAACCGGGAAAGCAGGCACATGCAATCTCATTATATGTATCATCAGCAAAAAAAGATTTATTGATAAAGTATATTATTGACGAAGTAAGTCAAGCATTTCATTATTGAGTGTTTGATAACAAGAGAAATAGCTGTCATCAATCTCAAATGTATCTTGTAAAATAAAGCGTAAGGTATCTATTGTCTGTTGCAATTTTCTAGAATTGACTAGTTTACTATTAATCTCTGACAAGCCATGTGCCACCTTATTTCTCTCACCATTTAAGCTATTTATTAGCTTTATGGACTTAAGTAATTCAGGAGAAACTTGATAATAAGATAGAATATTTTCATATGACAAGAGATTTAAGGTTGACTGAGGGGAATAGATTCTTTCCTTCTCATCTTTTTATACCCTTGGCTTTCTTAAATTCTAGATCAATGAAATCTAATATAGCTTCAAAAATCCTTGTATTCTTCATTTAACTTTGGAAAAAGTTCCATCATATTTGATCAAATCTGGATAATCTTTCTTTATCTTTTTCTTCGATGATAAATTCAACATAAGACTTTGATTTGATTAAGACATCAGCAACCTGCCCTCTTTCTTTTCAAAAACTTCAATCATTAAAAAAAGTAATTAAGAGCTTTTTTTCTCAACTTCTGTAAGTGAATATCCCTGAATATTTTTTTAAAAATCGCTTGAGTTTTAAATACTTTTTACAAAATCATTTAATATGTATCTTAAACGAGCTAATTTCTTTTTAGAAAGTAATTTATTGTATTCTTTTCTAGTAACTAATTCTTCCGCAGCAAGATAATCATAAGAAGAGATTAAATTTCTTAAGTGGCGCTTGATAAGAGACTGGTTAAATTTTTCAGCTTCATCTTTGATTGTACGATCTTCGTAATCCTTTTGGTTATCCTCGTTCTCGTCAAAAAGCCTCTGTTCATCTTCACTTGAAAGTGGCACATACTTTCTATTTGCTGATTTGTTTGGTGTTGCAACCTGTATAGCTTGCGTATTATAATCATTAATTCGATTTAAGGCAAATAAAGCAGAAATAATCTGAGGTGTTCCTGAGGATAGATTTAAGATTAATTGATGATCTGTTCCAGAGTATTTTTCGATAATCTGTCCCATCACTTCATACATTTTATCAAATAGATAGACTTCATCATTTTTCAATATGATTGATTCAATAACCACTTTAGGATGATAACCCTCTATTGAACATAATGCTTTCTCAACTAGATCATTTTTTACTAACATTTCTTCACTATAAACCAAAACAATCTGTTCAGGTCTGTAAGTTCGAGCAATATGTAATAAAGCTGCATCTCGATTATAACTTATCGGATCTGTCGTTCCAACTGCTGAAATTAAAATTTCCAAGATATTCTACCTCTCATTATTTCAGTAATTCTAATAATTCCTTATTAAAATCATTGTAAAAATTAAAATCCTTCTCAGTGAGTTGATACTGTTCCTTGATTAGCCCTTTTAGAGTTTTTAGAACAGGACCTAACTGTTTTAATTCCGCAGAATCTAATGGATCCAATTTGTGAGCTACAGTATTTCGAGTTGAATTCATGTTAATAATCGGTTTGATTTTTTTATATTGATTCCACTCATGTTTTTCTTTTAAGATCTTACTATAATCCCAAATCCCGAGATAATATTTCTCTGATTCACTCACGTAATTATCCAAAAATCCTGGATAACGATTTTCGATATAGTATTCTAAGATAAACTCTGTGAGGTTTTTAATTCTAATCAGACCTTCACTAAAATTACCACGTTCTTTTTGCAAATCAATAGTCAAATAAGCATTTAATACTTTTTTCTGTTCTTCGCTCCATTTTTTCTTTTGGAGGACTTGAGGTACAGCTTGCCTGTCTAATGAATCCACAATATCTTGCAACTTTTTGCGACAATCTTTCAATCCAGGAAAGTCTGATAATTGATTAGCAACCTCTAAACTTGCTTTGTAATCATATTTCGTAATAAAATCACGTAAAGTTTTCTTCATTAAGCCTTGTTTAAACTTCTCTGAAGTATCTTCAATGGTTCGGTCGATATAGTCCTGTTTGTTATCTAAGTTCGTATCAATTAGTGCGTCAATATCTTCTGAATCATCATGTCCAACTCCTGCATTTGAATCATTTTCAGGACTTGAAACTTGTACTGCCTTGACATTGATTTCACTAAGTCTATTAATTACAAACAAAGCTGATTTTACTTGAGGAGTTGCACTTGAAAGATTAAGAATAAAATCATCGTCTTTTGTATAATACTCTTGTATAATAGCATCAAATTGATCATACATAGTATCAAAAAAACAAATACATCTTCATTCAAGATAATTGGTTCATGACATACAATTTCTGGGAGGTATTCAGAATCGATAGAGTGAATTACTTTCTCAATATCATCTTTCTTACTAATTGTTCTCTCTGAAAAAACAATAATAATCTTTTCTGGACGATATTTTCTCGCAATATGTACTAAAGCTCCATCGTGAAAATTACGGATTGGATCTGTATCACCCACTGCTGAAATCAAAACCTTCATTTAGTAATCTCCTTAATCATAAAGTTTGCCTTGCCCATTTCATAGAAGAATTCATCATTTTTTATTAATATGGAAGGCTGAACAGAGTCATCTTCCAAAAGGATAGGGGCTTTTGTAAGCTTTAATACACCTTTACCCTTCATCTTAGTTTGTACTGGTTTCTTGTGGTTCTCTTTTACAATTTCATATGCTTGTTTAAAAATTGTTTTTGTCCAAACTCCACTACCAGCACCCAAGTAGATAGGATATTGACTATTTGGCTGAATTTTATTTTCAGGAAAATCTGATAAGAAAAAGTTTTTATATTCTTTGTAAAAGGCTTGCGCTCTCTGTCCTAATTCTTCCATTAGGATTCCAGCTTCCTTAGTAGTTGTAGTAATGGTGAAATTGATTTTAGTTGAGGGTGCGATGGCTTCCCTGTATAAGGGAAGAGGCTTGGGAGTTAAGGACTTGGCTGAATAATCCCATTTTTGAACTAAAATAAGACTGTCATTGTTAAATGGTTTGCTATCACTAACACGAATGGCATTAAATATGTTATTGAATTCTTTACCCTTCTTAGGCACCCAAGGAATCATATTTTTATTTTCCTTAGGATTCTTACCTCTAGTATCAACCACCTTTTTATTGTTCCAGTGAGGATTTGTGTTCATTAAAATAGTTCAAATGGCTCCCTTTAACGAACTACCAGGTATATAAGGATTACCATAAGGGTCTCTCATAAACTTTGCTACTTCATTAATAGTACCTAACTGGGAATCAATGTTGTTCTTTTCGGTTTCAAAACCAGTCTCTTTAATCCTATAACCACCAAAATCACGGTCAGAAATACGGTTATCCTCTAAAAAGGAAACCAAACGATTATTACTGGCACTTGCCTTTCTCTCTTGTAAAAAGCGCTCAAACTTCTGATCATAACCTTTCTCCACCATTCGATTATAAAACTTACCCATATCAGGGAAATAAAAGTACCCATCTTCATAGATAAATTCACGAGATGTGTACTTATCACCACTGCCAGTATGGATAGGAGCCATGGCTAGGAGACTGAATTGAAAGGTTCTATACTCTGTTTTCATCTTTCTCCCTCCATCTTTAAAAATAATGGTTTAGCATAGCTTAATACTTCATGTGGAAAATCAAGAGGTCTTACATCTACAATCTGTCCTGTATAGGTTTCAGAGAAAGTAGATCCAGAAGCAAACTTATATAAATCCTGCTTACGGTAATTTTCATTAGTTTCTGTACTAAAAGCAAAACCACTTGATTTACTTAGTAAATAGGAACCAGTTTCCATAGCATATTCAAGTTCCTTTTCGACTGGTAGAGAAGTCGTCAAGGTCATGACAGGTCCTTGATGGGCCTTGGTGAGACGATTTTTGAAGCTATCTGGTAAATCTAATATAGTCAAATCAAATTGTCCATAACCACTGGAGCGTTTCCCACCAATTCCTGTATACTGCAAGCTTGCCATGAGTTCATTTAAGAGTTCTGATTCGGTAGCAATCACATAGAGAGCAGACTTATCAGCAAATCGAACTGTAGAAACTTGATAAAGAGCCCCATCTATATGAGGTTGGTTTTTAGTGACGATGTTTGTTACTCCATGTTCTGCGTCTTCAAAAAGAGTCCCATTTACATAAGAATCAAATTTATCTAGAGGAATAAACTGAAGTTTCTTTGCCATTTTCGCTTGGCGTCGCACTTCTTTGACATCTGTCGTTAAATCTGCCTGATCAAACTTTGGAAATCCTATAGGCTTAGGTAAAAATGGTCCTGACTTATAAGGAAAGGCATCAGTCAAAACAAATTCATCTTGACCCGCTATTGACACGAATTCCTCCATTTTCCCCATTTTTTTTGCTTCTATAGCTAAGGCTGAAAACAATCGGTCCGCTGCAAAAGTCATTTTAGAACTATCCAGAGTTCCTGCTCCGAAGTGAGCAGTATGGAAGTTCATAATATACATCTTGTAGGTCATACTAGACCTCCGTAGTTAAAAGTTCATTCAATCTACTAACATCATAGTTTCCGAAAACTGTATTTGCTTTAAGATCCTCAAAAACAACTTTACCATATCCACGAGAGCCTGAACCGCCTAAATAATCAAGTTCCAACAGTTTTAATCCATCAAGAATCACTTTGAAATCTTCTTCTACTGAGCTTGACTCTTGTCTGTCACCTCATAGATCAACTCAAATCCAAAGACACTGTCTCGGATGGCACGTTCAATTTGTCTCGGTTTAGCTTCAGCAGTGATACGGTCAATGGTATTTTCGAATTTTACTTCAGTATAAATCTTTGCGCCTAAGCTATCAAATTTATCTTTATTAGATAAAAATGCATCGCGAAAAATTAAACGACCTATTTTATCGCGCTTAGATGAGCTATTTCCAAATAGTCGACTTAGAATTTCCCCATCTTCTCCTGGTTGCTTTGCTAGTCTAGAATTATATACTTTTGCTAGAAGGGTACGCATTTTCCCTTTGATACTTGAACCTGGGATAATGGGTAAGTTCGTAATTGGATCTTTAATCACAGGTGAGTCCATAGCCCCAATTGCTGCAAAGGCATCACTTGTTCCAATATGAAGTCCTGTCTCTAGACGAATTTGTCCTGTTACTTGAATTTTTGCAAATGTCATTAATCTTTTCCTCCATAAAATTTGAAATAAGCTACTAGTGCTTCCATATAGCGGCAAAAACGTTGGAGACTTTCCTTATTGTTTATTTCTTTTAGAATGTCTAGAATCTCAGCCTTTTTCACCAAGTCTTTAACCGCAGTTTCTCGGCCCGATTGATAAACAAACTGCACTCTCAAATAAGCAATTTTATCAGCCAATTCCTTATACTCTCTGATCTTACTTTCATCAAAAAGATTACTAGTTAAATTTAGTAGATTTCGAATTTTTGTAGTTGTTAAAAGGAATGCATCAGGATTTCTAAAATTCCTAGTATTTCGATTCAATGATTTAATAACCTTTTCTGCCTTATCTACGTAATTATCATCTGTTAAAAATTGCCATCTATGAATCCTTTCTAATCTCATAAATATATAGAAGTAAAGCTATCTCTGCTTCCTTACGTTCATTTTTGCTACCTGTGTACCAAGAAAAGAATAAATCTTTAAACTCTTTAAACTCTTCTTTTTTATCCTTAGAAGTTTGATCCTCTAAGCGTGTCAAATAATAGGCTAATCGAGCAATATTCATACGATCGTAGTTACGAAGGAGCTCAATCAGTCTGTATACAAAACTCTTTCCGCGCTCATCTTGAATATTAAAGTAGTAACGAATACTCTTAAGTTTTCCATTATAAACATTGTTAATGAATTGGTCGAACTTCAAGGTATAATTTTTTTCAAAAAGGGAAATACTATCCTTGTCGTTATCCTTGGCTGCTCCTTCTAACTTACCAGTTTCTTCAGCCATGAGGCTAACTGGAGTCTTATCTGGAAAGAGGCCGATCCCTGCTGATAGGGTTAATTTGCCATTAGTCCACTTGATAAAGTTTTGTCGGAGACAAATGGTGAACTCAATAACATCCTGCCAGGAACCGATAGCAAATACATCATCTCCACCGGCATAGATGATCGATAGTTTTTTCTCTTTGGCAAACTGGTTGATATAGACCTTAAAGAAGAGACTCATACTTCTAGAGAAGGTCGCCGAGCGTGCCAGAGTATTATACTTGCCACCATCTTGATAGGAGAACCCAGCCATAAAGGCTGCTCCTAGGTCATCCACATCTAGTCGAACGACTGCCAGACGCTTGATACCTTGACCAGACTCCTGAGATAGTTTAGCATACTCGTAAATCTCATCATACTTGTAATCTCCGACAAAGACATGGGTTGCTTTTAGGATATCTGTCCTATAGCTATTCTTGACATAAACACGGTCCCACTCTTCATTAGCGAGGTCGGCTTTGGAAATACCACTAATATAGGCTCCCGGACCTATCGGCAGGCCTTTTTCTTTTGTCACAATATAGTAGCTTTCTTGTATTTCCTTGGCAAAGCGATACATTCCTGCACAGATATGGCAGACCTCTTGATCTTTATACTTGGTAAGCTTTTCGACTGAGTGGCAAATAGCACATTCTCTCTGGGAACTTTTTCCTCCTTGATTGAGTTCAAGGAGAGTTTTGGCATCATAACGAGAAATTTTCTTTTGGGAAATCATCCGACTAGTTGTTTGATAGACTTTTCGATAGTCGGCCAGTGTCGTTGTCATATCATTGGCAGAAAACGGACTCCAACCAAATGCTACGTACAAGCCTGTCTGGAAATGCTTGACCAAAAACTGATTGAATTCTGCTTCAAAGCTAGCCAAGGTCTCTCTAGTTTTTTCGGTGTTTGGAAGGATAAAGTAGGCATGCCCTCCACCGACGTAGAGGAGATTAGCCCTTGTAAGCTCTAACCTTTCCAGTAAGCTGTCAGCGATATGTTCCCCCATAAAATCTAGATACAAGGAACGTGCTTTTAGTTGCTTGGCTGCACCAGCTGTTGCGATATTGTAGATAAAGTCCTGAATCCCTGACAGGTCAAAACTTGCTAATAAAGGCTTTTTCGCTATAAAAAGCTTCTAAATCCTGCCCCAGTACCTTCTCATAGTCACGACAATTCTTATCTGCTAAATAGTCCTCTATAGCTAGGGCAAAGCCAGCTGTCAGACGACTGTAGGTTGCTAGAGAAATATCTGATAATCCCTTGGTTCTTGTCGAAACAGGTACATAGGAAAGAGTAGACTCAAGGAGATTCAAAAGGGCATCTATCTCAGATTGGCTAAAGTCCAATCTCTCAAACTCTTTTTCTAAGGTCTCTACTATCAAGTCATAGTTTGACTGGTCAGACGGCTCACTCAATTCCTTGGCATAGTTTGGCTCCCCGTCAAGCTCTAATAGCCGTGAATCAAGATAACGCAGACTAGGGATATCTGAAAAAACATTAAAGATATCCGATTGTTTACTTAGGAAATCTTCTTTCCCTTGATGAGTGTCTGCTACCCCTTTTAGACCTGAAGCAATCTTTGCGGCAGCTGACGTGATATAGACCAAACTATCAGGAGCTAAGTCCAGCGGCAAATCATTAGAAGTCGCCTTGGCTATCTGCTGGGCTATCTTTTCATTATCCGAAAAGCGTCTAAACCATTCGGACCCAATGGTACCTAGGTCTTTCTCATCATACCTGGAACCTTGAATCACCTTGCCGATAGCGTGCAAAAGTGATCCATAAACTAAATCAATCTTTTCTTTCTTCAAGTTCTATACCTCCCATCCCTAAGCTAGTTTTCATACCGAGACCTGAGTACTCCCCAAATTTCAGAAGCATATTGGCATAAGCTTTCAAGGTATTTGGCCCTGTAATCTTAAAGGTCAATTTCCCCCTGAAACCAGGAATTTTTTTACCATGGACTTTAAAATAGCTAGATTCCAATTGATAGCTCGTCATCCTACTATGCTTGACCAAGTAGTCCAGAGTTTCCTCTTCGATGTCCTTACGATTCTCGACCAGACGTGCATACTTCATCATCAAACTCTGAAAGATAAGACGCATGGTCGGAAAGAGCATGTACTCTCCCTGGGAGCGAAATCCTGTTGGAGTTTGAAAATGGATAGTGTAGAGTGACCGATCTTGGTTTTCATTAAAAAACTCAAAGAGTTGCTCCGAACTGAGATCTTGCATGTACAAAGACTCCACCATGAGAGTCGGTAAATCATGAAGTTCTACTCTCTTGAGCTCCAATAGAACTGGCAAAATCTGCTTAACAGCCTCATCTGTCAGAAGATGAAGGGACCATAGGGTCTTGTCCTTTTGATGGATGATTTTTAGTGAGTAGGGGTTAGTCTCCTGCTCATGTAGCCAAGTCACATAGTCTGGTTCTAGGTTTTCCATAAGAAAACCTTGGAATTTTGTCGATAGGTCGCTCGGTGATTGGTCAATCCGCTTAAATGATATATCGATGCGTTTCATATGCCTCCTTTATTGATACAATTGCGCTTTTGCTTTCTCATGAGCGCTTTTTTATTTTACTTTTGGAATCCTTTACCCCTATGAAACTGTCCCCTCGCGAGGTAGATAGGTAGCTATACACAAAATCCTGACCAAGGACAAAATCCTGACCAAGTTTCCGGCCCCTCGCGAGGTGGATAGGTATCTATACATTATTTTGGCCAAAATAAATAAAAATACATTGAAAGGTTTCCGGCCCCTCGCGAGGTTAATAGGTATCTACACCAAGAACTTTTCGCTCGTGCATGGCTGGACGTCTACGAGTTTTCGGCCCCTCTCGAGGTAGATAGGTATCTATACGCATTGAAGGAGAAAGCTATGACCTTTGGCATCGTGTTTCCGGCCCCTCGCGAGGTAGATAGGTATCTATACGGTGATGAACGTCGTCCCGACCAAATCTCATGTGCTGAACAGTTTCCGGCCCCTCGCGAGGTAAATAGGTTTCTATACGGAGCTGGCTAGTAAGATAGCGAGTGTGCAGGCAGGGTTTCCGGCCCCTCTCGAGGTTGATAGGTAGCTATACAAATAAAATCATTGATGAACGTGTGATCTCCATTGGGTTTCCGGCCCCTCGCGAGGTAGATAGGGAGCTATACCTATACTCTAAACCCTGATATGAATGTCATCAGATGCGTTGGTTAGTTTCCGGCCCCTCGCGAGGTAGATAGGGAGCTATACGACTGGATCACGATGAACAAAGAAATCTCAGACCGGTTTCCGGCCCCTAGCGAGGTAGATAGGTAGCTATACGTAAAAATCATGACTATGGTAACTCATTTGAGGAATCTTTTCCGGCCTCTCTCAAGGTAGATAGGTAGATATACTCAATTTGAGTAGTATATCAGAAAAGAGGGCTTATCTTATATGGTTTCCGGCCCCTCTCGAGGTAGATAGGTAGATATACCACATGGGCAAGCTAACGTTTAAGTTTTTACGAACACAGTTTCCGGCCCCTCGCGAGGTAGATAGGTATCTATACAGAACCAAAAGAAGATATATTCTGGTCGTTTCTGTTTCCGCCCCCTCTCGAGATAGATAGGTATCTATACGTAATCAAGCTCCGCTCAGCACACCTGAAGTTATGTTTCCGGCCCCTCGCGAGGTAGATAGGGAGATATACGAAAAAAATCGAATCAAAGATTTCTGAAATCAAAAGGTTTCCGGCCCCTCTCGAGTAGATAGGTATCTATACTAGCTGCAGAATTTTCGCAAATATAGCCAACAAAGTTTCCGGCCCCTCGCGAGGTAGATAGAGGGCTATACGAATGACCGATTGAACAAGAACTTTGAGCGCTACCTGTTTCCGGCCCCTCTCGAGGGAGATAGGTGGATATACGGCAGTAGCATTTACAAAAAGCGCAGAATTCTTGTTTCCGGCCCCTCGCGAGGTGGATAGGTAGCTATACATTAGCTACACTAGCACTTTCAACTATCGCACTTGCACGTTTCCGACCCCTCCCGAGGTAGATAGGTAGCTATACGATGGATGTGAGCACTACCTGCGAATTTCTAGGAATGTTTCCGTCCCCTCTCGAGGTAGATAGGTTCTTATACGCTTTACCTGAAGGAACTCTTGCACCAATGCGCTACCCGTTTCCGGCCCCTCTCGAGGTAGATAGGTAGCTATACCAAACCTCTATGAGCGCATTATCGGTAGTAGTGAATCTGACATGTTTCCGTCCCCTCGCGAGGTTGATAGGGGGCTATACTCTGTGTTCATTTTATTATTTTGGCCAAAAGTTTCCGGCCCCTCTCGAGGTAGATAGGTATCTATACTGATGGGAGCCTTTTTTGTCGTACTTACGTGCCTAAAAGTTTCCGGCCCCTCGCGGAGGTATATTGGGAGCTATACAGATCGTTCGATTGGTGGTGCGTACAAGTACGCTTATGAGTTTCCTGCCTCTCGCGAGGTAGATAGGTATCTATACATCATTAACCTGACACCACACAAAATAAACATCGTAGGGTTTCCGTCCCCTCTCGAGGTAGATAGGTATCTATACCCCATATCTTGTATGTAAACCTATAACAAGCACTAGATATAAGCTCTTGGAAACTACTATTAGTATACCATATTTTTGTAAGAGTTTTTCATTTCTGAATACCAAATAAATCACATATCTTTTTTTATTCCTCCTAAATGTATAAAGGATACTATTCTATCACTAAAATTGCTTTTGTCAACTACAAATATAAATTTTTTAAGAAACCAAAAAAACGAACCATCTTGACTGATTCGTTTCATGATAGATAACTCCTACTTCCTATACATTTTAAACTGTAGGAAGAGGTCACTATATTTTCCTGTCCATTTATGGTCAAACTTCTCATAAACTTCTAGTTTTTTCATGGTATCAGCATCTGGATAGAAGGACTTGTCTTCTTTGGTCTCCTCAGGGAGCATTTCCTTGGCTGGTAGGTTTGGTGTTGAGTAGCCCACATACTCCGCATTTTTCAGAGCATTTTCGGGTTTCAACATAAAGTTGATAAAGGTATAGGCTGCATCTTGGTTTTTCACGGTTTTTGGAATGACTATGTTATCAAACCAGAGGTTGCTGGCCTCAGTCGGGACGACATACTTGAGGTTAGGATTTTTCTCCAACATCTGGCTGGCTTCCCCAGAGAAGATCACACCGATGGCCGCGTTGTTCTGAATCATGTAACCCTTCATCTCGTCCGCCACAATGGCCTTGATATTTGGAGTCAGTTTATAGAGCTTATCCACTGTCTCTTCCAACTGCTGAGGAACCTTTGAGTTGAGGCTGTAACCAAGTGAGTTAAGCCCGAGTCCCAGCACCTCACGCGCCCCATCAAAGATCATGATGGAATCCTTACACTCTGGTTCCCAGAGGTCATCCCAATGCTCAGGGGCCTCCTCTACCATGGTTTCATTGTAGACAATTCCCAAGGTTCCCCAGAAATAAGGAATGGAGAATTTATTACCTGGGTCAAAAGACTGGTTGAGGAACTCAGGTCCTATATTTTCGATTCCTTTCTCGATCAGCAAGACGGACTAGCCACTCAGGAACAGGCACATTTTTCCTAATGCCTTGTTACTTCTCACAAAAGGCGCAGGATCGATTTGAATCATTGATACAAAACCATCTAAAACCTCAATCTTTAAAATATCACTTGGAGTAGGCAGTGCCATCACCTCATTGATATAAGAAGCTAAAACATTTTCAAGTATTTCACGAGCATTTTTCATCGCTTCATCGATATTTTTTCCTTCTGTACCACCGCCAAATTCTGGGAATTCTACCCAATATCCTGTTCCTTCTTTATGAAAAATAGCTGGATACGTTTTTAATATTCTACTACCTCCGATATGAAAAGACTTAAGAATGTAAAAATTACAATCCTAAATCTTTGAGAATCTTTCTAATTCCTTCCCCAAATCTTCATTTCCATGAACTGGAATCGTGACAAGATAAGAAAAAACCTCTTTCTTAAAATGATGATGACTTCCCCTTGACGAATTTCAACCCATCCATTCTCAAGAACTAGTTTCACCGTTTCTTACCTGTAAGTGGCATATATCGTTGTTACCTCCTTACATTTACTATTATACGCATTATGCGCATATTTGTCGAATTAAAACAAACCACTTTTCTCAATAAATACAAAATAAAATAGACCAGTTTCCTGATCCACTTTATTCTATATTGGTCACACTTTGGTCAAAGATTCCAAAAATACTATCCTATTTTAAAAACTAAATTGTGATGGTCACCTTTAAACCAACACTTTAAATATTCTTTGCTTCTCTTTACATTTCTAAAAATGCCCCCTGCATGGATTTGGGAGGCTTTTTCATCTTGAAAGAAATTAAAAATATTGAATTATAAGTGATTTTAGGGAAGTACTTTTAGGTATTTCCAATGTCATGATTTAAAAATGGGGCAAAAGTGAGGCAAAAACGATTGACTTACATCTGGTTTGAAAACCTATAATACCTAATGATTATGCTATACTAGATATATAGTGTTGTTATCAATAAATATCATTGCGAGACTAAATCGGAGTATAAAATGGACAAACAAATTAATGAAAAAATTCGTGAGATTGCACAGAGTGTTAATGAGACAATACCAGTAGCTTGGGATAATCTTTTTATTAACATAAGTTTAGCTTTTGATGGGGGAGAGGTATATTATTTCTTTAATGAAGAGGGGAAAAACGAGTATATCTACAATCTCTATATTCCAAAGCGGTATGGTATTCCCAATTTAGAATTTCGGAATCAAGAAAGACGCACCTTTAGATTGGCTTGGGAATTGAGAGAAATTTTTGAGAAAGAAGGCCAACCTTTGTGGACTTCTTGTACTATAAAAGTAATTGGCACGAAATTATCTGCTGAATTTGACTATGCACCTTGGAATGAAAGTGATTATAGTCCAGGTCAACAAATGGACTTTTTTGAATATAAATATCTCGGAAAGCAACCAGCTAATGAAAAAGAACTAGAACAGTTCAAGGCTATGGAGGCCTTCCAAAGAGAGCATAATGGCAAATAGTTTACTTGAATAAGAGTAATTAGACCAGATTAGTGAGGAAATTCAATGGTTAAATTTTCAAAAATAGATAAACAACTAAAAAAAGAATTGAAAAAAGTTCAGCGCAATGCAGCAAAAAAATTACAATTAAAGTCTCGAGATTGGGCCTATTTCAACAAAGTGGGAGACTATTTAGTTTCGTATATGATTGATATTAATTTCCCCGATAATAAGTTTCGTCTAATCATTCGTCCTTATATCAAACCCTATATCATTGATGATATTTTTTGGGAGGTCTTTGATATGGCGAGTAATTCTCAAGCACCTATGAGTCTTCGAGCGGTTGGGGCTTTTACAGTAGATACCTTTACGTTACCAACTAAGATCGCCGAAGAAGACTGGACGATGGAGGATCTTGACTTAGAAAAGGTTGAAACCAAGGTTCTCGAGGTGCTCTCAGAGACCCATGAAGAAGTCTTGAAACTTATCAGTAGCTTCTCTGATTTTGAAGATTTTTATACTTATGTGGTCGAGAATGCACCAAATCCTGCCCGTCATGACTTGATGGGAATGCTGTTAATGATCCACCGAAAGCAGTATGCAGAGGCGCTCCAAATGGCAGAAGATTTGATCACAAAGCGTCAGCTTGGAAAATTCCAAAATAAAAGTAAATGGATTAATGAATATATTGTGGATTATTGTAAAGAAAGGTTAGAAAAATGAGTGTATTTGAAACAGACCAAATCGACACAATGGGAGTCGTAAATGGTAACCTGGAATTGTTGATTATCGACACCTGTAATTGGGAGTTTGAAGATGAGCATTTTGACTTGCTGGAGGACAAACTGAACAATTACCTACTTTATCTAGATAATAAACAATACGTAGCGAAATACGGAGATAATTTTGATAAGATCATTATCTCCATTCACTTCATGTACGACTTGATTGAAGATGCAGTCAAGTTCTTAAATGTCGTTTCGCAACAACTTGCAGAAAGTGGCTATACCCTTCATATCCACCTGCCAGAATAAACACCAAACCACCCTTGCGGTGCTTTCTTGTGGTTTGATCAGGGCTGATACATATGGTTTGTGGTATACTAATCTTGTTGTGATAATCTTAGATGATGTTGGCTGACAAGAGATTGAGGTCAATAGTATTGTCAATCAATTAGATGAAATGGCTAAGAAATTGAAGTGAGGGAAGCATGTTTAGAGACAAATATAAAGATGAAAATTATTTTCAGAAAAAGTATGATTTTAATTTTAAAGCATTTGAAAGGAGAGAAGGGAAAGAACATAAAGAACGTGTTTTACCACAATACATCAATAAATATTATATATCTCAGTCTACTTATGCTGAAAAATTATTACGAATTAATTATGCTCTTGGAAATTCATTAGATGAAGTATTCAAATGGTTCAAGATTAGTTTGAGATACTACCAACTTTCTTATGGAGCTTTTGAAAGTATCTATGACTTGATGGATTACTTATCTCTTGCTGTTCTATTCGAAGACCGCAAAGAAGAATTTATCGAAGATGTTGAGAAAATCTTTAGTAAGTATCAGTCCTTCGTAGATTCAGGCGAGCAGTATGAGGATGGCTTCATCGAAACACTTGCCCTCTACTTGTTAAAGGGCGAAGTTGAGAATTTCCACTCGCATTTGGAATACCTGAATATGATTGGGAATGATGCAGATAGTGTCATTGAAGCACAGAAGTTCTGGTACTATGCCCACTCAGAAGCATCATGGTATGACACGCATAAGACAGAGGATGCCTATTATGGTTACTGGAGTTTTGATACCGCTGCCCTTTGCAAGATGCGTGGTATCTATGATGAACGTTTCAAAGATTTGGATTTCTTTCCTTACGACTTATTAGTTCAATAAGAAAATTGATAGTAAATACAACCACCTTTGAGGTGGTTTTCTTGTGGTTTGACCAGAGCTGATACATATGGTTTGTGGTATACTAGTATTAAAATATCATTCAGACTAGATAAGTAAGTATATTTTTCATAAATAGAAAGAGGTATGTATGTTTTTTCTTAGACGACGTCGTGTCTTTATTGGCGAATGCGATGGACAGGCTGTTTATTATGACCAAAAGACAGGAGAGGCTCTAGCTGCTCCAAAGAGTAGGTTGCTCAATACTGAAAAAGCTGGTGACACGAATGCCTTTATTCCTGACTTGGTAATTCTCTTACTAGCAGGTGGACCTGCAATCTCGGGTTTCTTTTCCCTCAAGTTTATTGGGGTTTATAACTGGTTTAGTCTAGCTTGTATTTTTCTATTTTGGTTGATGCAGTTTTTCTCGTTGGTTGCTTTACTTGAACGAGCACTCTACAAAAATGTTCGCAAAGCACAGCCGACGACAGAGAAAGTTTTTTACTATGCAGCATCTCATAATTTGTTGGTGAAAAACCAGTTTGATCCCAGACAACTGGGTACTCTAGCTTTTCGATTTGCCCGCTTTGCAGTAGATATTGTCTCTATCTTTTACTTTTTGTATTTCCTGACCATTCCTCTAAAATTTGGTCAACCGATTGATGTAGGCTATGGTTTGTGGGTTGCCGGCTTATTATTCTTTTCAGTATTTCTTTTGTATAATCAAAACAATCCAGTTCGTTTTGTGAAGATCATGAGATTATATAGCCAAGGAAAAGTACGATTTAAAGAAGAAGCAGAGAGTTGAACAACTATCTAGAGAAATTTCCCCTAAATACCTAGAAGATTCTTTTAGAAATACAAAAAAGCCTTGATAACCAAGGCTTTTTCCTGTTGATTTAGATGCCCCCTGCAGGGATCGAACCTGCAACTACTCCTTAGGAGGGAGTTGTTATATCCATTGAACTAAGGGAGCTAGAGAAAAACTCTGCTAGGTAAGCAGAGTTTTTTAGTCGAATTAACGACGGATTTCTTTGATACGAGCTGCCTTACCTTGAAGTGCACGCAAGTAGTACAATTTCGCACGGCGTACTTTACCGTAACGAACAACTTCAATCTTTTCAACACGTGGAGTGTGGATTGGGAAGATACGCTCAACACCTACACCGTTAGAGATTTTACGAACTGTGTAGTTTTCTGAGATGCCAGCACCTTTACGTGCAATAACAACACCTTCAAAAATCTGGATACGTTCACGGTTACCTTCGACAACTTTCGCGTGTACACGAACAGTGTCACCAGGACGGAATGATGGGATATCTGTACGAAGTTGACCTTCAGTCAAGCTTTGGATTAATGGATTCATTTTATTCTCCTATCTTTGTCAATCTTGAGGAACCTTCCTCAGCGGATAAACTGTATTTTTGTGCGTCCATTACACACAAGATACAGTTTACCAAATTTCCACCTAAAAGTAAAGAAATTTATAGCAGAATTCCTAAAAAAATCGCTAGAAAACCGCCTATGTAAGTTAAGAGAAAATAGCTATAAAATACCTTCTTGTCACTGATTAGTCTTTGCAGCTCGTCATTCAAGGTTGAAAAGGTCGTTAACCCACCACAAAAACCTGTCGCTAGGATGGCATAGACTTCCTTGGACTCCACATGATTGTAGAGCAAACCAATCAAAAAACAACCGAGAAGATTCGCTATGAGAGTTCCTAAAGGCAATTTTGAAGTTTGATTATAGCGGGAAAAGAAATAACGCACTAGGGCTCCGAGCCCGCAAGCGATTGCAAGATAAACGACTACCATTTCTTCCTCCCTAGAACATAAGCCAAGAGTAGACCTCCACCAATGCTCAAAAATAAGTAGATGCCTAAACTAAGATAACGCTCGGTATCAAGCAGTTTCACAGCATCCAATAGCAGGCTAGAAAAGGTTGTTAAACCACCGCAAAAGCCTGTACCAAGCGCCAAAACCAAGCCTTTACTGCTTCCCTTATAGACCAGATAGCCTTTTACAAGATAGATCAAGCAGAAAATCCCCAGATAGTTGACAAGGAGGGTTCCCCATGGAAAGTCAGGACTAGTTGGCAACTGAATAGATAGAAAATAGCGGACAAGTCCACCCAACATAGCAGCTAAAAAAATCCATAGCGGATAGAATTGTTCTTTTTTCATTTGATGTTTTGATCCTGATATTCACGCGAACGTTTGAGTATGTCCGAAAAAGTTGCGACAATAGTCTCCTGATAGCGCCTATCTTCTACACGACTTCTGACTTTTTCAAAAATAACTTGTTCTCTCTTAGTATCTAAGATTGGCTTACCAGATGCTTTTTTATAAGCGACAACCCCTTCAACTAAGTGCATCCGTTCTTCTAGGAGCTTGACGATTTGGTCGTCTATTTGATCAATTTCTTGCCGAATACTATTTAAATCCATAGTGTCTCCTCCTTTATTTGAATTATTGTATCAAAAAGCCACCAAATAGGCTAGTGAAATCCCAAAATAACTAATAAAAAACGCACTGACTCCTTCCAGTCAGCGCAGTTTGATTCTTATCCTACTTTTGCAGCCAATTCTTCTGCGAATTGTTCCAAACGTTCGATGTCTTCTTCTTCGGCAGAAAGATCAACTTTAACACACTCTGAACCTTTTTCTGCTCCTGTCGCTACAAAAACGCGATCAAAGTCATCAACAGCCTTACAGAATTCGTCGTAGAAGGTGTCACCTGAACCGACCACTCCGTAGATTTTACCATTCAAGTTGAGATCTGCTAGTCTTCGTAGAAGTCCATCATCTCATCTGGCAATTCTCCATCTCCGTAAGTGTAAGTCGCAACGATTGCGATGTCTGCTTCCAAAAAGTCTGAAGCGTCAACAGTCGTACATTCATCAACATCGACATCCAAGCCCAAATCACGCAATTTATCTGCTACAATATCTGCAATTTCTTCGGTATTACCGGTCATACTGGCAAATACAATTTTTGCTAATGCCATATCGTCCTCCTCAATTTATCTTTCTCCATTATATCATATCTTTTTCATTTTAAAAATAAAAATTCTTGTGCTACAATGAAATGAGAAAGAATTGAGGTTATTTATGGAAATTTGCCAGCAAATTTTAGAGAAAATCAAAGAATACGATACCATCATCATTCATCGTCATATGAAACCAGACCCTGATGCCTTGGGAAGTCAGGTAGGCTTGAAAGCCTTGCTCAACTACCATTTCCCTGAAAAGACCATCAAAGCTGTTGGTTATAATGAACCGACTTTGACATGGATGGCAGAAATGGACACTGTACAAGATAGTGACTACCAAGGTGCTCTTGCTATTATTTGTGATACAGCGAATCGGCCTCGTATCGATGATAAACGCTATGAACAAGCTGATTTTATCATCAAAATCGATCACCATCCAAATGATGATATCTATGGTGACCTATCTTGGGTAGATACAAGTTCAAGCAGTGCCAGTGAGATGATTACTCTATTTGCTCAAGAAAATCAGCTGACTTTGTCTAGTGAAGCGGCACGACTTCTCTATGCAGGAATTGTCGGGGATACAGGGCGTTTTCTCTACCCGTCAACTAGTGCTCGTACCTTTAGAATAGCTGCCCAGCTCCGAGAAGTTGATTTTGACTTTGCTGGATTGTCTCGTCAAATGGATACCATGAACTTCAAGATTGCAAAACTTCAAGGCTATGTCTATGATCACTTAGAAGTTGATGAAAACGGAGCCGCACGCGTTCTGCTTACTCAAGAAATCTTGAAAGAATATAAGGTTACGGATGCCGAAACGGCTGCAATTGTTGGAGCACCTGGTCGAATTGATACTGTTAAGGCTTGGGCTATCTTTGTTGAGCAAGCTGATGGCCACTTCCGCGTTCGTATGCGCAGTAAAATCACTCCTATCAATGAGATTGCCAAACAACACGATGGAGGAGGACACCCATTAGCCAGTGGCGCCAATTCCTATAGTCTAGAAGAAAATGAACAAATATACAAAGAGCTTAAAGATGCTCTGCAGATTCACCAAGGCTAAGAAAGAATTTTCTTGGCCTTTTATATGCACTATTCTTAAAATATACGGTTTCTTTGTACCTCAGTTTATGGTATAATAAGTCAAACTGAAAAAAGGAGACTTAGTAATGGAAAAAAATCGTTTGTTTATCCTCATTTCTGCTGGAGTAGCAATCCTTGGTTCTCTCTTGCCATGGGCTAGTATAAATGCGGGTGCTTTTGGGTCCTATAGTATGAATGGTTACCAAGGAGATGGGTGGTTTGTCATTATCGCAGCTATTGTATCTATTGTTCTTGCGTGCTTGAATAATATGAATAAAGCAATGTCTAAAGGGTTATCAATTGGTGTCATTGTTTCGGGTGCAATTGCAACTCTCGTCACACTAATTAATCTTTTTAATGTAAATAAGTACATGTCTAACTTTGGTGGATATGGCATTTCAATCGGCTTTGGTTTGATTCTGGCTCTTCTTGCTAGTATTGCACTAGTTGTAACTGGTCTCTTGGCAATGTCAGGTGGTAAAATTACAAAAGAGTCATTTACTGAATTAGCTGAATCTGGAAAAGATTTTGCTCAAACAGTCGGACGTGTAACAAGCTCTACCGTAAAAACTGCGGTCGAAGAAATCAAAAAAGAAACTCAAGAACATAAAAAAGAAGAGACTACAGCTGAAAAAACTGAAGCTGAAGCAGAGAAAAAAGAACAAAAAGAAGAAGCTACGAAACCAGCTAATGTCGAAGCTGAAACAGCAGCAGAAAACACAGAACCTATTAAAGAAGAAACTGCTGAAGCTGAAACAGAAACAGAAGCTGAAACTAAAACTAAAACTGAACTAGCTGAAAAAGAGACTGTTGAAGAAAGTGAATCAGTAAAAGAAACAGCCGAAGAAGAAACAACTGAAACTAAAAATGAAGAGAAAGAAGAACAAAAAGATCCAAGTCAAGTGGACCAATAATTCTTCTAATATCACCTCAGTAAAAACTGGGGTGATTTTTATCAATATTTTTAATAAAATCAGGGAAAATACTTGCCAAACTTTTCAGAATCTGATAGACTAGTATGGTAACAATCTATGGCTCGCAAAGAGACCATGGCAGAAAGGAAATATTGCAAAATGAAAAAAGATATCCATCCAGAATATCGCCCAGTTGTCTTCATGGACACAACTACTGGTTACAAATTCCTTAGCGGTTCAACTAAACGCTCTAACGAAACTGTTGAGTTCGAAGGCGAAACTTACCCATTGATCCGTGTGGAAATTTCATCAGACTCACACCCATTCTACACTGGACGTCAAAAGTTCACTCAAGCAGATGGACGTGTGGATCGTTTCAACAAAAAATACGGTCTCAAATAATGATAAAAAAGAACAGTTTCAACTGTTCTTTTTTTTACTTCTTTTTACTTCTTTTTATGAATCAACTACGACTACTTCCTCTTTACCAATCTTCCCGATGCCGAGACTTGACTTCAAAACCACTCTTAAAAATATCAAAAAGAAGTTTAATGTTAAGAATGGTCAAGATGATTGAAACTGCGTAACCTAGGATTGTGTTCCACTTGGCATTGGTAAATTCTCCCATCAGTGACTTCTTAGAGGTCAGATAAATCAAGGGGAAGATTGAAAACGGAAGAGCGATCGAAAGAAAGACCTGTGAATAGACCAATAACTGATCCAAGGTTTTTTCTTGATGCCCAAACAAAACGGCGACAATAATCACAGGTAGCAAGGCAAAAATACGTGTACCGATACGGATAATCCACTGAGGCAATTTCAGATGCAAGAAACCTTCCATAACGATCTGTCCAGTTAAGGTACCTGTAATAGTAGAATTTTGGCCACTTGCTAAGAGAGCCAGAGCAAATAAAGTTGACAGAGTTGAGCTGGCTATTGCTCCTGCTATTTTCGAATCCTGTAAAGCATTGTACATTTGGGAGAAAGCTGAAATTTCGGACGCATGACCAAAAAAGAGGGAGGCCCCTAAAATAAGAAGTAAGGAATTGACAATAAAAGCTAGGGACAACTGAAGATTTGAATCCCAGGTCATAAAACGAACAGCTTTTCGAACGTCCTTCTTATCTTTGTGGTTGATTTTCCTTGTTTGGGATAGAGAAGAATGGAGATAGAGATTATGAGGCATGACTGTCGCTCCTACAATCCCTAGAGCCAAGGTCAATTGACTTTCATGACCTGGCAATGGTGTTTCAAATAATGTTGAAGTCGGTAAATAACCACCAAAAATACCCTGAATATTTGGATTGGATAAAGCCACAAGATAAGTAAAGATACCTAATATGGTTAAGATAAGAGTCGTAACAACAGCCTCAATTTTTTTGAAACCAAATTTCATCAATAAAAGTAACAAAAATACATCCAAAACGGTTAAAAGAATAGCAACCATAATCGGTATTTTAAATAAAAGATTTAAGGCAATCGCTGAGCCTAGAACCTCGGCTAAGTCTGTCGCCATTAAAGCTAATTCTAAAATCACCCATAAACTATAGCGAAGCCATTTGGGAGCATGATGTGCAGTTGCCTGTGCTAGATCCATCCTAGTCACAATACCGAGCTTTCCAGCCATCTGTTGTAACTGCATAGCAATGATGGAAGAAATCAAAATAACAAATAAGAGACTATATTTGTAGGAGGCACCACCAACCACGCTAGTGATCCAGTTTCCTGGATCCATGTAGCCAACTGCCACAAGTGCACCAGGTCCTAAAAATGCTTTTAGATTTTGCCAAATGGTTGTTATTTGGAGTTTCAATAGATTGATTGATCTCAGAAAGAGAGACTTTCTTGTAAGAAGACATCGGAATTTTACACTTTCTAATCTGTCTTTACCTATTTTTCTTAATGGTGTTTTTTTGAAAAATACAATGAAAAATAATTTACTTATTTCCAATTCTTCCTTATTATATCACATTTTGGAATGATTCTTAAGGAAAGAATGATAGTTGAAATAAGCAAGATCTATATTGCAAAAAGCCAGCGTTTTCTACGCTGACTTTTTAACTGTGAAAATTTTTTCTCAACTAGATTGCTTCTGTGACAAAACTACGGCTTTCCAGCACTTTGAGCATGGCATTAGCTGTATCTAGGGCTGTGAAGAGGGGCACCCCGTGTTCAATGGCTGAACGGCGGATTTGCTCACCATCTTCGTCAGCAGTTCGTTTGGTTCCGACAGTATTGATAATCGCTTGGATTTTTCCTTTGCGGACAAAGCTTGGAATGTCCTTCTCATCGTCACCAATCTTACCAACAGGTTGGGCATGCAGTCCATGACTGGCAAAGAAGGCTGCAGTTCCTTCTGTCGCAAGGATACCGTAACCGATATTTTGGAAACGTCGAGCCAAGTCCAAGGCTTCTTCTTTGGCATCATCTGCGATGGTAAAGACTACATTTCCAAAGGTTGGCAAATGTAGATAAGAAGCTTCAAAGGCTTTATAGAGAGCTTTTTCGAGAGTCGTATCAGAACCCATAACTTCCCCTGTTGACTTCATTTCAGGACCGAGCAAGCTATCTACCTTAGCTAGTTTCGTAAAGGAGAAGACTGGCGCCTTGATATGAACGCGAGTGCTTTCTGGGTAAAGTCCATCTTGATAACCAAGTTCTCCAAGGTTTTGACCAAGAATCAACTTAGTTGCTACCTGAGCCATAGGGATATTGGTCACCTTAGAAAGGAAAGGAACCGTACGGCTAGCACGTGGATTGACCTCAATAACGTAGACTTTCATCCTTGATAACAAACTGAATGTTCATCATACCAAGACAGTTAAGACCAATTGCTAGGCGTTTGGTGTAATCTGCGATGGTTTCCTGAACTTTTTGCGACAAAGTTTGTGGTGGGTAAACGGCCATTGAGTCACCTGAGTGGACACCGGCACGTTCGATATGTTCCATGATACCAGGGATGAGGACATTCTCTCCGTCTGAAATGGCATCAACTTCACACTCTTGCCCAACGATGTAAGAGTCAACAAGAACTGGGTGGTCTGGACTAGCCTTAACAGCAGTTCGCATGTAAGAACGAAGGTCTTCTTCGTTTTCAACAATTTCCCATGGCACGTCCACCCAAGACATAAGATGGGCGAACAAGGACTGGGAAACCAATCTTGCGTGCTGCAAGTACTGCTTCTTCTTCATTGGTTGCTGTCTGTCCTGGTGGCTGTGGAATATTCAAGTCTTTAAGGGCTTGCTCGAAGAGGTCACGGTCTTCCGCGCGGTCTAGGTCAGCGACTTGCGTACCAAGGATGGTCACACCTGCTTTTGCCAAAGGCTCCGCAAGGTTGATGGCTGTTTGACCACCAAACTGAACGATAACGCCTTTGGTTGCTCCAAGTCGATAACATTCATGACATCTTCGAATGTCAATGGTTCAAAGTAGAGCTTGTCAGACACCGAGAAGTCTGTCGAAACGGTCTCTGGGTTTGAATTCATGATAATAGCTTCATATCCAGCAGCCTGAATAGCCTTAACTGAGTGAACAGTTGCGTAGTCAAACTCAACTCCTTGCCCGATACGGATAGGACCAGAACCGAGAACTAGAACGGATTCCTTGTCAGACTTGATAGACTCATTTTCCCAACCATAGGTTGAATAGAAATATGGCGTTTCAGAGTCGAACTCTGCCGCACAAGTATCTACCATCTTATAAACTGGAATAATCTTGTTTGCCAAGCGAAGTTGGCGAACTTGGTCAGCTGTCGTTTCCCATAGTTCAGCAATCTTACGATCTGAGAATCCGTTTAGTTTGGCAGTTTTTAAGACGTCTAAATCTTGAGGATGAGCGCCCAATTCTTGCTCAATTTCAAAGATATGCAAGAGTTTATCAAGATAGAAGATATCAATCTTGGTCAATTCTGCAATTTCTTCTGGTGTGTAGCCACGGCGAATGGCTTCTGACACATAGAAAAGACGGTCATCTTGAGCTTTGACAACTTTTTCAATCAAGGCATCATCAGATACAGATGAAAGCTCTGGCATTTCATTGTGGTGGACACCAATTTCAAGTGAGCGACAGGCCTTAAGGAGAGATTCCTCAATGTTACGACCGATAGCCATGACTTCTCCAGTCGCCTTCATCTGGGTACCCAGACGACGTTCACCTTTTTCAAACTTGTCAAATGGGAAACGTGGAATCTTGGCTACAACGTAGTCAAGGGCTGGCTCAAACATGGCATAGGTTGAACCTGTAACTGGGTTGATAACCTCATCTAGGGTCAAACCGACAGCGATCTTCGCAGCCAACTTAGCAATCGGATAACCTGTCGCCTTAGAAGCAAGGGCAGAAGAGCGCGATACACGAGGGTTTACTTCGATAACATAGTACTTGAAGCTATGCGGATCAAGGGCCAGCTGAACGTTACACCCTCCTTCAATCTTGAGAGCGCGGATAATGCTCAAGCTCGCGTCACGTAGCATTTGGTTTTCATAGTCAGACATGGTTTGCGCAGGGGCGAATACGATGGAATCCCCTGTGTGAATCCCCACTGGGTCAAAGTTTTCCATGTTACAAACAACGAGGGCATTGTCAGCTGAATCGCGCATGACTTCGTACTCGATTTCCTTGAAACCTGCGATTGAACGTTCAATCAAACATTGGGTAACAGGTGACAATTTCAACCCATTTTCAGCGATTTCACGTAGTTCTTCCTCGTTGGCACACATACCACCACCAGTACCACCTAGGGTAAAGGCTGGACGGACAATGACTGGGTATCCAATTGTCGCTGCAAAGGCAACTGCTTCTTCTACTGTGTTGACAATTTCAGATTCAGGGATGGGTTGCTCAAGCTCTTCCATCAATTGTTTAAAGAGGTCACGGTCCTCAGCTTGGTCGATGGCCGATAATTTAGTACCCAGAAGTTCGACACCAAGCTCATCTAGAATACCGTTTTTAGATAATTCCATGGCCATGTTGAGTCCTGTCTGACCTCCAAGAGTTGGGAGCAAGGCATCTGGACGTTCCTTACGGAGAATACGCGTCACAAACTCAAGTGTAATCGGTTCGATGTAGACCTTGTCCGCAATCTCCTTGTCCGTCATGATGGTTGCAGGGTTTGAGTTAACCAAGACAACCTCATAACCTTCCTCTTTCAAAGACAAGCAAGCCTGGGTCCCAGCATAGTCAAACTCAGCAGCCTGACCAATAATAATCGGACCAGAACCAATCACCATAATTTTTTGAATATCAGTACGTTTAGGCATTTATAAGATATTAAGGGCGTCAAGCGGACAAAGCTAAAATAGGAGTTATGACGAAGAACTGTCAGTTCTAGGAATAACTGTCTTTTTAGCACCGTCCGTAGCCCGTATTCAGTTCAGCAAATACGGACCACCCTTCTCCTTTCTATTCGTCGCCTCACAGGGCGACATTAAATAAATTCTCCGACGATTTTTTAGAGAAACGATATTTTTCGATAAAAAATCTAGTGCAGGGAGTTTTTAGTTCGCCTGATAGCGACTAAAAGAAACGACCTGCCTTTCTATTCGGCAACTCTCAGGTTGCCATTAAATAAATTTTCTGACGAGCTCTTACTCGTTCTTAATTCGATTGTTTAAAAGCTTCCATCATCTCGATAAACTCGTCGAATAGGTAGCTGGCATCGTGTGGACCAGGAGCTGCGTCTGGGTGGAATTGTACAGAAAAACCTGGTTGGTATCTGTGGCGCACACCTTCAACTGACTTGTCATTGATTTCTTCGTGGGTAATGATCAAATGCTCTGGTAAATCCTCACGGCTGACTGCATAACCGTGGTTCTGGCTGGTAAAATCTACTCGTCCTGTAGCAATTTCACGTACCGCGTGGTTAAATCCACGGTGACCAAATTTCATCTTGTAGGTCTTAGCTCCATTGGCCATGGCAAAGAGTTGATGCCCCATGCAAATACCGAAAATTGGAATTTCCCTTGCACACCACGAATCATGTCCAGTGCTTCTGGAACATCTTCTGGGTTACCTGGACCGTTTGACAACATCACTCCGTCAGGATTGAGATGAAGAATTTCTTCCGCCGTTGTTGAATAAGGAACAACCGTCACGTTACAGTTGCGTTTCGAAAGTTCACGTAAAATTGAGTGCTTAAGACCAAAGTCCACTAGCACTACACTCAAGCCAACTCCAGGAGCTGGATATGAAGTTTTAGTAGAAACCTGCTTGATATTATCAGTTGGCAAGACTGTTGCTTGGAGCTGGTCCGTCACATGGTCTATACTGTCCCCAACATGGGTCAAGGTTGCACGCATAGTACCATGCTTACGGATGATTTTAGTAAGTGCACGCGTATCAATTCCTGAAATCCCTGGAATTTTCTTGGCTTTCAAAAATTCATCCAAGGTCATTTGATTGCGCCAGTTGCTAGCTCTACGTGTTTCTTCAAAAACAACGACTCCCTTACAAGTTGGAATAATGGATTCGTAATCATCACGGTTAATTCCATAATTTCCCACTAAAGGATAAGTAAATGTCAAGATTTGTCCATTATAAGACTGGTCAGTAATGGACTCTTGGTAACCGGTCATCCCTGTGTTAAAGACGATTTCGCCTGTTACATCAAGATCTGCTCCGAAGGCCTTGCCTTCAAAAACTGTGCCATCTTCTAATACTAGAAGTCTTTTTGTCATATTTTCACCTCTCGTGGACGCTCACTGGCGTCTTTTAACGTCTTGTGTTTTAGTTGGCGTTTCTACTCGCCAGTACGGATTCTAAGATTGCCATTCGAACAAAGACACCATTGGTCATTTGTTGGACAATCCGTGATTTTGAAGCTTCAACCAAGTGGTCAGCAATTTCCACATCTCGATTGACAGGAGCTGGATGCATAATGATTGCTGTTTCTTTCAAACGATCATAACGTTCTTGGTTCAAGCCATGTTGGGCATGGTAGTCTTCTTTTGAAAAGATTGTTCCACTTTCGTGACGTTCATGTTGAACGCGGAGTAACATCAGAACATCAACCTGCTCGATGATTTCATCAATGGTTACAAACTGTCCATAGTCCGCAAACTCTTGACTTCTCCATTCCTCAGGTCCTGCAAAGAAAAGTTCAGCTCCCAAACGCTTCAAAATCTGCATATTGGACTTGGCAACACGTGAGTGGTCTAAATCACCTGCAATAGCAATTTTGAGCCCCTCAAAGCGGCCAAATTCCTCATAAATAGTCATCAAATCAAGCAAGCTCTGACTGGGATGCTGTCCTGAGCCATCTCCACCATTGATAATGGAAGTCGTAATCGTCGGACTTGCAATCAACTCTCTGTAGTAGTCGACCTCTGGGTGGCGAATCACACAGACATCCACTCCTAAAAGCAGACAGAGTCAGGATGGTATCATAAAGTGTCTCACCCTTGTTTACTGAACTTGTCTTCACATCAAAGTCCAGTCGTTCCAGCCCTAGTTTAATCTCTGCCACTTCGAAAGACTTATGCGTTCGTGTAGAATCTTCAAAGAAGAGATTGGACACGATAGTTTTGTTCTCGTAGGGAAGCTGGGTTCCATTTTTAAACTCGATTCCTCGCTTGATCAATTTCATCACTTGATCAACTGTAAGGTCTTCCATGGAAACCACATGGTTCAATGCTTGTTGATTTTCTGACATGGCTACTCCTTTAGCTTTCTAAGCTTCTTCAGTAATCAGAACTCTATCTTGGCCATCAAGTTCTGCCATCTCTACGATGATCTCTTCAGAACGACTGGTTGGGATATTTTTTCCAACGTAATCTGGACGGATAGGCAATTCTCTATGTCCACGATCGACTAGAACCGCAAGACTTACGCGCGCAGGACGACCATGACCAACAATATTATCAATAGCAGCGCGGATGGTACGGCCTGTATAGAGCACATCATCCACTAAAATAACCTCACGGTCTGTCACATCAACAGAAATCAAAGAAGTATCTTCTCCGCTTTTAACGTCATCACGGAAAGGTTTGGTGTCTAATTCCACAACAGGAACAGTAATGTTTTCCAATTGCTCCAAACGTTCTTTGATACGATGAGCGATGAAAACACCACGCGTTTTTATCCCAGCTAGAATAATTTTATTCAAATCTTTATTGCGCTCGATAATCTCATAAGTAATACGCGTAATCGCTCGTTTGACGGTTAATTCGTCTACAACTTCTTTTGTCTTCATGACAAACCTCCAAAAAGAAAAGTCTCCTTCTACAAGGAGACTCGAAATGTATAGCCAAGCGAGTCCTACTACAACAGTATAGACTTCACCCTTCTACTTTATCACGCTCCTTGCCTGCCTCACGGGACAGGTTTAAAGGATTATTTAGTTACCACTTACTATAGCACAATGCACCCTTAAAATCAAGCAAAAACTTTTTCAGAGTCCCCTAAACATTGCTAAAATCATATAACTGTGGGTACTGGTCACACTCTGGATTTTTGGGATGGCAGATAGTTCTTCCAAGTAAATCATGGCCTGATGAGCTGCCAACCATTCTTCTGGTGGCAGAACATCCATGACACGTTTTTCTACTTCGAGTGGTGTGGCCGATTTTTTGACAATATCATGGTGTTTGCAGATACGCTCCACATGAGTATCCACTGCAAAGGCTGGAATCCCAAAGCCCACACTCATAACAACGTTGGCTGTCTTACGACCAACTCCTGCCAAGCTTTCTAGTTCCTCACGAGTCTGAGGCACTTGACCGTCAAAATCTTCCAAGAGTTGCTGGGCACATTTTTTAAGGAATTTGGCCTTATTTCGATACAGTCCCAGTCGGGAAATGTACGATGCAATCTCACTCTCAGTCGCGACGGACATAGCTTGAGGTGTCGGAAAGGCAGCAAAGAGACCTGGTGTGGCCTTGTTGACTGCAGCATCTGTCGTCTGAGCTGACAACATGACCGCAACCAGGAGTTCAAAATGATTGGTAAAATCGAGGCTTGGCTTGGCATCTGGGAAGAGAGCAATGATTTCTTCTAGCACCTTTCGTGCTCGTTTTTTTGACAAGACCATTATTCGTCTCCATCAAAGAGCCCTTGCAAGCCAGCAAATGGACCGTTTTCTTCTTTCTTGACTGCTTGTTGAGCTTGGTACTCTTCCTCTGTCATGATTTGCCAGTCATTTCCAGACACAAAACCTTGACCAGCTTCCTCTTCGGCCGTCAAGACTTTGATTGGAATGTTTAGCAAGATATTATCTGAAACACTTTCAGCCAAATCAATTTCACCATTTTCGATAGGCAGGACCAAGTCATCATCTAAAACTTCCTGATCTAGTTGGTTGGTGGCGCCTTCCATGAAAACTTCCGTGACTGGATAAGACTCAGTCAACTCAACTGGCTCCATACTGCGACTAGAAGCAAGAACAATGGTGTAAGATAGTTGATAATCTAAGAAATACATACGGTCTTCGTACTGTACTTTCCCAACCGCAAGAATATCTTTGACATCTATAATCTCTTGATTACGGGTACGTAAGTCTGTTGCTAGGTCTAAAGCTTGTTCAAAATGCAAGCCTTCAGGCTGCTTACGAATTTCTTGAATATTTAACTTCATATTTCCTCCATAAAGATTTACTCACTTGATTATACCATGAAATGGCTACAAATCAGCCTTCCAAACCTTGATATTAAAATCTCATTTTCAACATATTTACTATGACATATTTCCTGTTTAGTGCTATACTATAGGCAAGAATAGTTCAGAGCAAGGAGGATGCTCATATGGAAGATAAAGAACTGATTACTAATGCTTACCAACTCCTTTCCGAGTTAAATAAAAGCTACCAAAGTTGCAAACAAGGTACAGCTGATGATTTTCGTCTACAAGAACTGCTGAACAGCACTCTCAAGGAACTTAAAAAAGCGGAAAAGCTTGACAACACTATCTTAATCGACCTTGAAAAATTTTACCAACGTACCAGTCTACTGATTGGACTGGGTAGCCTAAAATTGAATGATCAAGCACGCACTGCTTGGCGAAACTATGACAAGTTCCATTACGAGCATGTCAAACACGTACTAACTCTTTATGGACCTGTTTTTGGATTTTAGAGATTAGAATTCTCAATTTTCTATTGACAAAATTTCCTTAAAGGTATAGGATAGAGGTACTAATACTTGGAGGTAAAGGAGACATGAACAACTAAGTCTATCAAATAAAGAACTTTATTTAGTAGATCTTGTTTTTGTCTCTTTTTGCATGCTCTTTTTGTACTAGATCTTCTGGTACTTTATCCTCTTTGAAAATCAAAAAACTAGAAAGCTAACCATCTGCTCCTCTTGGGTTGGATAAGGCTAGATTGACCTAGTTTGACGGGATTTTCGACATGGATAATAGAGTTTTTGACAGTGACTTTGAGCTCTACTAGATAAAGTAGAGCTTTTTGTTATGCACTATGGACATTCTAGAAAGGGCAACAATATGATAAAAATCAATCATCTGACCATCACACAAAACAAAGATTTACGAGACCTTGTATCTGACTTAAGCATGACTATCCAAGACGGGGAAAAGGTTGCTATTATTGGTGAAGAAGGAAATGGCAAATCAACCTTGCTACGAGCTTTAATGGGGGAAGCATTGCCTGATTTCACTATCAGGGGAGACATCCAGTCTGATTTTCAATCACTGGCCTACATTCCTCAAAAGTTAGCTGAGGAGCTGAAAAATAGAACTCTACACGACTACTTCTTTTTAGATTTCGCTGATTTAGACTACAGTCTCCTCTATCGTTTGGCTGAGGAGTTGCATTTTGATAGCGACCGTTTTGCTAGTGAACAACTAATCGGTAGTCTATCAGGTGGCGAAGCTTTGAAAATTCAGCTCATCCATGAGTTAGCAAAACCTTTTGAAGTTCTATTTTTAGATGAACCTTCAAATGACTTAGACCTTGAGACAGTTGACTGGCTAAAAAGGCAGATACAGAAGACTGGGCAAACCGTTATTTTCATTTCCCATGATGAAGACTTTCTTTCTCAGACGGCAGATACTATTGTCCACTTGCGACTGGTCAAACACCGGAAAGAAGCGGAAACACTAGTAGAGCATTTAGATTATGAACGCTATAGCAACCAGAGAAAGGCTAGTTTTGCCAGACAAATCCAGCAAGCTGCTAACGACCAGAGAGCCTATGACAAAACCATGGAAAAACATCGCCGAGTTAAGCAAAATGTGGAAACTGCCTTGCGTAACACTAAAAACGATGTTGCTGGGCGCCTATTAGCTAAAAAGATGAAAAATGTTCTCTCACAAGAAAAACGCTTTGAAAAAAAGCAGCTCAGTTAATGATCCAAAAGCCACTTGAAGAGGAACAAATCCAACTCTTCTTCTCAGATATACAACCATTAGCGGCTTCTAAAGTCTTAGTCCAACTGGAAAAAGAAAATTTATCCATTGGCCAGCGCGTTTTAGCTCAGGGGTTACAACTAACTGTCCGTGGCCAAGATAAAATCGGTATCATCGGGCCAAATGGTGTTGGAAAATCGACTCTATTAGCCAAGTTGCAACAACTACTAAGCGCCAAAAGAGAAATTTCGCTTGGTTTTATGCCACAAGATTACCACAAAAAACTGGAATTGGATCTATCTCCAGTAGCCTACCTCAGCCAAACTGGGCAAAAAGAGGAACTACAGAAAATCCAATCCCACTTAGCCAGTCTCAATTTCAGTTATCCAGAGATGCAACACCAAATCCGTTCCTTATCTGGTGGGCAACAAGGCAAACTACTTCTGTTGGATTTAGTACTGAGCAAGCCAAACTTTCTCCTTCTGGATGAGCCTACCCGAAATTTCTCTCCCACTTCTCAACCAGAAATCCGAAAACTCTTTGCCACTTATCCCGGTGGGCTGGTCACTGTTTCTCATGATCGACGTTTCTTAAAAGAGGTCTGTACGAGCCTCTATCGATTGACAGAACATGGTTTTGAAGTCGTTGAGTTACAAGATTTATAAATTTTGAATATAGCAAATCCAGAGACGAGCTCTGGATTTTTTTACATCTGGTTCAAGCGTTCGATTCGTTCTGAGATAGGTGGATGAGTGTAAAATAGTTTTTGTAGTCCGCCACCTTTCTTAGGATCATTGATGTACAGAGCGCTGCTGGCATCATCAACATGGTGATGCATTGGCTCGCTATTGTCCAACTTGCGCAAGGCATTGATCATCCCTTGAGGATTGCGAGTCAGCTCCACACTGGATGCATCCGCTAAAAATTCTCGCTGACGAGAGATAGCTAGTTGTACCAAGGTTGCAGCGAGAGGTGCCAGAACAATGGCTAAGAGAGAGATAACAAGCATGATAATCTCTAGTCCATTTCCGTCACGATCATTATCATTCCGTCTGCGGTCTGCGCCACCCCACCACATCATCCGACCAGCCATACTAGATAGCAGTGTAATAGCACTAGCAAGGGCAACAGCAATGGTCGAAATGCGGATATCGTAGTTTCGGATATGACTGACTTCATGCCCCATAACTGCTTCTAGCTCCTCACGATTCATGATCGCTAGAAGACCCGAAGTGGCCGCAACTGCCGCATTCTGCGGGTTGGAACCTGTTGCAAAGGCATTTAAAGAAGAATCCTCAATGATGAAAACACGTGGCATAGGGATCTGAGCGACCATGGCCATATCTTCCACTACATGGTAGAGATCTGGTGCCGTTTGCTCATCAACCTCATGCGCCCCATTCATAGACATGACAATCTCTGTTGATTGAAAGATCATGGTTAAGGCATAGACAAGACCGATGATTAGGGCTATGATGATGCCTCCAAGACCTGAACGCATAAAGAGATAACCGGCCGCATAGCCAACCAAGGCCAAGAGCAGGAAGAAAACCAGCAACAAAATCCAGGTTCTTCGCTTATTGCTTGCAATTTGATCAAACAACATCTTAGTCACCTAAACCGCTAAAATCGACTTTAGGAACCGCCTTTTCCTCTTCTGGAGTTTGAAGGAAGTCTGCTGCTTTAAAACCAAATAGTCCTGCAATAATATTACTTGGGAAGGTTTGTAGTTTGAGATTATAGTTGCTAACAACACTATTATAGAGTTGACGCGAGTAAGAAATTTTATTTTCTGTATTGGTCAACTCCTCTTGCAACTTGATAAAGTTGGTACTAGCTTTCAAATCAGGATAATTTTCAGCAACTGCAAAAATACCTGAGACTTGGCGAGTAAGGGCATCACTGGCCTTCATAGCCTCTGCAGGAGAAGTTGCTGCTGCTACTTGATTACGAAGTTGAGTCACCTTTTCAAGAGTTGAACCTTCATACTTAGCATATCCTTTGACTGTTTCAATCAAGTTTGGCAAAAGATCATTTCGACGTTTCAATTGAACATCAATCTGACTCCAAGCCTCCTTTGTTTGCATGCGATTTTTAACCAAACCATTATAGCTAACAATCACAAAAATGACGATAAGAGCTAAAACTCCAAGAACAATCCAAATCATATTCTATTCCTTTCTACTTTAGATTAGTACTAGTATATCAAATTTTCTATTATTTGTGGTAAAATAAGATTAGACTAAAGAAGGAATCTACTATGAAACCAGAAACATTTTACAGCTTGCTTGCCGAGCAAAATCTTCCACTTTCAGACCAGCAAAAAAAACAATTTGAACGGTATTTTGAACTCTTGGTCGAGTGGAATGAAAAGATGAACCTGACCGCTATTACTGACAAAGAAGAAGTCTACCTTAAACACTTTTATGATTCGCTTGCGCCCATATTACAAGGCTTGATTTCAAATGAAACTATCAAACTTCTTGATATCGGAGCTGGAGCAGGATTTCCTAGCCTTCCTATGAAAATCCTCTATCCCCAGTTAGATGTGACCATCATTGATTCGCTAAATAAGCGCATCAACTTCCTCCAACTATTGGCTCAGGAGCTGGATTTGGATGGTGTTCACTTCTACCATGGTCGTGCAGAAGACTTTGCCCAAGATAAGAACTTCCGTGCTCAGTTTGATGTGGTAACTGCCCGTGCTGTTGCCCGTATGCAGGTCTTGTCTGAACTGACCATTCCCTATCTTAAAGTTAGCGGAAAACTCTTGGCACTCAAGGCCAGTAATGCCCCCGAGGAATTGCTAGAAGCCAAGAATGCCCTCAATCTCCTCTTTAGCAAGGTAGAAGACAACCTCAGCTACGCCCTACCAAATGGAGATCCACGTTACATCACTCTGGTAGAAAAGAAAAAAGAGACACCAAACAAGTATCCTAGAAAGGCTGGCATACCCAATAAACGCCCGCTTTAAATTTTTTAGTAAAAAATGTTTACAAAATTAACCTCGCTCTCGCATTTCTGGGCTCGGGAAAAAATGATTTACAAAATCAATCTCGCTCTTACATTTCTGGGCTCGGGAAAAAATGATTTACAAAATCAATCTCGCTCTTACATTTCTGGGCTCGGGAAAAAATGATTTACAAAATCAACCTCGTTCTTACATTTCTGAGCTCGGGAAAAAAATGATTTACAAAAATCAACCTCGTTCTTACATTTCTGAGCTCGGGAAAAAATGATTTACAAAATCAACCTCGCTCTCGCATTTCTGGGCTCGGGAAAAAATGATTTACAAAATCAACCTCGTTCTTACATTTCTGAGCTCGGGAAAAAATGATTTACAAAATTAACCTCGCTCTCGCATTTCTGGGCTCGGGAAAAAAATGATTTACAAAAATCTGCCTCGCTCTTTTTATTTCTAGGCTCGGGAAAAAAATTCGTTTACAAAACGAATTTTTTTCTGCTATACTATCCTAAGCAAAGGTTTTTAATGTCATCCTGTGAGGTGGCGAAGGCGCAGATTTATATAAATTTTTAAAAGATAGCTATTTTTTAAAAAGTCTTACTCTGAGAGCCTATTGCTGTAAAATAATGGGCTCTTTTTTGGTGCCCAAAAGTGAGGTTTTTATGAAACAGGAATCAACTGTTGATTTGTTACTAGACGTTGATCAACGTCCTTCAGCTGGGAAAAGGTATCCTCCTCAGCTTCCAGCACGTTTTTGCTATGTTTGGTGCGACCATCCTAGTTCCTTTGATTTTGGGAATGCCTGTATCCGTTGCCCTCTTTGCATCTGGTATCGGAACCTTGATTTATATGGTTTCAACTGGCTTTAAAGTCCCAGTTTATCTAGGTTCTTCATTCGCCTTTATCACGGCTATGTCTCTAGCTATGAAAGAGATGGGTGGGGATGTATCTGCTGCTCAAACAGGGGTTATCTTGACTGGCTTGGTCTATGTCCTTGTAGCCGCAAGTGTTCGTTTTGCTGGTACGAAATGGATTGACAAACTCTTGCCACCAATCATTATCGGACCAATGATTATCGTTATCGGTCTTGGTCTTGCTGGTTCTGCTGTAACGAATGCTGGGCTTGTGGCAGACGGAAACTGGAAAAACGCTCTTGTAGCCGTTGTTACATTCTTGATTGCCGCCTTTATCAATACAAAAGGAAAAGGCTTCCTACGAATCATTCCCTTCCTCTTTGCCATCATCGGTGGTTATATCTTCGCTATGATGCTTGGTTTAGTTAATTTTACACCCGTTCTAGAAGCTAACTGGTTCGAAATTCCTGGTTTCTACTTGCCATTTAATACTGGTGGTGCCTTTAAAGAGTACAACTTATACTTTGGTCCTGAAACTATCGCAATCTTGCCTATTGCTATCGTAACCATTTCAGAGCACATTGGTGACCATACCGTTTTAAGCCAAATCTGTGGCCGTCAATTCTTGAAAGAACCAGGTCTTCATCGTACCCTTCTCGGTGACGGGATTGCAACATCTGTATCTGCCTTCCTCGGTGGACCTGCTAATACGACTTACGGAGAAAATACAGGGGTTATCGGAATGACTCGCATCGCTTCTGTCTCTGTTATCCGTAACGCAGCCCTTATCGCAATTGCTCTTAGCTTCCTAGGTAAATTCACTGCCTTGATTTCAACCATTCCAAATGCTGTGCTTGGTGGGATGTCCATCCTTCTCTACGGAGTTATCGCCAGCAACGGTTTGAAAGTCTTGATTAAGGAACGTGTGGACTTTAGCCAGATGCGTAACCTCATCATCGCAAGTGCTATGCTGGTACTTGGACTTGGTGGAGCAATTCTTAAACTCGGTCCAGTAACCCTTTCAGGTACTGCCCTATCAGCGATGACAGGTATCCTTTTAAACTTGATCCTGCCATACGAAAATAAAGACTAGTCATCTAAATACAAAAGTTCCACTCAGTTTGACCTGCACCCCAAAAGTTAGACAGAAAACTCTAACTTTTGGGGATTTTATTATGAAATTGAATTATAAAGATAAAGTTCATATCTATGAACTAAGAAAGCAAGGACAAAGCTTCAAACAGTTTTCAAAAAGATTTGGAGTGGATATTGCTGGCCTAAAATATATGGTGACATTAATTGACTGTTATGGAATAGAAATCGTTAAAAAAGGGAAGAATCGTTATTGTTCTCCAGAACTAAAACGAGAAATAATGGATAAAGTTCTTCTTGAAGGTCGTTCGCAAAGAAGTGTTAGTCTTGATTATGGCCTCCCAAACCAAGGAATGCTTCCAATTATAGTGAGCACAAAGGAAATTATGGCTATCGGAGAGTTACTCTTGAACTAAAAAATCGTGGCTTCATGGTGAATCATAAGAAGGTTCAACGTCTGATGAAGATCCTTAGTTTAAAGACTCGAATTCGTCGGAAACGAAAGTATTCTTCCTACCAAGGAGATATTGGCAAGAAAGCAGAAAATCTCATTCAACGCCAGTTTGAAGTATCAAGGCCAATGGAAAAATGCTATACGGATGTGACAGAATTTGCCATTCCAAATAGCGCTCAGAAACTGTATTTATCGCCTGTTTTAGATGACTTTAACAGCGAAATTATTGCTTATCATCTTTCCACTTCGCCTAACTTAGAACAAGGGAAAGCTATGCTGGAGCAGACCTTTACAGAGAAATACTATGAAAATACCATTTTACACAGCGACCAGGGCTATAAGATCAAATTATCAGCCAGCGCCAAAAGACCCTCACTTTTACATTGTTCAAGCCTCATTCCTCTTGACTCATCACTTTCCTCTTAAAGAGACTTTTGGAATTACTTACCACTATCCCTAAAGGAATTCTCATATTCTTTTACACTTAATTTATCTGGCGCAGTATCATACCTTGCTCGTTCTCGAATTTCTATACTCGTGAAGAGATCATTTACTGGATAATTTCTTTAATCTTGAATCTATTTCTTTATTGTGGTTCCATTAAGTCCTATACTGTACTCACATAATAACTTTCCGCCCAGAAATTCCGATTCCCAAACTTGGACTTGAGATTGGCGAGTTTGTCAAAGATCATGAGTGTACGTATATTGTATATTCAAGAGACGAAAAGACCTCCTCAATGCACTGCCCATGACAAATTGAACAGTATAGTTAAGTTAAGGATAAAGTTCAGCGTTATGCTAGACAGCATATCGTTTTTTTATTTTCTGCTTGAAGATTTCCTAATTCTTTCATTTAATCCCAACTTATCTTTAGATATGTCCCATTTTAGATAGTCTTCCTCTTCTTTTAGAAGCAATAAGTATAGACGTTTTTCTCATATTGTGCAGACAAGGCGGAAGCATTTCACGATTCGTAAGATCAAATTCAATCCAAACACTTAGTTGCAAACAACCTTCAAGCAGAAGATTCGAAAGAATAAGCCTATATTTTTCTATAAGTCGATTAAATCTAGTTCCTTTTATCCTTAGTTAATAGATATGGACTTTAGGCTCATAAATTACGGCATCAGAAAACACCCCAAAAGTTAGACACAAATAATCTAACTTTTGAGGTGCTGTTCAATAGAATAGCCCCAATTTTATTTTAAAAATCAAGTTCTACCCAGCTGAGAGGTGTATAACCTAGGAGTTCAACACCATCAAACTCTACTGTTTTAACGATTTCTTGAATATTTGTTTTCAATTCTTCCATAACAGAGTTATCTGGACCATCCAATACTAGTTCATCTTCTACGACAAACAATGCTTTTTGGTAACGGTCATATAGACTATTCATAACCAAACGAAGACCAACTGGATCAGCTGATTTTTCTGTGCTAGTCTCAGCTACATACTTATCAGCAAAAACTTCTTCAGAGTTATTCGATGCATGATAACTAAAGCTTATAAAATCAACTGTACCTCTGTTCAAGCTAGAAAGATCTTCATCTGAAATATCCAAAGCAATCTGCTCACGTTCCAAGCGACGCAAGAAGTGGTTCGGATAGTAACCGCGAACTTGAACGTCCGTAAATACATAGTTTTCACGATTCTTAACTTCAGCTTCCATAGCATCTATAGCATTGTCAATTTGCTGGCTATAGTTTTGACTGACGACAAGCATTCCACCAAACTGAAACTCTGGATTGATTGTTTTTCCTAGTTGAACAACACGAGCAGATGCAACTAATTGATAATGAGCCGCTTGCCAGATTAACTGTTCACGATTATCTCTATTTTCAAATAACAAGCCTCCACCCAAAAATGGTAAATGGTGCAAAATATTAAATTCATTGAATGTAATCCAGTATTTTACCTTGTCTTTAAAATAATGGAAAACAGCTTCTGCGTAGCGCTCAAATAGTTCAATCATCTGACGACTTCTCCAGGCACCGTACTTTTCATGTAGGTTAAGAGGGATATCAAAATGACTGAGCGTAACAATTGGTTCGATATCTTTCTCCAGAACTTCGTCAATGATCGTTTCATAGTACTTCAATCCTTCTTCGCTTGGCTCTAACTCTTCTCCAGTTGGAAATAGGCGAGCCCAAGAGATAGAGATACGATAGGCATTAAAGCCCATAGATTGAATCAAATTCAAATCCTCAATATAGTTTCTTGAACTAATCGGTTTAGATTGTCCTAGTAAATCGTAAAAACCTAGTGGTACTGTTTTATAGTCGATTTTCCCGTGCAATACTCCTCCACGAAATTCACCAACTGGAAGAACATCTGTTGTTCCTAAACCTTTCCCACTATTTGACAAAAAATTTCTAATCATGACGACTCCTTTTATTTTTTTCTTTATAAACTAGATTGTTATTATTCAAAAAAATATCATTAGCTATTGAATGATTCTTTCCGCCCTTGTTATGAATAATAGAGCTCAAACCAGATAATCCACTTACGACATTTTTAAATTCACGAGATAGCTGCTGAGAATCCGATTTCTGCAAGTCCTCTTCCTTCTCTTGCCCTATCCATGAATTCCCATTCTCAGAATCCTCCCACGGCTGAGTTTCTTGAATACTTGCCTCATACACAAACTCGCCTACATTATCTGCAACTTCTACTAAATTAACTAGATGTTTCGAATCTACTTCATCTGAATCATTTTCTGCGATAAAATCTGAAGAAATTTCAGAGATTGATTCTGAGTCTAAAATGCTTAGGTCTTCACTATCGGAAACAAAGTCTGAAACACTTTCAGAAATTGATTCTGATGCTAAATCGCTTGGGTCTTCACTTTCTGAGACAAAGTCTGATGTGGTGATGGAAACAGAGGTGATGTCTTGCTCCAATTCGGAGTCACTGTGACTCTCGCTTGCTGAGATAAAGTCTGAAACACTTTCAGAAATTGATTCTGATGCTAAATCGCTTGGGTCTTCACTCTCTGAGATAAAGTCTGATGTGGTGATGGAAACAGAGTTGCTATCTTGCTCCAATTCGGATTCACTGTGACCCTCACTTGCTGAGATAAAGTCTGAAACACTTTCAGAGATTGATTCTGATGCTAAATCGCTTGGGTCTTCACTCTCTGAGACATAGTCTGATGTGCTGGTGGAAACAGAGTTGATGTCCTGCTCCAATTCGGATTCACTGTGGCTCTCGCTTGCTGAGATAAAATCTGAAGAAATTTCAGAGATTGATTCTGATGCTAAATCGCTTGGGTCTTCACTTTCTGAGACAAAGTCTGATGTGGTGATGGAAACAGAGGTGATGTCTTGCTCCAATTCAGATTCACTGTGACTTTCACTTGCTGAGATAAAGTCTGAAACACTTTCAGAGATTGATTCTGGTTCTAAAACACTTGGGTCTTCACTCTCTGAGACAAAGTCTGATGTGATGGTGGAAACAGAGTCGATGCCTTGTTGGGATTCTGATTCACTGTGACTTTCACTTGCTGAGATAAAGTCTGAAACACTTTCAGAGATTGATTCTGATACTAAAACGCTTGGGTCTTCACTCTCTGAGACATAGTCTGATGTGATGGTGGAAACAGAGTTGATGTCCTGCTCCAATTCGGATTCACTGTGGCTCTCGCTTGCTGAGATAAAATCTGAAGAAATTTCAGAGATTGATTCTGATGCTAAATCGCTTGGGTCTTCACTTTCTGAGATAAAGTCTGATGTGCTAAATGAAGCAGAGGCGATGTTTTGCTCCAATTCGGAGTCACTGTGACTTTCACTTGCTGAGACAAAGTCTGATGTGGTGATGGAAACAGAGGTGATGTCTTGCTCCAATTCGGATTCACTGTGACTCTCGCTTGCTGAGATAAAGTCTGAAACACTTTCAGAGATTGATTCTGATGCTAAATCGCTTGGGTCTTCACTCTCTGAAACAGAGTCAATGACTGACAAGGACTGCGAAAGACTAGGCGATTTTGACTCAGATACACTAGAACTTTGGCTAGACGAAAGATTCTCTGAATCAGGTTCACTCTGATTCGAAACTTCACTAGAATCAGTATGACTAGCAATACTTTCACTGCTTGATAGCATGCTCGTACTCACCGAATCAGAAACATATAAACTATGACTCACAGATTCTTGAATAGACGTAGCCGTAAGCGATTCTGACACCGAAATAGAATCACTGAGTGAGTTAGCCTCAGACATTGAATTACGCAGAGAATAGCCTTTTTCAGAAATACTTTGACTATAAGATTCACTGTAGGAAATCGCGATGAAGTCGCTAAGAGAAGCGAGCGCACTAGTTGATAAACTCTGGCTAACATTTTTTATCAACTCAGCCATGTTTAAACTATTTTTCTCCTGAAAAGCTTCTAAAACTTCCATAACCGAAACAGACTCTAGTGGTAATTCAAAGTCCTCACTGGCCTTCCTCACCATTTCTTTCTGTTCCTTCATCTTTTTGCTAACAGGTTTCAGTTCGACTGCATCAGAATGATGATCATCATAATCATTATCTTCCTCATTGACCAATTGCTTAATCTTCGATAACAGGCGTTGAAATCCTGATAACTCTTCTTTTTTGCTCATTATATTATTATTTCTCCCAAAAACTATTTATCACTACTATTATAAGGGTTGAAGTTCAATCTGTCAAAGCATTACCCAGAAAAGACCGCTAATTTTCTTTTGTTATCCATATCAATATAGAATTGACTCTCATTTTACACAGTGAATAGCATTCTGTTTCTGTTTTTTCATTCACAAAATTCATCAAAGCCTTTCAACATCAAAAGGTATAAACTGTCGTGACAATCTGAACTCTAATTTTTATATTGACTACATTTTGCTAAAATCTGTCATACACAGATTAGACTTTCCTACTGGTTTTCAGGACAAGTGTTTCATAGAAAGGCATTCTTAGGTTACATTTTCCCTCATCCACTCTTCAGTTGTCTCTAGATTTATATTTCAACAAAGCTGACTGATCTAGTAGATAGACAAAATTAGATAATCCCTGAGATTCCATCTTCAAACTTCCATATTCTTTAACTCTTGTTGAATCAAAGCGATATAGCAATAAATCCCTAAAAATCGGATAATTCACTCGTTTTCGATGACGTTCCAGTAAGCGATGATAGTCTAATTCAGCTAGAAAACTATCTGTCACTAAAGCATAGGAAGTTAAAAATTGTTTTGAGTAAAACAGGGCCGCAATATTTGAAATGGGTCCATAGCCAATAAAAGCTACTTTTTCAAAAGAATACTGTCTTGATAGGCTTTCAATTTTTTCGAGTAAAATTCCAAAAAACTCTTTTTCCATATATAAAAGTGAACTTTTGTAGGAAGAGTTCACCATTACCAAATTTGGAAAATGTTCCTGCACTATTTCTGGAACAAAACCTGTCCGATTGAACTCAGGTTCTGTAAAGCAAACGTAAATGGTATTCTTCTCATTGTTCTTATGAAGCAAATCTGAAATCCAATAGCGATTAACTGTATAATCTGCCACACCTTCTTGGGCAATATAAATCCCCTCAAACAAGAAGCGCTGACAGCCTCCACTGACCAATTGAATTTTATAATGATGGGTGTCAGTTGGTACATAAACACTTGCTGTCTCCTCTGGTTTCACACTATGAGAAAAAATTTCCTCATCAGCCGAATCCATAAAGATAACTTTTAAGTAAGTTGAATTCTCAGGAAGAGTTTCTAGATAGCTTCCAATGACATACTTCTCTCCCCGCTTCAAATCAGGAAGTTGACTTGTATTTCTCAAATCCTGATAATTGGCTTTCGAGTACCATTCGTGAATAACTGTTCCAGACGGCATAAATTGATTCTCATATAAAACTCGACCATCCTCTAAGACCCTGACAGATGAACCATATAAATACTGAGATACACTTTGCATATCCCAATAAGCAAAATAGACTTCCTCCTTATATCTCACGAATTAAACTTCCTTTCAAAACCATTCATTAGTAGTGCTATGTATTGATTAAAGAACCATTCGACAACACCTTGTGTATCATCATTATGTCGTCCAGCAAAACTCTTACTAATGATGCTAACCTTATAGTCACGATTTTTTAGTTCTTCCTCCAAGGTGGCATAGGCACGGCCATCATAATCATCCTGACACATATAAGCCATGATAAATTTTGTTCTCGAAAAATCAGCAGCTCTAAAGGCTTTCCAAAAATACTCATTTAGTTTTGTTGCTGTCTCATCAGATAGCTTGCCCATCGTACGATAAAGGATATCCAAAGACGTTGGGAATCCGCCAGGACGAAGGGAAGACTCATTTACAGCAATATCACCTAAATTTACCAAGGGTTTACCGACAATAACGGCGTGAGGTTCTAGTTTAGAAGCATAGTACAGGGCGCCAAATGTCCCCATTGATAAGCCAGACAAAACTAGCTGATCGGCTGTAAATTCTAATTCATCCAAACAGTGGCGAATCACTTGAATGAGCTTTTGTTCTAACTCATCCGATCCAAGATAAAAGCCACCGCCCTCTGAACGCGGATCTCCAATCAGTAAAAAGGGAGCTCCCATACCAGCCATCATATCGAATCCTTCAAAGCCTTCTGCTTGACGATAACCTGAAAAATATACATTAAGAGGTGGTCTCAAATCACCTGGATGAAAGAAATAAATCAGTTCCTCTCTATTTTTATCAATAATGCGATTTCCACCAACTAACAAGTCACCATAGCCTAAATGAGAATCTCGATGATGAAGGGGACCTATTTTCACGATTCCTTGCCCCTTAGCTTGAATACTAATGCTTAGATAGTAGGAATCCTGCGTGTCTAAAATTAGAGGTTTGTCATAGACCGTTTCATCATAAACCCATTCTTGCATTGGTGAAGGCGCGACAGGATACCCTTTGATGACATAGCGGACTGAGCAGTCACCAGAAATTCTAAATTCTGGCCACAAATCCAAAGGAGTATCTGCATCCAGATAGATATTATACTGATAGTTCGCTAGGGTTTGATAGTCCTCTCCAAATTCCCCTGCCAAACTGAGATAATTGCTTCCTTCATAGTTAATCTGTCCACTAAAGAGAGAATGAACTGCTAAATGATTTACTTTGAGCTTGGAACCACTTTGCTGAGGAAAGAAAGCACGAGAAAAACGATACAAAATCTGCTCAGGATTTTCAAATTGAGATTTGACTGCTTTCTTACGAAACAAGAATGTTTCTAAATCTTTCGTAGTAATCTGGCAACGTTCATGGTAAAACAAACGATAAGGTTGAATCAGGCTATCCAGAACAGTGATGTATTCGAAATGTTCTAGCGTATCCACCAATATAAGGTCATAAATCTTTGCAAGCCTTGTCCTATCTTCTATGCCCCCACTCAACATCTCAATATCAGTAGGTACAAGTGATGCCATATCCTCTGGCTTAACAAATCTCCACCTTATATTACTAGGAATATCATATTGCTCTTGCCAGTTCTCATCAGCAATTTGTAGAACACTAATCTCTCTCATTTTCCCTTAATCCCTTTTATTGAGTTTTTTTCCACATTTCGACAATTTCTCCCCTTTTGTACTGCTCCATCCTACTCAAAGAATGAGCCTTGCATTTATATGCTGACTCTATATCCGTCAAATAATACAATATTACATTTTTTTAGGATAGAAATGTCAGTTATAATCGAACCATTTTCTGCATGCTTGACATAAGAGGAACTATATAAATTAATCTGAGGAATACCCCCACTTAGCCCTGCAATTTGTAGAAGCATATCTGCTGGATTTCCCAAATCAAGAAGGACACGAACCTCCTTCAAAAATTTTTTTGCTAATTCAGTAGAACTGCGATGTGTCTTAATCTCCATTCTCTCTCTGAGAATTTTTTTCCTCGTTCCAAAAAGAGCCTTACTCTCCTTAGGCTTTATATCTTCATGGATCTGTGCTTTTTCTTCTGAACCTAGCTGATACGATAAATACTCTTTGAGAAATTGTCTGATAAATACTGCCCTTTCAGACTCCAAACTCTGAGTTCCAATCAGTAACTTCATCCATTCCTTCTCTAGCATCATATCAAATATGGTTCTAAAAGACAGTTTGAAGATGTTCTTGAGGTAAAAGTATCAACATTGACATAGACAGTTGCTGGCTTTTTCCTGCTGGCTTTCTTCTGTCTGCAGACGAATGTCATAAGGAGCCACCTCATAATAAGGGGGAAGCTGGGCTTTGCCGATCAATTCATCCATCTTTTGAACCTTACTGAAACTATCAACAATAAAGAATGGTGTATCTTGCAAATCCTCTAGGATTTTTTCTTTATCCTCAATTGGGTAGCGTTCACCAAAGAAAGAGAAGGCAAGATTGTAATGCCTCTTAGCATTGTGGAAAAGATGGTTATGTTGAGGATTTGCTGAAACAATAAGCATATCATCTCTTGTTAGGGCAGAAGATAAATACTGGTCCAGTTTTTCCTTGATTAGCTCCTCAATGTCACTATAAACATCCTTTGCGAATGCTTCTTGGACTTCAGGATTGACAAGCACTTGATGATTATCTCTTGTCAAGAATTCCCTAAACTGCCACTGGCCTTGTGGATTCAGATAATCTTGATGGTCTGGCTGATTATTTTCAAAATAAATCACACTAGAAACTATGCCTCGATCATCAAAGACCAAACGGTGATCCATCTGATTATTTTTAAAATAGATAATATCGAAAATATTGCCAGTCTGAGAAAAATTAATCTGGGCATAGTGGTTCTGATTTAAATAAACATCCACAAGAAAGGGAGTATAAAAGAATTCCACTCCCTGTGGCCATTTCAAATCATCCAAGCCGAACTTTCGAGGCAAAACATCTGTCAAACCTTGTAGATTATCAAATAGATTCCACATTCCAGCCGGCTCGATTTTCTCCTGATAACAGTGGCTTCGAATATGGGGCGAATAGTTCAACACCAGAATGCTACTATCTTTTCCAGCAGGTTGAAACATCTGTAATAAATTCATAGTATCATCAAACATCATCTGGTTTGATGAACAATAAAAAGGCAAAGCTGTAGAATACCATTTCCTGCCTTGACAATACCAAGATGGTACAAAGTAAAACATTTCCCTCTATCTCCTTAGCATTCAATTTTTCATTGTAGTCAGTTCTAATTCTCAAGATAAATCCCTTGGTTGTCAAGCATTTTCATCTAAGAAATGACATAAAAGTCTCTGAAAGACGACCTATTTTTGTTAGATTTATTTCTTATTTTCCCTGAATGAATCGTTCTATAAAAATCCACTAATTCCCTTTAGTATAGCATATTTAGCGACTTTCTTCAAACATCACTTGGCTCTTTAAAGCTACGCCGATTGCAGAGTTAGAAGAATCATTCGCAGTTCATCTTCTTATTTTAAGTCATCAAACAGAATCACAAGAAATCTGGACAACTTTATTAGAACAACAGATAGAAAGACCAGAGCATCACTCTGGCCTTCTACTATCCTGTTTAGTTTCTAACCAAACTTAGTCTTCTTTTTTACGCATAGATGCTACAAGTCCTGTACCTAAGCCCAAGAGAGCCAATCCTGCTGCTAATATTGACATAGAGGACTCGCTTCCTGTATTTGGAAGATGGTCTTTTCCAGTCTGACTAGCTTTTTCTTTTTGCGGTTTTGGTTCCGCCTGTCCCTGTTCACGCTCATCTGGCTTAACAGGTGCTTGCGGTTCTGGTTTCTCTTGTGCTACTGCAGTTCCAACTTCCACGATACGATCTTGCGCAACTATCTTATCAAAGGTTTCTTTCAGTGTACGCTTACCATTTTCGACTTCTACTAGATGGACACGAATACCTTTTTGACCTTCTTGAAGAACACGGGTTTGACCTAGTGGGAGTTTATCGTTTTTACGTTCTTGCACTTGGAAATCAATGTTCTCTTCTTCTACTAGAAGTTCTGGTTTTTCATGAACTAAACCTGCAGCTCCATCAAGTGGTTGGGCTGTGCCTCGCTTAGTTCCAACGAGAAGAACCCGGTTAACAGGAGTCTGAAGTACTTCACGAAGTTTCTCTTCACGAGTTCCATCTGGGCTTACAGATGTAAGAATGCGTTCCTTGCCAACTTGTCCTTCTCGTTCTACACGGCTTTCACCTACATATAGACTTGAATCTTCCTTTTCAACAGTCTGGAAGGCAAGTTCTTTTTCGACAACCTCAAGACTTGGATTTTCTTCTTGAATAGCAGGGGCTGTTTTCTCAGAAATTGGTTTTTCCTTGACTAGTTGGATACGATATTCCTTGACTTGTTTTCCACTTTCTGAAACAAGGCGAACAAGTACTGGAAGGCTATCGTCTCCACTATCTACAACTGTTGAAGCTACCTGATTGCTTTCTTGAACGGTCACTTTTGGACGTTGTCCATTATAGGTGATTTGATAGTCTTGACGATTTTCAGCGAAATCAGCAAGTTCTTTTCCATCTACAAGAATCTTCGATTGAGTGCTTTCTTGAGGCAATTCGCTTGGCGCAAGGAAGGTCATCTCAATCATCGCAACACCACTCTTATCGGCCTTGCGCTCCATACGCCATCTCATAGCTTTGGCTTTCACAGCTTTAAAGGTAACGTTAATTTCATCACCGGCTTCAATGTCTTTGTCCGCACGATAAGGAACAGCTTCCCAGTTATCTGGATTGTTGAATGGATGACCTGATTCATAGGCTTGGTAGTTTGAATAGTAGGTTGGCACGTCAAACTCTGGACCGATATAGCGTTCTAAAACAAGTTTAGATGGTGCATCTGTACCACTATCTGCAAAGAAGTGAAGTTTGGCTTGCGCAACAGTCCGTTCGACAATCTTACCATTCTCACGGAAGATCACACCTGCCGATACTTCTGGGTTAGAAGATGGTGTTGGAGACCAGTTTGTCCAACGACGATTTTCAGAATGATCTCTGTCATTAATATAGTCTACACGGTCATGAGAACTGTCGTCAATATCATTAGTTGCTGAGGCAAAGGCTTGGTTACTGTTTTCATCATAGTCAGGGTTATCTGAGAGAGCTTCACCAAGTTTGTCTGTCACTCGTACAGTGAACTCCGCAATGAGATCACTACCAAGAACACGGCCTCTTACAGTAAATTGACCTGCTTTTGTTAGATTTTCTGCTGGAACTTCTTCCCATTCCACTGCCAAATCTTTGGTTTCATAGCCGTCTTTACCTGTGAAGTAAACCGGAACCTTCGTTGGCAATTCAAGCGGTTGACCTACTGTACCAAACGAGCTTGTTTAACCGCAGCAACTGGTTTACGAGAAAGTAAGTCTTTGTCCTTAGTGAAGTGTAGACGGTATTCACCTAAGATGTCACCATTTTCAGCTTTCGCAATGACACGAACCGGCTCACCTTCACGAACGCTTGGAACAACAGTCGCAAGACCATTGTTGCTAACACTTGCTGTTACTGCTGGAACTTTTCCATTTACAGACTCAAGGTAGTAGTCTGTCAAATCAGGGTTGAAGTTTGCCAAGTCTTTACCGTCAACTTGGATTCTTGTTTGTCCTTGTTTAGCTGCTGCAACTTGTTTCGCAAAGATCTGTACTTCTGTGATAGAAGTTCCCCGCTTATTATCTGCTTTAACCATGCGAATGCGAACAGCATAGGTTTCAACTTTATCAAAGCTAAAGTGATTCATTTCTCCAGCCTTGAGTTGAGCAGGAGCTTTTAGATTTGTAACAGGTTTCCAGTTAGCAGGGTCGTTAAAGACATGTTCTTCATTGCCTACAAAGCTAGGGTTTTTAGGAGCTGTTGGAACAGCCTTACCAACATAATACTCAATCACATAAGACTTCGGTACACCAACTCCATGGTCTTCGTGGAAGCCGACACTTAGATTATCAACTGAACGTTTGCTCAAAATACCTGAATCTCCGAATAGGACACCAACTGAAGCTTCTGGATTACTACGGTTCCAGTTTGTCCAACGGTTAGCTGGGCGGTCATTAAAGGAAATCAATTTATCGTTGACGTTTGAAACAGGATCAGTTGGATTTGAGTCTGAAGCAAAGGCAAGTGGCAATTCTGAACCGGTCCATTGGTCAGAAATATTTGCTCCCTTCTCAGTTTGAGCAGATACGCGAACATGAAGTTTAGTTGTTAATTGCGTACCTTCTAGGCGACCATTAACTGTAAAGACACCTTCCTTGGCGTATTGGTCTGGATGAATCGCATCCCAAGCAACCTTGGCAGATGAGACGTGACCATTTGAATCGTAGGTACGAACACTTTCTGGTAATTGTGGCGCTTCTGCGATTGGTGTTGTCACACTGACTTCTTCAACCGAAACGATACCCTCTACAGAGACTTTAGCACGCGCCTCAAGGTCAAGGCCTTCAACTTTACCTAGCACTTCAAAGGTTTGATAGTGGTCTAGTTTTTCTTTGGAATAGCTTGCCATGTGACTTTGTGAGCTTTAGGGAAACCTTTGTCATACTCAACAGTTACTGTTGCTGGAAGACTTGGTTCTTGATGCAAGTCTGTCACTACATTTACTGGACGGATGGATTGCGCAACCTTCGTCTCAGTATTGGCTTGGATGGTGAGGGCGATTTGACCTGTAGCCCCCTCATATTCCGCTTTCAGAGTGACTGCTCCTGGTTTATGCAACTCAAGCATTCCTTTACGAACTGCAACTTCCCCTTCACCGCTTGTAGAAAAGTTTACTTTATCCGCTGGTAGAACTGCCTGTGTTCCGTCTTGATAGTGAGCGAGTACGGACAATTTCACTGTTTGGTCTTCTTTAAGACCGTTAGCTTGCTCTACTTGTAAGCTCAAGTGGTCAATTTTTGGTGCTTCTTCAAGGAATTGAATTGCATAGGTTTGAAGAGGTCCACCATCTTTTGGTTGAACATAGATGCTTGCACGCATGCCGTTTGCTGCACTTGCTTGGACTACAGTAACATCCGCATTTTCAGTACTTGCTGCGACTTCTGGCAAGGATGCACCATAAGCAAGAGTGCGGTATTGCATTGGATGTTGACTAGTAAGGCCTGTGACAGCTTCACCACCAACACTTACAGTCGGTACTACAGGTGTTGCAGGATTGCCTTCTTCTACTACAAGCGTAGCATGAATAGTCTCACCGCCCAGTTGACCAGTCATTTGAATACGTGATCCTGCAACTGACAGTTTAGCTTTATCAGTTTCCGCAATCTCCCACTTATCAACTTCGTATTCTTGTACGCTTCCATCCGTAACGGCAATAGAAACATATTTGTCAACAGCACTCAAGTCTGTTCCTGGGGCAACACGTTTAACAGTTGGTAGTTCTTTCGCAATTGCTAGAACTTCTACACGAGCCTCAACTTCACGTCCGTCTGCCATACCTTTAACAGTCACAACTCCTGCTTGGCTCACATCAACTGAAGACCAGGTTACTGGACGTTTTTCACGACTGCCATCACTGTAGATAAAACCGACTGTCTTCGGCATTTTTGGCTCTTTTTCAATAACAGTACGTACTTTTGGTACTTCTGTTCCGAGAACAGTCTTTTCTTGGTCTTCTTTTTTACCAGTAAAGACAGTTACTTGACCAGATTTCAAAAGATCAGAGTGGGCAGTAAGGGTGAATTTCCCCTGCTTGCTCAGTTGATTTCACAATGGCAACACCTTTACCGTTAAAGGCTCTGCGAATCCAAGAACCATCTGGTTGGGCCTTATAACGTTCACGGCTGGCTTGTTCCCCATTATCGACACCGACAAGTTGACCTTGTCCGTGCAATTGGAAGCGAACCAGATTATTAGCAGTTGGGACCACATTTCCTTGACTGTCAACGATTTCGTAGTAGATGTAGGTCAAGTCTTTTCCATCTGCTGCGATGGCGTGATCTTCCTTGATGAGACGAACACCGGCTGGTCGGCCTGCAGTGGTAATCTTGTCACGTGCAATTTCTTTACCAGCTTCATCACGAGCTACAGCTTCCAAAGTACCTGGTTGGTAAGCAACCTTCCACTCAAGATAGAGTTCCTTGGCATTGGCACCTTCTTGGTAAGTGCGTCCATCGCTTGTTTGTTTTTTGTTGAAGGTCTTAACTCCGAGAGATTGACCGTTCAAGAACAATTCTACGCTTGCAGCGTTTGAATAGGCGCGAACTGGAATCTTACCTTCTGCATCAGCTACATTCGCTTTTAGAGTAGGGTCTTCCCAGTTCCAGTGAGGAAGGAGGTGAACCATCGGCTTCTTCTTAACAGAAACCCATTGGCTTTGGTAAAGATAGAAGTCATGTTTTGGAATACCTGCTGTATCTACAATACCAAAATAAGAGCTCTTAACAGGAGTTTGGTTTTGGTTATGCCATGGCGTAGGCTCCCCGATATAGTCTGTACCTGTCCAGATAAATTGTCCAGCATAGCCAGCATTGTCGCGGTCAAAAGTCCATGAATCTGTTGCAGTTTTACCCCAACCAACACGGTCATTACCATAGTCAGACTGTTCGTAGTTACGCTCAGGTCCGTTACTATGTTTCAATTCCTGTTCAGGACGATAGTAACTCCCACGTGTACGGGTTGCTGAAGATGTCTCAGAGCCGTAAATCAACCAGTTTGGATGTTTCGCACGAAGTGCTTTATAGTTGTCTTCAGAATAGTTGAATCCAACCGCATCCAGTTCATCAGCAATTTTCTCATGTCCACCACTACCATTACCGAAACGGAACTTATCTGCTCCCATGGTAACGTAACGAGTCTTATCAACATCCTTGATAACTTTGACCAAACGTTTTACAGTTGCTAGAGAATGAGCATCACCGTTGGCTTCACCGATTTCATTTCCGATTGACCACATGAAGACAGCTGGGTTATTTTTATCTCTTTCGACCATAGTACGAAGATCGTAGTCGGACCATTTTTCACCTTTTCTAGCTTCTGGGTGAGTGGCATCTTTTTCAAAGAAACGACCATAGTCATAAGGTTTCTTGCCATTATACCACGTATCAAAGGCCTCTTCCTGAACGAGCAAACCAAGTTCTGCAGCGATTTGCAAGGTTTGCTCACTAGCAGGGTTGTGGGTTGTACGAATAGAGTTAACCCCCATCTCCTTCATTTGTTTGAGACGGCGATATTCTGCCTTATAGTTTTCTTCTGCTCCGAGCGCTCCGTGGTCATGGTGCAAGGAAACCCCATGGAATTTAATGCGTTCACCATTTAAAGAGAAACCATCGTTTGGAGTCCAGTGATAGTAACGGTAACCAAACAAATCCTTCTTAGCATCCACCAATTGACCATCACGATATACACGCGTAATCAATTCATACAAGGCAGGTTTGTCATTTAAAACTGTCCAGAGTTTTGGTTTTTCAACTTCTAAAATAGCATCAAGACTTGTTGACTCATGTGCTTTCAAGGTACGACTTGCTGTACGAACCACGCCTGTTACAGCCTGACCACCACGTTCAACGATTTGATACTCTGCCACAAGTTCATGGTCTTTATCGTCTGTATTGACGATTTTGCTGGTCACATGAGTTTCAACCTTGCCGTGTTGCTGTTCTTCCAGTTTCGGAGTTAAGATAGTTGTACCATTTTTCTCAACATGAACCTTATCTGTCACTTGCAAGGTCACATCACGGTAAATACCACTTCCTGAGTACCAACGGCTACTTGGTTGTTTGTTAACAGCATGGACAGCAATCACATTCTCACGACCATCTTTGTGAAGGTATTTGGTGATATCGTATGAGAACTGGTTATAACCATTTGGATAATGCCCCACTAACTGGCCGTTGACATAGACTTGAGAATCCATGTAGACACCATCAAAGGTCACACGAACATTCTTCTTGAGGTCTTTTTCATCAAGTTTAAAGGTCTTACGATACCAAGCTTCACCACCATTTAGCTGTCCACCTTCGTTTTGGGCAGGTGATTGATGGTCAAAATCGTTAAAGATACTCCAGTCGTGTGGAAGGTCCAATTTTTGCCATGTTGACACATCTGCATCTGGTTTCACAGCTTCTTTAGAGTTCGCATTGAGTTTGAAGTGCCAATTTTGATTAAAATTCACTTTTCTGTCTTCAATCATTTGATTTACTTCTTCATTTGTCGCAGCTTTAACTTCTTCCTTGATAGGTTTTTCTTGACTAGAAGCTTCTAACTCTACTTTTGTGTCCTTTTCAACAGATTTAGAAATCTCTTTCGCCTCCTTAATAACTTGGCCTTGTTCTTCCTTTTCTTTTGCTACAGTCTCCTCTACTGTACTTGTCTGACTTGTATCAGCGACTTGTTCCAGAACTGCTTCCTCAAGACCCTTCTCTGCATTCACAGTAATCGGCGTTTCGTCCGCAAAAACAGGGCTTGTTCCAGCAAGATTTGCACCAAATAGAACAGCGCAAGTTCCAATCAGTACTGAGCATGTCCCAACAGAAAACTTCCGAATACTGTAGACACTTTTACGATTCCAATAGCTTTTATCCATAAAAACCTCCTTTAGTAACCGCTTCCATTTTTTTATGTGATAGCGGATAACTCTCCTTTTGTCTTTTTATATCTATTCTATAAAAATAATATAGATAACTTCAATCCTTAAAAACTAAAAAAATCATAATTTTGATTGTTTTTTTCTAAAAATTTGGAGAAGATTCAAAAAAATGTGAATGTAGATTTAGGACAAAAAAACAAACATTTTTTTGACACTCCGTTAAATATTATAAAGAAGTTCCTTTTGTAAGGAACTTCTTTTACTTATAATTAAAGGTCTCCCCTGCCAACTTATCAGCTAGCTTGGGGAAGAGAGTATAAAATTTGTGGGCTAGGTTCAACAAAAGTGGAAGATTGAGTTCCCGTTTATTTTTTCCTATGGTTTTAACAATCTTTTTAGCGACTGCATCTGGTTCTAAGAGAAATCGGTCAACCGACTTGAGATAGCTACCATCCGGGTCTGCCTGGTCAAAAAAGGCAGTGCGAATCGGTCCTGGATTAACCGTCGTTACATAGATACTATAGGGCATAAGTTCGAGGCGTAGAGCGTTGGAAAAACCAATAGCCGCAAACTTGGTCGCTGAGTAGAGACTGGACTTGCTAGTCGCTATCAAACCTGCCATACTGACGATATTGATGATATGCCCTTTTCCTCTCTCCTTCATGCGAGCTCCAAGACAACGAGACAGATTCATCAGAGCAAAAGTATTGATCTCAAACATCTGGTGAATGTCTTTGTCAGAAATCTTGTCAAATTCTTCAAATATTCCGTAACCAGCATTGTTAATCAAGACATCAATCTTGCCATATCGTTGATAGAGTTCAGCTACTAAAGTTTCTAGGGCTTGGTCATCAGTAATATCAATCTCAACTAATTCTGTGTGAGAATGATTTCCGTAGAGTTGTCCTAGTTTTTCCTTGTTTCTACCTAACAAAATCAGTTGGTCATTCGGCAAAAGCTTGACCATTTCTTGGGCTAGACCACCACTAGCACCTGTAATGAGAATCGTACGCATACTTATCCTTTTTCAATCTTTTAGACTTCCACTTCTTCCAAGTCTTTGACCACATGGACATTTTCAAAAATACTTGCTGCATCTTTCTTGAGCTGGCTGACATCTTTTGAGAGAAAACGGGCACTGATATGGTTGAGTAAGAGGCGTTTGGCTCCTGCTTCTACTGCGACCTGAGCTGCCTGCATGTTGGTTGAGTGACCGTGGTTACGAGCAATTTTCTCATCACCCTTGCCATAAGTAGATTCATGGACAAGGACATCTGCATTAACAGCCAGACGCACACTAGCATCCGTTTTTCGAGTGTCTCCTAGAATAGTGATAATTTTACCCGGACGTGGTGCTGAAATATAGTCAGCAGCCTTGATTTCAGTCCCATCTTCTAAAACAACATCCTGACCGTTTTTGATTTTTCCAAACAGCGGGCCAAATGGGACGCCAGCAGCTTTGAGTTTTTCAGCATCTAAAGTTCCTTCTAGATCCTTTTGCATGACACGGTAACCAACGCAGAAAATAGTGTGGTCCAGCTCCTCTGCGTACACAGTGAATTTATCGGTTTCAAGGATTTTCCCTAGAGAATTTTGGTCAAATTCATGGAAATGAATGCGGTAAGGTAGACGAGAACCTGACACACGTAGACTGGTTAAGACAAATGACTTAATCCCTTGAGGTCCATAGATTTCCAAATCTGTCTGCTCTTCATTGGCCTGAAAAGCACGACTAGAAAGGAAACCCGGTAAACCAAAAATGTGGTCTCCATGCAAGTGAGTGATAAAGATTTTGCTGACCTTACGTGGTCGAATCGTGGTTTCCAGAATGCGATTTTGCGTTCCTTCTCCACAGTCAAAGAGCCAAACTTCGTTAATCTCATCCAAGAGTTTCAGGGCGAGACTTGAGACATTGCGGGCTTTAGAGGGCTGACCAGCCCCCGTTCCTAAAAATTGAATATCCATTCGATACTTTCTAATTAATCAATATATAACATGGCCGTGCGGTTTTCCGATCGGAAATAGCGCTTGCCAGAAAAAACTCTAGCTTCTTGCAGTAAATCCTCTTGGCTGTAGCCTTTGAGACGCTTGCGACCATCAGCCAAGCTTTCTAAATCTGTCAAATCTGTAAGATTTTCCACGCTAACAACTTCCTCATCTCCGGCAGCCTTCATGTAGATCTTGCCAGACTCCTCAAAGACTAGCTGATGGGGGAAAATCTGCGCAATCTCAAAGAGCAAGTCAGCAGTGATTGCTTCCTCAGCTTCTGAGAAAATCCGACCTAGTCCTTGACTCTCATAGCAAAAGCCAAAGGATTTTCCTGATAGGTTGAGGCGAATAAAGGGCTTGTTTTCTAGAGTAAAACTTGGCTCAGCATTGTAGAGGTTCAATTCCTGGCTTAGTTCTACAAAATAATCCGTCGCAGCTTGAGGACTCTTTTTCTGGTAGAGTTCTGCAAAGTAAGCATTCACTACACTGGGCGGAGGGGTGATGAGAGCCAACTGCTCTTGTTCTGTTTTGCCAGCTAGAAGTTGATCCAGATAGACCTTATCCAGACTTGTATAGCCCCCATATTTTAGAGCCAAGGTTTTAATATCAGTCATAAAATTCCTCTAACCTCCATTTATTTTTCTCGGAAATGTAGCCTGTAATCACTTCTCCATCATCTTGGTAGTCACGATCTTCAAGAATCGCTACACTTTCCAAATCATGAATCTTGTAGGACTTAGAAAAAGGCACGCGCAGGGTAAATGCCTCGAAAATATCCTTGATTTTCTCTAAAAATAAAGCCTGCAGCTGCTCACGACTATCCTCCGACTTGGCAGAGATGAGGGCATAAGGTGTTTGAGTAGGCGTGAAATCCTCCACCAAATCCGCTTTATTATAAAGAGTCAAGCGAGGAATATCTTTCATGTCCAAGTCTTTCATGATGGAAAGAACTGTTTTTTCATGCTCTTCGTGGTAAGGATTGCTGGCATCAATGACATGAACCAGAAGGTCCACATGCTTACTTTCTTCCAAGGTCGACTTGAAACTCGATACCAACTCAGTCGGTAAATCTTGGATAAGCCAACAGTATCAGTCAAGGTTACCTGTAGATTCCCACCAAGATGGATACTCTTAGTCGTGGCATCCAAAGTCGCAAAGAGTTCGTCAGCTTCGTACTGGGTCTTACTAGTCAAAGTGTTCATGATAGTTGACTTCCCAGCATTGGTGTAGCCAATCAAACCAATCTTAAAGGTACTCGATTCCAGACGTTTTTCTCTAACTGTCACCCGATTTTTCTCAACAACCTTGAGTTGGCGCTCGATGTCTGTGATTTGGTTGCGAACACTACGACGATTCAGCTCCAGCTGGCTTTCACCAGGTCCACGGGAACCAATCCCCCCCAGCCTGGCGACTAAGCATAATTCCCTGACCGACCAAGCGTAGCAAGAGATATTTGAGCTGAGCTAGGTGGACTTGGAGTTTTCCTTCATGGCTTCGAGCCCTCATGGCAAAGATATCCAAAATCAGCTGCATACGGTCAATGACTTTGACACCGAGAATTTCCTCCAAATTGACATTCTGCCTTGGTGTCAGACGGTTGTTGACAATAACAGTTGTGATTTCTTCCGCATCTACCATGAGCGCAATTTCTTCCAACTTACCAGAGCCAACAAAAGTCTTGGAATCATATTTTTCACGTTTTTGTCTGTAACTATCTACTACGACTGCCCCAGCTGTCTTAGCTAGACTGGCCAACTCTTCCATGGAGAGGTCAAAATTATCCATGCCCTGCAGTTCAACACCAATCAGCAGAACTCGCTCCTCCTTTTTTTCCGTTTCAATCATTCAAAAACTCCTCAATCTGGCTTAGAATGCGTTCCTTCACGCCAGACTCTCCTATCTGATAAAAGGTCACCTGCATGCGATTACGGAACCAGGTCAACTGGCGCTTGGCAAAACGACGCGTCGCCTGTTTGAGACTCTCGCTGGCTTCCTCCAGAGTCTGCTCCCCACGGAAATAAGGAAAGAGTTCCTTGTAGCCAATGCCTTTGGCTGCCTGCACATCAGGGTAGTGGTCAAAAAGCCACTTTGCCTCATCCAAAAAGCCCAACCTCAAACATCAGGTCCACTCGATGGTTGATACGCTCATAAAGTTGACTTCGTTCATCATCCAGGCAGATAATCAATGGTTCATAAGGACTTTCCTGATTTTCCAAATCCTGATCAAAATGGGCAATCTCCAAGGCACGCATAGCACGACGACGATTAAACTGAGGAATTTCAAGGCCTGCTTGCTCCACAAGATGGGCTAATTCTTCATCTGAATAAGGCTCTAAACTAGCTCGATAGGCTAAAATCTCCTCATGGGGCGTCTCTCCACCCAGATGGTAGCCTTCCAGCAAGCTCTGGATATAAAGCCCTGTTCCACCAGCAATAATAGCCAGTTTTCCTCGACTTTGAATGTCCTCTATAGCCTTTTTAGCTTCTGAAACAAAATCAAAAGCCGAGTAAGACTCGGTCACCTCTCTGACATCAATCAAATGATGAGGAACAGCAGCTTGCTCCTCTGGGCTAGCCTTGGCCGTCCCAATATCCAGCCCTCTGTATACTTGCTGACTGTCACCGCTGACTACCTCTCCACCAAAGCGCTTGGCTACTTCAATAGCAAGGGCTGTCTTCCCAACAGCAGTCGGTCCAATAATTACAATTATTTTTATTTTCATCTTTTTTCCTTGAAAAATTCCCATTTTTTCGTTACTATTATTATATCACAAAAAGGTCAGTCAGAAAAATGCTACCACTTAAGGAGCCTGGCTGATCGGGAAGATAAAGGAGGAAGACTCATGGCTAAAGGATTCGCTAAAGGTCTTGTAACAGGTGTCGCAGGAACTGTCGCTGCCGTTGCAGGTGCAGTATACGCAATTAAAAAGAAAGTGATTGAGCCAGAAGAGCAAAAAGCAGCTTTCATCGAAGAAAACCGCAAAAAAGCAGCTCGCCGTCGCGTATCACATTAAGCAACAAAAGAAGTTGAGAAATCTCAACTTCTTTTGTTGTTATTAAATAGCCAAATCAAACTTCAATTGCGGCTTGACTGGATCATAGTCAACCAACTCAAGTCTTCTGCTTTGATATCAAAGAAATTAGTCCCATCTGGCACATTCAAGACCAAACGTGGTTGACAGTTTGACGGCTCACGACCAAGCAATTCCTGAGCTTGTTCAAACTGATTATCATAGATATGGAGGTTGTTGATGAAGTAAAAGAACTTTCCAACCTTCCAACCAAAATGCTTGGCAATCATCATCTGAAGTGCCACATACTGCATAGCGTTGATGTGGTGAGCAACTAGCATGTCATTAGAACGCTGGGTCAAGGTTGCATCCAGATAGATTTCCCCATCTACTCGACGGACATCAAACATGGTCTGAAAGGCGCATGGAAGAAGGCCATCTGTCTCCTCAAATGCCTGATAATCCCAAAGAGAGATGATATTACGGCGATTCCAAGGGTTAGCCTCCAACTGCTTGAGAATCTTATTAATGATGTCGTGTTTCTTAACGACCGCCCCATAGCGCTCACCAATAGTTCCCGTATCTCCCACTTCCCAGTCATTCCAGTAGTGAACATTGTACTTGTCATTGAGCACTTCTAGGCTATTTGACTGGTCTTGGTAAATCCAGAGAACTTCTTTGATAGCTGATTTGATGGCAATTGGACGTAGGGTTGTAATGGGAAATTCACCCTTTGACAAATCATACTCTGCAAAGGCACCCGTTACGTACTTGGAGTTGGCAACAGTCCCATCCTTGTATTTGGGACGTGCTTGTTCAGAAAAGACACCGTCTTTAAGGATTCGTTCAATATTCTCTTTAAAAATCGTATCTGCTTTTGTCATTCTCTCTCACCTCATTTATTGTCCTAACTAGTATAGCATAAAAAAGAAAGGAGGAAAATCACTAGCTTTGAAGTAGTGTTTTTCCCCTTTTATTATCTTATTGCAATACAAGTGATGCTGCTCCGATAACTCCAGCGTCGTTTCCTAGAGTTGCAAGAGCTAGCTTAGTTGTTGTGCGTACTTGTGGGAAGGTGTTTTCGTCATAAACCTTTTGAACGCCTTGAAGAAGGAATTCTCCCGCAGCTGACACCCCACCACCGATAACGATTGTTGAAGGGTTGAGGATGGAACCGATGTTGGCACAAGCGATCCCCAAGTAACGTGAGAAATTACGGTAAACGATTAGAGCAAGGTCGTCTCCCTCTTTTGCCAAGTCAAAAACAGTTTTAGCAGTTACTTCTTCTCCATCGTCGATCAAGCGTTTCAAGGTTGCATCGCCTTCGTATTCATCCGCATAGCGACGAGTCAAGTTGACAATCCCTGTTGCCGAAGCAACTGTCTCAAGACAGCCCTTCTTACCACAAGTACAAGCGATTGGTTGATCAAAGTCAACAGTGATGTGACCAAGCTCTCCTGCCGCACCAGCAACACCGTGGAGAAGTTTCCCTTCTGCGACGATACCGCCACCAACACCAGTACCAAGTGTCATAAAGACAACGTCTGGTTGGTTGTCACCAGCCCCCATCCAGCGCTCACCAAGAGCAGCTACGTTGGCATCATTATCGATGAAGAATGGGATACCTAAGGCTTTTTCAATCTTTTCTTTAATTGGTTGAAGGGTTTTCCAGTTTAGGTTGTAGGCACCGATAACAGTTCCTTTTTCACGGTCAACCACACCAGGTGAACCCATTCCAATGCCTCGGAAATCCGTAGCTGACAATCCAAGCAAGTCCAAACGATGCTGAATAGACTCAATCATATCATCTACGATATGGCTTCCTTCGTCCAAAATATTGGTCTTAATAGACCATTTTTCTTGGATTTCTCCCTCTTGAGTTAAAATTGCAAACTTGATAGATGTTCCACCAAGGTCAATCCCAATAATCTTTTGACTCATCGTCTTCTCCTTTTTAATTGAAAATGCTTACAGATATAGTATAACAAAATCGTTAGATTTGTGCAAAGGTTTGCGTGATTTCCCTAGAATTTGTTTGCTTTATGGTTTCCACAAACCAGAAGCATCTACATAGTAGCGACCACCATCAACCCACTCATTCGTAGCCATCTTGCCATCTGACTTAAGGTAATAGCTACCTTGCCAAGCATTCCTAACTGCATGCCCATTTTCAGCAAAATAATACCAATAGCCGTCCTGTTTGACCCATCCGCTAACTGTGATACTGGATTGCGAACCCGACTGGCGTGGTTTAAAGACTCCCCGAGGTGCATTGGCACGTTCACAAGCTATCCCATCACCATCACGGTCTAGTTTTGAAGAGTAACCTGGTTCTCCTCTATGAATATCAGAGTAACCATTTTCCCATGCTTCCCTACAACTAGAAAAATGAATATTTTCCTCTGCAGTAACTGGTTGGGCAAATAGACCCCAAACTAAAAGGGCAGCAAAAGCCACTTTTAGCAAAACTGTTTTTTCCTTATTTTCTCCTTTTTTGATATCGCTTTCACTTTTATTTTACCAGACTTATCCCAGCAATTCAAGAAAACTTCTAGTCTTTTCTGCAAACTCCTTCGGTTTGTCAGTATTCAGTGTATGAGGACCGTCAGGAATAATCTGCAACTTAGAATCTGACATCAATTGATGAAGATCTCTCATATAACTGAGGTTAGGCTTGTCTTGGCTACCACAAATTAACAAGGTTGGATAGTAACAATTCTGTGCTATTTGGGTTAAATCAAGTGTTTTCAATTCCTCAGAAACACCAACCATGAGAGCTTTGTCTGCTCCCTGCTTTTCAAAAAAACCTTTTGGAAGTAGTTTAAAAATCATCAACTGGATTTTAAACAAGATATTGCCTGCTAGTTTCACTGGACAGCCTGACAAAACCAAACCTTGAAGATTTGGCACATCGTAACTTGAAAGCTCTAGTGCAAGAGTAGCACCAAGGGATAAACCGATTAAAACAAAAGGTTTCTTCTCCTCTGATAGGTATTTAGCTATCCGTTTTTTGGCTTCCTGATAAGAACCAACTCCCGAAGGAAACAATTCAAGGGCCTCAGAAGGATGGTCGACAAGTAGATCCTGAACTTCCTTCCAGCTTGCGGCTGTCTGACCTAAGCCATGTAAAAATATCAATTTCATTTATTTCTCCTTCAATAACAACTCATACAAACCTCTAACCGCATTGCAGCCGTAGATAGCCTCCGCCTGGTTCAAGTCTGCCAAAGTCAGCACTTTTTCCTCTACCTGTCCTCTTTCCAGCAAATGCTGACGGTAAATTCCTGGCAAATTCCTAGACTGGTAGGCGGTGTGTAGAGTTTCCCAGCAATTTTCAGAACTAGATTCCCGATAGAGGTTTCAAGCAATTCTCCTCTTTCATTATGGTAAATCTTCTCTTGTTCCCCTAGGTTCAAATGTGGTCGGTGAGTGGTTTTGAAGTAGGTAAATACTTGTTGCAAATCAGCTTCCTGAAGGCAAAGTTTGGCTTGGCAGAAGGTCGGACTAAGGGGTGTTAAGATTTGGCGACTGAGTTCCATCTCTCCAGACTTGCTGAGGGTAATTCGCAAGCGGTAGTCTTGATTAACATCACAACCTTGACACTCTTCCTCTATCTTTTGTCTCAGTTCTTCTGGATCAAAAGGATAGGCAAAATAACGACTCGCCTTTGTCAGTCTTTCCAAGTGTTGATCTTCAAACAGCAGGCTCTTCTGGCTGATTTTCCCCGTTGTAATCAGTTTGAAACGAGCTTGTTTACGATAGAGAACAGCCGCCTTTTGATGAACTTCACGGTATTCAGACTCCCATGTACTATCCCAAGTAATCCCGCCTCCAACTCCATAAATGGCTTGACCCTTGTAAAGTTGAATGGTCCGAATGGCGACATTAAAAATCCGTCGTCCATTTGGAAGCAAGAGACCAATCGTTCCGCAGTAAACTCCTCTGGGTTGTGGCTCCAAGTCCTTGATAATCTCCATGGTCGCAATTTTTGGAGCTCCCGTTATGGAACCACAAGGAAAGAGAGAACGGAAAATTTCAACAAGGTCAATTTCCTCTCGCAACTGACTCTTGATGGTCGAAGTCATCTGCCAAACAGTTGAATACTGCTCTACCTGACACAGACGCTCCACGTGCTCGCTGCCCACTTCAGAAATACGGTTCATATCATTGCGCAAGAGATCCACAATCATCATATTTTCAGAGCGATTTTTAGATCCTGCTCCAACCAACTAGCTTGGGCAAGGTCTTCTTGGTCAGTCACTCCCCGCTGGGTTGTTCCCTTCATTGGACGAGTCGTTAATTCTCGGTCATTTTGCTCAAAAAAGAGCTCTGGGCTCATGGAAATCACCGCCATCTCGTCATGTTCAACATAGGCATTGTAGCCCGCCTCCTGTTCTACCACCATGCGATTGTAGATAGCAAAAGGATTGGCACTTAAGTCCTGCTTGAGTTGGACAGTGTAGTTGACCTGGTAGGTATCCCCCTGTCGCAAATGATGGTGAATCCGGGAAATAGCTTTTTCATAGTCCTCTGCAGATGTTTCTTCCTGCCACTTTGAAGGTAGATCTACTTCCTCATAAGTCAGAGGAATAGGGGATGTTTCCACCCTATCATGAACTGTAAAATATAGCAAATACTCTGCCAGTAGGGGAGCCTTACGAACTGCTAATTTCTCCTCAAATGCAGGTGCAGCCTCATAGCTGACATACCCCACCACATAATAGCCTTGCTCTTGGTAGCTTTCTACTTGTGCCAGCAAATCTGCCACTTCTGCTAAATCTCTCGTTTTTAACTCTTTAATCGGCTGGGTAAAGGTGTATCTCTCACCCAAATCCCTAAAATCAATCACTGTTTTTCTATGCATACCTTTAGTATAGCATAAAAAAGCCGACCTAGAACAGCTAAATCAAGCTTTGTTTACTGATTCCTATAACGAAATATCTTCTCTAAGTTACTTTTTTCTACTTTTGGCAATTCTCTATCAGATGGCACTAGTTTTTCTAGTTAAAGAAGGCCTTATTTGGAACACTTTGCACAAAAATTCAACAAAAAAGAACAGAGGAAGTAATGGTTTCTATACCCTTACTCTCTCTGTCTTTTACTGTTCAGAAATTAAAAATTGATTTGAGGTTTTAATGATGCCTACCGTTTCTTTGACATCTAAATCATCCGTATACAGAAAATGAAGTTTCTCACTATTTTTAGCTAAGAATTCATTTCTTGCTTGGATTGATAAATCGCCTGTTCTCTCAATTTCTTTCCGAGAAGAATCCCTATCTTTCAAGGTTTCTTCTTCTGCCATTAGGACACAATATTTTAGCTTAATTTGTTTTGCCTTTAAGAAGGCTGCAATTTTCTTCAGTTGATCTTCAAATATGACATACTCTATCACGACAGTAATGCCACTGTTCAAGAAATTATTGGTCAGACTGATGATATTATCCCAGAACAAATCTATATAAAATCCATCATCTTCCCAAGGAGCTACGAGACCACTTTTTATCATTAAGTAAATCATATCCCCCTCTATAACTGCACTTTTGTCAAAAGAATAGGCCAACTCTTTGCTGACAGTGCTCTTTCCAACACCCGGGGGACCCGAAATGATATAAACACAATTTTCCACTTTAACCTCTATATACTTGAAATAGATCTCTAACTTATGATCATTCTCCGCCCACTTATGACTTTCTTATGAAGTCTTCTGGATACTGCGCACGCGCACCTCCAATTAATTTGGACGACTTGCGAGAGCCGTTACATGGGCGTGCCCAATCTCACGCAAAACTGGTCGAATCGGAACCTGCACATGCTTGACATGCATACCAATTGCGGTATCTCCGATATCCAATCCAGCATGAGCCTTGATAAATTCAACCTCAACTGGATCCTGCATAAACTTGAAGGCTGCCAACTGACCTGAACCTCCTGCATGAAGAGTAGGAAGGACACTGACGATTTCCAGACCAAACTGCTTCGCCACCTGACGTTCGACGACGAGGGCACGATTGACGTGTTCACAACCTTGAACAGCTAGATGAATTCCTTCCCCTCCCAGTATATCTAAAATCGTCTTCACAATGATTTCCCCAATTTCTTGGCTGGATTCCTTGCCAATCTGACCACCTATCACCTCACTAGAAGAAAGGCCCAAAACAAAAATAGCTCCTTGCTTCAGATTAGCTTTTTCTAATACATCTTTTACAATCTGACTTGTTTCTCTTTGAATGTCTTTTCCCGTCATACTTATACCTCTTTTGTCACTATCTATCATATCTTTTTTTACTGATTTTATCAAGGCGAACTAATTATTCTAATTTTTCAATGTAAAACTCCCAGAATGAACTGGGAGTTAACTAGTTTCTATTCTATTTATGTATATTTCAACCGTCGTTCCTTTTTCGGGTGCAGAATCAATCTTCATCTGATAGTTTTCGCCAAAATGAAGTTTGAGCCGTTGGTCAACATTTTGAAGGCCAACTCCCCCACGTTTGAGGTTACTCTGACTACTATCGCCCACAGCTTGGAAGCCAACTCCATCATCCTCAATGCGGATGACTAGTCCTGCATCCTTTTTCTGGACAGAAACTTTAATATGACCCTGACCTTCCTTTTCCTTGATGCCATGATAAAGAGCATTTTCTACTAGGGGTTGTAGCACCAACTTGGGTAAGACTAGGTTTTCAAATACAGGATTTTCATCAATTTCATATTCCAGCTTATCTCCATAGCGTTGTTTCTGGATAAAGAGGTACTGACGGACATGATTGATCTCATCAGACAGGCAAATCAAGTCCTTACCTTGATTGAGCGCCAAGCGAAAATAGGTAGCCAAGGACTTGGTCACCTGAACCACTCGCTGACTATCCTGAAATTCAGCCATCCAGATGATAGTGTCCAAAGTATTGTAGAGGAAATGCGGATTGATCTGACTTGACAAGGCTTGAAGTTGGTACTGGCGGGTCGTTTCTTCCTGCCTGCGAATATCAGCCATTAGCTGATCAATCTGATCCAACATATCATTGAACTGGCGAGTCACTTCTCTCAGTTCATAGGCACCAGCTTCCTTGGCACGAAGATTCTGATCACCAGAAGCAATTTTCAGCATGGTTTCTCTCAAATCCTCCAAAGGCGCAATCCAGCGTTTGAGGCTGAACCACACCAAGCAGAGACAGGCAAGAAGAGATATTACACTAGCCCCAAGCAAGGTCCACATGAGTTGACTCCGAACCTGGTCTAACTTTTCCAGTGAAGACACGCCTATAACCGTCCAATCAGTTCCTGCAATCTTTTCCTGACTCACATAGGATTGGTGGTCTGGAGTATAACCCTGCCCTACCTCAATATAGGGTTTCATGGCATCCATTTCGCTAGACGAACTATAAACTGTGTGTTTAGGATGGTAAACAAATTCATGCTTTTCATTGATGATAAAGGCAAAACCCTGCTGACCCAACTGGAGTTGGTTGAGATAGGCTTCCCCAGAGTTTCGTAGGAAATGTCCAAACGAAGCACGCCCAAATTAGCTCCCTTTGCATCAACAAGTTCCTGAGTAACAGAAATGACCCACTGGCTGTCTGATTTACGAGCTGGTGTCAAAACCGGATTAGCCCCCTGATGAATGGCCTTTTGGTACCAATCCTCAGCCATCATATCTGAGGAAGTTTTCATCTGTACACTGTCATCAGTGGAAATGACCTGACCAGATTTTGTTACCAAAACCACAGTCTTCAAGTCCTGGTCTGCCTTCAAGATGGTCAAAAATAGATCTCGGATTCCCTTGACCTTGTCTTGACTGGGATTCTCAGCATAGGCTAGGACATCCGTCTGCTGGGTCAAACTGGTAGAGGTGGTTTCTAATTTTTTGATATAAGACTGGATAAAGTGACTAGCCTGACTGATAGTCGTTTGGCTATTGCCTTCAATGGTAGCCTCAATGGCTGAAGAACTAGAGTGATAGTAGAAAGTCCCAACCAAAGCTAGGAGAATGAGAAAGACCAGAAAAATGGAAATAACCATTCTGACTAGGAGAGAAGAACGCTTCATCGACCTTCTCCCTTCTTAAACTGACGAGGCGTCACACCCGCAATCTGTTTAAAGCGTTGGGTAAAGTAGTTCATATCTTCAAAACCAACCTTCTCTGCGATTTCATAAATCTTTAAATCCGTTGTCAAGAGCAAGAGCTTGGCTTGTTTGACACGTTCTCGCACCAAATAATCCTGAAATGGCAAACCCAACTCTTTCTTAATCAAAGAGCTCAGATAAGTCGAACTAAAACCCAAGTCACTGGCCAAGCTCTTTAAACTGAATTGGCTATCAGCTAGATGAGACTGGATCTTCTGGGCTATGTTTCCTTCAAACTTATCGGTCAGTAAATCTTGTAACTGCTCTTCCTTCTCTTCCTTATCTAGTTTTTGCTTGATTTTCCCCAACATTTCCTCAATATCCTGACGAGAAAAGGGCTTGAGCAGGTAGTCATCCACACCGAGTTTGACAGCAGACAAGGCATAATCAAAATCATCGTAACCTGTCAAAAAAACCAGATGAACATGAGGATAGGTTTCTCGAACCAGACTGGCCAACTGGATGCCATTTAGCTGAGGCATGTTGATATCAGTTAAAATAATGTCCGGCGCCTGCTTTGAATCAATTCCCAAGCCTGCCTTCCATTTTCAGCCTGACCGATGATTTCCATATCGTAGGCTGCTACATTGACCAATTTGGTCAAGCCTTGTCTTACCAGATATTCATCTTCTACGATTAAGATTGTGTAGGTCATGCTCTGCTCCTTTACCACTTGCTAGTATCAGTATAGCAAAATTCTCCTCTAACTGCTTAGGAAAGACTTCTTAATCGACATAATCTAGTAAATAAGCATAGCCTTTTTCTGCCATTTGATCTTTGGGAATAAAGCGGATAGAGAGACTATTGATACAGTAGCGCAAGCCCCCCTTGTCCTGTGGACCGTCTGTAAAGACATGACCAAGATGAGAATCTCCAACTCGACTTCTCACTTCCATGCGTGTCATATTGTAGGACTTATCTTCCTTGTAGGTAGCCACATCTGGACTGATTGGTTGGGTGAAACTAGGCCAGCCACAACCAGACTCAAACTTGTCCTTTGATGAAAAGAGGGGTTCACCAGTTGCCACATCCACATAGATTCCAGATTCAAATTTATCCCAGTAGCGGTTTGAAAAAGCCCGTTCTGTTTGATTTTTCTGGGTGACTGCATACTCCTCAGCTGACAAGGTCTTTTTCAATTCTTCATCACTTGGTTTGGGATATTTGCTGGCATCAATGACGGGATAGGCCGCCTGATTAACATTGATATGGCAGTAACCATTTGGATTTTTCTTGAGATAGTCTTGGTGGTAATCCTCAGCCACCACAAAATTCTTCAAAGCCTCCTTTTCAACTGCTAGAGGTTGGTCGTATTTCTTAGCCACCTCATCAAAGACTTGGTTGATTACCTCCAAATCCTTGTCATCTGTGTAATAAACACCTGTACGGTACTGGGTCCCCACATCATTTCCTTGTTTATTTTTGCTGGTTGGATTGATAATACGGAAGTAATGAAGCAGGATTTCCTTGAGAGAAATTTTGTTAGCATCATAGGTGACATGGACGGTTTCCGCATGTCCTGTTTGGTTAATCAATTCGTACTTGGTTGTTTCCCCTCTACCATTTGCATAGCCTGAAACGGCATCTGTCACTCCGGGCACGCGTGAGAAGTATTCCTCAACTCCCCAGAAACATCCCCCAGCTAGATAAATTTCGTGTAAGTCTGCATCTTTACTAATTTCTGTTTTTTTCACTGTTTTTCCTCCTTGGCTAACTGACGCTTTCTCAATTTGCGACGTATCTGTCTGCCCTGCATTTCGCATCAATAGAAAATAGAGACCGGTTATGGCTAGGAAAAAAATCCCTGCCAAGACAAACAATTTTACTTTATCATTCATGACTTTTCTCTACCCCATTTCTTTCAATGTCTTTAAAAATCACATCCTTATCCATAAAAACCTGGTTGCGTTTTTGACCAGTTTGCCTTCCTTGTCTACAAAGGCCTGAGTTGGGTAGGAACGAACACCATAACTTTCAAGAGTTTGCCTGACGGATCAATTAAAAACCGGAAAATTTTTATAATCCAAGCCCTTGTACCAGTTCTTAAAGGCCGACTCTGCTTGTTCCCCCTTGTGTCCAGGAGACACCACTGTCAAGACCACATAGTCATCACCAGCTTCTTTAGCGATTTCATCCGTATCAGGAAGGCTGGCTAGACAGATGGAACACCAAGAAGCCCAGAATTTGAGATAGACTTTCTTGCCCTTGTAATCAGACAAGCGATAGGTCTTGCCATCTACTCCCATCAGTTCAAAATCAGCGACTGCCTGACCTTTAGTCGCAGTTTGCGAGCTGACTTGTTCTGTTTTGGATTGCTCCTTCATAGTAGCTTCGTCTGACATGTTTTTAGCCGAACAAGCTGCCAAGCAACAGATTGAGCCTACTCCAAGGAGACATGTTTGCCATTTTTTCATTTCTTCTTCCTCTCTATTCAAATAATGTAGTCAAAATGGAAGCATTCCCCAAAAGCACCAAGATTCCCATCAGGATGATGAGGAAACCACCCACTTTTTTGAGGATCCCGAGGTAAGGATGGAGTTTTCGGAAATGTCTCAAAACATAGCTGGAGGCGAAAGCTAGAACCAAAAATGGTAGCGCCAAGCCCAACGTATAGATCAACATGAGCCCAGCTCCCTGCCATGCACCTGAGCCACCTGAAGCCGCCAAGGCTAAAACAGAGCCCAGAACCGGCCCTACACAAGGCGTCCAAGCAAAACTAAAGGTCAACCCCAGTAAAAACGCCTGACCATAGCCGTTCCCCTTTTGCTCCTGTCTCTTTAGTTGTAGCCTTCTTTCCTTGTATAGTCCCTGAAAATGTAAGACCTCCATCTGGTGCAAGCCCAAGAGAATGATAACCGCACCCGTCACATACTGAAACCAAGAGGCATACAAAAGGTTTCCTAAAAAGCCAGCTCCATAACCCAGTAGGATAAAGATAAAGGAAATCCCCGCTATAAAAGCCAGAGTTCGCAATAAACTAACAATTGAGATTGAAAATTTCTCGCTAGAAGCCTGAGCACCATCTTTATCATCCAACAAGACCCCTGCATAAACCGGTAATAAGGGTAAGATACAAGGAGAAAAGAAGGAAAGAATCCCAGCAAGAAAAACACTGATAAAAAAGAATACATTGTCCATATCTTTTCACCCTTCTTTCTTTTGATAAGTCTATTATAATTCCCAAGCCTAAGAAAAAACAGGGACAATGATAGGAAAAAATAGGAATTTAATCAGTTTATTCAGAAATATGGTACAAAAAAAGCCAGACAAGATCTGACTTTGATAGAAACAGAAAAGAAAATCACCTGTCTTCCCTACTTATCTGGTAATAAATAAGGTCCGCAACGTAGTCTTTTCTCTCCACACCATTGGCAATAGTTTTTAGATAGGACATTCCCGCTTTTTCCATTACACGACCTGAAGCTGGGTTGAGACTGGCATATCGCGCTCTGACCTTTTGAAGGCCTGCTTGAGTAAAACAGAAGTCTAAGACAGCTTTCAAGGCCTCCGTCATCATACCGCGACCCCAATAGTTTTGTCCTAAAATATAGCCAATTTCACAAGAAGAATCATTCTCATCCATTGCAACGATGCTGATATCACCTATCACTTGCTCTGGGTTTTCCTTGAGGCAAATCGCCCATTTGTAATAGTTGGGATTGGCATAAGAGGCAACCCAATTGCGAATTGAGTTTCGAGTCACATCGACATCAGGATGGGGATCCCAGGTGACATAGGTCAGATTCTCAGCAGACGAAGCCCAATTTTCAAACATAGCTTCTGCATCGCTCTCCACAAATCTTCTTAATATCAAACATTCTGTCTGTAACATTTGCGTACCGATTTCTTTCATGATGCGACCTCGCTTCCTTATTTCCGTACTTGGGGTAAAAAGGTCCACTGGACTAACTCTCACTTTTTTATTTCAAGGTGAGAGGCTAAAAACCTCCACTGGAGGTTTTTCTTGCTCTCAAGTTTCAAGGCTCAAGCTAAAAAGGTCCACTGGACCTTTTTACTCCCAAAAGTCATCAAAGACGGTGATGGGTAAGTGACGTTTGTGTTGGCCTTTATGCCACCAGTTTTCAATAATCGCTTGGGCTTCTAGGCTGATTGTTTTGCCTTCTAGGTAGTCATCAATCTCTGCATAAGTGACTCCGAGAGCGACTTCGTCAGCCAAGCCTGGCTTATCTTCTTCAAGGTCTGCGATGGGTACTTTTTCATAGAGGGCAGGATCTGCTCCAAGTTCTTTCAATAGTTGTTTTCCTTGGCGTTTATTGAGTCGGTAAAGAGGGAGAATGTCCGCACCACCGTCACCAAACTTAGTAAAGAAACCTGTGATATTTTCCGCAGCGTGATCTGTCCCAATAACAGCTCCGCTATGTGCTCCTGCAAGCGCATATTGAGCGATCATGCGACTACGAGCCTTGACATTCCCTTTATTAAAATCCGTCATTGGACTGCCTGTAGCCTCTACCGCTAAGGCCATAGTATCAACAGAGTCCTTGATATTAACCACCACACTGACATCTGGTTGGATGAAAGCAAGGGCTTTTTGGGCATCCTCTTCGTCAGCTTGGACTCCATAAGGTAGGCGGACAGCAATAAATTTGTAACTATCATCGCCAGTTTCTACTCGCATTTCTTCCATAGCTAATTGTGCCAAGCGACCCGCTAAAGTCGAGTCCTGTCCTCCAGAAATTCCTAGTACAAAACTTTTAAGGAAGGGATGTTTTTTTAAGTATCTCTTTAAAAAGTCAATGGAACGACGGATTTCTTCCTGGGCGTCAATCACTGGCTTGACACCTAGTTGCTGGATAATGGTCTCTTGCAAACTCATTCTTCTTCTCCTTCGCCAAGGGCTTCCTTGCGCATCTTGTCAATCAAGTCCATCTTATCTTGCCAAATATCACGCGCCAAATCTACTGGATAGTGCTGTGGATTGAGTACCCGTTTATACTCATCCCAAAGCTTGTCAAATTCCTTGCGAGCATAGGTCTGAATCTCCGTCAAACTAGGCAAATTGTAAACCAATTTCCCTTCTTTGAAGATATCCACCAAGAGAGGAACAGCATCAAAATTTCGAACAGTCTTCTTAATGTAAGTATAGGTCGGATGGAACATTTTGATTTCTGTCATGCTGGCAACATCCACACCGTCATAGGTGATGTAGTCGCCTTCTGACTTGCCTTTTTCACGACTGGTAATGCGCCATACTTGCTTCTTACCTGGTGTCGACACTTTTTCAGCATTGCTTGAAAGCTTGATGGTATTGCGCATCTTACCAGTTTCATCTTCGATGGCCACAATCTTATAAACTGCGCCAAGAGCAGGCTGATCATAGGCTGTAATCAGCTTGGTTCCGACACCCCAGACATCAATTTTAGCGTGTTGCATTTTGAGGTTAAGGATGGTATTTTCATCGAGGTCATTGGAAGCGTAAATTTTGGCATCTGGATATCCAGCCTCATCTAACTGTTGACGAACTTTCTTGGAAATGTAGGCAATATCTCCTGAGTCAATACGAACGCCTTTAAAATTAATCTTGTCTCCCAGTTCACGAGCAACCTGAATGGCAGCTGGCACACCGATGCGAAGTGTATCATATGTATCTACTAGAAAGACACAATCACGATGGGTTGAAGCATAGGCCTTGAAGGCTTCATAGTCGTTTCCATAAACCTGTACCAAGGCATGAGCATGAGTACCCAAGACAGGAATGCCAAAGAGCTTCCCTGCTCGCACGTTGCTAGTTCCATTGGCTCCACCAATTACAGCTGCGCGTGTTCCCCAGATAGCCGCATCCATTTCTTGCGCACGACGTGTCCCGAACTCCATCAAGGGTTCATCTTCGATGACCGAACGAATACGTGCTGCCTTGGTCGCTATCAAGGTTTGAAAGTTAACGATATTCAAGAGAGCCGTTTCAACCAATTGACATTGGGCAAGAGGGCCTTCCACCTGTACAATTGGTTCATTAGCAAAAACCAAGTCCCCTTCCTGGGCAGAACGAACCGTCAGCTCCAACTTGAAATTGCGGAGGTAATCTAAGAACGCCCCATGATATCCAAGCGATTCCAAGTAGGCAATATCGCTATCAGAAAAGCGCAAGTCTTCAAGATAATGTACAATTCTCTCCAAACCAGCGAAAACTGCATAACCGTTCTGAAAAGGTTGCTGGCGGAAATAAACTTCAAAAACCGCCTTCTTATTGTGAATTCCTTGGTCAAAATAAACCTGCATCATGTTGATCTGGTACAAGTCTGTGTGCAAAGTTAAACTATCATCTGGATACATCTGTTTTCCTTCTTCCTTGTTTATAAGCCATGAAAGCCTTTAGTAGCTTTCCCACCATCTGATAAATTAGTACTATTATAACACATTTTATCGATATTGATAAAAAGCTAACAAACTATTCTCCACTCTCAAGTTCATCCATATCTTGCTCAAACTTTTTTTGAGCCCATTCGCCATAACTTTTAAGCCCGAGATTGCCGATAAAAACCCAAGGAAGGTAAATCAGGTAAGTAATCACCCAAGCAGACAAGTATTTAAAGTTCAAAGGATTGTGCTGATAAATTTCTATGTTGAATTGATAATTCTGCACCATCAAGAGAGTTGTAATAGCGAGAGTTACCAGCAAACACCCTATAATTGTAAAATGAAAACGACTATAGTAGTTCACACCCAAATCTCGAGCACGGCCGAAAAAGTAAGAAGTTCCAATAATGATAATGATGAGAATCATTCTCGGATTAAAAAGACTTGGTGCTAATACTGCAATCATATAAGATAAAAGCAAGAAAGCTATAGATATATAGAAACTTTCAGCCCCCGCTTTATTCATCAGTTGCTCTTCCCTTTCGTCTAATAATTGATAATAAAAAAATCTATTTTTCATCTTCTTCCTCCCAAACTTGCTGATTTCTGCGATTCAAGTATAGGATAACTCTATCCATAGAATAACTCCCAACGAGATAGATGACAACTGCTAGGACCACTTTTAGGGAGTACTTCCAAGTCAATAGACTGACCAGTTCCTCGCGATTACCTACGATATCAATCAGTAAAATCACTATAGAAAATCCCAAAGCAGATAAAATTCTTTCTTTTCCAGTCTCAACAATATCTCGAATATCAATTCCTACATACATGCGGCGAATAATGGCATACAAACCAACTCCGATCAATAAAAGTAATTCTGGCAAATAGGACAGAAGCGTTAAATTAAAAAAATATAAACTTTGGCAAAAATTTCCAGTGCCAAAAATAGGCACATTACCAAAAGAATTTCTCCTGAAATCTTTCCATCCAATTTTTCCGTACGTTCATCTTTGATTACAAGTTTTTTTCTATTCTTCATCTTCTTCCTCCCAAAATAATTGATCTAAAGTTTTGCCTAAACATCTGCAAATGGACTGGCAAAGAGAGAGACTAGGATTATATTTCCCTGCTTCTATCAAGCCGATAGTCTGCCTCGTAACACCCACAGCTTCTGCCAAATCACCTTGTGTCATATCAAGCTCCACACGAGCTAGTTTTTAACTTTAAATTTTTTTAGCCACTGGCATCCTCCTTCTATTTTTTTCTAAAAAGTTGCGCTCTTTTCAAAATTATTATACCATATATCTAACTTAATGCAATATATAAATGTCATTTTGTAATGTTTTATTAACAAAAAAATACTCTCTATCCTCTTACATGATAGAGAGTATTCGTTCTTTTTTCTACTTAGCTTAGCTCCTCTTCAAAGGAAATAAGTCTAGATCACAAATCCTTTTGGTAATAGTATCTTTTCCCTGTGTAGGGATAGTCTTGCAAGGTAAAAACTTCCTTGTAGCCATGTTTCTGGTAAAAGTCTGGTGCTTGAAACTGGTAAGTATTCACAAAAGCAAAACAACAATTTCGATTCTTGGCTTCATTTTCTGCTTGCTGCAATAGTTTTGAACCGATTCCTTGTCCTCTCAGTTCCTCTTTTACAAATAAATATTCGATTTCCAACCAATTTCCAAAAGTCTCTGCTACCAAGCCCGCCAAGAGATTGCCCTTTTCGTCTTCGACATAAAGATTCAGTGGCTCACTTTCAGCCTCTTCTCTTTTGGAACGATTATAAGCACGAATTTGATTCCCAATTTCTTGCGCTTTCTCGGGCTCCTTATTGTCCAATCTAATGTACATCCCTGTCTCCTTTGATTTTAGGCTAAAATGCCTCAATAATATCTCTAATGAGTAAAAATACTAAAAATATTATAGATTTTTCTGTCTATCAAACAAATTCCACCCTCCTTATGATGATAGTTATTCAATCAACTCAACTCGTAAGGCTTCTATGAGATATCTTAAGAATACCACATATTTAATCAGTTGAGAAGAGACAAACATAAATATTTTTATTCACCTGATGATTTCAAATCAATTACCATGCATTTTTTTCTACTTCCAAGGAAAGAGAAGACAGATTTCTTTGGTTTGTATAGAAGAGAATTTGCTTGCTCTAAATCAAATATTTAAAAATAAAAGCTTACGTCACTAATGCTCTTGAATTCCCTGTCCTGAGTTACATTAAAGGTAATCAGCAAACATTACAAATATGAAAGAAGTGAGTTTTTAGATATTAAAACTTCAAAAATTTAAATCTAATATGGTCATCGTTTTCAATGCCAAGAAAAAGAGAAGCAAGGTGATTCTCCCTCGAGTTTAGTTATGAATCACTCACTTCCACTGTCATTGAAATCTAAAAACAAGTAGTCTGTCATAGAACTACTTGCTTTACTTTTAAATCAAAGGTTAGATATTACTTTTATCTTTTTTATCTGAAGATTTGTCCGTAGTTTTATCTTTAGACTTTGGAGAATTATTGCGGACAATTTTGTCATATCCTTCTGTATAGTCAATCAATTCAGTTGCTAGAGTACGATAATCTTCTTGAGAAATGAGCCAGTTGCCATCCTTGTCCTTGGTTAATTTGATTTCTGTATCAAAATCCCCAGTAGTAAAAGGTGTATGAGCTAGATTTGGATCTACGTCGCTATAGATAGTGAAATCATTCTTGAAGAGGTGTTCGAAAATCCAGTAAGAGATTAATGTTTGATAACGCTTGATGTCAACATCTGAACCGGATTGGTTGTACTTACCTAAGTTGTCAATGCCTCCAATTAGAGTCGTAAGAACTTCCCTTGTAGATGAAGCCAATCCCTTAGAGTGCAACTTTTTAGAGTTAAAAGTAACAGTTGCTGTATTACCGGATTCATCTACCTTCACATCTTTAACTGAATAAGAACCAATATCTTGGTATAATCTACGTCTCATTTTCAAGAAACCTGAAATTGTTTCTTCTGGTGTTTCTACAGGAAAATCTTTGTGCCATTGTACTGAGTAGGTAGATGCAGGCGAAAGACCTTCTTCTTTAATTTTTTCACTTGTTTGAACTGCAAATATGGCCTCAGTCCATTTTTCATAGGTTTCACCATAAATCTTCTTGAATCGTGCAGAGTCGCTAGTAAGAACTGAGTCTAAGAGAATCTCAGCATCTTTTGTGACTTTCTCTTTAACTTCTGCTGCTTCATCCTTCTTCTCAACTTGTTCTGTTTTCTCCTTGTTATCAGAAGAAGCTTCAGATGACTGTTTAGACAATGCAGAACATGCACCCAAGACAACTGTTGAAAGTGCTAAGATACTTAGTAACTTAATCTTTTTCATGTTTCACCTCTTTATGAAAATTTACTCTTGGAGACCACCTCCAAGGATAGTTATTTAGAAAAACACTGGGTTCATCTAACGGAGAATGGGGGATTCGAACCCCCGCGCCGGTTACCCGACCTAACGATTTAGCAAACCGTCCTCTTCAGCCTCTTGAGTAATTCTCCACTAACACACTAAAATAAATAGGATACAACAAAGGATACAATTTAAAAAAATTACACTGTATTCCTGTTCAAAATGGAGCCGGTGGGAGTCGAACCCACGTCCAAACACCTGCCAACATAGTTGTCTACAACCATAGGTTATGTATTATTTTAACAGCTCCTCGACACATAACTCAAACCTAGGAACTGCGAGTCTATCAATCTCTTATCAAACCACTAGACAAGGCTTAATCGTATCTCGCTAATCATAAGACCTGTCATTGAACACGAGCAATCCAAATCGGGTCACGCCTGCTGGTTTTTAGGCAGCTAGAGCGTAAGAAGTGTTATTTTTTGCAGTTATATTTAACTGAGCGTTTACGTCGCCACACGGGTTGCAAAATATGCCTCATAATGCCTGTCGAATCCGTAACGACCCCAAGATTATAGAACTATTATAACCTATCTTCATAAAAAATGCAAAATCAAGCCAATTCTTTAGAAAAGATACATTTTCAAAGCATCTGATAGGGCTTGATAACCTGCTACACTTAGATGGAGACCATCTGTTGTATAGGCTGATTTAAGTTGTCCCTCTGTATCTGTCAAACTACCATAAATCGGTACAAAATCTACTTGCATATAGGCGGAGGCTAGAGCCTCATAGGCCTGATTCCATTTTCTAATCTTTTCATTGGTACGAATATAGACTGTCTGCTTGTATTCTTCTCCTTCATTGACCGGCAGAATCGAAAGGAGCTTTATTTGTGACAGTGGATAATCTCGGTTAAGCGATTGAATCACACCTTCAAGATTATCCAAAGCATCATTCATGGGAATATCTTTTCCGATATCGTTTGTCCCAATTAGGAGAATAATTTGATCGACAGCATCACCATAAAGATGGGCATCAAGGTTATCTAGTAAAAGTCCTGTCTGGTATCCTCGAATCCCTCTATTGACAATCGTTTTTGCAATCCCGAGTAACTCTTGGAAAGGGTAATATTCTACAATCGAATCGCCGATAAAGATGATATCTGGCTCTAGGACAGAGATTTGATTCAATTCACGATACTTGGTTTGAATCTTTGCCTGCTCTTTTAGGAGCCAATTTTCTAATAACTGTACTGCCACCTTATCCCTCTTTCTCTAACCAATTTTCTAGGACCTGATAAACGCCTCCTTGGCTGTTAGCTGGAGCTAGGGCAGTTGCAACTGCCTTGGCCTCATCATCAGCATTTCCCATAGCATAGGCAATTCCAGCCATCTCCAACATCTCAACATCATTTTCGCTATCACCAAAAGCCATAACTTGTTCCGATTGCAAATTCCAGCGCTTGAGTAATTCTTCCAATCCCCAAGCCTTGTGAACACCAGCCTGTAGGATATCGATACAACCATAACCACTGGAAACAGCTCTTACACGACCATCAAATAAATCATTGATTTCCTGCAAAACTGAACTAGAACGTTCTTCACCAACGACCATGCTCATCTTTAGCACTCCACCAAAGAGGTCTGAGTTTAGCTCATCCACAAAATTGGTCCTTTGGTAAAGTTTTTCAATCATCTCTGGAGTCATAAATTTTTCAAGGTCTGTAAAAACAGTTCCTTTTTTGACAAAACTCCCATTCATACTGGTGACGACGAACTGATCTCTACACTCCCTCCCTTTAAAATGAACTAAAGCCTTGTCAACCATAGCATCATCCCAGGTCTGAGCCTGAAGCAATGTACCGTGTTCAAAAATACGAGCACCATTGGCAACGACTAGGACAACTCTACTCGCCAAATGTTTAAGCAATTGTCTCATCCGATGGACTTCATTTCCTGTCGCAATGACAAAACGGATACCTCGCTCATCTAATTGATCTAAAATCTTTTCTAAACGTGGCAAGTCCAGTTGCCCTCTTGGATCCAGCAAGGTCCCATCCATATCCGTTGCAATCAATTTAATCGTCATCTCGTCTCCTTTAGGGCGAGTTTCTACCACTTCAACCCTACATGTTCATTCATTTCTTTATAAGCTGTGTCAATTCGTTCCTTGGTCGTCTCATCCAACTTGTCACGGTGACTGCCCCCCTCGATGAAGTCCTCTAGGATATAGGTCTGATAGAGGAAGAGCGGATAGCCTTCTGGTGAATAAGTTCCTTTTGGAGTTCGATTGACCCAAGTCGGATGCGCTTTGGCAGTTTCAATCCTTGTCTTTCCATCTTTTTTCTTAATAGTCACATCCATGAGAACACCGCGCTCTGTCCACCTGGCATTTTCCTCATCTTGCATGGTTTCAATGCGCTGGTTTGAGAGGAAATTTCCCATGGAATAGATAATGAGTTTCTTGTCTCCATCTTTTTCAACCGTTTCGGCAGGTTCAACGACATGAGGATGCCCTCCAAAGATAATATCAGCTCCCCAGTCCACCATCTTGTGGTACAGTGTTTTCTGTTCTTCCGTTGGTTCCAGCTGGTACTCAATTCCCATCTGAGGCATCACAACAGTGATATCCGCTTCTTTCTCTGCACGCTCGATTTCCGCCTTCATCTTTCTTCGTCTAAGTCAGAAAGATAGCGATTATAGTCCTCTTGAGAAATATACTGCTCAATGCCATTAAAGCCATAGGAATAGGCCAAGAGGGCTACCTTGATACCGTTGACTTCCTTGATAACAAGGGGAGACTCGTCCCGTGGTTTCTTTGTGTAAACTCCGATAGGCGTCATCCCTGCCTTTTCAATAGCTTGAGCTGTTGAGACCACTCCCTCTATCTGAGAATCGAGGATATGATTGTGGGCCAAGTCTAAAACCTGATAGCCTGCCTCCTTAATCGCATCCATTACCTCACCAGGTGCATTAAAAAGAGGATAACCTGCTAAATAGTGGTCCTTGTTCACCGTTCCTTCAAAGTCACCAATCACCAAGTCCGCTTGTTTGAGCCAGGGTTTTACATACTCAAAATTTTCATGAAAATCATAAGTCCCATCTTCTTTTAGAGCTGTTCGGTAGATGGGGATATGGTAGAGAAGGTCACCATTTGCCATGATACGGGCTGTCTTTTCATCAGAATCATTTTCCTTGAATTGACTAGAAGTACTTGCAGAATCAACTGGATTCATTCCCTTGTTGTCTTGTACTGCTCGAACTAACAAGTTCAGCCCCATGGACAAGGCAACTGCCAGCAACAACACTGTAATAAACTGGGCATTGGTCCAAGATTTATATCTCCTAAAGAAACTAATACTAGCCTTCAACAATCCATAAAGAGGACCATGAGGCCGTCTATTTTGTCGTTTTTCCATCTGTATTCTCCCTTGCTTTCTTATGCAAGTCTTTTCTTTTATTATACCACAGACAAAAGAGGAATACCGTTTATTATATTATTTTTTAGGAACTTCTGCGACTTTCTTTCTCGCCTATTTTGTGTTATCATGTAGAGGTAATGAAAGGAGAGAAAATGTCTGCAATAGAACGTATTACAAAAGCTGCTCACTTAATTGATATGAACGATATTATCCGCGAGGGGAATCCGACTCTTCGCGCAGTTGCTGAGGAGGTCACTTTCCCACTATCTGATCAGGAAATCATCCTAGGTGAAAAAATGATGCAATTCCTCAAACATTCTCAGGATCCTGTTATGGCTGAGAAAATGGGACTCCGTGGTGGTGTTGGACTTGCTGCTCCCCAGCTGGATATCTCAAAACGCATTATTGCCGTCTTGGTCCCAAATATTGTAGAAGAAGGCGAAACTCCACAGGAAGCCTACGATTTACAAGCCATTATGTACAATCCAAAAATCGTCTCTCACTCTGTTCAGGACGCTGCTCTTGGCGAAGGAGAAGGTTGCCTATCTGTTGACCGTAACGTGCCAGGCTACGTTGTCCGCCATGCCCGCGTCACTGTCGATTACTTTGACAAGGACGGCGAAAAACATCGTATCAAGCTCAAAGGCTACAACTCCATCGTTGTCCAACATGAAATTGATCATCTAAACGGAATCATGTTTTACGATCGTATCAATGAGAAAGATCCGTTTGCTGTTAAAGATGGTTTACTAATTCTGGAATAAAGAAAATCCCGTTGCAATGTACTGCCCCCAAAAAGTTAGACAGAAGAATCTTACTTTTGCGGTGCGGTACATTGAACGGAGTTTTTTTCTTATGCTCCCCACGCAATCAAGAGATACATGAGGCTAGAACCAAACATATCTGCTAGAGCATGCATGAGGAAAAATGGCAAGAGATTTTTGAATTTATACTTGTATAAGAAGTAATAGAATAAGCCATAAACGACACCAATAACCAGTGCCCACACCAATCCTTGATAAGTGTGAAAAGAAATCCGAATGATGGTAGAATAAAGCAAAACCCACCACTTGTACTTTTCTCTCACTGATGTCAACAATCCTAGAAAGAAAAACTCTTCATAGAAGCCATTTAGCAAGGCATAGGCAATTGCCATCGGACTAAGCGCTAGGAATTTCCGTATAATTTCCATGGGATTTATGTGGGCAAAAAGAGCTGGATTTAAGTAATTGTATTCACCAGTTAGTGTCGTCACCAAGTCTCCAAACAATCCCACAATGGCAAATACAAAAGGAACCCAAAAGAGAAGGGACCAGGTCCAACGAATGGGAAGTTGTTTGAAATCATAATTTCGAATCAAAAGGTAAAGAAAGATCAAGGTCAGAAGTATCACTTGCAAGGTGAAGTTGCTCGAATAGCCTACTCCCTCGCCGACAGTATTACTTACCGTATCCATTGTAGTTGACAGACCTGTCGGAAACATACTTGCTAAAAAGAGCTTCGTTGACCGAATGATAAACTGGCCAAACATTAGAACTGTAATAATCAGAATATCAAACCATCTCAAGTAGCGCAGGGGCTTAGTTAGGTGAATACTTTTTAAAATTTTCATATTTTCTCCTTCTAGCAGTTAGAAATTAGTTTATTGTAAGAAAAAGAAACTTAAAAATTTTATAAAATTCAACTCCCATTCCTTATCTGTAATCAATACTCGATAGGATATTCAAACCAACCACTTTTTACGAGTAACTCGTTTCTCATTCAACCTTCCGTTTATTTTCTAGCAACAAATCTTTCAAAGAAATGATAGTGACTGCAAGCAAAATCATGGCCATACCAACAAAATCAATCGCATAGAATTGCTCCTTCATAATCAGAAAGGCAAAGAAAACAGCTGAGATGGGCTCTATGGAAGCCAATAAACTGGACTTAACAGGGCCTATCAAACTAGCTCCCTTTAGGAAAGCTGTGTAGGCAAATACTGTTCCAATGATGATAATGCCAGCAAATGCAAAAAGAAAATCCAGGCTGGTCGGTATACTGGCCTGCAAAACTCCTGTGAAGGGAATAGCCACCAAACCAGAAATAACCATGCCTACACCAATCACCAAGATACTCCCCCATTTCTTAATCAAAGCGATAGGAAGGATGATATAGAGTGCATAGGTCAAGGCAGAAAAGAGTCCCCAGAAAAGACCAGCAGGTGTGACCGACAACTGGTCAAGTTCCCCATGCGTTGCAATAAGAAAAGTTCCTCCAATTGCTAAACCAATTGAAATAATCTCTGCCAGAGTCGGTGCTACCTTGTCCTTGATACAGGTATAAATCAAGATCCCAACAGGACATACATACTGGAGAACCGTCGCCGTTCCAGCATTGGTCTCCTGAATGGCAGAAAGATAGGCAAACTGGTTTAAGAAAAGTCCAAACAAGGCAAATAACAAGATAGAGAAAAGGCTTTTTCTGTCTTTTAAAAAAGCAAGGAGTTTATCCTTTGCGGTCGCATAAGTTAAAAATACCAGGACCAATCCTGCAATAATGAGCCGCAGATTGGTCAAGACTAGAGCGGAAATTCCGTGTGCCATCAGGTATTGGCCACTGGTTCCAGACAAGCCCCAAGCAATGCCTGCAACTACTGTGAATAGCATTCCTTTTACGGTTTTTGACATGCTTTCTCCCTACTCTTCCCTACGAATCATATCCATGACTTGATTTCGATCGATTATCCACTGGGCACGCTCATCCTTCTCATACGTTCGATTGGATAAAAAGATAGCGGCTTCCTGTTTCTCTCGGTTCCACATGATGAAGGTACCTGTATAGCCCGTATGGTCCAGCCAGTCTCCCTCCAGATTCCAGGCTAGCGAACGCTCCTTATCATCTAAGAGAGAAAAATTTCGGCTTAAGTTTTCAGCAAAATCGTCTTTCAAGTAATGTTCTAGAAAGATTTGCAAATCCTTAATAGTTGAAAATAAACCTGCACTTCCAGCATGTTTTCCCAAAAGACGAGCTTTGGGATCGTGAATACTGCCTGCCTCTACTCCCCTCACTGTCGGTACAGCAAGCTCAACAGGGCCAAACATGGTTTCCTTCATCCCCCATGGGTTCAAAACTTGTTCTTTTATAATCTGATTCAAGTCTTGTTCAAAGATTTTTTCCAAAAGAAAGCCCAAGAGTAAAAAATGAACATCCGAGTATAGAAAAGTAGGCTGATCACGTCTATTCAGATGAAACATGGCTTCTCTTAATTCCTCAGCACCTAACTGGTCCCTATTGGGAATAAAGGGGTCCAAGTCTGTTGCGTGGGTCAAGAGTTGACGAATAGAAATATCTGGGTAATCACATTCAGGAAAAAAATCCGTCACTGGTCGATCAATATCTAATTTGCCTTGCTGCCACAAGAAGGTAAAGACTGTCCCTACTCCCACGACCTTACTCACACTGGCCAGGTCGTAGACCAGCCCTAACTCTGTTTTTAATCCTTTCTCAGGATTACTCAAGCCTAGGTAGGATTCTCTCCATTCTCCGTCCTTAAAATACGCAAAAGAGGCCCCGGGATAGACCCCTGCCTCGATTTGTTCTTCTATTTTTCTTAGAATTTTTGTCCACTTCATGCTTCTTCAAACCACAATTCGATGTTATTGGTATCTTTACCAAGGAAGAATTTTTCAGACTTTGGAATAAAATAGTCTGTGCCTTCAAATTTCTGACGAAGACTAGTTAAATCTAGATCCTTTACCAAAAATTTCAGCATAGACAAGTCCCAAGTAACATTGTTTTCAACAGCCAAATCTGGCCCTTCACCTTGAGTAAATGTGATAACTGTACCCACTTTTTCAGGAGCAAGTATACTCTCCGTCCCCTCAGGTAAGCGCACCTCCATAGAAATCTCAAATTGACTCAAATATCTTATACTTGTATTTGAAGAAAATTCAGGAACAGTTTCCAGTGGAACCAAATCTTTAATATGATTTTCCGCATGAACAAGAATCACATCCTGTTCAGGAGAAACAATCTCAAAAGCATAACCACGACTTCCTTTAAATAGGCGAGAAAGAGACTTCATCTGTGAAAGAAGACCCTCGATTTCAGATGGATCCTTCACCTTGACGACTAGTCTGGCTAGTTTTTTTAGCCCTTCAACTTTCCGAGTACGCATACTTGGAGCCTCTTCCAGTATCAACTTTTCAACACCTGTTTGGTCACCAAGTGAGAGGAAGGCTGATTCTTCTAATAAGGGCTTCATCCCTAAGGTTTCAATATAAAATCGTTCATTTAATTTTCGGTTATTGACCTTCAAAGTCGGAATAATTTGTATCATTTGATTTCCATTCATAACTTCCTCCAACTCTCTTTATTTTAAAGGATTTTAAGATTTTTTACAAGCTATTCCACTTAAATTCCAGAATTTTTTACAAAAATTTCCGGTAAAAAAACTGGGGTTCCCCAGTTTCATTTCTTATAGGTAAAGTAGTTTAAATAGTGCTACTGCTGCAATACCTGCTGCAATTGGAGCCAAAACTGGAACCCATGCATACCACCATTTTGAATCACCCTTGTGTTGACCAAGAACTGATTTTGGAAGGAGTTCGTGAAGAAGACGTGGTCCGAAGTCACGAGCTGGGTTCAAACCAGGTCCAGTAGGTCCACCAAGTGAAGTTACCAAGGCCATCACTAGGAAACCAAGTGCCAAGTGTGCAACTGAGATCCCAGCAGCTGTATGTGGAGCTACTTGAGCTTTCACTGCCAATTCACTTAAATCAACAGTTTGTCCAGCTTGAGTAGCCATTTGTTTCATGTATTGAAGAACCTCAGCACCGAAGAAGTTTTTAGTCAAACCAAGTGCTGCAAAGAAAAGAACAAATGAACCTACAAACTCATTGAGGAAACCGTTAACAGTAGCTGCAAAACGTGATTCTTTTGTACCGTGGTCGATGCTTGAAATTGTTGAGAAGGTACCCAAGATATTGTTTGGGTTTTCTGTTTTCAAGTAGTAAGGACGGTGAGTCGCTACAACCAAAGCTTGACCGAAGATTGCTCCCAAAACTTGCGCTAGAATGTAAAATGGTACTTGATCCCAAGAGAAAAGTCCGCTAACAGCAAGTCCAAGAGTGAAAGCTGGGTTGATGTGGTTACCAGAAACGTTACCGAACATCAAGGCTGGGATCATAACCCCCATACCATAACCAACAGCGATAACGAGCCAGCCACTTTGGTGACCTTTCGTACCTTTAAGTTCAACGTTAGCAACTGCACCATTACCAAGAATGATCAAAAATAGCAGTTCCCAAGAATTCTGTGGCATATTTAATAGCCCATGTAAAATCCATTTGATAGATTCTCCTTAAATTTTTTTAGACAATCCTTATTCTATCAATTTTTTTAGGCCTTTTAGCAATATCTTTTCTAAAAAGAATCTATGGAAAACGCTTTATTTAACCTATGTTTAAGAAAAAGGATAAAAGAAGTCAAACTCCTTTCATCCTTTTCATTAATCTTGACGTTGACCAAAGTCTGCAATCATCTGCTCCATCTCTTGACGGCTTGGAGTTGTTAGCATATAAAGGTAATCCCCTTGTAGCTCTGCAAAAAGCTGCTGGCATAATTTTTTTGACCTTGAATTGTTGGCTATACTTGGTAAGCAAGTCTTCTTCTGAATACACATAGTTGACATTGGCACGACGTGAAGTTGCCAAAGCAATACTGGGGCTCAAACTCTGATCTTGGAAACTCTTCTCCTGCTACAATAGCCGCATAACCACGATAGAGGTCCAAGGAGTGAGCAAAGTTATAAACATCAATGGTAAAAGCCACCCGCAGGACGGTTATTGTACTCAATGGCGATATAGTCGTCCCCTTCACGGAAGAACTCAATATGGAAAAAACGTTCTTTCATACCAAATTCCTTGACAATGGCCTCACCATACTTGCGCAGTTTGGGGTCCATATCCTTGAGGACATAGTAGGAATTGTCCATCTTATAAATCATCAGATCAAGTGGTGTATAGGCATAGTCAAAAGTTGTTGAGAAGACAATCTGACCATCCTTATCCACTAGTCCATCAAAGGTACAGATTTCGCTGGAAGTGACAAATTTCTCAAAGAAATAAACGGTTGAACGGTCCCATTCTTGCTTGAAGTGATTGATATCGTCTTCTGTCTCAAGCTTAAAGGTGGCTGCTGCTCCCACTCCATTATCAGGTTTAGCAATCATTGGTAGGCCAATCGTCTCAACTGCTTGGTCGACATCTGCTTCTGTCTGGATAACAGCTCCAGGTACCACAGGGACACCTGCTTTTTTGAAAAGTTTCTTCATCTCAGACTTAAACTTGGTTTTTTTGAGATCCTCTGGTTTGGCACCAAAGACATTGAATTGTTCTCTAAGTGTTGCGTCCAACTCAAGCCAGTATTCATTGTGGGACTCAATGCGGTCGATAGGACCATGCTTGTAGAAAAGAAAAGCTACTGCACGCTTGACTTCATCTATATTCTCAAGATGGTCTACACGGAAATACTCGGTCAGGCTATTACGCAAAGGCTCATCCAGTTGCTCGTAAGGTTCTTGACCAATCCCCAAAACTGTGATACCTTTATTGGCTAGTTCAATAGTAAACTGTTGAAAATTTTGTGGATAGTAGGGAGAAATAACAAGGTAATTCATAGGCAACTCCTTTTATAGATACAGGTGTCCAAGAAATAGGGCATTTGTTTACGCCACCATTCCCAGTCATGGGCGACATCGTGTCCCCATTCCGCAAACCAGGCTGGAATTTGTTTCTGGTCAAAGGCTTCTTTGAGCTTGTAGAAGGATGGCAGACCATCTTGTTCCCAAGCACCAAGACCCGTACAGACGACAATCTCCGCCTGACGGTAACGATCGATAAACCAGCCGTCATTCTGATTCCAAATATAATCTACTGGCGAGTTCTGGTAAATAGCATCATCATTGTAGTAATCACCGACAAAGAAACGTGCGTCGTAAACACCACTGAGAGCAATCACCTTGGTAAAGACATCCGGATGCTGGAGGAAGAAATTGAGTGCATGGTAGGCCCCCATGGAGCAACCTGTCGTCATCATACCGTCAAACCAACCTGTCTTATGCTTGATAAAAGGAATGGCCTCCTCAATCACATAGCGTTCGTAGGCACGGTGCATCTCTGCTTGGTCATGACCATTTTTCCAAGTGGCCAACCAGCTCTCACTGTCAACACTGGATAGGGTAAAGAACTGAACACGACCTTCTTCGATAAAGGAAGCACAGGCATCAATCATGCCAAAATCATAGTATTCATTGTGACTGCCACCAGATGAAGCAAAAACCACGACTGGAATCCCAGCGTGTCCATAACGGTTGAGATACATTTCACGGTTGAGGTGGCCACTCCAGTGGCTAAGATGTTCAATATGCATTGGCTTTCTCCTTTCCTAAGTTACCATTTCTCTGCAAAAAAACGAAGACAGTCTGGTAAATTTTCCGACCAAGGGATCTCACTATGGATAGCACCAGACTGAACTTTCAAAACAAGATTATCCAAGTGTACTCCTCCTGCAATCAAATCATGGTAATAGCGAAGTGATGAGTCGATATAGGCTTGCTTGATATTGCCAGCCATCAAGGTCTTGTCTGTATCATCTGCTTCTTCCGTTCCAACATAGATGAAAATACGCTGATCAGGCGACAGTTTCTTGCGCTCGATATAGCGGTTAAAGGCTTCTTGGTGGAGCCAGTTAGCAGATGAGAAGACACCTAGACAACCAATTCGGTCTTGGTACTCTAATCCGATAAACTGGGTAATATTGCCTCCTAGTGACGAACCAATCATAGCCGTATGCTGCCGATCAGCTTTGGTTCGGTAGGTCTCATCGATAAAAGTCTTGACCACTTCCATGACAAACTCAGCATACTCCACGCCCTTACCGCCAAACTGCTGGCCTGGGATAGGAGATTCTTGGAACTTCCAAGCCGCATACTCATTCATCCGTCCCATTCCATCATTGTCAATAGCAACAACAATCATGCGACTGATGTCTGGGTTTCGCTTAATAGCTGGGATTATCTTCCAAGAGTGTCCAATATAGGATTCCTTGCTGTAAAAGACATTTTGCCCGTCATGAAAATAGACAACAGGGTAAAAACGGTCTGTGTCTTTCTCGTAATCCTTAGGCAGAAGAACACGCACACGACGCTCTTTTCCTGTATAAGGAACCTTGAGTTTGTGTTCTTTCATTTTTAAGTAAAAGTAGGAATGATTCATTGTCAGAAAACTCTCTATATTCAAAATTTTATCTCATTATACCATAAAAATAGAAAAAAAGTCAGTAAATGTCCATTTTAAGGATAAATAACTAACTTTTTCATATATACTTTCTGAATTCTTCTGGTTTTTCTGATTAGAGGAGATTATCAATCAAGTTATCGACTTCATCTTTTTCAGCTTGAGGTGTGATCTTAGTAATCGTAATCCCTACCACTGCCCGCTCAACCAAACCTTCAACATCCATCCGTTTTTCATACTGCTCAGCATTTTCTATCTTAGGATTGGTCTTAGGACGGTCAGGCGCAAAAATAGTACAGCAGTCCTCAAAAGGCTGGATAGAAATTTCAAAGGTATCAATTTCCTGAGCGATGTCAATGATTTCCAACTTGTCCATAGTAACCACAGGGCGAATGATAGGAGTGTTGGTCACAGCGTTGATAGCCTGCATGCTTTCCAAAGTCTGGCTTGCCACCTGACCAAGACTTTCCCCATTGATAATGACCAGACCCTTTCTCACTTCACGGATACGGTCGGTAATCCGCATCATAAAACGACGCGTCAAGGTCATGAGATAGGCTTCTGGCGCCTTGGCCTTGATTTCCTCTTGAATTTCAGTGAAAGGCACTTCGATAAATTGGATATTGCCACCAAACTTGGTCAATTTGCGGGTCAAGTCCTGCGCTTTCTTAAGGGCACCGGGACTAGTATATGGTGGACTAGCAAAGTGAACGGCTTCGATATCTACCCCACGTTTAAGGGCAAGATAACCCGCTACAGGTGAGTCAATGCCACCCGACAACATAAGCATCCCCTTACCAGAAGTTCCCACTGGCAAACCACCTGCTCCACGAATGGTCTCATAGGAAAGATAGGCCGCCTCCTCACGAATCTCCACTTGAAGAGTGATATCAGGATTTTTCATTTGGGCTTGAATAGTTGGAATTACGTCGAAAACAGCTCCACCAAGGGTTTGATTGAGTTCTCGACTGTCCAATTCAAAGCTATGGTCGCTACGTCTACTAGAGATTTTAAAGGTCATGCCTTCCTTGTAGATGTCTTTCATAATCTCTTGGACGGCAGTTTTGAGCGTTACAACTGACTTTTCTACTTTGTAAACTGGAGAAAAGTTTTGAATGCCAAAGACTTGTTTGAGAGATTCTGCTACTGCTGTATAATCCGCTCCGTTAAGATAAGCATGGGCACGGTCGCGATCAGCGATCACCTTGACTTGGGGATAGATGGACAAAACGTCCGAAATGTTATTGCGAAGTTTATTGATGAAACGCATACGATTTTTTCCCTTGGTTGAAAGCTCTCCGTAGCGAATCATAATTTCTGAATACTGCATGAATGCTCCTATCATCTTACTTTTCTAGTTTGATTGTAAATTAATTTTAGCTTGGTCAAAAACTGCTCAACCTGACTCATATCATTTTCCAGGTCTAGACTGAGGCGTACAGCTGACTGGGCCTTATCCTTGTCCACTCCCATAGCAATCAAGGTACCCGCAGGTTTTCCTGCTTTGGACGAACAAGCAGAGGTCGTTGAGATGAAAATATCATAGTCTTCAAAGGCGTGAACGATAACTTCTCCACGAACACCCTTAATCCCAAAAGTCAGGATATGAGGGGCAAAGTCTTCCTCATCTGAAAAGACAAAAATGTCTGGATAGTCCAGAAGCGCTTGGCGAATGACTGATTTCATCTGTCCTGTCTTACTAGTAAAGAGATCCAGCTTTTCCATAGCCAAACGGAGAGCCTTGGCTGTTGCGGCAATCCCTGCAACATTTTCAGTTGTCGAACGATAGTCGCGCTCCTGACCTCCACCAGTCAATAGAGGCGTAATCTTCTTGCCAGACTTGATATAGACAAAGCCAACACCTCTGAGACCGTGGAACTTATGACTCGAGAAGGTCGCAAAATCCACTCGTTCTGTCAGATACTTTTCAGTTGGAATTTTAGCAAGTGCTTGAACTGCATCAACGTGGAAGGAAATGGTTGGTTTATCAGCTAAAAGTTCTGAAATAGCTTGAATAGGCTGGATAGAGCCGATTTCATTGTTAACTGCCATGATCGAAACGAGGGTCGTATCTGATCGAATCAAACTTGCTAGAGCCTTGACATCTACAAATCCCTTCTCATCAACTGGGGCAATATCCACCTCAAAACCTTGACTTTTCAGCCAGAGGGCTGACTCCTTGACTGCTGGATGCTCAATAGCTGATATGATGATGTGCTTGCCAAACTGGGCTTTTTCAAAGGCCACACCCTTGATGATCCAGTTATCTCCTTCTGTTCCTCCAGAGGTAAAGAAGATTTCATCATTCTTCTTGCCAATCAAATCTGCAATCTGCTGACGGGAAGCATCTAAAATTCGAGTTGCCTGGTCTCCCAAACGATGGAGACTAGAAGGATTTCCTACAATTTTCGAAGCGACCTGCATATAGGTCTCTAGAGTTTCAGGATAAGGTTTGGTTGTCGCCGAATTATCAAAGTAGATCATGTTTTCTCACGCTTTCTAAAATCACTCCCTCTATTGTATCACGAAAAGAGACCTGCGACAAGAAAGGGCAATTCCTCTTTTTTTAAGATTTTTTTAAAGAAATGAGGTATAATAAATCATAATCAAAGGAGAGTATCATGTCTAACTATCGTAGAACTTCAAAACCAAAAACTGAACACATCAAAAAGGGATTTACTGTCTTTCAAAAACGATTGCTACCATCGGTAGTATCCTTGGTCTGATCACTGCCACTATCACCATCATGAACGCAATGGATAAAAATAAAAAAGAGGAGCCAACCACTCCTCAACAAACGACAGTCATTAGAGAAATTCAAAAAGAGGCTCCTACAGATACAAATAGCCCTACGCAAAAACAAACTCCAAACCAAGATGCACCGCAAAAAGAAGAAACCCAACCTTCTAGTAGTAAAGAGGAGAAAACAAAAGAGGACGGTACAAGCAAAATTGAACAAAAAGACACTTCCTCATCAAATAGCCCAACAAGTGAGACTGGGACAACTGCAAGTAATGGTGGCTCCTAAACTCAAACATTTACCAGCACTTAGAGCTGGGTTTTTCGTATCATAGAAAAAATCAGGAATAAACGTTCCTGATTTTTTTGTAGTTATTTAGGATAAATGATTTTACAAAAATCATCTGTCCAAAGGAATTTTATCGTTTAGTTTCTCTTTCTGTTTCTGATGAAAGCAGCTGAGAAAATTAAAGCTAGACCACCTAACAAAGCTAGAGCAGTTGAGTTTTGTTCCCCTGTAGCTGGAAGTTGTCCCTTCTCTTCAACAGCAACCGTTTGAGGTTTTTGCTCTTCTTCTTGGTTATTAGAAGCAGAAGGATTTACATTCTCATCAACAGCTGGAGGAGTATCATTGCTTGCTGCCTTATAGACGATAGCGTAAGCGGTCAAGTCTGCTGTTGTAAATTCAAGTTTACCATCTTGGATAATGTAAGCGAGTTCTTGCAAGTTCTTGCTTGGAGTAATAGCATAAAGTGCCTCCACTTCCCCTGAAACTGGCAATCTAACAAGAAGATTACCGTTTGATTTAACCACTTGTCCTTTTTGGTTCTTAAGTTGAAGGTTATATACATCATACTTCTTACCAGACAAATTCTTGTTAGTCTCTGAATTACTTTCTACTTGATCAACATCCGCCAGTTCCTGACTTTTTCCGATAATTTCGATATTTCCGGTCTTATCTACTACTGCTTTCAACGAATCCACTGTAGGTGCCGCTTCTGTTCCTACTGTACCTAGTGGACCTGTGTACTCTGGAAGTTCCACTGTAGGTGCGGCTTCTGTTCCTACCGTTCCTAGTGGACCTGTGTACTCTGGAAGTTCCACTATAGGTGCCGCTTCTGTTCCTGCCGTGCCTAGTGGACCTGTGTACTCTGGAAGCTCCACTGTAGGTGCCGCTTCTATTCCTACCGTTCCTAGTGGACCTGTGTACTCTGGAAGTTCCACCGTAGGTGGTGCTTCTGTTCCTGCCGTGCCTAGTGGGCCTGTATATTCAGGAACTTCAAGAACTGGTGGTTGCTCTTCACCCTTGCTACTTGTAGGAGCGTCTGGTTTCGGAGCAGAATCTTTTAATTGATTGAGATAATCTGCAAAGTATTTCACCATTCTTTCCGTCAAGAGATGATTATCCGTCGCATATTTCATGCTCGCCTGAACTCCAGCCACTTCCTCTTGATTTTCTTTGTCTGTCAATTTTTGAGCTTTAGCTAAAGCTGCTTCATAAGTTGACAAGTCAAGAGGTGTTTCTGCTACTTGTGGACGAGTAAAGATGAGTTCCGCTGCAGATTGGTATTTATCTCCACCATCTCCGTAAGTCTTGGTACCTGTAAGGACAATTTCTTAGCCTTAATTGTCTTGCCAAAGTCAATATCTTTCGGCTTATTGTTATCAGGCAAGTCCGTCGCAGTGAAAGTGTGCTCCTTGCCAGACTCATCTGTCACAACCAGTTTCACATCTCTCAAGTTACCGTTTGAACCTGAACCACGTGGAACATAGCGAAGTCCTGTGATTTCAGTCGGTTCTTTCAATACCATGGTTGCAGGCTTGCCTACATCTCCACCATTCCAAGATGTATGCCATAGACTAGATACATTACCATCAAAGGCATTCTCTAGACCTTCACCTGGTTGGGCAGGAGCATCCAAACTTTCAAAGTCTTCTGCTACCAAGGCTGTTTTCTTCTGAACCAAAGCATTCTTCAAGGCTTCAATCTTGGCAATCTCTGCACGCGCTTCTTCGACACTGATATCATCATCTGCTTGACTAAGGTTAAAGACAGCTTCTTTCAAAGCATCCATAGACTCTTTCGTGTAGTTGGTCATGGCTACAGTTGGCAAGTAGTTTTTTAGAGCATTTTCTGTTAACATCTTACCTGTTAGAGTAATTTCTTCGATGTGAAGATTGTCCATCATGAAGTCGTTATAACCGCGGAAGTTGGCATTTCCACCAGAATCGCCACGAGTATTGCTTGCGTTACCTGTTGAGTAGATACCTACCCAAGTATCGCCTGTTTCTGCACCTGTCACGAGGAAGGTTGCCTTCTTGGCTTTCTTAGAATCCGTCCAGGTATTTGGCAACTCATGCATTTCCAAGTTGCTTGCTTTCGTACCACGGTTACCAGATTGGAATTCTCCCTTACCAACTACAAAGGCGTAGGTATTGTCTGATCCTGCTTCGTATTCAAATGTTACACGGTAGGTCTTACCAGCTTCAAAGCGGAAGTTTTGTGGGATGGTTTGGTAAACCAAGTTACGACGGCTAACCAGTCCATTGGTCTTGAGTGACCAATTTCCATCGATCACATCATCAACTTTCTTACCGTTCCAACCACGCTGTGTATATGGATCGTGCTTTTCAGACAAGTGAGTACGGTTATCTTCAACACCTTCGACACCGCCCACTACGAATGGGAAGATACCCTGAGCAACATTTTCAAAGTCTTGTTTGAAGGTGCCTTTACCTGTATCATGGTTTTCTCCGTACATGCTTGAATTATTTTCAAAGGTACGAATTTCATCAAAGTAAGTTGCTTCATCACCAGCTTCACGACTCAAAGTAAGAGTGACATTTGATACGTCCGATCCAGTTGTAAAGAAGGCATACATGTTTTGGAAGTAACTTGTATTGTCAACTGTAGCATTGTCACGACGTGTATTGTGAGCGTAGGCCTTAACATAGTTGAGAGCGAGAGACTTATTGGTATAAGTAGTCACTTCTTTGTCACCAGTGTTTACAGTGATGCTCGCCTTGGCATTACTACGATTATCAACACCGACATAAACAGCATACTTGGTATTTGGTTTCAAGCCAGTTAATTTCTGAGTGAGACTAACTTTTTCTTTGTTTCCTTGAATACGAAGCATATCGTTTGCCCCCTTGAGATTTGACAATTTCTGCCTTAGAAGCATCGCCTGAAATGGTCCAATGTTTCAAGGTACCGCTGTTAAATCCTTGGTCATAGATGTGCATGCCTTCGCTCCATGACATTTCAGGATTGCTTTGTTTCGAACGATAGAGAACGTATGGTTGATTTGCGAGAAGATCTAGGGTAATCTTGCCATCTCTTACAGTTAGTTCCTGCTCTTCTGTCTTACCTTGATCAGTTAGCTTGTAAAGGTAAACCTTGCTCTTTGCCCAATCGCTCGGAAGGGTCCAAGTTGTTGCACCAGCCTGCGTATTGAAGTAGTACATTTTTTCCTTATCAGAAGGAAGCTTCTTACCATTCGCATCCCAGTTCCAAGGAGTCAAGTAAGCTGAACCATCTTGGATAACACGTCCGTTGAGAGTTACTGTACGTTCGCGGTATTGTGGGCTATTGACATCATTTGACTTACGAGTTACAACTACTTTATTATTGTCAGCATCTACCAATTCCACTCGCATTTCTGGAGTCCATTTATAGGTGCTACCGTTATCGGTCATAGTCACCGGTGTACCATTTTCCCATTTACTTACAGTGAAGTGTTGGAAATACTTGGTCATGACATCATGAGCAAACAAGTTGGTTACATAGCCATTGTAGTCACTTCTTCCTTGCCAGCCTTCAAAGTCTTTCATGCTGTAGCCACCTAAAAGTGGATAGTCTGCAGCACCACCGTAACTTCTGTAGTCCCCTACCCAAGCATCTTTTTGGTGGTTACGGATAAAGCGCGTGATGGCACTGTTGATACCTTTATTGGTGTAGCCACCGTATGTCAAGTCAGCTGCCCAGTGATGGAAGGTAGAGTCGTACTCACCACCATGGCCCCACTCAATCGCAAAGCGCCAGCCTTGTTTGTTAATTTCTTTAGCAAGAACGTGGGTAGCCCAGGCACCGTTATCACCTGATTGACCATTACCCCAAACGTCCACATAGATAAAGTCGAGACCGTCACCAAGTTTTTTCTTCAAATCTTCCCAACGTGCCAAACGACCATGGGCTAGGTCATAGGCAGCATCAATGTTGATTCCTTGGTCTAGCCAGTTCCAGCCATAGCTATAGCTACCATCTGGATTCTTACGAAGAATTTTTTCATTGAAGTACTTAGACTCAGGATAAGTTTCAGAAGCGTTAACGTGGATACCTAGATGAGCACCATATTTCTTTGCCTTCTCAATCAATGTCTTGAAATCTTCAACCCCACCAATACGTTTACCAATATCAGCATAGTTCAAGTGACCAGAGTCGTGACCTTCGCTACCATATCCTTTAAGGAGAACACCTTGCCCAAGACCATCTGTATGGAGATTAATCTTCTTGATACCATCCAGAGTCATGAGGAATGGGTTTTGTGCTTGTGAACCAAAGTTCATCGCGATACGATAAGCTGTGATATCCTTGACTTTTTCCCAACCTTGAGGGTTGTTCATGATGCTACGATAAGCAATGGCTCCATCCTGCCAATCGACTTTCTTATCCGCATTGGCATCCTCAGTTATTACAACCTTAGCGCTTGGAAGTTCCTTGGTGTATTCTGGGAAGACAATGCCCTTATAAGCTTTTTCCCATTGCCATTCAGAACTATGAATTCCAACATAGTTGGCATTTCCGACTGTTTCCTTGTAGGCTGTCAAGCGAGTCCAGTCATAAGAACCCCCACCGTAGCTGTTTTGAGAGTTGCTCCAGACACCTGCAGCCAGCTTATCTGTAGAAACAAATCCATACATGTAACCCTTGGCCAAGTCTTTCATTGGATTGGTTACATCGATATGATCATCTCCGCTGACATGGGTATTGTTTGACATAGTTGCCCCATCAAACTTAGCACCAGCTTGATCACTTGAAACAGAGACTAAAGCATTGCCAAGGAAACTAATAGAAGAAAGCAGTTTTCTTTCATCATCAATCTTTTGACCTGGAGTAACTTGATTGTGGTTGACAATCTTGGTCACATCAAAGTGCAACTGATTATCCACAACCTGCAAACGAACCGTCATGTCCGCATTGATTAGATTTTTCTCATCACGGAGTTTCATCAAGTACTCTGCAGTTGTCTCGTTGATTTTTTTGTAGGTGACTTCAGGTGTGACTTCGTGTTTGTTGATAAAGACTTTATTGAATTGTTGAACTTGTCCTGGCAAGGTATGCCCGTTCAAACTGTATTCTTTAATACGTGGGAAGGCTTGGTCAATCACTGCTTTGAGAACCTTAGACTGAATAGTGTCATAAGTTACCTTGCTATCATCAACCGCAGCTCCTGTTTCTTTCAGCAGGAGTATCATCTGCTTTCACGCCTTCTTGATTGTCTGTTTTAACGCTGACAACTGTTCGCTCATTGCCATAGGAACCCGCCTTGAGAAGGATCTTCTTCTCATTTTTAAGATGGTCATTGACCGCAGCTGGTAGAGTAACTGTGTCAAAGAGATTGACATCGTTATTGCTAGCATTTAGCTGACCATCTGACTTGAGAGTGATAGAGAGACGGTTTGTTGATCCTGTTTCAGGGGCAGCGACACGACTACCTCTATACCAAGTGCTAGTTGTTGGAGATTTATACTCCCAGAACCAACCATCCTTGTCATAACCGACAAAAACATTATTATTGGTATCTTTAAATTTCAGGAAGACACCAAAGCGTGATTTACCCTTTTCAGAATCTTCTTTGAAGGTTAAATCGACAGTCGCATTTCCATTTGCATCAACGGTCAAGCCCTTCTTTTCAAACAGGGCTGGTTTGCCTGCATTATCATTTTGAGCAGTTGAGGATAGTTGATTGTAGCGGATACCTTTTTCTTCTCGGATAGTGACTGTTCCCTGTTGTTCTTTTTTCTCTACAGTTTGCCATTCAGCTGTCACTTTCTCAGGTGTTTCAGGTTTAGCAGCTGGTTTGTCCTCTTTGGGTTTGTCTTCGGCTGGTTTTTCTTTCTCTTCCAAGTCTGCTGGTTTAACACTTGAAATCCCCTTCATGTGATCTTGGATCCATTTCAATTGAGCAGGTGAGAAGAGAATACCACCACTACGTTGGCCAACAACTCCATTTTGATGAACACCGACAAGTTTTCCTTCTGTATCAAAGATACCACCACCACTAGCACCTGGATGACTACCTTGATAACCGATCCCTTTTACACCCTCACCGTAGGATTCGACTAATTCAACAGTTGTATTGAGCACTGGTGATAATTTTCCAGTTGGATAGCCAAAGACATGCAATTTATCTCCAACCTTTTTCACTGCAGGTTTTTCAGTCACTTCTGCTGGAGCATTTCCAGAACTGTTCGCAATCGAACAAGAGCCAAATCATTCTTGTAGCCTTTTAGGAAACCTTCACGATCCCAGTGAATAATGTCTTTTTTACTAAATTTAACATCTGGTAGTCCTGGATAGGAAATGCTATAGATATCTCCATCACCATTATCATTGTCAACGACCTTGCGATTATTCCCATCTGGAACGTCTTTTATAAAGTTATGTGAAACAGTTAAAACAAGATTTTCGCCAATGACAATCCCACTACCTTCACCTGATGGTGTCTTGATTTTGACAGTTGCTCCGTAGTTTAATTCACCATTCTTGGTTTTAGCTACATCTTCTGGAACGAGATTCTCAGTATCCTTAGTTAATTGATCCTTGTCAACTTCTTTCCCTTTATCTTCAGCCTTATCTAATTTGCCCTCTAAACCTTCTGGTAACTTATCTGAACTAGCTGATTTTTCTTTTTCAAGTGCTAATAGTTCTTCTTCTGTCTTAGGTCCATCCGTAACTTCTGGAGACCCTTGATTTTCTCCCGCCTTTGGTGCTTCAAAATCACGCCCATCATTCTCTTTTGCTGTTGCAAGAGCAGTAGCTAGATCCGCTGGTAAATTCGCTGTGGAGCCAGACTGCACGCTATCTGCAAGAACTGTACTTGTTCCAAAGAATGCAGCCCCAATCATAACAGAAGCAACACCTAATGAAAAATTTCCGAATACTATATTTACAACGTTTTTTTTC